>ERZ650311.504-NODE-504-length-24611-cov-10.344804_pt1 | contig 24611 bp, 32 predicted proteins | sample MGYA00376247_ERZ650311 | MGnify/ENA primary metagenome ERZ650311 (study PRJEB26733, sample SAMN07839324) | wastewater metagenome | biome: small river; feature: stream; material: water | place: USA: North Carolina | collected 2016-07-28 ...
TGGAGTTCAGACGTGTGCTCTTCCGATCTCCCACTCAAAGAGGTTTTTTCTGCCGTGATGGAAATCTGCCCCATGAGTGATCATGCCTGAGAAATTGACGAAGCGCGGCCGAGGCCGGCCCGCGCATCAACCGACCGCCGCGCAGCGTCGGCAGGTGTCGATCGCGGCAGGTGGCGGGATGCGGCATGAGGACATCGCGATCGCGTTGGGCATCGCTCGTGACACGCTCGAGAAGCACTACAGCCACGAACTGACCACCGTCGCCACGATGCGGCGAATGGAGGTGCTTCAGGGCCTGCACGCTGCCGCCAAGCGTGGCAGCAGCTCGGCCGCGAAGGCCTATCTGGCCATCGAGCCGCAACTGGCGGCACCACCATCCGGCGCGGCTGCCGGGGATTCTGATCCGTTGCCGACGAAGGCGCGGCCAGAAGGGAAGAAGGCGCAAGCCGACGCCGACGCCAAGACGGCGCAGGTCGGCACCGAATGGGGTGACCTCCTCCGCACACCGCCGCCGGCTCTACAGTGAGTTGGAATCTCGCCTGCCCTGACTGGGTCGCCAGGCTTAGGGCTGGTCAGTCGCTTGTGCCAGACCTTCCGCTGAACAAGAGCGAAGGGGATCGGGCCGTCGCGGTGTTCAACAAGCTACGGCTCGCCGATGTGCCGCTGACACCGACGCTTGCGGAAGCCGGCGGCGACTGGTTCCGCGACATCGTTCGAGCGTTGTTCGGTTCTCTTGATCCTGTGACGCGTGCGCGGGTAATCCGCGAGGTCATGCTGCTGGTCCCGAAGAAGAACTCGAAGACGACCAACGGCGCGCTCCTGATGCTGACGGCGCTCTTGTTGAATGAGCGACCGCGGGCGAATTTCATCCTCACCGGACCGGTTCAGGACTCAGCCGACACCGCCTTTCAGGCTGCGGCGGGAGCGATCGCGCTGGATCCGGTGCTCGACAAGAAGCTGCACGTTCGCGAGCACCTGAAGAAGATCCTGCACCGCGAGACGAAGGCCGAACTCGAGATCATGACCTTCGACCCCGCGGTTCTGACGGGGCAAAAGGTTTCCGGCGGGGTCCTGATCGACGAGCTGCACGTCGTGGCCAAGATGTCGAAGGCAGCGAGCGCGATCCGGCAGTTGCGAGGCGGCATGCTGCCGTTTCCGGAAGCGTTCCTGGCGTTCATCACAACCCAGAGCGAGGACGCGCCGGCCGGTGTCTTCAAGGCCGAGCTCGACAAGGCCCGCGCGATCCGTGACGGTCGACAGGACGGTGCAATGCTGCCGGTTCTGTACGAGTTTCCGCAGGACATGCAGCGCGATCCGGAACAGTGGGCCAACGCCGAAAACTGGCACATGGTCACGCCGAACGCGGGCCGAAGCATCACGATTGCCAGACTGAAGGAAGAGGCAGCGACGGCGAAGGCGACCAGCGCGGCCGAGTTTCGCGCCTGGGCTTCGCAGCACTTGGACGTCGAGATCGGCGTCGCACTGCGCGGCGACGGTTGGGCCGGTTCCGAGTTCTGGGCGGCACACGCCGACGAGGAGCTGGCCCTGGAGTCGCTGTTGCAGCGGTGCGAGGTGGTCACGGTTGGCCTGGACGGCGGCGGTCTCGACGACATGTTCGGCCTGGCAGTCCTCGGGCGCGAGACGACGACCGGCCGCTGGCTTCATTGGGGCCACGCATGGATTCACCCGATCGCCCTTGAGCGCCGAAAAGCCGAGGCTCCGCGCTACGCTGACTTCGAGAAAGACGGCGACCTGACCATCTGCGACCGAGTCGGCCAAGACACCGAGGAAGTGTCCGACATCGTCGCCCAGATCAACGCGTCCGGACTCCTCGACCGTGTGGGTGTTGACCCGGTCGGCATCGGGTCAGTCGTGGATGCGCTTCACGACAAGAAGCTGACGGACGAGCAGATCGTGGGGATCTCGCAAGGTTGGAAGATGGTCGGCGCAGTAAAGACCGCGGAACGCAAGGTGGCGGCCGGCGACTTGGTGCACGGCGGTTCGCCCCTCATGGCTTGGTGCGTCGGCAATGCTCGGACGGAGATCAAGGGCAACGCACTTGTTGTCACGAAGGCGGTCAGTGGCTCAGGGAAGATTGACCCACTGATGGCCCTGTTCAATGCCGTTGCGCTGATGAGTCTCAACCCGCAGCCCAGGCGCAAGAAGTACCAGATGTTCTTCACCTGACAAGAACAACACCACCAAGGCCCCGCGGCATCCGCCCGGGGCCTTTCGCATTTCAGGAGCCCGAACCATGGAACTGATCCGCGCCTACTCGACGATCGACATCAAGGCGATGAACGAAGACAACGGCAAGCGCACGTTCTCCGGCATTGCCAGCACGCCGTCGACTGACCGCATGGGCGACATCGTCGAGCCCAAGGGTATGGAGATCAAGCTGCCGACGCCGCTGCTCTGGCAGCACAACGCCCGCGAGCCGATCGGCTGGGTCACCGCCGCCCGCGTGTCGGCCTCAGGCATCGAGGTCGACTGCGAGGTGGCCAACGTCGACGAAGACGGGCCGCTGCGCGAGCGCCTGCTCGACGCCTGGCAGATGCTCAAGGCAAAGCTGGTTCGCGGCCTGTCGATCGGCTTCAACGCCGTCGAGTCCGCGCGCATCGAAGGCACCTACGGGTATCGCTACCTCAAGACCCAACTGCTCGAGCTGTCGGCCGTGACCATCCCGGCCAACTCGGACTGCTCGATCACTGCAATCAAGTCGGCCGACGAGGCCATCCGCCGCGCCGCGTTTGGCGCACATGGCGGAGGCCGGATCGTCCGACTCGACACCGTGCCGGCGGTCTCCGGCCTCAGCTATCCCGGCGCCTCGGGAGCCCACACCACCCGCCGCAAGGGCGTCGTCTATCTCGACTGACCCCGCGCGGCATTCGCCCAACGCAGAGCCCGCCATTGGCGGGCTTTGTTGCGTTTGGGCTTTCTCACCTCAAGGACTCCCGATCATGAAGATGACCCGAACCCACGCCGGCCTGATGCTGGCTTGCGTCGCCACGCTGGCGGCATTCGCGACCGGCGCGCTCGATCCGCTGCTGCACTTGCTGGGCCTGTCTCCCGACTCGCCGCTGGCGCTGCTCATGCTGGCCAACGGGCCCGGCGCCATCACGACGACAAAGACCATCGGCGAGCGCATCGCCGAGTTCACCGCCAAGCGCGCCGAACTGGTCGACAAGAAGAACGCCCTGGTCGACAAGGCCATCGTCGTCGAGGGGCGAACCTTCGACGAAGCCGAGGCCGAACAGAACGCGGCATTCGAGGCCGACATCAAGACCATCGACACCACCCTCGCGCAGCTCAAGTCGCACGAGGCGATCGTCGTGGCCAAGGCGTCGCCAGTCGTGCAGGGCAGCGGCGCCGGGCAGGGCGCGGTGCAGATCCAGGGCAGCGGCCCGATCAGCGTCGTCCGCAATCTGCCGCAGGGCACGGCGTACACCCGCTACGTGATGTGCCTGGCCGCCGCCAAGGGCAACCTGGTGCAAGCCGAGCGCCTGGCCGAAGCGTTCCAGAAGGACACCCCCGAGGTTCTGCACGTCACCAAGGCGATGTCCTACCTCGGCGCGACTTCCGGCGATGACATCGCCATGAAGACCGCGGTCGCCGCTGGCTCGACCTCGTCGACCACCTGGGCCGGCCCTCTGGTGCAGTACCAGGACATGACCGCCGAGTTCATCGGGCTGCTGCGGCCGATGACCGTGCTCGGCCGCCTGGACCTTCGCCGCGTGCCGTTCAACGTCCGCATGCCGCGGCAGACCTCCGGGTCTTCGAGCCAGTTCGTCGGCGAGGGCTCGCCGGCACCGGTCAACGCCCTGGCGTTCGACTCGGTGACGCTGCCCTGGTCCAAGGCCTCGACGATCGTCGTGCTCACCGCCGAGCTGGCGCGCATGTCGAACCCGGCCGCCGAGAGCATCGTCCGCCAGGATCTGCTCGAAGGCTGCGCCGCCTACCTCGACAAGCGTCTGCTTGATCCGGCCTATGCCGGCGTGGCCAACGTGTCGCCGGCGTCGCTGACGAACGGCGTCACCGCGGTACAGGCCACCGGCGCGACGCTGGCGGCGGTCGATGCCAACGTGCGGACCGTCATGACGACATTCGCGACCGCTGAGCAGTCGCTCGGCCGCGCGGTCTGGGTGATGTCGGCGTCGAGCGCGATCCGCCTGTCGTTGATGCGCACGAACCAGGACACGCCGGCCTTCCCGGGCCTGACCGTCAACGGCGGCACGTTCTACGGCCTGCCCGTGATCGTGTCGAACAACGTCGTCGGCTCCGGCTCGGCTGGCGACCAGTTCCTGATCCTCATCAACCAGCCCGAGGTCATGCTGGCCGACGAGGGGCAGATGCTGATCGACGTTTCGACCGAGGCCTCGATCGAAATGAACGACGCGCCGAGCGGCGGCGCGACCTCGCTGCGCAGCCTCTGGCAGAACGGCCTGATGGGCGTCAAGGTCGACCGCTGGATCCACTGGACCAAGCGCCGCAGCGAGGCGGTTCAGTTCATCGACAAGGCGCAGAGCTACGCCTCTTGATCGCCGATCGCTGATCGGTAACCCGGCCGGCGGTCACTCGGCCGCCGGCCTTCTCTGAGGGGACGACCATGATCACCTACATGACCCGGCACCTGGTCGCGCAGCGCGCGATGACATACGCCGGCCAGGATCTCGAGCCCGGCGATTCGTTCTATGCCACGCCGGACGACGAGCGCTACTTCACGCGCAACGGCAGCGCGCGCCCTGCGGGCCCGGTTGCGTCTCCGCGGCAGTTCGTGCCAGCCGCGGCGCCAATCGGCGAGACGTCGACGCTCGTGCCGGTGCTGGTTCTCGAAGCCGCGAACGCCGGCGCCGATACGCCTTCGGTTCCGGCCGCGAAAGACACGGCGGCGCAGCCGGCAGCCGACACACCAAGCGGCGACCAGGTCGCCAAGACAGAGCCGAGCGCAGTCACCAGGCCGGAGCCGAGCGCAGCCGCCACGCCGGAGCGTCCTGCGCCGGCGACCCGCGCGCGCACCCGGCTGTTGACGTCGGCCGGCGAGGCCTCGAACTGACATGCGGCTGCAGGCCCCGCTCTTGGCGCGGATGCGCGCTGCCATCATGAAGGCGGCGGTGCAGGCGCTCGGCGTGCGGGATCTGTTCGGAAATCCTGCAGAGCGCAGGCCCGGCGGATGGCAGCAAGGCCTGCAGCTGGAGCCGATCGGCGCGCTGACGTCGTTCGGTGCCGTCTGGGCCTGCAACACCCGCATCGCGAACGACATCGGCAAGCTCGAACCGGTACTGCTCAAGAAGCAGACCGACGGCACCTGGCAGCGCGCGCCTGACAACTCGCCGTTCTGGACCGCCCTGCGCAAGCCGAACGGATTCCAGAACCGCGTGCAGTTCCTGGTCCTCTGGATCACCTTCAAGCTGCTGTTCGGCAACGTCTACGCGCTCAAGGCGCGAGACGCGCGCACGATGGTCGTCGCGCTCTACATCCTCGACCCGCGGCGAGTCACGCCGATGGTCACAACGCAGGGCGACGTCTACTACAGCGTCAGCGGCGACGACCTCGCCCGCTTGCCGGGCGGCGGCATCTTGCCGGCAAGCGAAATCATTCATGACCGCGGCAACACGCTCTGGCATCCGCTGATCGGCGTGTCGCCCATCACTGCATGCGCCACCTCGGCGACGATGGGCCTTCGCATGCAGACGAACTCGGCGAAGTTCTTCGAGAACATGAGCCGGCCGTCTGGGATGCTGACCGCGCCGGGCACGATCGACGACGTCACGGCCGCCCGCCTGAAGGCTGAGTGGGAGAAGAACTACTCCGGCGAAAACCTCGGCCGGCTGGCCGTTCTCGGTGATGGTCTGTCCTACGCCGCAATGACCATACCGGCCAACGACGCGCAGCTGATCGAGCAACTCGCGTGGACGGTCGAGGATGTCGCGCGCGCGCACGGCGTTCCGCTCTACAAGATCGGCGCCGGCCCCATGCCGACGGCCGGCAACGTCGAGGCGCTCGAAGTGCAGTACTACACCGGCTGCCTGCAGATCCTCATCGAGTCTTTCGAGGCGTGCATGGGCGACGGCCTCAGCCTGCCGGCCGACTACAAGGTGCAACTCGACCTCGACGGCCTGCTCCGCATGGATGCAAAGACCCAGGTCGAGATGCTCGCGAGGGCAGTCGGCGGCGCGATCATGAAACCGGACGAGGCGCGCGGCCGACTCAATCTGCCCCCAGTGCCCGGCGGCGATCAGGTCTATCTGCAGCAGCAGAACTACAGCCTCGCAGCACTCGCCAAGCGAGACAAGCGCGAAGACCCGTTCGCCACAGCGAAGCCGCCGGCGCCGCCGCCGGCGCCGTCACCGCCAGACGACAGCGCCGCGGCCGACGCTGCCGCGGCTGCAGCCGACGCCGCGGCCAAGGCCATCGCGGCCGCGCAGGCGACTGACACACTCGCGCTGCAGCTGCGCGAAATGACCGGCAGGTTCGAAGCGCTCGAACGCGCATCGATGACCACGCGCGCCGCCGAACCTGAAGGCGGCGAGGATGTTGATGCGATGGTGCGCCGCTTCATGCAGGCGCTCGACGTCGAGGCGGCCGTCGATGGCTGACGGCCGCGACGGCCGCGACGGCCGACCCGGCGAGCCCGGACCGGCCGGGCCACCTGGGCAAGACGGCGCACCCGGGCCAGCTGGCCCCGCAGGGCAGCCCGGCCCAGCCGGACCAGCCGGGCCACAGGGCGAGCGCGGAGAGCAGGGGCCCGCCGGGCCAAAGGGCGAGACCGGCGACGTCGGACCGATGGGGCCAGCCGGACCGCCGGGCCTGCGCGGCGAGCCTGGTACACCTGGCCGCGATGGTGCAGCGGCGCCGCGTGGCGCGTGGCGCCTGATCCCCGAACGCGATCCGCAGACGCTGCTGATCGTGGCCGTTGACTTGATTCCGGTTTGATCGGATCGGATACACCATGCCAATCATTTCAAGCAGCTACGCGGTCGGCACGACTCAAGCCGACGGTCGTTCGTATGTCGACGAGCGGCACGTGGCCGCCGATGGCCAGGCCTTTCGCTTCGAATATCTCTGGAACTCAAAGGACGGCTCCGACCCGAAGGTGGTCATGCAGCTGAGGGCGCGGAGGCTCGACGAGCAACTGGCCACCATCGAGGCTTCGCAGCAGATCGTCGACGCCGGCCGGATGCCCGTCGGCTACGCGTACTTCCGGCGCCTGTTCACTGAGAACGAACTGGTCGGAATCGACAAGGTCGACGTTTACATCGATTCTTTCGGGCTGGAGCAGGCGCAGGTCGATCAACATCGAAGCACGGTCAAGCAGATCACTTCGACGGGTGTCGTCTATCTCAAGGACCCGACTACCCGAACGATGCTCGAGCTCTACGTGCAGGTCGGCGTGCTGGCCGCGGCTCGCGTCGACGAGATCCTGAACGCTGCAGGCTCGGCCGCGCCGGAAACGCCGCCGAAGGTGGCCACCGAAGCGACCGGCAAGGTCTAGAGGCGAGCAGGTGGCCAACCTTTATGTGCGGTCGAGCGACGGCAACAACTCCGACAACGGCACGACCTGGGCGCTTGCGAAGGCAACGATCGCCGGCGCCGCTGCAATCGACGCGGCCGGGGACACGATCTACATCAGCCAGGCGCACAGCGAGACCACTGCGTCGGGTTTCTCGGTCGCTCTTGCTGGCTCGCTTGCCTCGCCGACGCGCGTCATCTGTGGCAACGACGGCGCAGAGCCTCCGACGTCCGTCGACACGACTGCGCAGATCGCATCGACTGGCGCGAGCTCGATCACGTTCACCGGGACTTGCTTCTACGTCTACGGGCTGAAGATCTCGTGTGGCTCTGGATCGAATGCCGCTACGCTGAACTGCTGCAACACCTCAGCGCATAACGTGCTCTGGGAGAGTAGCCAGTTCCTGGTCGATGGCGCAAACGTAGCCTCGTTCCTCAGTGCTGGCCTCGGTGGCGTCACGCGCTGGCGCAACTGCGACGTCCGGTTCAGCAACGCCTCGCAGACCATCAGCGGGACGTCGCGCCTAGTCTGGGAAGGCGGGTCGCTGTTGGCAGGCGGCACTAGTCCGACGACGCTCATGGCGCTCGGGGTGGCTGGCGCGCTGTTGTCCGGCGTCGACCTCTCGGCGGGCGGCAGTTCGATGAACATCTTCACTGCTAGCGGTGCGGGTGGTTCGTTTGTCGTCCGCGACTCGAAGTTGCCGGCCTCCTGGTCTGGATCGTTGGTCACTGGCGCACTCGGCCAGGGCGAGCGCCACGAGCTCTTCAACTGCGACAGCGGGGACACGAACTATCGCCTGTGGGTCGAGGACTACACCGGCACCATTAAGCAGGAGACGACGATCGTCCTGACTGGTGGCGCAAGCGACGGGACTACCTCGCTTTCCTGGCGGATGGTCACCAGCGCGAACGCGAAGGTGCCGCACTTGCTCCTCGTGTCGCCTGAGATCATGGTCTGGAACGACACGGTCGGGAGCTCAGTTACGGCGACCGTCGAGATCGTGCACGACAGCCAGGGCGCCGGCAGCGGCTCGAAGTTCCAAGACGACGAGATCTGGCTCGAAGTCATGTACCTCGGGACGAGCGGCTACCCGCTCGGGAGCTGGGCGAGCGATCGCGCGGCAACCGTCATTGCCACCGCCGCCAATCAAGCCGATAGCACGGCGACCTGGACGACGACCGGCCTGTCTTCGCCGGTCAAACAGAAGCTAGAGGTCACGTTCACGCCTCAGGAAAAGGGCTACGTCGTCGGCCGGGTTGTCGTCGCGAAGGCGAGCAAGACGGTCTACGTCGACCCGGCTATGACGGTGGCCTGAAATGGCGACAAGCCGCCAGCTCCCCGGGTCTGCCTACGTCGTCGAGACCTCAAGAAACGCGCGCCAGATTCCCGGCGGCGCGTTCGTCATTGAGCGGAAGCCATCGGGCGGTGCAAGCCTGCCGGTGCTCGTGCATTCGCACAAGCAGCAAGGGGTCATGTAGTGACTATCTACCTGAAGCAGTCGACCGCGTCGCAGGAGGTTCCGCTCGGGCCGTTCCTTGATGACACCGACGGCAAGACGCAAGAGACCGCGCTCACGATCGCGAATACCGACGTCAAGTTGTGGATCTCCGGCGCGACCTCGCTGTCCAGCAAGAACAGCGGCGGCGCGACGCACATGGCGAACGGCGTGTACTACGCCGTTCTCGATGCGACCGACACCGCGACGCTCGGGCCGCTCGTGATCTTCGTTCACGTCGCCGGCGCGCTGCCGATCAAGGTCGAATGCCTGGTGCTGGCCGCGAACGTCTTCGACTCGATGATCGGCGGAAGCGATCTGCTGCAGGTCGACGCGACGCAGGTCGAAGGTGCCGACGCGACGAACACCATTCGGGATTCGGCGAACGCGGCCGACGTCCTGCAGCGCCTGGTCACGCTGCTCGAACCGGCCGGCGGCAGCCCGAACGAGTTCCGCTTCAGCGTCGACGCGTTGCGCAACATGCCCGGGCTGATCTGGGGCGCTGAGCGGGCCAGCTTCACCACGGCCGGCAGCTTCGGCCAGTACGTGCCGGCCAACGTAACCTACTTCGGCGGCACGGCTGGCACCTTCAGCGGCGGCCGGCCCGAGGTCAACACCACGCACGCGGCCGGCACGGCGTGGAACTCTGGCGCCATCGGCGCCGCAACGCTGGCGTCGGACACCATCACGGCGGCGAAGATCGCGGCCGATGCCATCGGGGCCAGCGAGCTTGCTGCCGACGCGGTGGCCGAGATCCAGTCGGGCCTTGCAACCGCGGCAAACCTGGCCGTCGTGGCCGGCTACATCGACACCGAGGTCGCGGCCATCAAGGCCAAGACCGACAACCTCCCGAGCGACCCGGCAGACGCGAGCGACATCGCGACGGCGTTCGGCACGGTCAACGCAACGCTGGCCACCATCGACGCGCGGATCGATACCGAGGTGCCTCAGATCAAGCAGGTCACCGACAAGCTGCACAGCATGTTGGAAGCCGCAACCGGGTCGCCTGGAGAATCTCGATTCACGGCTGACGCGCTGCGCAACACGCCGACGAGTTCCGGCGGTTCGAGCGCTGCGGCGATCGCGGCTGCAGTGTGGGACGAGGCGATCTCTGGCCACCTCACCAGCGGCACGACAGGCGCGGCGCTCAACGCGGCCGGCAGTGCCGGCGATCCGTGGGCGACCGTGCTGCCTGGTTCCTACGGGGCCGGCACGGCGGGCTACCTGGTCGGCGCCATCATGACGACTTCGGCCGAGCACTTCCTGACGATGGTCGAGGTCGCGGCCGGGTCGCCGGGCGACTACAAGTTCACCCCGGACGCGTTGCGCGCCGTCATCGGCGTCGTGCCGACCGCCATCGAGAACGCCGACGCGCTGCTCAATCGCGACATGAGCGCGGTCAGCGACAGCAACGCACGGTCGCCGCTGAACGCGCTGCGCTTCCTGCGCAACAAGTGGTCGATCTCCGGCGCGACGCTGACCGTCACGAAGGAGAACGACAGCACCTCAGCCTGGACCGCCACGGTCAGCACCACGGCCGGCGCTGATCCAGTCACGGGCAACGATCCGACTTGATGGGGAACCTATGCCGAAAAGCACCGCAACCTGCAACAGCATCATCAACCTGATGTACCGCGCGACGGCCTGGGCGAACGTGGCCGACAACGCCGCCTCGTCGCCGCTGACGAACACCTACGTCGGCATGCACACCGCGGACCTGACGGCCGGCACGAACAGCCAGGCCGAGGACGAAACGGCGTACACGAACTACGCCCGGCAGGCGGTGGCGCGCTCGACGGGATGGAGCGCCGCGAGTGGCGGCGCCACCGAGAACGCGGCGACGATCAGCTTCCCGCAGTGCGGCGCTTCCGGCGCCACGCTGACGCACGTCTCCACCGGGGTCGCATCAAGTGGCTCGACGGCCGTGTGGCACTACGGCGAACTGAACTCGCCCCTCGCGGTGTCGAGCGGCATCACTCCGCAGTTTGCGGCCGGCGCGCTGACGATCACGGAAACCTGATGGCAGACCAGCGCAGCGCATTCGAGAAGGCGATGGACGAGCGCGTCGGCCCGCCTCTGTACTTCTGCGACGACTGCAAACGTGCCGTGAAGGTGACCATCGTCCAAGGCGCCGAGCCCATCGTCGAGCGGCCCTGCAAGCAAGACTGCGGGCACGCCATCATCGCCCCTCGCAAGTCCATCCTGGCCGGCGAGGGCGGCCTGAACTTCAAGGACCGCTGCACCGTCAAGTGGTGGCAGATCGCCGCGGCCATCACGGGCCGGAGCGTCTGATGGGCTTCGCTTCCATCTCCGAGTACGCGGCAGCCGACGATGCCGGGCAGGTCTGGATCAGCTCGTTCCGCAAGACCGTTGCAAGCGCCGCGACGACGACAAACGCCTGGATCGACTACACCTATTCCCCCGGGAGCCCGGTCGCCAACTTCTACGCAAGCTCGCCTCTCGTGGCTGCGCTGGTCGAGGCCGACAAGGGCATCTACACCGGCGGCAATGTGGCCCCGGCCACGAAGCACATCAAGAACCTGATGCTGATGTCGGCGGCCAGCGGTGCGACGTCAACAGCCAACGGACGGCAGGAGGTCGCGCTGTGCGACTACCTGCTCTACTACCCGTTCATCGACACCGATGCGATCGGCGAGGAACAGGTTCTCGACAACACCGTGACCCTGCCGCGCTACACCAGCGGCCAGGTTGTCGCGGTGGCGCAGTCGGCGGCATCGACGATCGGTCAGTTCACCTTCAGCTACACGAATCAGGACGGCGTGGCCGGGCGCGTCTCGCAGAACAACTTCACCTTCGCGGTGGCCGGCGGCGGCCAGGTCGTCGGCGCCTCGGGTGCCGGCGCCTCGTACAACCCGTTCTGCTACCTGCAGGCCGGAGACTCCGGCGTGCGCTCGATCGAGAGCGTGACCATGAGCGCGGCCGGCGGCGGGCTGATGTGCCTCGTGATCGTCAAGCCGCTGCTGAAGAGCATCGTGTCTCAGGAAAGCCGACGCACGACGACGGGCAACCTTGAGAGCTACGGGGCCTGCACCGAACTTGCATCCGTCATCCACCAAGCCGGCGCACCGCGCGTGATCGACGGCGCGGTGCTCGGCCTGCTGGCTTCCGGGTATGCAGGGTCACTCGCCTCGTCAATCCTGGCCGGCGCGTTGGAAGTAATCTGGGAGTGAACCATGGGCTGGACCAGCCAAGACGACCTCATCAACCAACTGACGAACAACGGCAAGGGCGATACCGTCGTCACGACCAAGACGCTTTCCAGCGCTGGCACGGCCGGCGCCTGGACGCTGCTCGCTGGGCATGCAGGCTACCCGCCCGCGGCCACGTTCACGGGCTCCGACCTGACCTACGTTGCGACCGACGACACTTGGTCTGAGGGCACGATCTACACCGGCGGCGACGTCTCCACGGAGACGAAACACTTCCTGTCGGCCGGCGCGACCTGCGTGGCTGCGGCCGGCGCTCCGTGGTACATCATGGCGATCGATCTGGTCGGATTTGTCCCGCTGTCAGGAACGAACGTCTCGACCACCGGCACGAAGACGGTGACCATGACGGCCCTCAGCAACTCGGGCAGCAAGGGTGACCGTTACGCCAACGGCCAGGGCCTGCGCATGTTCGTCGCGGCTGACACGGCGCTGGGCGCCAACGCGCCGACTTGCGTGGTCAACTACCTCGGCACGGCCGGCAATGCTGGCGCCACGACCACCTTCACCAGCACGGCCAGCCTTGGCGTCGGCCAACTGCTGAACACCGGCGCGGCGGCCAACAAGTACAACCCGTTCCTTCCGCTGGCGGCCGGAGACACCGGCGTTTCCGACATCGTGTCGCTGGTCTGGTCCGGCACGGCGCACGCCTCGGGCACGGTCATCATCGGCCTGTGCAAACCGCTCTGGACGATCCCGGTCCCTGCGACCGGGCTTTACAGCAAGGTCGATTTCGTGAACGCGCTCCCATCCATGCGCAAGATCCCGGACGGCGCGAACATCCAATTCCTGCTCTTCCAGACGGGCGCCACGACCTCGGCCGGCACGATCAACGTCGACTTCGACTACGGCTACGGCGGCTGACGTGGGCATCCTGTCGAACGGGTTCCGCGACACGCTGGGGGCGGTGCAGTTCTTCGGCGCAACGGCATCGAACAACGCTTACCCGTCCGCGAGGCTGGCCAACTTCGCCCGCACCGGTGCAGCGCGCAACATCACGGCCGGCGAGGGCATCAACAGCGGCCTTGTGTCGCTGCCGTCCGGCAACCGGCACCCGAGCGCCTGGATGATGCCGCAGAAGCCCGGCGCACTGGCGGCGCGGAACTCTGTGACCGGCGAAGGCGGCGTGACCGAGGCCGACACCTGGGCTGTCAAGCTGGCGCAGGCTGCGCTCACCGGCTCCGGTTCGCTCGAGGCCATCGGCGGCCTGATCGTGCAGCTCATCGCCGACATCGCCGGCAGCGGCGGCATCAGCGAAGGCGACCTGCAGGCGTTCTTGCAGGCGCTGGCCGACATCGGCGGCAGTGGCGGGATCAGCGACGCGCAGGCGTCCGGGCTGGGCGAACTCATCGCGGCGCTGACCGGGCTCGGAACGGTCGACGCCACGCTGACCGGCACCGGCGAACTGACGGCCGACCTCGTGGTGACCGGGACCGGCCTGACGACATCGAACGTCGGCCAGGCGGTTTGGGCGGCGCTGGCGGCCGCGAACAACGGGACCGGCACGATGGGCGAGAAGCTGAACGACGCCGGCAGCGGGTCGAATCCATGGACCGAGGTCATCGAGTCCGGTTTCACGGCGGCGCAGATCCTGCGGCTCCTGGCAGCGCATGCTGCGGGCGCGGCGACCGGACTGGAAAGCGGAAACCCTCAGTTCATCGGTCTCGACGGATCGACCGTTCGCATCGACGGCACCTATTCGGGCGGAACACGGAGCATCGACGCGCTGGACGGTGACTGATCCATGAGCACGCAAGGCCAGTGGCTCGGCGACTGGCCCGGCGGATGGTTTGGCGCCGCTGAAGACGAGGCAACTCCGGCTGCGCCGCGCAGCCTGCTTGCCTTCTGGATGGGCGGCGCCGGCGCGCCAAGCACAGCGACGCAGGCCGGCGTGCGCTCGATGCTGGCACCGTGGGCTGGCGGTGCCGGCGCCGTGGTGCCAAGCGACAGCACCGGCGGGCCGCGCGGCCTGCTCGCGTTCTGGATCGGCGGCGCTGGTGCACAGATTGAAGTCGAGCCGCCGGCGCCGCCACCGTCTCCGCCACCGGGCGGTGGCACACGTCCGCGCTTCCGCTACCCGGTGCCGGCCGAGCTGCAGGCGCTCAACCGGGCGCGACTGATCGACGACGACGAGCTGCTGCTGCTCATGGCGGCGCAGATCGCGGCCGCTGGGCTGCTGCACTGATGAAGACCCAAACATGGCGCAAGACCTGACCAAACTCGCGGACCGACTCGCCGAAGGCGTGCGGGCCTACGTCTCGCGCAGTCTGGCGCCGCTGCTCGAGCGGTTCGCCGCGATCGAGACCACCGTCGCGGCGCTGCCTGGCACGCTGAAGGGCGAGAAGGGCGACCGCGGCGAGCGTGGCGAACGCGGTGAGCCTGGACCCAGCGGTGAGAAGGGTCTTGACGGCGCGGTCGGGCCGATCGGGCCCGTCGGGCCGGTTGGAAACCGTGGCGAGCCTGGAGAGCGTGGCGAGCGCGGTGAGAAGGGCGAGAAGGGCGAGGAAGGTCGCGAAGGGCCGGTCGGCCCGCGTGGCGAGCCTGGTCTGGCCGGTGAGCGGGGCGAGAAGGGCCTGGACGGGCCCGCCGGGCCTCGAGGCGAACCGGGTCCGATGGGTGAGAAGGGGGAGCGAGGCGAGAAGGGTGAGAAGGGCGACCCTGGCGAGCCTGGCGCGCCTGGTCCGGCCGGGCAGAAGGGCGACCCTGGTTCCCGCGGTGAGCCGGGGCCCGAAGGGCCGGCCGGGCGCGATGTCGATCCCGATCTGCTGCGCGCGATGGTTGCGACGGCGATCCAGCAACTGCCGGTCGCCAAGGATGGCCGAGACGGTCGCGACGGGGAGCCTGGTCGCGATGCGGTGCACGTCGAGATCCTCGACGGCATCGAGCTCGGCAAGCGCTACGGCCGGAACACCTTCGCGGCGTATGGCGGCGGCCTGGTGCGATCGTTCAAGGCGACGGACCCGCTCAGCCCCGACACGGATCTGGAGCGCGCCGGCTGGCATGTTGTCGTGCGCGGCATCGATGATCTGTCGATCGAGCTCGGCGATGATCTGCGCTCGGTGCACGTGCGCTGCACGATGACCGGCGGCAAGCTGGTCGAGCGGACCCTGGCAATCCCGGCGCTGATCGACCGCGGGATCTTCAAGAGCGAAACGCGATACGAGGCGGGCGACGTCGTCACCTGGGACGGGTCGATGTGGGTCTGCCGCGGGGTGGCGCTCGACGTTCGGCCGGGCATCCCAAGCGGGCAGCCGCTGCACGAAGAGTCGCTCGCGGCCTGGCGCCTGGCGGTGAAGCGGGGCCGCGACGGTCGCGACGGCGTCCGCGGTGAGAAGGGCGAGCGCGGGGCCGAGGGCCGGCCCGGGCGCGACTTGACGCAGATGGGCCCGGACGGGAAGAAGTGGTGAGCTTCGCCGGACTCGGTGACCTGCGGCCGGTCCGCAGTATTCCCAAGCCTGGCGCCTGGCCGCCGCCGCCTGTCGCGCCGGACCAGGGCCCGCGCTGGATCTGCGGCTACTGCGCCGGCGTCCGTGTCGGCGACTCGTGCGAAGGATGCGGCGCGTCGCGGCTTGATGGCCGGCAGCTGCGGCCGAACGTGCAGCAACCCGCGCCCGACGTTCGCTGATGACCGGGTTCTGGTCGGTGCCGCGGTGCTTCGAAGGCCGCACGGTCGCCGTGCTGGCCAGCGGGCCCAGCATGTCGCGCGCGGTGGCCGACCAGGTGCACGCAGCCGGCGTGCCGGCCATCGTCACGAACAACACGTGGCAGCTCGCCCCGTGGGCCTGGGCGCTGTATGCGGCTGACGCGGAATGGTGGGCACACGAGAGCAACCGATTCGCGCACGGCTTCGCCGGGCATCGCGTGTCGCTGACGCGCATCCGTGGCGTGCACGAGCTGCGCAACACCGGCCGGCGCGGCTTCGACCCGGATCCGACGGCCGTCAGAACTGGCAGCACGTCGGGCTATCAGGCGGTGCACGTCGCCGCGCACACCGGGGCCGCGCGCATCCTGCTCTGCGGCTTCGACTACCGGCACACCGGCGGCGAAAAGCACTGGCACGGCGACCACGTCGCGGGCCTGCGCAACACCGACCCGGATCTCTGGCCGACCTGGATCTCGCACTTCGAGAGCCTGCGCGACCAGCTGCCGGCCGGATGCGAGGTCATCAACTGCACGCCGGGGAGCGCGATCACCGCGTTCCGGCGCATGGATCTGGAGACGGCACTTGCCGAGAGCACTGAACCTGCTACGCCGTAGCGTGCACTACCGCCGCGACGCGTTCGACCGCGGTCTGATCCGTGCCGGCTTCCTGCTGGTCGACCGGGTCGATCGACCGGAGCCCGGCGACGTCGTGCTCTGCTGGAACCGCTATGGCGGCGCGGCTGAGCAGGCCGACCACTTCGAGCGCCACGGCGCGCGCGTGCTGGTCGCGGAGAACTGTCCCCTCGGGAACAGCCTGCACGGCGGCGCCTATTCGCTGGCGCGGTCCCACGTCGCGGTCACTGGCGGCGGTGTGGCCAGTGGTGGGCCCGAGCGCTGGGATTCGTGGGGCATCAACCTCGCGCCGTACCGCGGCGATGCCGGCGAGACCGTCATCCTCGGCCAGCGCGGCATCGGGCACCCGGACGTTGCCAGCCCGGCGCAGTGGGCCGAGCAGATGCGCGGGCGCATCGGCGGGCGGATCCGCGCGCACCCTGGCACGGGCGAGGCCGTGCCGCTGGTCGATGACCTGGCGCGCGCTGGCGCGGTGATCACCTGGTCGTCAGCAGCCGCGCTGCAAGCGATGGCGCTGGGCGTGCCGGTGTGGCACGCGCACCCGAAGTTCATCGGCGCGCCGGCGGCTCGTCCGCTGGCCGACTGGCCGGGCCCCGGCAAGTGCGACGCGGCGGCGCGTCTGGAAGTCTTCCGCCGCCTGGCCTGGGCGATCTGGTCACTCGAAGAGATCAGCAGCGGCGAAGCGGTGGCGAAGGTGCTCGAACAATGACGACGGCCGCCGAGAAGTTCGAACGCGATGTGGTCAGGCCTCGGCAGGGCCGCACGCTGATCGTCGGCTCGAAGGTGTACGCCGACAAGGAAGACCGCCGCCAGCGTTACCCGGACGCGGTCGGGATCGACATGCTCAGCGGTGACGGTGTCGACGTCGTCGTCAACCTCGAAGAGCCACTGCCGAAGGGGCTCGGCCTCTTCGACCATGTCGAGTGCCTGTCGGTGCTCGAGCATTCGCGCAGGCCCTGGAAGCTGGCCGGCAACCTGCAGCGCCTGATGCGAGACGGCGCCACGTTCCACGTCTCGGCGCCGTTCGTGTGGCGTGTGCATGGCTACCCGAGCGACTACTTCCGATTCACGCGCGAGGGCGTGCGGTCGCTGTTCGATCGCGTCGCCTGGGTGCGACTGGCCTACGCGCACGTCGAGCTCAAGCACAACGACCTGCAGGACGCGGTCGAACTGCCGGAGCCTGGCGGCCATCCCTACTTCGCGCGGTGCGAGGTGGTCGGGTTCGGGGTCAAGCGATGAACATCCTTGTCACCGGTTCGGGCCGCTCCGGCTCGTGGATCATCCGCGGCGAGCAGCTGGGCCGCGCGATGGGCGCGACGGTACTGGCCAACGCGATCGACATCGGGCCCTTCGACGTCGCGGTCGTCGTCAAGCGCCCACCGGTCGACCTGGTGCGTCGGATCCACGACGCCGCGGTGCCGCTGGTCTGGGACATCGTCGACGCGTGGCCGCAGCCGCACGGCAACGACTGGAGCCGCGACGAGTGCATGGCCTGGCTCCGCGTGCAGGTGCAGGCGGTGAGGCCGGCGGGCATCGTGGCACCCACTCAAAGGATGGCCGACGACTGCGCCGAGTTCGGCGTTCCGGTCGTGGCGCTGCCGCACCATGCGCGGCCCGGCCAGCGAGTGAACCCGATCCGGCCGCTGCGCTGCATCGGATACGAAGGCGGCGAGCAGTACGTGCGAGCCTGGGGCCGCGTGATGGCCGAGGAATGCCAGCGGCGCGGCCTGGTGTGGACCATCAACCCCGAGAGCCTGCACGAGTGCGACATCGTCGTCGCGGTGCGCGATCAGGTAGGGTATGCGCCTCGGCACTGGAAGTCGAACGTCAAGCTGGCCAACGCGCAGGGATCCGGGACGCCGATCGTGTGCAACCGCGAGCGCGGCTACCTGGAGACCGCCGCCGGCGGCGTGCTGTTCGCCGACACGCGCGACGAAATGGCCGCGGCGATCGACTGGCTCATGCCCGAGGCGACGCGCCGCTCCTACTCTCGCGCGTTGATCGAAGGCGCGCCTACGCTGACCGGATGCGCCTCTGCGCTGCTGCAATGGATCAAGGCGCAGAAGTTCTAGTCGACGACTCGCTGGCGCAGCGTGGGCGGCGGATGCTCAAGGCGCTGCACGCCTGCGCGCCGGTGCCGTCGGACATTCACGCGCACTACGTCGGCAACCGGAAGATCCTGATCGTCTGGGGCGGCGGCCGGCCCGATCGCGTCGACCTGCTGAAACGTCACCGCGCTGCCGGCGGCATCACGGTCGCCTGGGACCTGGCCTATTGGGATCGCGATGGCGCAGCGCGGCTCGGCATCAACTCGCTGCACCCGACCGCGGCGCAGCTGGAAAAGGCGCCAGAAGGCCCGGGCCGGCGCGACTTCGTGCTGCGTGATGACGCGGACCCAGCAGGGCCGACCATGCTTGTCGGGCTCGGCCACAAGTCGGCGCGAATGCTCAACGTCGGCGCGCTCGACTGGGAACGAAAGCGCCTGCGCCAACTGCAGGCGCGATTCCCTGGCCGGCCGATCTGGTGGCGGCCAAAGGGCAAGGACTTCATGCCGCTGCCCGACACGGTGCCGCGCTGGGGAATGCCGATTGACGAGGCCCTGCGCGGCTGTTCGCTGGTGGTCTGCCGGCACAGCAACGTCGCGGTCGACGCCTGCGTCGCTGGTGTGCCGGTCGAATGCGACGACGGAGCGGCGGCGGCGCTGTACCGCGGCAACCCGAGACCGACGCGCGAGCAGCGCGCCGAGTTCCTGCGGCGGCTCACGTTCTGGGAGTGGCGGCCGGACGAAGCTGCGCAGGCCTGGGCCTGGATCCTGAGGGTCACCGAATGCGACTGAACATCGGATGCGGGAGCCGCCGCCTGCCGGGCTACACCGGCGTCGACGCTGTTCCACGTGAAGCGGCCGACATCGTCGCGCCAGCCGGAGCGGTGCCGCTCCCAGACGGATGCGCCGACGAGGTGCTGGCGGTGCACCTGGTCGAGCACGTCTTCGCGTGGGAAGTGCCAGACCTGCTGGCCGAATGGGCACGCTTGCTCAAGCCTGGCGGCCGCCTGGTGCTCGAGCTGCCCGACGCCATGAAGTGCGCTCGGAACCTGGTAAACGGCGTGCAGGGTCGCAAGCCCGACCAGCTGCACATCTGGGGCCTGTACGGCGACGACACGCTGCGCGACCCCTACATGATGCACAAGGCGGGGTGGTGGTTCGCGCGGCTGGCGCCAGTGGTACAGGCCGCCGGCTTCGTCGACGTCGTCGAGCGCGAGACCCAGTTCCACCCGGCTGGCCGCGGCGTTCGCGACTTTCGCCTGGAGGCGGTGAAACCATGATCCGACTTTTCTCCGGCTTCGACCAGCGCGAGGCCATCGGCTACCACGTCTTCGCCGCCAGTGTCATTGAGCACGCGACGGCGCCCGTGCAGATCTGCCCGCTGACGTCGCGCGGTCTGCCTCAGGGCTCGAACGAGTTCACATACTCGCGCTTCCTGGTGCCTTCGCTGTGCAACTTCGAGGGGCACGCGATCTTCATGGACGGCGCCGACATGGTCGCGCTGGCCGACATCGCCGAACTCGACGCGCTGTTCGATCCGGCGTTCGCGGTGCAGGTGGTCAAGCATCCGAACTACAAGACCCGGCACTCGATCAAGTATCGAGGCACGACGATGCAGTGCCCGAATCGCGACTATGCGCGGAAGAACTGGGCCAGCGTGATGCTCTTCAACTGTGCACACCCGTACTGGCGCGCGCTGGATCATCTGACGTTGAACAGCGTCGCCGGGCTCTCGTTGCTGCAGTTCGGCGGCCTGCGCCTTGAAGATGACGAGAAGCGCGGCCTGATGCGCGAGGTCGGAGAACTGCCTGACGAGTGGAACCGCATCGTCGACGAAGGCCAACCGGTGGAAGGCGCGAAGCTGTTGCACTGGACCGCGGGCATCCCTGGAATCCCGGCCTATGCACAGAGCCCGGGGGCCGCGCGCTGGTTCGAAGCGCGCGCCATCATGACCGAGGCGCCGTGAACACCCACACCGCCGAGATGCTGCTCTGCATCGCCGGCCTGGCGTTGTTCGTCGTGGTCCTCTACGTCGCGCTGGCGTTCAACGCATGGCGAGACGATCAACGGCGAATGGCACATCGACTGGCTGAGCAGCGCGAGCGCGCAGAGAAAAGGCGGGCACAGGCTGCAGCCCGCAAGGAACGCAAGGGCCCACGATGAATATCACGACCCTGCAGGAGCCGCCGTTCGAGCCGGTCACGCTCGCGGACGTCTATCGCGTGCTGAAGGTCGACGCCGATGGATCACCGCCTGAGCACCCGCTCGACGCCGACTTCCTGCGCAACATCACCAGCGCGCGGCGCAACGTCGAGAAGCTCACGCGGCGCTCCCTGATCCGACAGACGCTGCGCCTCAGCGTCGATGGCTTTCCGTCGACTTGCGACGGTTGGCAACTGGGTCCGCGCTGGGTGCGAGTGCCGACGTCCATCAGGCTGTTCCGACCGCCGCTCATCGCAGTGCAGAGCGTCGAGTACTTCGACGCATCGAACGCACTGCAGGCCGTCGCGTCGGCGGACTACTACACGACCGACGAAGAGGTGCCAGAGCTGCGCTTCGTCGACACCTTCAGCGCGCCGATCGTCTATGACAGGCCAGACGCGCTGCGCGTCACCTACACCGCCGGGTACCTCGGCGTCGGCTCGCCGCCGTCGAGCCAGGAGGAATACGCGGAGCATGTCCCGAGCGAGCTCAAGGATGCGATCCTCATCGGCGTGCAGATGCTGCAGGTCTCGACCTCGCCGCAGGACTTCGACCTGCTCAAACGCATGCAGGAGGCGCTGGTCTCGGGCTACCGCGTGCAGCTCGCCATATGACGTCGCGCGTGTACGTTGACCCGCGGCGCCTCGACAAGCGGGTGAGGGTCGAGCAACTCGCGGTCACGCGAGGCGCCAGCGGCGGCCAGTCGAAGAACTGGACGTTGGTCGGCGTGCGCTGGGCCGGCATCAGCGGCAAGGCCGGCATGAAGCAAGGCGCCACCGCCGACGGCGGAGACGTGCCGGAGGCAACGCACGTGGTCACGATGTACTACATGGCCGGGATCACACCGACGACGCACCGCATCGTGCACGGCTCGCAGGTGTTTGAGATCCTGCACGTCAACGACGTCATGCAGCAGGGCGCGCGGCTCGACCTGCTGTGCCGCACAGGGGTAAGCAATGGCTGAGATCATCGGCGGTCTGTCGGAGCTGAAGGCCAACTTTGCCAAGCTGGGCGACGCCATGGAAAGGCGCGTTGCGCGCGCGATGGTTGCGTCCGGCGGCGCTGTGCTGAAGAGGGAGGCCAAGGCACTCGCGCAGGGCTACGGCTTCAAGAGAACCGGCGCGCTGCTGAAGAACATCGTCATCAAGCGCGAGACCGCCGCGCCCGCAGGAACAGCGCAATACAACCTCGGCGTCCGGCACGGCCGCAACCTGACGAAGAAGCAGAAAACCGAGGGCAAGAGCCTCAAGCTTCGCGGCGGGCGTGTCTCGGTCAAGTACAAGGACGACCCCTTCTACTGGCGCTTCCTCGAGTTCGGATGGATCCCTCGCGCGCCTGGCAAGGCGCTGAAGGGTGGCGCGCGCAAGAAGGCAGCAGCGCGCAAAGAGTCGGCGTCGAAAAAGATCGCCGGCCGATCGTTCATCGAGAAGGCTCTCAGCAACAAGCGGCAGCAGGCCATCGACGCGATGGGCGAACGCCTGCAGCGCGAACTCGACAAGGCAGCGAAGTGAGCGCGGTCAAGGAGATCGTCACCGCCGCGCTGGTGCCGGTGCTGAACAACACCTGGGCCGTCGAGCTGCCGCCGAACCCGATGTGGCCGGCGATGGTCTTCGAGATCGACACCGACACCGAGGACGCTTGGTGTCTCGGCGGCGGGTATGACCAGCACGAGATCACGGTCACGATCTACGCGACCACGCCAGAGCGCATCGACCAGCTGGTGCCAGACGTCCGGGCCGCGTTCGAGGCGCTGACCTCATTCATGTTCGAGGACAAGGGCGGCGACGCCGACTTTGAAGACGACCCGAACGTCTACGCCTACTTCATGACCTTCCGGTTGCGCACCTCGCGCTACTGACCGGACCACCAGAGACGACCGCGATCGCTGTGCGCGCAAGCGCACCGGCGGGCGCAGCCGTGGCCCGAGCAAGGGCACATCCCCCGAAGCCATCAACCACCAAGGAATGAATCATGGCAAAGCTCATGCGCAAGATGCTCTTGCTCGCACGGATCGAGAGCGTCGCAGGTACTGATTCCGTGCCAACGGCGGCGGCTCACGCGATGCTCGTGCGAAGCACGCAGCCGGAACTGATCACCGCGGAGTACGTCGACCGGGCCAACATCAAGCCCTACTTCGGCAACAACTCGCAGCTCGCCGCGGGCATCCATCGCGAGATTACATTCGAGATGGAAATCGCCGGCGCTGGCACCGCAGGCGGAACGCCGGCGTTCGATTGCTTGCTGCGCGCCTGCGCGTTCGCGGCCAGCACGCCGAGCGGCTCGCCAGGTGAAAAGCAATACCGGCCGGTCAGCGACAGCATCGAGACGGTGACGCTCTACGCCTACCTCGACGGCATCCGCTGGAAGATGCTCGGCTGCGTCGGGAACGTCTCGATGGCGTTCAACGCGAAGGGCATCCCGGTGTTCTCGTTCCGCTTCGTGGGCGAGTATCAGGCCGGCGCCGACGTGGCACTGCCAAGCGACGCGGACTACACCGACTTCGTGGCTCCGGTCACGGTCGGCAAGGTGTGGACTCCGACCTTCTCGATCCACGGCAACACCGCGTGTCTGTCGAGCCTGTCGATCGACATGGCGAACAACGCGATCTATCGCGATCTGGTCGGATGCGGCGGGCCGCTGATCACCGACCGCAAGCCGACCGGGACGGCGGTCTTCGAGCTGCCGGCCATCGCCACCTATGCCTGGGACGAGGCGATCAAGAACAGCACGACGGGCGCTCTCAACTTCGTGCACGGCCGCACTGCCGGCAACATCGTGCAGATCCAGTGCCCGGCGGTGAGCTGCAACAACGCCGCGATTCAGGATCAAGACGGTATCGCCTTCCTCTCGCTGGGCCTGGCAATCCAGCCGCTGACGGGCAACGACGAGATCGTCATCACCTTCAGCTGATCCCGCGCGCAAGCGCACCACCGCCGGCCGCACCTCGCAAGGGGTCGCGGCCGGTTTCACTTCCATCGGAGAACCTGCAATGGCATTCAAGCTGGCCAAGAGCCCCACCTTCAAGGCGAACGTCACCATCGAGACCCAGGACGACAAGGGCCGCACCGAGAAGGAAACGGTCGTCGCAACCTATCGGCGCTGCAACGAGGACGAACTGAGCGACCTCGAAGGCAAGAAGAACGCCGAGGTCTGCCGGGCCGTGCTGATCAACGTCGAAGGGATGATCGACGAGAACCGTCAGCCGGTGCCCTATGAGGGCGACAACGTCGAGGCGCTGATGATGATCCCGCCGGCGACCTTCGCGCTCGCCGCCGCCTTCTGGCAGGGCTCGCGGATGGGCCGCGCAAAAAACTGATCGACGCGGCTCGGGCTTGGGCCGGCGCGCGCGACTACCGGCTCGACGACGAGGTCAAGCGGATCGAAGCCGATCGCTCGGTGCTCGAGCAGATGCGCCAGGCGGGCGCACCAGCCGCGGCGATCGCTGCAGTCGAGGCGCAGGTCGAGCAGGCCGAAGCGGCCGCCGACTTCGAGGTCTGGCCGGATTGCTGGCAGGCGTTCGAGTTCTTCCGATCGCTGCGTGGCCAGTGGCGCTACGTCTCGGGCATGTCGACAGATCGCACCGGTCTCGACTTCGCTGCCGTGCAGGTCGCGATGACCCACCACCCGATACCGCGTCGCCGCCAGGGCGCTCTGTTCAAGGACATGCAGATCATGGAAACAGCGGTGCTGCTGGCTGATCACGAGCGCGCCCAGAAGCGGGCCGCCGAGAAGGGGAACGGCTGATGGCCGCACTCGGTTCGCTTGTCGTCAAACTGGCGCTGGAGTACGCCCAGTTCACGGCCGGCGTCAAGAAGTCCGAGCAGGACGCGCTCGCCTTCGCGAAGCGCGTGCAGGATG
>ERZ650311.505-NODE-505-length-24536-cov-36.985009_pt1 | contig 24536 bp, 27 predicted proteins | sample MGYA00376247_ERZ650311 | MGnify/ENA primary metagenome ERZ650311 (study PRJEB26733, sample SAMN07839324) | wastewater metagenome | biome: small river; feature: stream; material: water | place: USA: North Carolina | collected 2016-07-28 ...
GAACTGCACCTCGGTGGGTACGTCACCTACCTGCTCGGCGACGACGGTCGACCTGTCACCCGTCCGACCCGGTCGGGTCGCGAAGGACGGGTCCACGTGCTGACCCCGACGGGTCGGGCAAAGGCGTGGACCCTGGACCGGGCCGAGTAGCCTCCGGGGCATGGGTCGCATGTTCGACGACGACGGCAAGCTCATCGACCGGGAGGCTCTCAAGTCTCTCGCCTTCGGGACCGTTTCCTTGCGGGAGCCGGGCACCCCGGGTGGCCCACCACGCAAGGTGCGGAACCCGACCGAGGGTCCCGACGCCAGGTAGGGGGTGTCACCCCCGTCGGCTACCGTGCGGGTATGCGAATCCAAGACATCGACGAAAGACTGGAAGCAGCGTTCGACGCCCTGTCCACTTTGCAGGCTGAACAGCGAGCACTTGCTACCCGGGCGGCTGAAACCAAAGTGGCGCACGAAACGGCCCTTGCCCGTCAGATGCTCAGGGCACGGGACCGGGGCCTGGCTGTCGAAGCGGCCAAAGCCACGGCTCTCGACGCCTGCGAGGACAGTCACTTGGCGATGGTGCTCGCCGAGTCGGACCTGCGGGTCAACCGGTCGACTATCACCACACTGACCACGCAAGTGGATATCCTGCGGACGATGGCAGCCTCGCATCGGAGCGTGTTCTGAGATGGCCCGGGCAACGGTGGTGCCCGAGGACGACGCCGCCCCCGAGATCATCACGGCGGCCTACCGCAGCATGGACGCCCGGGGCGGGTCCACCCTGCGGTCTGAGGACATCCGTTACGGCGAGTCCGTCACCGGCCGTCGGTTGAAGGTCGTGAGGCGCTGAGGATGGCGTGGTGCGGACCGTGTGCGGCAGCAGCGGCGGGACGGGCGATGGCGCGCCGCCAGCCGATCGAAGCGTGGACGGTGGTCGACGCCGACGGGCAATGCCTGCTTGTCAGCGGGGACCGCTGCCGGGCGTTCGTGGACGAGGCCACCGCTCGGGCCGTCGCCATCGCCGAGCTGGGAGGGACCGCCGACTGGACCGTCGCAGCCGTTAGCGTCTGACCCCGTGCGCTGCTTCCTCGAAACCGCCGGATCCGGGCCGTCCCTCCTCGACGCTTCAACCATCGTCACCGTGTTCGCCGCCCCGGACCGGGACAACATCCGGGCTTGGAACATCAGGGTGTCGATCTCCGTCGATTTCGACGGCCCGACCCACAGTCTCGGCCTCGTCGTCGGCGACCGAGAGAAAGCCACCGCTGCCCGCGACGTCATCGCTTCTTTCCTGGTGGACGAACTGCCAGGCCTGTGGCGGTTCGACCCGGTCGACATGGCGGTGATCGAACTGGACTACGACGACGAGGTGGATTGAGCCTTGGCGGCGGGGGGCTCCGAGGCCGAATGGCAACGGCAGGTCACGGCCCTCGCCCGCCGGTGCGGGTGGCTCGTCTTTCACGTCGCCGACTCGCGACGGCAGGTCGGGGCGCGACTCGTCGGGGACCGCGGCATCGCCGGATGGCCCGACCTGACTCTCGTCCATCCCGACCACGGGCTCATCTTCGCCGAACTGAAGGCCGAACGGGGTCGGCTCACCCCACTGCAACGGGACACGCTGTCGGCGTTGGCGACGGCGACCGACGGCGACCGCACCCGTGTGCATGTGTGGCGGCCCGGCGACCTGATGGGCGTGGTGATCCCCGTGTTGCGCCACGGCGACGGGGAGCGCGTCCATGGCTTCTGATGTTCCGCCGCCGGGGACGTGGTGGCGGGAAGCGGCCGCCTGCCGGGGGATGCGGCCCGGCGACTTCTTCCTGGCGACCAAGGAGGGTCGCTACGACGACCTGGGCTGGGCGTCCGTCTGCCCGACGTGTCCCGTCCGGGCTGACTGCCTCGCCCATGCCCTACGGGCGCCCGAGGTGTGGGGGGTGTGGGGCGGGTTCAGCCCGCGGGCACGGGCGAAGCTCGCCGCCCTGCTCGACACCGGGTCCATGACCTGGGACGACATCCTCCGCTCCCTCTGTCAGCCCCCGGTGCTACCGTGACGACATGACTGCAACCAAGGATCAAGCCACCGTCCACGCCCGTGTGCTCCGGGTCATTGCCGACCTGCCCGCCATCGGCAAGGACTCCGAACTGTCCGCCCCCGGCATGAAGTTCAAGTACCGGGGGATCGAGGACGTGATGCGGGTGCTCCGCCCACTGCTGGCCGAGCATGGCGTACATCTCGTCCCCGATCACCGGGTCGTGGACGACCAGCGGTGGGAGACGACCCAGGGCAACCGGTCGACCCGGCACCGGCACGTCACCCTGGAAACCACATGGACCGTGTGGGGCGCCGACGGCGACTCGTTCGAGGCCGTCACCGTGTCGGAAGGCAAGGACTCGGCCGACAAGGCGTTGAACAAGGCGATGACTGCCTCCCTCAAGTACGCCGTGCTGCAAGTGTTCGCCGTGGCCGACGGCGACGACGACGACGACGGGGACGGCGACCCGAGCGTGTACCACCACGACGACGTCCGCTCGGCCCCGACCCCGTTGAACGAACTGGTTGGGCTCAAGGGTGAGCTGCAGCGTCGGGGGCTCTACGACGACGTCCGGGCCTGGGCGCTGCAAGAGGGCGTCGACCTGTCGTCGGCGACCCCGGATGAGGACGTGCAGCGTGTGCTGGACCACGCCCGGTCCCTCTTGTCTGAGCCCGTCGACTCGCCGCCTGAGCCCGCCTGAGCGACGAGCGGCGGCCTTTCCGCTCCCCGGGTGCCGGTGGGGGCTGGCGCCCGGGAGAGCGGTCCCTGTGGGTTCTGAGTGGTTGCTGCGATGGTCCCGGCCGCGGAGAAAGAAAAGGGCTTGACAGTAACCGACGAGGGTGTGCTACAGTTCAGGTCACCAAGACAAGCGCCCACTGGGGCGCCAACCAACGGAAGGGCAAGACCCATGAGCAGACTCAGCCTGGAAGATGAGTTCACCGACGAAGTGTTCACCCGCGGCCGTGCGGCCTGGTGGAACAGCTTCGACGTCCCCGGCGTCAACGTGGTGTCCGACGAGCGCATCGACGTCCGCACCGCCTTCGACCGCTACCTCCCCTGGGAGATCAACAAGACCCGCTTGATCGACGGCGAGACGTTCAACGAGTCGCCCTACTTCGGCTTGCGCCGCTCCGACACCGGCCGGATCCTCGGCGTCGGATCCGACACCTACACCGTCGTGCAGAACGCCGAGCAGCGCGACCTGCTCGCCTATGCGCTCGACGGCGCCGACTACGGCGTGGCGTCCATCGGCGCCCTGCGCCACGGGGCCACCACGTTCGTCAGCGTCGACTTCGGCGAGGAACTGGCGACGGCACGTTCCGAGTCCGGCCAGTCGATCGAGACGTACCTGGCGCTCGTCAACTCCAACGACGGGGGCGGCAGCCTCAAGCCCTACGCCACCGGCATCCGGCCCGAGTGTTTGAACACCATCGACGCCGGATGGCTCGCCGGGACGTCCTTCGGCGCCCTGCGCCACACGACGAACATCCACGACCGGCTCCCCCAACTGCAGGCGGCGATCCGCCAGTACCTCGGGCTCGCCCCCAAGGTGGCCCGGGCGATCGACCGACTGACGTCGGTGACCGTCTCGTCGGAGGCGTACCGTCGGGCGTTGGAGGTCTGCACCCCCATCCCGTCGGCCAAGGTCAAGGACGGCAAGGTCGTCAACGCCCGGGAGATCACCCTGGCCGAGAAGCGCCGTGACAAGATCCTCGACCTGGCGTTCCACGACGACAGGGTCGGGTTTGCTGGCACCCTGTGGGGGGCGTTCCAGACCTTCTCGACCTACGACCAGCAGGTGAAGGGGTTCCGCCGGGTCAAGGACTCGGGGGTGTCGCAGCGGGGCCAGGTGATCCTCGACCGGCACTTCTCCGGGCTGCAGACGTCGAACGATGTCAAGCGGTTCACGCTGGTGTCGCGGGCTCTGGATCTGGACCTGGGGGTGCAGGCCACCACCGGTGGCCTGATCCTCGCCAACTGACGGACTGTCGGATTCCGACACCCTGCCCGGCTGCTTCGGTGGCCGGGCAGGGTCGCGCTCGGGAACGAGTCCCGTTTCCGCCCCATCTGCTGTTAGCCTGCGGCTGTGACACTCGGGCGGCCGCCGGTGCTGGAATCACGATCCGTCCCCATCGGGCCGATCCTCGACCTGTGGACGTCACGGCTCCCCGAGCACCGACGCTCCGACTGTGCCTGCATCGGCGGCGGGTGGTGCTCGTCCACCGAGTCGTTCGCCCGCCGCGTCGGCATCTCCCACACCACCGTCTACCGCCGTCTCCGCCGCGGCTACGTCGACATCTACGAAGCCGACCGGTGGGCCGCCGCTCTCGGTGAGCACCCGGTGCGGGTCTGGCCCGAATGGGACCGGGTGGCGGTCGAGGTCGAGTCCTACCGCCCCTCCAAGTGTGACGACCTGCCTGCTACTTTGGTGGGATGACCGAGACGCGAGCACAAGCCCCCGGGTTCATCCGTGGGGTCGAGCGAGCAGGATGGTCGCACCTGTTGGGGCATCGCCTCGGTCGGCTGGGCGGAGTTGCGTACTCGCATCGAACAGAAGGCCACCGCGGCCACCTCCCCGGTGGTCGTGGTGGCAGTGGATCCCCGCAACACGTCGCGCCGTTGTGCGGCCTGTGGGCACACCGAGGAGGCGAACCGCGAGAACCAAACGTTCGCCTGCCGGGCCTGCGGCCACCATGCACACGCCGATGTGAATGCCGGGGTGAACATCCTCGCGGCCGGACGGGCCGTGATCGGGCGTGGAGGGGGCAGTTGTGTCCCCGGTGAAGCGTCAAGCCCAGTCGCCGTATAACGGCGAATCTGAATCCCCGGCCTTCAGCCGTGGGGAGCACGTCAACTGGAAGAATCGGATCGTCGGCACCGGCGAGGTCGACCCCGCCGACCTGCTGGCGAACCCGCTGAACGCCCGGATGCATCCCCGCACCCAGGAGAAGGCGGTGGTCGAATCGCTCGCCACCGTCGGATGGGTGTCCGACGTGATCGTCAACCGGCGGACCGGGTTCGTGGTCGACGGCCACCTCCGGGTCGCCGCAGCGATCTCGGCCGAACAGGACAGCGTGCCGGTCAAGTACGTCGACCTGTCCGATGAGGAAGAAGCCCTGATCCTCGCCACGTTCGACGCCACCACCAATCTGGCGATCGTGGACACGGCGATCCTCTCCGACCTGATCTCCGACATCGACCTGTCCCTCACCCCGACCCTGGAAGGGGTGGTCGGCGACCTGATCGGGACGACGGAACGTGCCGGTGCCGGGTCTGCATCACCGGACACCGACGACGACGTCACCGACCAGCACTTCGCATGGGGCTACGCCGAATGGGGCGAAACCAAGGTGAACTGCAGCGGGGACGACGTCGGCAGACTGCAAGCCCTGTACGACGGGTGGAACGTCGCCGAGCAGGGGTCGTTCGTGACAGCACTGATCGAAGGGAGGGTCATCGCCGATGGTGAATCCGATCCCGTCTGATCTCGTCCCCCCGCTCCCCCCGGACGCCCCGCCGTTCCCGAAGGCGCGGAGACGCAAGACCCTGGTCCCCCGCCGCGAGCTGATCACCGAACGGCGCATCAAGGCGACGCAGCTCCGCCTGGCCGGGCTGTCGTGCGAAGAGATCGGGATGCGCCTGCACGCCGACCCGGAGGTCAACGTCGAGGGCCGCGCCGTGATCGGCGGGTACGGCTGGCTGAACCATGCGAAAGGCAAGCCGCCGGTCGTCGGTCTGAACCTGTCCAAGACCGTGTCGGTCGATCTACTGAAGGCGGCCGAGGCTCGCCGTGAGACGAGCGAACGGGCGCAGGACGAATGGCTGGAACTGGAACTGGCTCGGATCGACAAGGTCCAGTCGGCTATCTGGCAGCAGTGTCTGTCCGGCAACCTGTGGGCCGTCGACCGGTTCGTCGCCCTGTCGGCCCGGCGGGCGAAGATGCTCGGGCTCGACATCGAGCGGCGTGAAGTCAAGGGTGAGGTGAAGCACTCGGGTGCGATCACCGTGGAAGGTCACCACCCCGAGATGACCGGCGAGTTCTACGGCAAGCTCATGGCCGCCCTCGGCGACTTGGGCCAGGCCGACATCGTGGACGCTGAAGTGGTGGAGGACGATGGCGATCGAAGCCGGTTGGCCCTGCCTCAACCGTGACGGCACGCTGAGGCTCAGGTACAACCCGTTCCCGCCCAGTCCGAAGCAGTTCGCCTTCCTCGCATGGACGGGTCGCGAGGCCCTCTTCGGCGGCGGAGGAGGAGGCGGGAAGATGGTCGCGCTCGACACGCTGATCGGGACGCCTGACGGGTGGTCCACGATGGGCGCCGTACAGGTCGGGGACCGGGTGTTCGACCACGACGGCAAGCCGACCACCGTTGTGTGGAAGTCGGAGGTTCTCACTGAACGGACCTTCGAGGTCGTCATGGTCGACGGCGAGCGGATCGTCGCCGGGGAACGTCACCAGTGGAACGTGGCGACCGGGGCCGACCGTAAGGGCCGGGGACGGTCCGCTGATGCGTGGGCACATACCCGGACGGTGACGACATCGGAACTGGCGGCTCTGCTCCGATCCGAACGTGATCCCGTGTCGATACCGGCAGGCGGGCCTGTTCCGGGGGACCGCCCGTGGCCGTCGGAGTACCGCCAGATACGGTCCATCGTGGAAGTCGACCCCGAACCGATGCAGTGCATCCAGGTCGACAACGACCGGGGTCTGTACCGGGTCGGCCGCACGCATCTCGTCACCCACAACAGCATCTGCCTGCTCATGGGTGCCCTGCAGTTCGCGGACGTTCCGGGCTACAACGCGATGATCTTCCGCCGCACCATCACCGACCTGAAACTGCAGGACGGCCTGATCGACGTGTCCCACGACTGGCTGGACCCTCACGCCCACTGGGACGGCAACAAGCACCGGTGGACCTTCCCGTCCGGGGCGACGCTGCAGTTCGGATACATGAACCGCGTCAACTCCCACTACCGGTACAAGTCGAGTCAGGTGCAGTTCATCGGCTTTGACGAGACAACCGAGTTCCCGTGGGAGGAGCAGTACCTCTACATGTTCTCCCGGTTGCGGCGCGGCGTGAAGGACCCGGTGGAAGCCGAGCGCCTGTACGGCGCCGCCCCCGACGGACTCACCCTGGCCGACGTGCCCTTGCGCGTAAGGGGAGCAAGCAACCCGGGCGGAGTGGGCTCGTGTGTCCCCCACGGGGACGTGTTGACCGTCGAGCACGGATGGGTGCCCATCCAAGACGTGAACATCGGCGACGCCGTCTACAGCGTCGACCCCGACGGGCGGTTGGTCGAATCCACTGTGGATCAGGTCCATGCCGCCCCCTGGTCCGGCGACATGGTTCATGTGCGGGTCCGTGGAATGCACATGGAGATGACCCCCAACCACAGGGTGGCGAAGCTGGGGGGCGTTCGCCCGGGCCTCGACACTCGCACGGGCGTTCGCTCCAAGTTCTCGCTGGTCCAGTTCGATGACCTTCCGGGTCAAGCCACCGTCCTACGCTCCGTGGAGTGGTCAGGCGTGTCGCTGGGTGTTGTCCGACCACCCGACGTCCAACGGACACGTTCGCGGCCGTCCACCAAGCACCATGTGGACGAACTGCCCGGCCGGGAGTTCTGCGAACTTCTCGGCTGGTTCCTGGCCGAAGGCTCCCTGATCGACCGGGACAAGGCCATATCCATCTCCCAAGTGAAGCCGCATGGTCGTGCCGCCCTGGCCGCAATGTTGGAGCGGTGCGGTTTCGAGCGGGTGACGTGGAGCGAGAAGGACGTGGTCATCTACTCGCCAAACTGGTGGCAACTGTTCCGCTCGGAATGCGGGCGAGACTCGGCGACCCGTCGGATGCCGACCTGGGTCAAGTCGGCGAGCAGGGATGAGCTTCAGGCCCTTCTCGACGCGATGATGGTGGGCGACGGCCATTGGCGCGGCGACTCAACTCGGAGTGGGACCTATTGGACGACGAGCCCCCAGCTTGCCGATGACTTCGCCGAGGTCGCCCTGAAGTGTGGGTACATCGTTCAGCAGAAGGAACGCGACAGGACCGGTCCCAGCTCCATCCGGGGTCGCCCCGTCGTGATCCGATACCCGGAGCTGAGCGTCAACATCAAGCGAGTGAAGTCCGGCGGCACAGAACTACTCACGGGCAACCACGTCTACGACGTGGCGACGACGACCAAGCGCCGGTCGGACGTGACGCGCGAACCCTTCGACGGTGAGGTGTTCTGCATCGGGGTGCGGGACACCCACAACTTCATCCTCCGACAGAACGGGGCCGTGTGGGTTTCCGGTAACAGTTGGGTGTTCGACCGGTTCATCAGCAAGGACAACCCGGACCGGCGGCCGTTCCTGCAGTCGATGCTGACCGACAACCCCGGGATCGACGCCGACGAGTACCGCAAGGCGCTCGCTGAACTACCCGAGGTGGAACGGCTCCGCCTGGAAGAAGGGTCGTGGGACGCCCTGGAGATCCCCGGCGCCCTCTGGTCGTTTCGCGACATCGCCCATATCGACACCGACGACCCGGACGACACCGCCGACGTGCGGATCATCGGGGTCGACCCTTCCGTCTCCGCCGAAGGCAAGAACCACGACGAGTGCGGCATCGTCATGGGTTCCCTCACCAACGGGCGGATCACGGTTGAACGCGACTTCTCGGGGCACTTCCACCCCGACGACTGGGCGAAGCTGGTGGTCCGCGAATACCACCGGCACGGCTGCTCGCGTGTCGTGTGCGAGGACAATCAGGGTGGGGCGTTGGTGTTCAGTGCGATCGGCAACGCCGCCGATGCGATCGGCATGGACCGGCCGCATGTCGTCAAGGTGCGGGCGACCGAGTCGAAAGAGGCTCGGGCGATCCCGGTGATCGCCGCCTACCGGGACGGCAAGGTCGCCCACTTGCTCGGCCTGCGGGGCGGCCGGATGGAAGTGCAGATGACATCGTGGGTGCCGGGCATCGGGCCGTCCCCGGACCGGGTGGACGCCCTGGTCTGGCTGGTCCGCAACGGGCTGTTCGGTGACGGCACGGCGGTCACCTATCACGCCCCCGACCTACGGGACCGGCTCATGCGCCCCCGGGGTCCGGCGATCCATTCGGCGTCCGGGTTCCGGCTCTGAAAGCGTCGGACTGTCACGGGGAGGTGCTAACGTGGGGTCGTCCAGAAACGGCAGGACCCAGGTCAAGGTCTGGGTCGATGACGACGCCCTGGCGGTACTCAAGTGGGAGGCCAAGTTCACCGGGGTCGCCCTCGGTCGTCGGATCGGCGACCTGGCCGTCGATCACGCCGTCGAGGTCTACATGCAATACAACATGCGACGGTTCACCGAACCGCCCAACGACAAGGAAGAGGCACCAGATGCAGTCGAACACCCTGACGGTCGTCGGTAACGTCGGCGATGACCCCGAACTGAGGTTCACCAACTCGGGCACCGCCCTCGCCAAGTTCAGCCTTGCTGTCTACGCTGGCAAGGACAAGGACTCATCCTGGTTCGACGTCACCGTGTGGGGCCAGCTCGCCGAGAACGTCGCCGAGTCCGTCACCAAGGGCCAGCGGGTCATGGTGCTCGGACGCTTGGAACAGCAGCGGTGGGAGACGCCGCAGGGCGACAAGCGGTCCAAGGTGGCGATCGTCGCCGACGACGTCGGACCGTCCCTGCAGTGGGCGACCGCCCAGGTGGCGAAGGTCGAGCGTGAGGCCCCCGTCCAGCGCGAGTTCAGCGACGAGCCGTTCTAGCCATGGGCGAGTACCCGATCCTCCAGTTCTTCACCTTCGACCATCTGCCGGATCACCTGGCCGACGTGTCCCGCCCGTTCGCCGAACTGGCCGAGGTGATAGCGGCGGAGACGGACGGGGACCCGGAGACGGAGGTGGCGCTCCGCAAGCTGCTGGAAGCCAAGGACGCCGCCGTTCGGGCCGTGGTCGGCCGTGAACGGCGAACGGATCCGTCACCCTCGGCGCACTTGCAGTCCGGGCTGGGGGCACTGCTCCTCAAGTAAAAGTTATCCACCAAACAAAGAAAGGGTAGACGAATGACTACTACTCCAAACGTAATCTCCATTGACGGAGTTGACTACACGCCAGTCAACAAGAACCTCTCATCTGAGGTACGAATTGTGGTGCTCCAGCGCGGCTGGGTGGTTGTCGGCCGCTACGCCGAGGACGGTGACGAGGTTACCGTCTCAAACGCATCTGTGATCCGTCTGTGGGGTACCACCCGTGGGCTGGGCGAGCTGATTGACGGTCCAACGTCGTCTACGGAGTTGGACCCGGCGGGCACTGTGCGTGCCCACAGGGGAGCGGTCGTGTTGACCCTGGACGCCGACGGCGAGGCATGGAAGAAGCACCTGTGACCGTCTTGGAGGACGCCTACTCGGTTGTCGGCTTCGGCGACGGCTACGGCGACGGCGACGGCTACGGCTCCGGCTCCGGCTACGGCTACGGCGACGGCGACGGCGACGGGAACGGCTCCGGCTACGGCGACGGCTACGGCTTCGGTGACGGCTTCGGCGACGGCGACGGCTACGGCGACGGCGACGGCTACGGCTCCGGCTCCGGCTCCGGCTCCGGCGACGGCGACGGCTACGGCTCCGGCTCCGGCGACGGCTCCGGCTACGGCTACGGAGAGGGATGGTGACCGTCTTGGAGAACGCCCACTCCATTGTCGGTGTCGGCCCCGACGACGCCGCAGCGATCGCCCGAACCCGGAACCTGGTCGCCGCCAGGCTGGCCGAGGTCACGTGGGACTCGGAGCGATGAACGTGAGGGAAGTGTCGGAATCCGCCGGGCTGACCGTCGAAGAGTTGGACGCTGCTCTCGACGTGGTCGGATGGATGCTGGAGCATCCGTCGTACCGGTACGACGAGGACACGGCCGCGCTCCGCCACACCCGGACTCTGCTGCAGGTCGAGATGCAGTCACGCTCGCAGCCCGACGCCTACCGCCGCCTGGCCCACGACCTGCTCAGCTTGCGGGACGCCGACCCCGCCGCATACAGGGCGCTCATGGCCCGTCTGGACGCCGACCAGGGAGGCAACCGATGACCGACACGACCGACGACGACGAGAGGGCGGCCATCAGGGGCGAACTGCTCGCCACCCTGCGGGTGACCGCCCCGAAGATGGCCGCCAGGCTGGACGATCACTGGCGGGAGGAAGGAACGACCGTCCAGATGCCGGTCGACCCCGTCCCCCGCACATGCAGCGTGTGCGGAGAGAAGATCAAGGCCCGGGCCGAAACGTCGGGCAGGTTCCGCACCGTCAACTGGGTCGACAGCGGGGGTTCGATCGCCGGACCGGACCCGATCACCGGCCCCGACCCGTACGGGCGTCTCGCCGAACTGGCCGACACCGACCCGGCTGCCTACATGTACCTGCTGACACGGGTCGAACAGGGGTTCACGCTCCACGTCCACCGGCCAGCACCGACCGAACGCACCTACCCGTCCGACCGGTCCTGACGCCGCCCCAACTCACGCAACACCTGAGACACCCGCGACACCGTCACCCCCAACTCGGCAGCCACCTCGGTCGCCGTCCACCCCGCCAACAACCGCCACAGAATCGACCGCTCCCGCTCCGACGGCCGAAACGACTCGACCAGCACCGACAGCGACTCTGAGTCCCACACCCCGAACACGTCGACAGGGAAGCCGTCCAACGACACTTCCGAGGACCGCTGAGCGTGACGCACCGTCCCCGGACGCCCCACCGTGCGCCGCAGATCATCCACCACCCGCCGCCGGGCATGCACCACCCGAGCCCCCGTCGACAAACCCGACCCCTCCGACAGCCACAACGACACGGCCGCCACCTGCACACAATCCTCGTACAACGGCGAGAACCGCCACGGCGCCGCCGCCTGCCGCGCCAGCCCGTATAGGTCGTCCCCCACACCTTGAAGGCTACGAGGCGGCCGGGTCCGACGCCCCTCCGGGTGGCTGCACCGCACGCCGAATGGATCGGGCGCCGACTCCTGCCGATCGACAAGGCGATGTCATCGGTGGGTGTTGCGGCGGCCGACCCCGCGGAGGATCTGGCACACCCGTGACGGGGTGACGTTCGTGCGCCGCCCCCGATCTCGGCCAACGCCGCACCGGCAGCACAAGCCAGCAGGTCCTTCGTGGTCGGGGGTGCCCTGTCACGGCCACGAAGCCCGCCGTGAATCCGTACAAGTCACCCCCCCCGGTAGCCTAAGAAACCGGGCAGACCAACCCCGAAACACCGAATACGGCAAACCGACAGGGGCCAGCCCAGCACAAACACCGATAGGTGGAGGGGGTGCCATCGTGGTTACAGCAGAACAGCGGGGCGAGATCCTGGCGATGCTGCGGCGGAAAGCGCCGGTGACGGCGGCCCGGCTGGAGCGCCAGTGGCGGGAGATGGGGCTCGACATCGTGGAGAAGCGGCCCGACAGCTAGGCATTCCCGGGTGCGATGCTGTCGGGGTCGACTCGGGGTCGACGCTGGACAGTGATCCGAGGAGGCCCGGTGCCACTCAACCGACGACGCTCTGGTGAGCCACGCACCGCCGCAGTGGTGGCGGCCTCGGATTTGCGGGGGCGGCTGCGGTCGTCGGCGAAGGCCCGGACGTGGCAGCAGAAGGTCATCAGGTATGACCGGGAGGGTCCGTCGGTCGCCGGGTACTACCTGGACACGGTGCAACTGCTGGCGACGTTGTGCCCGCTGATCGGTGAGCGGCGCGAGGCGGACGGGACGTGGTCCCGGGTGAACGACCCGGTGGTGACCCGGGCGATCGCATCCTTCTCCAGCCCGATGTATTCGACGGCGGAACTGTTCGCCTTGCCGGTGCGGCACTTGGATGCGATCGGCGAGTCGTGGGTCATGTTCTCGGCCGACATCGGTTGGTGCGTGGCGACCGTCCCGAACGTGAAGATCATTCACGGCGGGAATGCTGTCGAGTTCACCGACCCGTACGGCCTGACTCGGCGGGTGCCGAAGGAGCGGGCGTTCCGGTTGTGGACCCAGGACCCGTACGAGCCGTGGCTGCCGACGTCGGCGATGCAGCGTGCCCTGCCGGACTTGCGGCGCTTGGACGCCGCCTGCCGTAACCAGACCAGGTCGGCGGAGTCGCGGCTCATCATGAACGGTCTGGTGGCGTTCCCGCCGGATGAGGGTCCGACCCGTGCCTTGGGCCAACCGGCGGACGGGCGGGTGTTGACGGGTGTCGAAAAGACGGTCGATGACTTCATCACGATCGGGCAGGAGGCGTTCAATGACGACGACAGTCCGGCAGCGTCGATGCCGTTCCCGTACATCGGCGGGAAGGCCGAGTACGTCCAGGTTGGGCGCCCGGTGGACGAGCAGGTGCTGGAGGTCGAGAAGGCGGCGCTGGAAGCGTTCGCCCGGGGTGTCAACTTTCCGGCACAGCTCCTGACGGTCGGCCCGGGTTCGGCGAACCATTGGAACGAGTGGATCCTGCAGGAAGTGCAGCACAAGATGGGCTTGGCCCCGAAGCTGCGGCCCGTGTGCGATGCCCTGACGACGATCTTCCTGCGGCCGCTGCTGGAACGGATCAAGACCCGGGTGACGTCCTGGGACCTTGACCCGTCGGAGATCCGGCTCGGGTTCGACCTGGACTTCCTCACGTCGAAGCCGGACCAGTCGGCGCAGGCGTTGCAGGCGTGGGCGCAGGGCATCGTCGGCCGGGAGGGTGCAGCCCAGATGCTGAAGGTCCCCGAGTCGTGGCTGTTGCCGATCCCCGACGGGATGACCGAGTACGAGCATTGGGAGTTGGCGACCGGAAGCAAGGGCGCCCCGTACGCCGAGGTGGACGGTGACGGCAAGCTGATCGTCCCGCCGCCGGATCCGGGTATGGGCGGGGATCCGGGTATGGGCATGGACCCGTACGGCGGGGATCCAGGCATGGGCGAGGATCCGTCGGCACTGGACGAGGCCCCGCCCGACGGTTCCGACGACCTGTTCTCTGCCCCGTACGACCCGCCCCGGGCTCGGATGTCGGCCGCATCGGACCCGAACAGGTTGAACGTGCTGTTGGCCGAGCTGGTCATCGTGGACGACCGCCTCACGCAGAACCTGTCGGGCGTCAGCCGAGTCCTGTCCGAAGCGATCACCGTCGAGGCCGTCAAAGAGGGTCTACGGGCGATGGACCGTGACGACCCGTTGCGGGCCGAGTTGCGGGAGATGCCGTCCCAGAAGGCGTGGCGGGAACTGCCCGACGAGGCCAAGGCGCAGGTCGACACCGTCGGGGTGGCGGAACGGACAGCGGCCAAGTACGAGGGGATCGTCTCCGGGTTCCTGTCCGAAGCGGCCGCCGACGCCGAGAAGGCGTGGACGATCTTCGGGGTGCCCGCCCCCGAGTTCCTGGTGGCCGCCGGGGCGACAGCGTTCCTGGTGGCGACGGTGGACGCCGCCGCCGGATTCCTCGGCGGGGTCACGATCGGACCCCTGAAGGCCACGTTGGATGCAGCGCAGGCTGGTCTGTTGACGGCGGCTGTCGTCGGTCTGTTGCCGGTGCGGGCTGCGATGGTGGCCGCCGCCGGGGCGAGGGTCGACTTGGACGGCCGGGTGGTGCAGTCGCCGGGCGGAACCCCGTACGGGCCGGGTGGCGGGCCGTGGGAGGGTGCGTTGGGTATGGCGCTGGGCGACCCGTCGATCGCACAGATTCGGACGGTCGCTGAAGAGGAAGCGGCCGGGACCCCGGGCGAGGGACTGTCGGATTCCGACACCCCTTCTGGCGGGGGACCCGGATCCGGGGGTGCCGGGCCGGGAGCCACTCCTGGTCAACCGCCCGGGGGTGCCCGGACGGCCCACGTCCAGTTCAGGTGGGCGCACGGGTTCTTCGGCAACCCCGAGACGCCGTTCCCGCCGCATGAGGCTCTCGACGGACGCCGGTTCGACTCACTCGCCGACGTGCCCTACGGCCTGTACCCGGGTGACCATGCCGGATGCCGGTGCGGGTTCATCCCCGAGATCAAGGTCGTGTGATGGCGAAGCTGCCCCGAGACGGCGATAGTGACGGCCGCATCTTCGACGGCACGAAACGGGAGATGCCCGCCCCGACGAAACTGGTCGAGGTGGCCGAGAAGGCCGCCCGGGTCGTGGACGATGTGGACGATGTGGACGATGTGGACGTTCCGTCGCGGGTCAACTCCGGTGACGCCGACCGGCCGCTGGTCGACCCCGATGTTGTGGCACCGGGCGGATCGATCGGTCCGACAATCCTGTCCGAGCCGTGGCCGACCGGTCCGCCCAGTCCGAACACGGGGTGGAGGCTGCCGTTGGACGACGTGACCCTCCCGGGCGGTCGCCGCGTGAAGATCGTGTCCCACGGGGGCGACTCCCGGGACGGCTACTACTCGTCGTCCTATGTGGCGTTCGACGCTGACAGCGGGGGCAAGCTCGGCTACCTCGACTATCAGCTCGGCCACGGCGAACTGCACATCGGCATGGTGTCCACCAACGACGACGTTCGGGGCGAAGGCGTCGCCGACGCCCTTCTCGGCCGCACGCTCGCCGACGCCGACCCCGGTTCGACCGTGTTCAGCGGGTACAAGACGGACGAGGGTGCAGGTTGGTGGGACCACGTCGCCCCGATCCTCGCCGATCGTGGGTTCGAAGTTGGCGACCCCGGATTCGCCCTGGACGCCCCGGACGCCCCGGACGCCCCGGACGCCGGTGGTGAGCGGCTCGATCCCTTGTCGATCACCCGTTCAGGCAGCCCGGTCCGTTGGAAAGAGGGTGGATGGCAACCCGGCACCCCGACGCGTTGGGTGAAGGGCGACGCCTCCCAACGGACGATCGACGCCCGGATGCGGGCCGTGCGGGCGCTCATGGAGGACGAACTGCCCCAACTCAAGGGCAAGAAGTTCACGGTCGACACTTGGCTCAACTACGACGAGTTCCATGCTGACCACCCGTACGGCGGTGACGCTGCCGGGGTGGCCGGGTGGCGGCCCGAGCTGGGCGAGCACGGGTCGGTGTACGTCTCCCCGGAAGTGACCCGGGGCCTGGCTCGCAACGACCGGGAGGCCGTGCGGGACTGGCGGATCGTCATGCACGAACTGGTGCATGCGGCATCCCCGCAGACCGTGTCGAACAGCGGGCCGGAACCGGTCATGGAAGAAGGGATGGCGGAGATCCTCTCGGCCGACATCGCTGCCCGCCGCTTGGACCTGGCTGGGTTCGCGAGCGACGGCCGCCACGGCGCCCCGAAGTGGACCGAGATGGAAGGGCTCGCTGTTGGCGCCAACTACAAGGACCGGGTGGCGGCGCTCATCATGAACGCCGGGCAACGCACCGGCTGGGACCGTGACGCCACCCGGGCCATGCTGCGCGACTGGTGGGACGGCGGCAGCTACAGCCCTTATTTCCGGCGGATCGAACGTCGCGACGACGGACTCGACCCGGACGCCTACACGGCGAAGCAACGCGACGAGATCAACGCCCGGTACGACGACCTGATCGCCCGGCTCCCCGAACACGCCGACGAGTACGAGGCCGACCGGGCACGCGAACTGGCTGACGCGACGACCCCCGACGGCGACTGGCGCTGGCAGGCCAACCAGGAATGGGAGAAGGGTGTCGAGTCGGCCCGCTCCCACGGCGTGGACGTCGACCGGATCCCGTTCGACTACACCAACGAGCCGTACTGGGACCTCGCCGACTCCAGGGAAGTGGTCGCTGAACGCGACACGGTCGGAGCGTCCCTGCTCTACTGGCTGCTCGACGGGTCCGACGGGCGCACCGCCGAAACCGCCACCACGGTGGAGGCCCCGACGACCGAACACCCGACCGGGGACCGTTTCGGGTCGCTCGCCGATGCCACAGGTGCGGGGAAGGTCACGGTCACTGACGCCGACGTGAAGCCCGGCATGGTGACCGTCGACAACGGGGGCGACCCGTTGCTGCACATCCAGGCTCCGGGTGACAAGCCGGACACTTGGGTAGCGGTCGACGGTGCGGGCGGTGGCCGCACATACCGCCTGCCCGGATCGGTGGACGTGGCCGCCATGGCCCGGTCCGATGACCCGGGGGCAGCGTTGGCGGCCGATGCGGCGCTGCGGGGACCGTGGCGCAACCGTCGCCCCGTGTCGGCCCGGCGACGGTCACAAGCGTTCAACCTGCTGAACGAGGTGCAGGCTGCACCGATGGCCGACGAGCCACTGGTGGCGGCACCCGACCCGGACGTGTTCGACGGCTCCGACCTGAAGCCCGGCGACCGGTTCGACGTGCCGGTCATGTCGGCGGTCCCGGCCGATGGGGCGTGGCCGACCCGCACCGGGGGCGACCACACGGCGGGACTCGCCGAAGGGTGGGCGAGGCTCGACCCGGAGACGCGTGGTCTGCTCGACTCCGGTGACGTCGAACAGATGGGCGCCCGCATGGCCCCGGAACCCCGGACGGTGCTCCGGTTCGACACGTCGCGGGCTCTGCCTGGCGAGGGTGGCAGTCACACCGTCACCGGCCGGTTCGTCGTGGACGGGGTCGAGGACGTCGAGGATCCCGACGGGCTCCCCTACTGGGACGGTGCCGGATTCCGGCAGTCCCCGGCCCGGGTGGTGCGGGCGCACTGGGTCGAGGACGTGGACGCTCCTGACGGCCGCGGGCCGGTGGCGACCCCGCCGGGGTGGACACGGCAAGGTCCACCAGTGTTGGACGATTGGACGACGCGCGAACCGGTCGGCGGGTGGGCGAGCGAGGCGGACCGGATCCGGGCGGCGCAGACGTGGCCGACCGGGTCACAGGCGGTGACCTTCACTTTCGGGGACGGCGACGGGCGCGTCGACATGGCGGTCCATGAGCCGTGGCAGATCGACCAGCAGAAGCTCGCACAGTTGGGTTCGACGGTGGCGACTCTCCAGCGGTCGTTCCAGCCGCCGGTGCCGTCGAGGATGAAGGCCCCGGTGCGGCCGGTGACGGTGGATGTGACGCCGTTCCCGGGTGGCGAACAGGCGGCGGCTGTCACTTGGCCGGACGACCGGCGCATGGTCTACGACTGGTCGGCGCTCAAGCCGGGTAGTCGTGCCGACGTGATGGAGCCACCGTGGACGGTGCGGAACGCGACCCGGGTGGACGACGTCGACTACATCGCGACCCATGAGTGGGGGCACCTGGTCGACCCGGAGGGCAAGTGGTCGACGAAGGCGTCGCTCCGTAAGCCCGTGTCGGGTTATGCCCGGTCGGCGATGGATTCGTACCGTGCCCGGGGCGTGAAGCGTCGCCGGATCCTCGGGGCGGAGAACTGGGCGGAGATGTTCGCCGATTGGGCGATCAACCCGGACACGGCGGATCCCGAATCACAGGAGGTGGTGGGCCTGGCCGGGTTCCCGGTGCCGGTGCCGCCGATCGCCGACCTGCCGCCGGGTGGGGGTCTGCCCGGTGGGGCCGGGGCGGTGGTGGCTGCTGTGGCGGCCGGTCCGTCGTGGCCGGGTGACATCGTGGTGGACCGGTTTGACGGCCGCCCGGTGGATGAGCGTCTGGTGCGGGACGCTTACCTGATCCTGGGTTTGACTCCACCCTCTGCTAACATGCCAGCGTCAACCGACGACGAAGGAGCCGACAGTGGCCGACGAACCGACCGACCCGCAGGGCCGGACCCCGCTCGGCGTGGTCAAGACGACCAAGCCGTGGAAGGACATGACCGACGAAGAGATCGACGCCCTGTCGAAGAAGCTGTTCGAACAGATGAAGTCGAAGCTCCCGCCCGCCGGGCAGGAGTGACGATCGCCGGGGAAGAACCGACCGGGGCCATGGTGGCCCTGGTCCCGGCGCGCCCCCAGGCCCTCACCGTGGACGGCGGCGAGGAACTGGGGGCGCTGCACCTCACCCTCAAGTTCCTGGGCGATGCGGCCGACTGGCCTGCCGACCAGCGGGCGGTCGTGGAACGCACCGTTGCCGACTGGGCGGCGCAGACACCCCGGTTCACCGGCACGGTCGGCGGCGCCGGACGTCTCGGCACCGACGGGGCGATGGTCTGGCATCTCGACGTACCGGGACTCGCCCGCTCCCGTGAGGCCCTGTCGGCGTGGATAGATGACCGCACCGATGCCGACACGTCGGACCGGTGGGACGGGTTCACCCCGCACGTCACGTTCGCCTACGACGACGTCGACCTGCCCGACTTGCCGGACGGTGACGTGCCGTTCTTCGACGCCGTCGTGTGTTGGGGACCGGACCGGACTGTCGTCCCCCTGTCCGGCACGCTGGGACGCTCTGCGGCCGTTCTGGCCCGCGACGGCGACGGCGACGGGTTCATCTATGACGGCACGAAGCGCGAGATGCTGGCACCGACCCGGATGCTCGACATCGACATCGACATGGAACTGGAAGCCGACGCCATCGGCGAACGGCGCAACGCTCCGATCGGACGTGTGCAGCCGGTGACCAGGGGATCTGACGTCGCACCGAAACCGGCGGTCGACGCCGACTTCGGGGCCATGCGCGACGACGCCCCGGCGACCAAGAGCGGCAAGAAGGCCGCCAGGCCGGGCGGCAAGGCTCTGATCGCTGCGACGCTCGGTGACAGGATCGGGGCGAAGAACGGGACGGTGGCAGGCGTCCGCCACATTGAAACGGCCGAAGAAGCTGTCCGTCAGTTCGTCGGCAATCTGGAGGTCGTCTATCAGGCTGCGAAGAAACGCAAGGGGTTCATCGCCGGGGCCAGACAGTGGTACGACCGGGCGCACGACCGGGCCGTCGCCCTGGCCGACAAGCTGGACATGCACCCCGACGGCGGGGCCGCTGTGCTTGCCGCCCTGTCACCAAACATGGACTGGAACTACAACCTCGCTCAAGCCGACGCCCTCGCCGAGTTCTGGTCGACGGACCCGGTCGTGGACGACGAAGTGCGAAAGCTGGCAAAGCGGCTCGTCAGTGACCTGCGGTTCAAGGACTACAAGCACCGCCTACCGGGCGACCCGATGAAGCCCGAGTCGAAGTGGATCACGCTGGTCGACGTTCCCGAGGGGACGCGCCTGCGGTCGGGGATCACCGACCCACAAACCAGGGCCATCTACGCCCGGGTGTGGGCCACATTGCACACCGAGGGTGGAGCATTCTCACCGGAGCTGCGGGTCGACAGTAACGGCCAGATGGTGCCCACCGGCGCCGTCCCGCGGACCCGGTGGCAGTCGGCGGACAACATCGCCAAGGCGCTCGCCATCATGGACGACCCGTCCCGGGCCAACGTCGACCGTCAGCTCGGCGACGGACTCAAGGTCCGATCCTTCTACAACAACATCGCTTACCCCGACAACAACATGTGGCCGGGCGGGGACGTCACCGTTGACACTCACGCCGCATCGACATTGTTCGGGGCGCCGTATGGCAACCAGGCGGAGCCGTTCCACACGATCGTTGGTAAGTCAACAGTCGAGGACGGCGAATACATCAAGGTGGCGATGGTCGAAGCGTTCCGCCGGTTTACTGCCAAGCACGCCGACGACTTCGACACGCCCCGGGAAGCGCAGTCGGCCCTGTGGGAGATTTGGCGGAGTGCCGCCTACTCCAACGCCGGGAACAACGAGGCGCTCAAGCAGGGCTTGCGTGACGCCTGGGCGGCCGTGGACGAACCAGGGATCTCCGACGCTGTCCGGCGACGTCGGCGTCGCAAGGCGCGCCAGCTCATGGGCGAGTGGTTGTCTCAACCGTTGCCGTGGATCGACTACGACCCCACCAAGGTCGACGCCGACGGCAATCCTGTACCGCCGGTCGAGGAGGTGGCCGATGTCCCCGCAGTCTGACCGTCACGACCCGATTGGCCGACTTCCGGTCGTCGTCGGCCACGACGACACGAACGACGCCGACGAGGCCCGTGAGATCGAGGAGCAGAACGCGTTCAACGATGAGCTGGAGGCGTTCGCTCGGACCCTGTATCCCGACGGCATCCTCCCGCGGGAACGGAAGCGGATGGAGGCCGAACAGGCCGAGTAGGACCACCGTCGGGACGGCACGCCCGGCGTCCAGAATGGGGCGCATGGCCGCCCCTGATCCTGCCGCCCCGTTCCCGGCCCCGTGGAACCCGCCCCGGTCGTGGTTCTCGGAGATCCCCGACTGGTTCGACCCGGACGGCGGGCTCATCCAGTTCGACTGGGAGACGGGCCGGGTGGCTGCGATGGTCGCCCCGTACGGCGACTGCATCCTTGACGGGTCGAAGCAGTGCTGGAGTCCGCCCGTCTCGCAGACAGGCTACGAGTACGCCCACGTCGGGACGTGTGTTCTGGAGGACGGCGAGACGATCCGGGTGGCGACGATCGGCGGAGGCGTCCCGCATGCCAGCCTGCGGGCGGCCATGTCGGTCGCCCAGGACCACTACGCCAACACGGCGACCCGCAAGCTGGTCGGGCGGTACGTCGACTCGCCCGAAGCGGGCGGGATCGTGTTCCTCGGTTCGGCGCAACCCGGACTCACCTACGCCGACGTGTACGACACCCTGTCGTCGGCCGTGTCCGGCGACTGGCGGTGGATCCCGGCGCTCGGCGGCTACGAGATGGTCGGCGCCCAGTTGGTCAACAGCCCCGGGTTTCGTCCCGTGCCCGGCGGCAAGCGTGTGCGGGCGGCTGCGATCAACTTTCTGTCGGGCGGTCCGAAAGTGGCTGCTGCCAAGTGTGGCGGCGGCGAGCAGGTGTACGGGGAGTGGGTGCCGATCGAACTGGAGTCGACTCCGGGGCTCGGTGACCGGGTCGCCCGTCTGGCGGCGGCTACTGCCGCCCTGGAGTTGGCGGCGGTGGTGGACGAGGAGATGCCACCGGCTCGCACGGCGGGTCTGTTCCGCCGCAAGCATCCCCTGTCGCCCGCTGAACTGGCGCAGCGGAAGAAGGCGGCGCTGATCTCGGCGATGAAGCGGCGAGGCAACCGGCGTCTCGGCCGGTACGCCCCGGACGGTACCGGCCCTAAGCGGCGAACAGCCTTGGATGATTCGCCGGTGTTGGACGCCGCCAAGCGGTCGCGGTCCAGCAACCTGAGGGGGCTGTCCAAGGATCAGGCTCGTCGGATCCGCGAGGTGAACCGGCGCAACCTGGCTCGCGAGCGGGCCGAGCGGACCGACATGGAGGTTGGGCTGTTCGAAGCGCGGGGCGACGTGGATGCGGAGATCAACGAGCGGCGCATCGCCAAGTACCGGCGCACTCATCCCCGCAAGGAATACCCTCGCCGTGTCGCATCGGCCGCAACGATCACCAAGAGGTTCTGACACCACCATGCCTGCTGAACGACAGGACCACCCCGCCCGCACCGCCGCCGGGCGGTCCTTCCGTGCCTTGCCGAAGATGGTCGGGGGCAAGGTGATCGACGGTGACGGCGACATGCGGGTACTCGACGGCACCAAGATGGAACGGGCAGCGACCCCCGCCGAACTGAAGCTGTCCCGCAAGCTCCGGGCGCTCGCCAAGGGTGGAGGCGGCAAGCGCCGCACCCGGGGACCGGTCACTCGCCGGACCCGTGATCGGGACGCCCTCAAGGCCCAGGCGCTCACCAACGCCCGCAAGAAGGTTCGGCGGCGCCCGACGACCGAAGCGCCGTCGAAGGCCCACATGCAGAAGAAGGGCCGGGCCGCATGGGGCAAGGTCGACCGGGTCGACATGATCGACGTGCCCGAGGGCGACGACGAGACGGTCGGCGCCGAGGTCGACGGACTCAAGATCCGCCTGCCCCGCAACGGCGGCCGCCCCTACATCGACACCGAGAACGGCCCGGTGCCGCTCGACGGGGTGTTCGTGTCCCGCCCCGAGGTCGACGCTCTCCTCAAGGGCTCCAAGGACACGTTCGACGCCGACAAGTTGACCCCCGAACAGCACGACGCTGTCCAGTCCGCATGGGGCAAGGTCGACCGGCTGCACGGCGGGCAGACCGTGTCCGGCGAGGACCGGTCCGTGTCCGTCGCCGACATCACCGACTCCCACGGCGAGAAGATCGTGTTCAGCGTGCCGGACCGGGGCGGCGAGGTCACCGTCGACTACCGCCGGGACCGGTCCGAGATGACCGACGAGGAGATCGCCCGGGGTGACGACCCGTGGCTGACCGACCAACCGACTGGCATCTTCCTCGACGAAGCCGAGGTCGACGCCAAGCGCCAAGGCAAGGCTGCACCCGAGTTGGACGCCAAGCGTCGCCGCCAGGTCCGTCAGCGGACCGAAGCACCGGTCAAGCCCGAGGGTGACGACTTCGACCGTGCCAACCCGAACAGCGACCTGTCGGAGAAGCTGATCGAGGACGGCGGGTTCACGATCGACCCGGCCGACGGGTCCGGGCCGACCGTCGGCTATGTGGTCGCCCGCCCCGGCCACTCCAAGATCATGACCCGCGAAGAGTTCGAAGCGGGCGGCGAACACGACATCAACGAGTACCTCCGCAAGCTGCGGGACGAGGAAGCGAACCCGGACGTGATGCTGGGCGGGTGGTACGACGCCCGGCACGACGAGATCGTGCTGGACCGGGTCGAAGTGGTCGACTCCGAGGACGAGGCGGTGCGGCTCGGCCAGGAACGCAACGAACAGGCCATCTGGGACCTGAAGGGGCAGCGGGAGATCCCGACCGGTGGCACCGGGACAGGTGCGGACCGCAAGCCGGTGACGCCCGTGTCGGCCGATTCGACCGACGCCGACGTCGATCGGTCGTTCGCCGAAGCGGTCGACGCTGCTGTGCCCGAGGCGCGCCGCAAGCGTGTCGCCGAGGGTGGCGGACCCCGGGGCGACACCGTGAAGGACGCCGTGGCCGAGGACGTGGTCGACATGGCCCGCGAGTCCGGCATGACCGACGACCAGATTCGTGGTGCCCTGGACCGTAACGGTGGCCCCGACGGGGTGGACCGGGCGTCGTTCGACAAGGCGCTGGACCGTCCCCGTCCCGACGACATGAGCGGAACCTCACCTTCCGAGGGTGACGTGACCGCCGGTCGCGCCCTCGCTTTGCAGCGGGTGAAGGATGCGGCGTCGACCACACCGGCAACGTCACAGCCGAAGCCGGGATCGCCTGACATCCCCGCCGACGTGGCCGGTCTGCCCGGCGTCGACTCAGGGTCCGGCACGAAAGAGGATCCGCTGCGGGTGTCGGACATGTCGACGGCCGTGAAGCTCCTCGGTGACGGCAAGTACCACATCCAGTTGAACCGCCCGGATGAGGTCGCCACGCTGCTCGACAAGGTCCGCGAAGAGACGGCGAAGTTCAAGGAGCGGGGCGAGAAGGAACCGGTGTTCAACCTGTGCCTCGTCTCGGTGCCGGGTTCCAACCTCTTCTGTGTTGACGACCAGACGGAGATGATGACGAGTCGGGGATGGCGTCGGTACGACGAACTGTCCGTCGGTGACACGGTCCTTACCTTGAACCACGACACCGGCCTGGCCGAGTGGCAGCCACTGGAGGCCGTGAACGTCTTTCCCTCCGAGGACAGGCTGGTTCTCTCGATGGAGGGTCAGTTCCATTCGTCTCTTACGTCCAGCGAGCACCGGTGGCCTGTTGTCCAAACAAAGACGGGGGCCAGACTCTGGAAGGTGAGCGAAACGCTCCTGACAACGGACCGCATCCAGACCGTGGCGCCGGTG
>ERZ650311.507-NODE-507-length-24511-cov-13.909225_pt1 | contig 24511 bp, 22 predicted proteins | sample MGYA00376247_ERZ650311 | MGnify/ENA primary metagenome ERZ650311 (study PRJEB26733, sample SAMN07839324) | wastewater metagenome | biome: small river; feature: stream; material: water | place: USA: North Carolina | collected 2016-07-28 ...
AGTTCGAGAGGCGCAGGATGATCTGCTGGAAAGTCGGTTTTTGGACGGACATGGACGCTCCGCGGCACAGGCCGCGCGGAATTGGGCAAAACGCGGATTTTACTGGCTTTCGGCGCTCAAGGAACGCCCGTGCGCACAAGCCGTGCCCCGACGCTACCCGGCGCCCCGCCCGAATACCGCTCAAGTAGGCGAGTGCGCCACCGTTAAGACAACCATAAATGCGCCCAGGAAAACCGCGAACCCGATTTTCTTCGGCGATAGCCGGGTGCTAAGGCATGGCAGCCAAGCAATCCGGCCGCAAACTGGGGATTGAGGAGACCTGAAACCATGAAGTTCGCCAACCTGCGCGTTGCTACCCGCATGCGCCTGCTCATCGCGCTGACGATGATCGGACTGATTGCCCTGTGCGCCGTCAGCCTCGCCCACCTGCGGGCCAGCATGATGGACGACCGCAAGCTGCAGACAAAGCACATCGTCGAAAACGGCATGGGGGTGGTCCAACACTTCCATCGACTGGCCCAGGCCGGCAAGCTGTCCGAGGCCGAGGCAAAAAAAGCCGCGACCGAAACCTTGCGGGTGATGCGCTACGACGACAGCAACTACCTGTTCGTCGTAACGACCGACAACCACTTCGTCCTGCTGCCGCCCAAGCCGGCGCAGGAAGGCAGCGACGCAAGCAACCTCAAAGACACCAACGGCAAATTGATTATCCGGGAACTGGTGAAGACCGCCGCGAGCGGGGGCGGATTCGTCGATTACTGGTTTCCCAAGGCCGGCAATCCCGAACCCCATCCCAAACTGTCCTACGCCGCCTCCTTTGCACCGTGGGGTTGGATTGTCGGCACCGGCATCTACATCGACGACGTGAATGCCGCCTTCCGTTCCATCGCCCTGGTGCTGGGCGGCATCTCCTGCGTGCTGTTGGGCATTCTTGGCTACGCCGGCTGGCGGGTCAGTGCGAGCGTCACCGGTCAGCTCGGCGGCGAACCCAAGGACGCCACGAACGTCATGCGGCAGGCTGCCGACGGCGACCTCACCGCCCGCCTCGAGAAGACGCCCGACGGCAGCATGCTCCACGCCCTCGGTACGATGATCGCCGCCCTGCGCCGTATGGTCGGCGAGATCAACAGCGGCGCCAACCAACTGGTCGGCAACGCCGATCACATCCGTCAGGTATCCACCCAGGTGGCCGAAGCCGCAGTGCGCCAGTCCGACGCAACCACCGCGATGGCCACCGCAATGGAACAGTTGACGGCCAGCTCCAGCCACATTTCATCCAGCGCCCGCGAAACCGAAACCAATTCCCAGGAAGCCATGCGCCTTGCGGCAGAAGGCAGCCAGCGCGTCGGTCAGGCATCCAGCGCCATCCTCAAGATGTCGGAAACCGTCACCGGCGCATCCGAACGCATCCGCGCCCTTGAAGAACGCATCGGGCACGTCTCGTCGATCGCCAACGTGATCAAGGAAATCGCCGCTCAGACCAACCTGCTCGCCCTCAACGCCGCCATCGAAGCCGCCCGCGCCGGCGAGCAGGGCCGCGGCTTCGCGGTGGTGGCCGACGAAGTGCGCAAACTGGCCGAACGCACCTCCTCGGCAACCACGGAAATCGAGCAGATGATCGTTGGAATCCAGAACGACACCAGCAGCGCGGTGAGCGCCATGAACGCCGCGCTGCCGGAGGTGGATCAAGGGGTGGCGCTGGCCGGTTCGGCTTCGGAAGCGCTGGCCGCGATCGAATCCGGAGCCCGCCGGACTCTCGAAAGAGTCCGGGAAATTGCCGAAGCCACCCACGAGCAAAGCGCTTCCAGCACCGCCATCGCCCATCAGGTCGAAGAGATTTCGCACATGGTGGAAACCACCAGCGAGAACATTCGCGGTGCCGCCGATGCCGCCATCGCTCTGGAACAGATCGCCTCCAGCCTGAAGGACCAGATCGGGCGCTTCAGGGTGTAGATGGAAATCTGCGCTCAACCGAAAAGGAGCCCCGTCGTCGCAGACCGGGCTCCTTTTTCGTGCCCCCCCGACCTTACGCGTCCGCTGCGCCCTTGCGCACCGCTAGCCATTTGTCCAAGCCCACGACCACGGCGATCCCGAGCGCTGCCGCACCTATCTCCAGCCACGCCCCCGCCGGAATCGGCGCCGATGCAAAGATCCGGTTCATCGCCGGCAGCCAGGTGAAGGCCGCCTGCAACAGCAGCATCGCCCCGATGCCGCCCCAGAACCACGGGTTGGACCACCAACCGCAGCGCCAGCACGGCCCGCGCAGGTTGCGGCAATTGAAGAGATAGGCGACTTCACCGGCCACGAAGACGTTCACCGCCACCGTGCGCGCCTCTTCCAGCGAGGCACCGAGACCTCGCCAGCGCAGGAACAGCCCAAAGGCAGCCACCAACAGCAGAACCCCGACCAACACGATGCGGCGAATCAAGCTCCTGTCGAGGATCGGCGAACCGGGCGGGCGAGGCGGACGTCCCATCACGTCGCTCTGGATCGGCTCGAAGGCCAGCGTCAGGCCAAGCAGCACCGCCGTCGTCATGTTGATCCACAGAATCTGCAGCGGCGTGATCGGCAGGGTGAGGTCGGCCAGCACCGCGAAGAGGATCACCAGCCCTTCGCCGAAGTTGGTCGGCAAGGTCCAGATGATGAACTTCACCAGATTGTCGTAGACGCCGCGCCCTTCCTCGATGGCGGCCTCGATGGTGGCGAAGTTGTCGTCGGTGAGCACCATCGCGGCCGCCTCCTTGGCGACCTCGGTGCCACCCGCGCCCATCGCCACGCCGATGTCGGCGGCCTTCAGGGCCGGCGCGTCGTTCACGCCGTCGCCGGTCATCGCCACCACCTCGCCGTTGGCCTGCAGCGCCTGGACGAGACGCAGCTTCTGCTCGGGTTCGACGCGGGCAAATACGCTCACCTCGCGTACCGCCTCACGCAGTCGGTCGGGGCTGAGCGCCGCCAGTTCGCGACCCGTGAGCGCCCGCGCGCCCTCTTCCGCCAATCCAAGCTTGCGGGCAATCGCGAGCGCCGTTTCAGCGTGATCGCCGGTAATCATTTTCACCCGGACGCCCGCCGCGGCGCAGCTGCGGATCGCCCCCAGCGCCGCCTGTCGCGGCGGATCGAGCATCGCCTGCAGGCCGAGGAAGCACAAACGGCCGGCCAGATGCGCCTCGTCCAGCTGCGCACCGTCGGGCTGGGCGCAGGCGCAGGCGAAGGCCAGTACCCGCAAACCCTCCGCGGCCAGCGCCCGGGCCATCGTGTCGATCGCCTCGCCATCCACCGCGACGGCCTCGCCGTTCGCATCGAGCATGGTGGCGCACTGGGGCAGGACGACTTCCAGCGCGCCCTTGATCGCGGCCACCGGGACACCGTCGATGCGGTTGAGGCTGGCCATGTATTGGCGGGCGGAATCGAAGGCGATCTCGTCCAGCCGCGGCGCGTCGAGGCGTAAGCGGAGCTCGTCCAGCCCGGCCTTGCGCGCCGCCACCAGCAGCGCCGCCTCGGTCGGGTCGCCGGTGATGGTCCAGGCGCCGTCCTGCTCGGCGAGACCCGCGTCGTTGCACAGCACACCGGCCACCAGCAGCCGGCGCAGCGGGCCATCGGGCTCGACCGGAACGCCATCGAGGGTCACCGCCCCCACCGGCGCATAGCCGTCGCCGCTCACCGCATAACACCGGCCGCCGACCATCAGCGCCCGCACGGTCATCTGGTTTTCGGTGAGGGTTCCGGTCTTGTCGGAACAGATCACCGTGGTGCTGCCGAGCGTCTCGACGGCCGGCAGACGGCGGATGATGGCTCGCCGTCGGGCCATACGGGCCACGCCGATGGCGAGGGTCACGGTGATGGCTGCCGGCAGGCCTTCGGGAATCGCCCCGACGGCCAGCGCGACCGCCGCCATCAGCATGTCGAGCAGTGGCTCGCCACGCAGGCTGCCCACCGCAAAACCGAGCGCGGCCAGACCGAGAATGATCACCAGAAGCAGATTGGAGAAGTGCTCCATCGCCCGCGTCAGCGGCGTGGCGAGGGTTTCGGTGGCGTCGAGAAGATCGGCGATGCGGCCGGTTTCGGTTGCCCGCCCCGTGGCAACGACCAGCCCGCCGGCCTGTCCGGCCACCACCAGGGTGCCGGCAAAGGCCATGTTGGCCCGTTCGGCGAGCACACTGTCGACGGGCAGCACATCGGAATGCTTGGCCACGGCGACGGATTCGCCGGTCAGCGAGGCTTCGGTGACCTGGAGCGCGCGCGCATCGAAGAGCCGCAGATCGGCCGGCACCTTGTCGCCGGCGGCCAGCCACACGATGTCGCCGGGCACCAGTTCGGCTGCGTCGATGCGCCTCCGGCGGCTTTCGCGCAGCACCGTCACGTCGCTGGCCACGCTGCGCGCCAGCGCCGCCAGTGCATCCTCGGCACGGCCTTCCTGAATGAAGCCGATCAGGGCGTTGACCAGCACGACGCCGAAGATCACGCCGGCGTCGGCCCATTCGCGCAGAAAGGCGGCGATGCCGCCACTCACGATCAGGATGTAGATGAGAGGCTGGTGGAACTGCAGCGCAAACCGCAGCAGCGGCCCCCGCCCGGCGCGCGCCTCGATGCGGTTCGGGCCATGCGTGGCCAGACGTTCGGCGGCGACGCGCTCGCTGAGCCCCTCGTCGGCGCTGGAGGACAGCGCCGCAAAGGCTTCGTCATGGTGCCGGGCGTGCCAGCCCGGCGAGGAGGTCGATGTCATGGGGAGCCGAGCGACCGGTTTGACGCGTTCGCCCGTCAGTCCTCACAGCTCAGGCGTCGACCTTCGGCAGCATCGACAGCGCCATCGCCAGCTCCTTCTCGTCGTAGGGCTGATCGGTCAGCTTGCCGGCAAGATAGTTGGTGTACGACGCCATGTCGAAATGGCCGTGGCCCGACAGGCAGAACAGGATCGTCTCGCTCTTGCCCTCGGCCTTGCAGCGCAGGGCTTCGTCGATGGCGCCGCGAATGGCGTGGGTCGACTCGGGTGCCGGCACAATGCCCTCGCTGCGGGCAAACATCACGCCGGCTTCGAAGCAGGCCACCTGGCTCACGCCGCGGGCTTCGATCAACCCGAGCTGCTTGACGTGGCTGACCAGCGGCGCCATGCCGTGGTAGCGCAGACCGCCGGCGTGCAGGCCCGGCGGTGTGAAATCGCTGCCGAGCGTATGCATCTTGACCAGCGGGGTCAGGTGCGCGGTATCGCCGAAATCGTAGGCATACTGGCCGCGGCTGAGGGACGGACAGGCCGACGGTTCGATGGCGAGGATGCGGCGCTTCTTGGCGTTGGGGCCACCGCGCAGTTGCAGGCCGATGAAGGGGAAGGCGATGCCGGCGAAATTGGAGCCGCCACCGACGCAACTGATGACCACGTCCGGATCGTCGCCGGCCATTTCCATCTGCATGATGGCTTCTTCGCCGACGATGGTCTGGTGCAGCAGCACGTGGTTGAGCACCGAACCGAGAGCATATTTGGTGTCATCGTTCTTGGCGGCAACCTCGACGGCTTCGGAGATGGCGATGCCCAGCGATCCGATGTGATCCGGCGACTTGGCGAGCACGGCGCGACCGTATTCGGTCTCGTTGGACGGCGACGCAACGCAACGGGCGCCCCAGGTTTCCATCAGCGCGCGGCGGTAGGGCTTCTGGTCGTAGGAAACCTTCACCTGGAAAACGGTCACGTCCAGCCCGAACAGGCCGCCGGCATAGGCCAGCGACGAACCCCACTGGCCAGCCCCGGTTTCGGTGGACAAGCGCTTGACGCCTTCCTGGGCGTTGTACCAGGCCTGCGGCACGGCGGAATTGGGCTTGTGGCTGCCGGCCGGCGAAACGCCTTCGTACTTGTAATAGATCTTGGCCGGGGTGCCGAGCAGCTTTTCGAGACGGCGGGCGCGGAACAGCGGGCTTGGACGCCATTGGCACAACACCTCGCGAACCGGCTCGGGAATATCCACATAGCGCTCGGTGGACATCTCCTGGGCGATGATCGCGTTCGGGAAGATCGGCGCCAGATCGGACGGCCCGAGAGGCTGCAGCGTTCCGGGATGCAGCGGCGGGGGCAGCGGCACCGGCAGGTCGGCGGCGATGTTGTACCAGGCCTTGGGCATGCGGGTTTCGTCGAGCAGGTATTTGATCTGGTCGCTCATGTTCTTTCCTCTTGTGATCTCTTGGTGTTGTCGTAAAGCCAAAAAAAGGCGGCGGACCGATGATACGCCGGACCGCCGCAGTTTTTCTTGACCCAACCGGAGCGGTCGGTTCGCCCCGAGACGCTCAGCTCCGCCGACGCCTTGCGACCGAGGCCAGTCCAAGGACCAGCGAAGCCGCCGCCACCGCCGGCCAGTTTCCCCAGCGGGCATAGGGCGTCAGCCCGGCGTAGCCGCGCACCTCCACGTGCAGCGCGCCCGCCTCGAAAGGCGGCAACACCGCCGCCACCTGGCCGTCCGGCGCGACCAGCGCCGTCATCCCGGTGTTGGTCGAACGCAGCATCGGCCGCCCGGTTTCAAGGGCGCGCAGACGAGCGATCTGGAGATGCTGGGGCTGGGCGAAGGAATCGCCGTACCAGGCCAGATTGGAAAGGTTGAGCATCAGGGTCGCCTCGGGCAGGCTGCGGATCAGCTCCTCGCCGAAGACGTCTTCGTAGCAGATGTTGATCGCCACCTTCTGACTGCCCAGCGCCAGTGGCGGCTGGGATGCGGCCCCGCGGGTCTGGTCGGCCATCGGAATGTTCACGAGGTCGTAGAACCAATGGAAAAGCGGCGGCGAATACTCGCCAAAGGGCACCAGATGCTGCTTGGCATAGTGGCCAGCGGGCGAACGACCGCGGCTGATCGCCGCGTTGAAGATATGTCCTTCGGCGTCGCGGGTGAAGGTGCCGAAAATGACGTCCCCACCGTTCCTCAAGGCCAGGTGGCCGATGGCGTCGAGGTAGCCCGACGGCAAGTAATCCACCAGCAAGGGAATCGTCGTTTCGGGCAGCACGACGAGTTGCGCCGGATTGTCGCGAACCAATGCAAGATTGTGTTCGAGCCACTTCTGCAGCAGCTCCGGACGCCATTTGAGGCTCTGCTCGATATTGGTCTGGATCAGCGCCACCTTGATCGGGTCGCCCACCGGGGCCGTCCAGGCGATCTGGCGCAGACCGAAGCCGCAGCCCAGGATCAAGGCCGCGAGCACCGCCGGGCGCCAGTTGCGCGCTTGCAGCGCCCCCACCGCCAAAGCACTCAGCAGCGCTGCCAGGCCGCCGACCCCATAGACGCCGAACACCGGTGCGAAGCCCGCCAGCGGACTCGGCGGGCTCTGACTGTAACCCGTCGCCAGCCACGGAAAGCCGGTGAAAGCCCACCCTCGCGTCCATTCGAAAAGCAGCCAGATCGCGGCAAATAGTAAGGCGTCCGACCCCGCCCGACCTCGCCTCAGCACGCTGAACAGGCCGCCGGCGAAACCGGCGTAAAGCGCCGCGACGGCGCAGAACAGCAACACGGCCAGCGCCGCCAGCGGCAGCGGCAAACCGCCATAGCGGTTGAGCGCCACATACAGCCACGAAACGCCGCCGAGCATGGCGCCGAGCCCCCACGCAAAACCCACCGCAAAGCCCTTGCCCATCTTGCGGCGCGGCGTGGTGTCGGCGAACCGGGCCGCCGGGCCGAGCAGCCAGAACAGCAACCCGAGGGCCACGAAAACAAGCGGAAAAAGCCCGAACGGCGCGTAGGCAAGCACCGACGCGCCCCCGGCCAGGAGGGCGGCGCCCTGACGTCGCAAGTCCATCAAAGACCGCTCGCCTCGGGCTCGGGCATACGTTCGACGAGCAGGGAATGGACGCGCCGGCTGTCGGCCCGCAGCACCTGGAAGCGCAGCCCTTCGAGCTCGACGATTTCGTTGCGCTTGGGCAGACGGCCCAGCTTACGGATCAGCAGGCCGCCGACGGTGTCGTACTCGGCGTCGCTGAAGCTGGTGGAGAAGGCTGCGTTGAAATCCTCGATCTCGGTGCTGGCTTTGACCCGGTAGCGACCGGCCTGATCGATGCGGATGTTGTCGGCGGTCTCGTCGAAATCGTATTCATCCTCGATATCGCCGACGATCTGCTCCAGCACGTCCTCGATGGTGACCAGACCGGCGACGCCGCCGTATTCGTCCACCACGATGGCCATGTGATTGCGGCTGACGCGGAAATCCCGCAGCAACACGTTGAGGCGCTTGGATTCCGGCACGAAGATGGCCGGCCGGAGCATCTCGCGCAGGTTGAAGGATTCGCCGGCAAACACACGCAGCAGATCCTTGGCGAGGAGGATGCCGACCACGTCGTCCTTGCCTTCGCCGATCACCGGGAAACGGGAATGGGACGCGCCAATGGCAAAGCGGGTGATGTCTTCGACGGAGTCGTCAACGCTGACGACATCCATTTGCGCCCGTGGAACCATCACATCGCGCACCTGCATGTCGGAGACCTGCAGGGCGCCCTCGATGATCGCCAGCGCATCCGCGTCGAACATGTTGCGGTCGTGCGCGGAGTGCAAAAGGTGCAGCAATTCTTCCCGGTCTTCCGGTTCCCGGGTCAGAAAGGCGGAAAGCCGTTCTAGCAAAGACGGTTTACTACTGGAGGGTTCCATAAAAAGGGTGGATGAGAAATGGGCGATGGGCAATGGAGTGCTCCTGCGGAACATTCCATCGCCCATGGCGCATTGCTCGACCACCGGTTCAACGCTCGCCGCCGGGGCTTTCCAGATAGGGATCGGAGATACCCAGCTCGGCGAGGATCGCGCGCTCCCGCGCTTCCATTTCCTCGGCCTCGGCTTCGATCTCGTGGTCGAAGCCTTGCAAATGCAGCATACCATGCACGGATAAATGGGCGTAATGAGCGTCCACCGACTTGCCCTGCTCCGCCGCCTCGCGCTCGACCACCTGCCGGCACAGCACCAGATCGCCCATCAAGGGCAAGCCTTCGGGCAGCGGCATGTCCTCGCCTTCATCGTAGGCAAAAGTGAGTACGTTGGTGGCGTAATCCTTGCCGCGATAATCGCGGTTGAGCGCACGCCCTTCTTCTTCGTCCACGATCCTCACCGTGACACGCGCCGCGCCGGGTTCGGCCGCGCGCAACCAGCGGCGGAAATCGACCCGCGAAGGTACGCCATCCCGGTTACAGGCGTATTGCACCGAAAGATCGAGACGACGGGGGAGTTTGATGGCGCTCATTGCTGGGTTGCCTGTTGCTGCTGACTGCGCTGGCCGTGGCTCTCGTAGGCGGCGACGATGCGTGCCACCAGCGGATGACGCACGACGTCTTCCTTCAGAAAATGCGTGAAACCCACCCCACGCACGTCGGCGAGCACCTGCACCGCTTCGGCGAGACCGCTTTTCTGGCCGCGGGGAAGGTCGATCTGGGTCAGATCGCCGGTGATCACCGCCCGGGAGCCGATGCCAATGCGGGTGAGGAACATCTTCATCTGCTCGGGCGAGGTGTTCTGGGCTTCGTCGAGAATGATGAAGGCCCGCGACAGGGTGCGTCCGCGCATGAAGGCCAGCGGCGCGATCTCGATGCAGCCGCGCTCGAAGAGCTTGGTGACCCGATCGAAACCCATCAGATCGTAAAGCGCATCGTAGAGCGGACGCAGATAAGGATCGACCTTCTGGGCCAGATCGCCGGGCAGGAATCCAAGCCGCTCGCCCGCCTCCACCGCCGGGCGGGTGAGGACGATACGCTCGACATGCTCCCGCTCAAAAGCATCGACGGCACTGGCCACCGCGAGATAGGTCTTGCCGGTGCCGGCCGGACCGACACCGAAGGTGATGTCGTGCTCCTGAACCATCCGGATGTATTCGACCTGCCGCGGCGTGCGGCCGTGCAACTCGCTCTTGCGCGTCAGCAGCACCGGCGCCGGACCGGCCGCCGCGACCTGGTTCGACAATTCGATGAGGCTCAGCTGGATGTCGTCCACCGACAGCGGCGCTTCGGACTGGTCGTAGAAATGGCGCAACGCCCGCGCCGCCGTGTGCGTCTGGGGTGCTTCGCCGTGGATCGTGAAGTGATCGCCGCGGCGTGCGATGGTCACGTCGAAGGCGGCCTCGATCTGACGGATGTTCTCGTCGAGCGCCCCGCACAAATTGGCGAGGCGCACGTTATCTGCGGGATGCAGCGTGATTTCGGTGGGTTTCATCGGCCACATGCTGCCAGAGCGACGCCCGTCGGGGAAGACCGAGTCGCCAAAACCTCAATCCTGAACCACGATCTCGCCGCGCAACGAATGCGGCAGCGCAGACACGATGGTCACATCGACAAAAGTGCCGATCAGACGCGGATTGCCGGCGAAATTGACGATGCGGTTATTGTCGGTGCGCCCGGCCAGCTCGTTCGGATCCTTGCGCGACGGGCCTTCCACAAGAACGCGCTGCACGCTGCCGACCATGCCGGCGCTGATGGCCGAGGCCTGCTCGTCGATGCGCTTCTGCAGGCGCGACAGGCGGGCCAGCTTGACGTCCTGCGGCGTGTCGTCGGCCATGTCGGCCGCCGGCGTGCCGGGGCGCGAGCTGTAGATAAAACTGAAGGACGAATCGAAACCGAGATCGTCGATCAGCTTCATGGTCGCCTCGAAGTCCGCCTCGGTTTCGCCGGGAAAACCGACGATGAAATCGGACGACAGGGAGATATCCGGCCGCGCGGCGCGCAGCTTGCGCACCAGCGACTTGTATTCCAGCACCGTATAGCCGCGCTTCATTGCCGCCAGCACCCGGTCGGAACCGGCCTGCACCGGCAGATGCAGGTGCGACACCAGCTTGGGCAGCTTGGCGTAGGCCTCGACGACCCGCTGGGTCATCTCGCGCGGATGGGAAGTGGTGTAGCGCAGGCGCTCGATGCCGGGGATTTCATGCACGCATTCGAGCAGGAAGGCAAAGTCGGCCATCTCGCCGCCATCGCCATCCACCGGTGCGCGCCAGGCATTGACGTTCTGCCCCAGCAGGGTCACCTCCTTCACGCCCTGCGCAGCCAGCCCCGCCACCTCGGCCAGCACGTCGGCCAGCGGACGATAGACTTCGTCGCCACGGGTGTAGGGCACGATGCAGAAGGTGCAATATTTGGAGCACCCCTCCATGATCGACACGAAAGCACTCGCGCCCTCCGTGCGTGCCGGCGGAAGATTGTCGAATTTCTCGATCTCGGGGAAGGAGATATCCACCTGCGAACGTCCGGAGGCCTTGCGCTCGGCGATCAGTTTGGGCAGGCGGTGCAGAGTTTGCGGCCCGAAGACCAGATCCACATACGGCGCCCGCGCCACGATGGCCTCGCCCTCCTGACTCGCCACGCAGCCGCCCACGCCGATGATCAGATCGGGGTTCAACTGCTTGAGATGCTTGACCCGCCCGAGGTCGTGAAAGACCTTCTCCTGCGCCTTTTCACGCACCGAGCAGGTATTGAAGAGAATCACGTCCGCCTCTTCCGGATTGTCGGTTTTCTCCAGCCCATCGGCCGCCCCGAGCACATCCGCCATCTTGTCCGAGTCATACTCGTTCATCTGGCAACCGAAAGTACGGATATAAAGTTTTTTCATTGCATGTTGACCAAGAGCGTTCAAGCCCATATTATAGCGGGCTTCGGTCGGTGATGTAGCTCAGATGGTTAGAGCGATGGATTCATAACCCATAGGTCGGCGGTTCGACTCCGCCCATCACCACCAACAAATTCAAGCACTTAGGCCAATCCGCAAGGGTTGGCCTTTTTGCGTTTGGGGCTGTGTAGCCACCATGTAGCCAGATTCGGGCGGTCCGCTCAGGCGGTGTAGCCTGCAACCTGTGGAGGGCGTGCAGGAAAACAACACTTCGGGACTCGACATCGCTGACGGTCATCCCCGCCAATGGCTACACCGTGTAACCCGGCCACGACGGGGCCTCGTTGTCGAAATGCCACCCAGGTGAGGCTGCGCTTTACGCCTGACGCTTCTGCGGCAAGCTCAGCGCACGCGCCGGCCCAAGTTGAGCCTGAATCTATCGTAGTTGTCGATCATCAGCAGCATCAGGGGTGCCAAGTTGGTAGAGCGTCGCCCTTACAAGGCGAATGTCAGGGTCGCGATGGGATATATCGGTGCCGAGCGTGCGGAGAAGCCGTGGTAACGCCGTCGTCGCGATCGATCAGCAGCACAGGCAATACCTGCGGGAAACTGCTTCGCGCATCGCTCCGTGGAGCTCACCGCGAGCGCCACCTAGCCTTTATCTATGCCTTTCGGCAGATGTGCAAATCCGTTCAAACGCAGACAATTCACGCTACGTGACCAGTCGTCGCTTCTTTCGGCGAGAGCTGCGCAGGATTTTTAGAATGAGGTGAAAGATGAAAGTCCTTCTTGCGGCGCTCTTTTCATGTTTCGCGCTGTCTGCACAGGCAACAGCTACAACGCGAACCGAGCGGCTTTCTATCCTCTCGGAGCCAACTCGAGACAATGGTTTTATGAAGGTCTGTCGAGGATGCGGTTGTCGCGGGGGGCCTGGCCGTCGGCTTCCAAATGGACGATGCGCCTCATGGCGTTGACGCCCGGAAGAGTCCGCGCAATGAAGCGCTTCTTTGTTCTGCTCATGGGGACAGTGGCTACTCCAGCCATGCCCGCAGACGTTTTCAAGTGCCTCGAGGATGGAAAGGTCGTCTATTCAGATCGGCCGTGTCCGGCAGGGAGCGGCAAAGCGATATCCGTCAAACCCGCGCATCAGTCGGCGCCTGATCCCTATGGCGGACTCAGCGGGTACTCAAGCCCTCCCAACGCGGTGGCGCCTCCGCCAGGTAGCAAACAAGGCGTCCCGGCCCGTTCTCTTGATGGGCACTTTGAGGATCGAAGCTACGACAACCCTCGGGCTGCAGCCGCGGCCGCCAACGAAATGAGGGCGCGGCGGGGAGACGGCTCGTCGTATGGTTCTGCTGCAGGTGCCGGCACGGTCTATACGGGACCGCGAGGCGGGCAATACACCATCACATCCGGCGGAAACCGGAGCTACATTGGTCGAAAGTAGACCGCTGACGGAACTGGAATCATTACCGGTATCGATCACAAATTTCGGTCAGCCCACACCCGCTCGAAGCCACTCATCAGGACGGATACCGACCTCGTGGAACTCGAGCAACGTCGGTTCGACTCCGGCCGACATGACCTGCACGCCTGGCAGCTTCCGGCGGATGGTCCGGTGCAGTTCTTCCAGGCTCTCAACGATGGCCACAAGAAGAAAGCGGCCCGTCGCCAAACGGTAGAGGCTGGGCGTGGCCGCCAGCAATTTACGGGAAGTCTCGAGCAAAGGCACATACGGCGAAGGCCTATCGGCATCGGGCGGCGGCAATTCGGCGACGATGGCCCACCCAGGCCGTAGCTGTTCGAGAATCCCGACCGGTATCGAGCCGCGGCCGTCCTTCATGCTGAGAGCCTCACGTGTCCGGTTGTAGCAGGAGACACAGAGCGCCCCGCCGATGATGCGGGACTGCCCTGACGGGCCGCAGCGGCAGCACCGCCAGCCCACGTCCACCGACACGGAGCCTGCCTTCTCGCCAGCATGGGCTCGCCCGATCTTGCAGCGATGGCAACTGGCATAGCGCCCTTCTCCCAGCACAATCGACGCCGCGAAGTTTAGGGCGCACGCCTGGGGCGTCAGTGTGGCCCGCATCGTCAGGCATTCGAAGTAACGGCCGGATATCCCGTCCAGTGTCTGGTAGGCGATGCCGGGGGCGGGATAAAACTGAGCGTCGTCCATGCAGGCATGGAGCCCTCACAGCGCAGGGCATGCAACGAGGCCCGCCAGCAGCCCACGATAGATCCACGAATGCCAGCCGCGTACAATTGACACAAAAGGAGGGCGATCGATGCCCAACCAAAAAGCCCCCGCCTCTGAGAACTCAGTGACTGAAACGAAAAGCAACGGTTACGAGTACGACTGCGAGCCGCGCCGCGGCGTGCTCACCGTTAAAGAGATGAACGCGATGATGCCGCCTGAAATTCAGGCCAGGTGCGCGGCGCGCCAAAAGGAACTCGCCGCCCGCAACCCGCAAGCCCAAGGTGGAGACGATGGCGCCCAATGACCGCCTCACCCTGGCCGACGCCCTCGCGTGTGAAGCGCACGCCGGGCAGGTGCGCAAGGGAACCGACATCCCCTACGTCGAACACCCACGGGGCGTGGCCGCGCTGGTGAAGGCCTATGGCGGCAGCGAGGACCAGCAGATTGCCGCCCTGTTGCACGATGTTCTCGAGGACGGCGGTGCCGAGTACCTGGAGCGCGTCGCGACCTTCGGGCCGGACGTTCTGCGCATGGTGCGCGACTGTTCGGACTGCATCCCGGAGGCCGGCGCCGCAAAGGCGCCCTGGCAGGATCGCAAGGACGCCTATATCGCCCACCTGCAAACGGTTCAGGATGACAGCCTGCTGGTATCGGCTTGCGACAAGCTCTACAACCTCGGGACGATCCTTGAAGACTTCGCCCTCGTTGGAGAGGCCGTATTTGACCGCTTCAGCGTGCCGAAGGGGCGGACTGTTTGGTATTACCGGGAGTTAGGGCGGGTTTTCGCTGCTCGCCGCCCTGCGCCGGCTGGGGTGTTCTTTGCGAAGCTGGAGGAATTAAACCGGTAGCCCTGACTCATCGTGGCACGCAAAGCCATCCCGTATGCCCTGATCTCGAAATCGTCGGCATCCTTTGCCCCCACGAACCGAGAAAAGCCCAGCGGATGGTTTTTCACCGCGCTACGGGGCAGTTCAACGCACGTCAAATCCTCCGGCCGAATGGCCAGATACTGAATCTTGTAGAAGCGCCCCGGCGCATCGTCGGGCGCGAGGCCAATCAAGCGATGTTTCTGGGTCCAATGGGTAACCATGCGCCGATGGCGGCGTTCCGCACCTGGGTTTCTGCGCAGTTCTTAAGGCTCCTAATGAAAGCTCTCACGACCCTTCTCTCTGCTGCGCTCGCCACAACGGCGATTGCCGCCCCCCACCGTCAAAACAGCTTGATGCGCTCATCAAACGCACAGACGACGTCATCATTTACGACAACTCGCAGGCCAAGCGGTACATCGACGGGACCAGCCTGGATTGCCGCCTGATTATCGGGATAGACAGAGACATTCCATATGACTTGATGCTGCGAGGCGCAATGGACATGCTCAACTGAAACATCCCGAGCGGAGCGCGGAAAAGCCTGCTGGTCTTCTCGCGCAACGGCGGACGTGTCTATGGGCACATCTACTATTACAACCTCAAGACGGGCGAGCTTGCGGGGCGCAATCTTGTCCTCGCGATGGATGGCCCTGGCAAGCCTGCTTTCCAGAAGTTGTTCAATCGTCAGTCATTCCCGGAACTGTGCGGCGGAAACATCATCCCCCTTGAGTGATGCTGAAACGTTCTTGCGTTCTAGACAGGTCAAACCGGACCGCCAGTATTCCCGCCCCCGGTCTGTACGCCGGAATGATGGTGCGAATCGAGCGCAATCCCGTTGCTCGACAACGTGCCACCGGTCTGGGTGATCGTGCCGGTGATAGTCGTTCCAGCACCGCCGCCAATCCCAGACAAGCCCGCCTTGTAGGTCAGCAGTCCATCCACCGTCACCGCGCCCGTGCAATGGGTGGAGGGCGTATCGAGCGTCACCGATGGGGCCGTGAGCGTGGCCGCGCCGCCGGCCGTCACCGAAACCGCGCCCGCCGCGTTGACCGTCACCGTGCCATCCGGCGCTAGGTCGATAGTCACCTTGGCCGCGCCTTCCGACCGCACCTCGAGGTGAACATGAACCGGGGCAGCCGCCGGCACGCTCCAGCGCTTGTCGAAGTCGTGCCCGGAAAGGTCTTCGTGCGCGGGATTCGTGGCCATGCGCAGAAAAGTGCCGGAAGGATGATGCATCTCCAGGTTGCCGGCGCCGTCGATGGTCGAATAGACGCCCGAGGCATGCCGGTCCACGCGCCGGTTCTTGTCGGCGAAGGTCATCATCCCCAGCGGAGGGAGCAGGAATCCGAGAACCACCGGTTTGTCGTAGAAGAAGGCGACGACCGCGCACATCTCCCGGCCTCCTTCGTACCCCAGGCCTTCCATGTAGTCGCCGACGGCCTTTGGGCGAACCACCTCGGGCAGGTCAATCCGGCCCCAGTCAGACCCCGCCATGGCCATGACCTGAACCATCGCGTAGCGGGCACCATCATTCGCCAGGATGATGTCCACTGCGTGAGCCTGTCGATGCACCGCAGTGACACGGGCAATTCGGATGCTATCCATGAAGAGCGCCCCCCTGGTTCCATTCGGCCAGATAGGCGGAATCCGCCAGGCCTCGGCCTTTCCTGATCCGCTCGGCGAATCCCGTGCCACGTTCGAAAGTGGCGACAGTCACATAGCCTTGATACGGCACCAGCCGGTGCTGAACCGCCGTCACGTAGCATTCCCAGGAGAAGGGTTGGGCCGCGCGGCCGGCGGACGGTAGATGCACGACCTTCAGGATCATCCCGGCCCGTAAGGTCGCCTGCCCGCTGAGCGTGATGGATCCGGACTCGAAGACGACGTTGTCCTTGTTCTGGGCCATGAGTTGAGCCCGCCGCTGGTCGATCCAGAGCGCATCCGAGCGCACCCCTTTACGCATGACGGCCTCACTTTGCCCATCCACCCGACCCAGGCTGTCAGCACCCCCCATCTGGGTGGCGGCCTCCATGAAGCGCATTCCGTACAGCTTCGGGGTCGCGTTCGGGTAGTCCTGCAGATAGAAGGATCGGGGATCCTTCGACACGCCAGCGAGGTTCAGCATGTCGGCGCCGAATAGATCAAACCGCGGCATGTTCACCTGAAAGTAGTTGGCGACGTTGGCATCGGATCGCTCGGCATCCCAACCGATCACCGCTTCATCGGTCACCACCACAGTCTCGACAAGAAATTCTTGCGGCAGGATGTAGGCCTTGCTGGGGTCCAGATCACGGAACGGGTTGTTCCGATGTACCAGAACCACGCCGCCGGGTCGCCGCGGATCGAGCATCTCATCGGGTCGGTCCTCAATGAACAGCTCGGTCCACGGCCCCACATCCAGAAAGCCGCGCAGCACGTCCCATAGCGTGCCCTGCGCCGACTGCGCGCCAAAGGCGCTGATCGTGCCGTCGGTCGCCGTCGCCTCGATGCCGATTTCCCGGATGTAGCTCAGGCCTTGCTTGTCGGATGCCGCCCCATGCCCGGCCAGGCCGGCGATGAAGGGGTTCACCACCTTCCGGACGATCTGCTGTACGAAGCTGTTACCGAGTTGATTCGGTTTCGCCTCCACCCCGTAGTTCACGAACAGCTTCAGTTCCGTCAGCAGGTTCTGGCCGATCACGTAGTTCGGCAAGTAGCGGATCTGGATCATCTCCAACACCTTGCCGTAATCCATGCCCGAGATGGTCACGCCCCGCACCGGTCGCCCTTCGCTGCCCATCGAGATGGACCGGCGCACACTGGAGACGAAGCCCTGCATCACTACCGGCGGCTCGGCCCCTGTTGAAGCGGGGTCGGGGTTGTGACGCATGCGGATTTCGACCACGTCCATCGGCTCGATCAAGCCATAGAGTGAGTCCATTTTCTTGGCTTCCATCCGGTCGACCACGGTCATGGACCATGTGCCGGCCGGCGCCCGGACGCTCTTGCTCGTTTCCAGAGAACTGCCGTCGCCGAAGAAGGGCGTCAGGTCCAGCACCCGCTGGCCGCCCGAGTACCGTTCAGAGGCGGGCACCTGGCGGCCGTCGTCGCCCGTTACCATCCGGCGCGCCATCGTCTTGAACAGCCGCACCTTGAACTCCGGCATCATGATGGTGGCCATGCTTACCCTCCCGCCGGAACCGGAATGCGGTTGCCCACCACCGCCACCGGGGCCACCGGCCGCTGCTGCGGATCACGCAAGGTGATGTCCAGGGTGTTGTGGACGTTAACCGCTGCCGGCTTACCCGACTCGGCCCGACGACTGGCGGCACCAGGGTCGAGCTCATCGACTCGGCGCCCGCTACCGTCCCGTGCTGCCAGCACCTTATCGGCGTACTCGCGGGTTTCCCGCGGCATCTCCTGCCCACGTTTGCCGCGGCCGTTCTTGAGATAGGCGTCCATGTTGCCTTCACCCCAGTTGTATGCCATCAAGGCATGCCGTTCCTCGCCCGGATACCGCCTCTTGAGGAGCGTTAGGTATTCACCCGCCCCACGCCGGTTCTGCGCCTCATCGTAGGGATCGGTGACGCCGAAGCGCTTGGCTGTTTCCGGCATGAGCTGGTACGGGCCGCGCGCCCCTGCTTTCGACACCGCAAAGCGGTTGCCACCGCTCTCGACCTTGCGGATTGCATCCAGGGTCGCATCGTCGACCCTCGCGCCCTTCCACCCGGTCTCCCGTCCCAGCATCTTGTCTGCGGTTGCGGGAGAGATTTCCCCCCGCTGCACCTGCTTGTGCAGCACATCTTCCATGTCCGCGGTGTTCTTCAGACGCTTCCGCTCGGCCAGGTAGGCGTTGGACTCTTCACTTCCGCCGGCAAAGACCGTCACCAGACGGCCGGCGTAGTCGCGGATCATGTTCGTGGCAGGAATCAGGTTTTCGCCGATGCGCGCCAAGGCCGTTTCCATCTGCTTTTGGACCTCAAGCGACTTTTTGCCGTCAGTCATTTCCTGGTCGGCGCGAGAAAGAATGTCCGTCAGCACATTCTGCACTTTGCCGAAATCGCCCGTGTCCAGCGCCGTTTTCAGGGTCGACTTGTCCGCGGCATTGATGTCTTTACGGTCGCGAACAGACCGGATGACAGGCACCAGATCGCCCATGTTGCGCGCGCCGGCAATACTGGCCAGCGACTGCATGCCGCCGCTGTTGATCTTCCCAAAGTCGATGCCGCGGCGCTTCACCAGTTGTTCAATCCCCCTCAGCTGATCGGGGGAAAAACTCGACATCACAGCGGCCTGCTGTTCGTTCAGGCCGAAGAAGCCCTGCATCGACCCAACCATAACTTTCGGATCTGCGCCGTAATTGCGATAAATCAGGCTGCGCACGGCCTCGAAGTTGGGGATGCTGCTGTTGCTCTTGAATCCGGTGTATTTTCCCCACGGAGAGGCTTCCAGATCCTTGCCCGTGCCGAAGAGGCCGAGTCCCATCAGCGCCTTGGCGCCGAAGGCCGAAATGCCGGGATTTGCCTGCGACAGCGCAGCATAGCCGACGTTCAGCGACGCCTCGCCCTTCGCGCCGCCTTGCCGCATCGCCTGATCGGCCTGCATCAGCATCGAGCCGGCACCCTGCGCATCCAGGCCGGGCAGTTTCATCCGCGTGAGCGCCGAAACGCCGCCGGCAAAGGCCTCGACATTGGGCATGGTCAGCGTGCTGCGGGCCGCGCTGGACGCGAACTGCTGGATGGCCGCCATCACCTCCTGCGCCTGTGCGACGTTGCCGCCTTTTTCAAGGCTCTCGGCCAGAATCGCACCGAGCTTCTTCGAACTCGTTTCGTCGATCGTTACCCTGATGCCGCGCATGGCACCGAAGAACCCCACTCCGGCACCAGGATCCATCCCGTAGGCCCGGCTGATTCCGTAGGCGTTGCGCAGCTCGTCGTGGAGCCCGCCCGTCCCGCGCATGTTGGCCGACCGGGAAAACTGGCGAGCGTAGGAGGCCGATTCGACGCTGCTGATGCCATAGCCAGCCGATGCGGAGCGGTTCAGGTCGCGCAGCGTATCGAAGTTGACGCCGATATCGCCAAGCTGGCGCTTGAGAAAATCAACTGTATGCGCTTCGTTGGTGGCGATGCCGTGGGATTGCACCAGCCCGGCAATTGTCGCGCCGATACCAGCTAGGCCAGCGCCAGCCAGGCCAAAACGCAACCCACCCGAGAGCACAGAGGCCACCCCAGGCGTACCGGCCATCTGGCCAAGCCCTTGCAGCCCTTGATGTAGCCCGGAATGAGCAAAGCGGCCGAAGTTGTAACCGTAGCTTGAACGGGGTTGGCCCTGCTGCGGGCGAGCCGGGACAGTGCCCGGAGGGAGAATCCTCGGCGGAAATGCAGGCGGCCCGGCTGGAGTGAAGCCGGATGGCATCCCGCCGGGACCGCCCGGAACACCAGGAACACCAGGAACACCGGGAACACCGGGAACACTAAACCCACGCCCGCCGGCCTTTCCAAGCTGTTCAAGCCGCTTCAGCAGCGCCTGAACGTTCTTTTCCAGATCCTTGATGCGCTGCGATGCGCGCCCAGCCGACTTGCCGATGTTGTCCACCCCGGCTGCCGTGGTGTTCGTCGCCTGTTGGACGCCCTGGACGTTCGCCTGAACGTCAATTCCGACACGCTGATTCATGTCAAACCCTCGCGTCGAGCGTCATGCCGCAGTCGTCGGACAGAGCAGACAGGCGCGCAATGATGCGGGCCGCGCACTCCGGCGACTCCTTCGCCACCTCATCAACAACGGTGTCGTTGAAGTCTTGCATCCGGCGGATGCTCCAAAGCTGGCCGAAGGCCTCCATCAGGTTCCGCAGGATATGTCCGCGCATCGAGATGGACTGGCAGAAGGCCTTCAGCAATCTGATGGATTCGCCGCTGTCGGTGGTCTTCACCGCGTAGCTTCGAACCATTTCACAGTCCTGCCACAGCGTCTCCCACCGTGCGAACAGGTTAAGGCTGCGGCGGGCGTCGCCGGGCGACAGCGCCGCGATGCTGGCGGGCGAAGGGATGGCCGGCAGCACGGCACCAACGGCCCGCCCCAGGGTGGCCGGGTCATCGATCGCACTGGCCAGCACCCGGCGCGCGTCCGCCAGCGCTTGCGGGGTCACTTTGGGGCTCTTCGCTGTGGCGACCCACGCGTACCAGGTCTTTGGGTTCACGTGCCCCCAGCGGGTTTCTCGGAGGTCCGAAAGCCCTGTCTTGCCGTGGGTGGCCAGGTGCGTGCGGATGGCGTCCATCGCCTCATCTCGCCCGTCGAGTGCTTGCCGTGCCATTTCTTCCGCCTTCGTCAGCATTAAACCTGTGTTGATTCTGGCGTCACGATTTCCGGGATTGAATCCAGAAGCCCCCGAACACCCGGAATCGGAAAAAAGGAAGCCGTCCGTCTGGGCGGTGGAAAGCCTTGCAGGGCGCGGATTTCGGCTCTCTCGATTGACTATGGAATCGACGCACCGACGGCAGGCGGTCGATTCACGGACACGGCCGGCTGAGGGTGGGCGTCTCGGGCGGGCCATACAGCGCGATGCAAGTTCCGACTGCGCCTGATCGCCGGAGCGAACCGGCGGTAGGGGGGCACACCCCGCCCTTCCTGCGGTTCAATTCGTCAAGCCAATCCCCTGCCATCAGCGGACGATAACGAATCGCTCTCGGACTCTCTTTCGACCGCAATGCGGGGCCGTGGCTGCGTTTTTTGCAGTGGTCTGGTGGGGCGCGCCTTACCCGTCAAAACCCTTTCTGCCGCTCGATTTTCCGGTGCCGCCTGCGGTGCTGGCGGGATAGGGTCCGTCGTAGTCGGTGAAGCGCATCCGCGGGCCGTCCAGAGCGAGCAGGCATTCACCGGTCGGGCCGTTGCGGTTCTTGCGGATGAACATCTGCGCGAGGCCTTCCCACTCGGGCGCCGCGCGGTGCATGTCCTCACGGTGGAGCATGGCCACGATGTCCGCGTCCTGTTCGATCTCGCCGGAGTCGCGCAGGTCGGCCAGGGTAGGATGGCGGTTCGGCCGGCCTTCGCTCGCCCGGTTGAGCTGGGCCAGGGCGATCACCGGCACCTGCAGCTCCTTCGCCAGCGCCTTCAGGCCGCGGGAGATCGAGCCGACTTCCTGCGTCCGGTTGTCGCCGGTGCCGCGCATCAGGCCGAGGTAGTCGATCACCACCAGCCCCAGGCCGTGGGCGCGACGGATGCGGCGGGCCTTGGCACGGACGTAGGCCACCGTGACGGCCGGTGTGTCGTCGATGAACATGGGCCACGCCATCGAGGCGCCCACCGCGATGCTCATGCGGTCCCAGTCGTCGCGGGCATCGGTGCCGGCACGCATCGCCTGCACGGTAACGCCCGAGCGGGCGGCAAGAATGCGGGCAGCTATCTCGCGGTGGCTCATTTCCATCGTGAAGAACAGCACCGGCGTGCCGCTGGCGGCCACGTGGGCGGCGATATTGCAGCCGGCGACGGTCTTGCCCACGCTGGGGCGGGCGGCCACGACCACCAGTTGCCCAGGCTCCAGGCCGCCGGTCATCCCGTCGAGGCGCCGGAAGCCGGTGTCCAGGCCGGCGAGCTCGCCGCCACGCTCACGGCGGGCCTCCACGTCGGCGAGCACGTCGCACATGGCGTCCTGAAGACGCACCGGATCTGTTTCGCTGTGGTCGACAAGCGCCTGCATGGCGCTTTCGGCTTCCGCGGCGATCTCAGCCGGCGCCCGGCCTGCTGGGCAGGCGCAGGCTGCCAGCACATCAGCGCCGATCTGCTGAAGCCCGCGCAGGGTGGCACGCTCGCGGAGCGTTGCGGCGTAGCTGCGGGCGTTGGAGGCCGTGAATCCGCCGTTGGCGATTTCTCCCAGGTAAGCGAGGCCGCCGGTTTGATCGCTCTCGCCGCGGGCGGTCAGTGCATCGAAGACGGTCAGCACGTCCACCTCCTTGCCGGCATCGTGCAAGGCCTTCGCCGCTGCGAAGATCAGGCGATGGTCGGCGCGGTAGAAGTCGGACACGCTGACCGTGCCCTCGATGCGGTCGAGCGCCTGGCCGCCGTGCGTCAGGATCGCGCCCAACAGGCCGTGTTCCGCCTCGAGGGAGTGGGACGGCAGGTTGCGCAGGTCGGGGGCGTTCATGCTGCGGCCTCCCGGTGGTAACGGTTCTCCAGGGTGCGGGCGAAGCCTGAAGGCGACATCAGGAAATCGATGTCAGCCATGAACGGCGGCCGGCCGTTGGTGCCCGGCACCTGCCCGGTGAGGTAAGCGCTTTCAGCACAGATATCGAAGAACTGTTGCCAGGCGGCGAGACCTTCAGCGCGTGTGGCGTAGCCGAAGGGCTTGCACGTCAGCTTGGCGGCCTCCGTCCACCGCGCCTTGATCGCAGCTTGCCGCGCCTTGCTGACGACCTTGCACCGGGGATTGTCCGGCAGGGCCTCGTGGTACAGATCAATGATCTGCTGATAGGGGCAGAGGTCGGCAGCTTTGCTGCTGACTGGGGGCATGCCCCCCTCCTTCTGGTGGTTCACTGACGGTTCACTGATGGTTAGGGTGTCATGGGCGACACCCGTCTCACGTCTTGGGTGACACCCGTCCCCGTCTTCCATGACACCCGTCGGACGCCGAGGGGTGTCACCGGCTACACCCGTAGGGGTGTCATGGGTGACACCCGTCAAACGAGCGAGGTTCAGGCGATAACGGCGACTTGATCCAGGCGGCCCGCCAAGCTCGTTTCCTGTGATCTGAACGAAGCCTCCGGTAATGAGGCTGTGCACAACGCGCTGCGCCTGCCGTTCCTTCAGTCGGACCTTCTCGGCGATCTTCTGAATGCTGGGGAAGCAATGGCCGTCGTCATCGGACCAGTCCGCCAGCGCCAGGAGCGCCAGCAGTTCGGACCCGCCGCCGGGATAGCCGTCCCAAACAAGGGACATCACGCGAACGGACATGACGTCATCTCCCCCACGGCTGCTGGCAGTCGTGCGCAGCCCCCCGGCAATCCACATCACCCGCGCCAGGCATGTCGCCAAACGGATCACCCGCCGATGCGCCGCTGGCCTGCGTCTTGGGCTTCCGGGGGCGTGGTGTGGTGCTCGCAACCTCGTCGGCCACCAGATCGAGAGAGGGGCGGGTGGTGCCGTCCTTGGCCTGCCAGGTGCCAATCTTGAGCGCGCCGGCGAGGGACTTGAGTTGCAGCAGGCGGGCAACGGCGGCTTCCTGAAAGCAGATCACAGAACAGAAAACCCGCCCGTCCTCGCCCTGCGGCACCGATACGCGCGCCAGGGCGAAGGGCTTGCCGGTCTTGCCGGGGCGCTCCTGTGGTGCGGCGACCAGTTCGCCGGTAATCAGAGCTCGGATCATCGCTCAACCTCGCGGCCATACCTGGCCGCCGCGGTCCGCGTCGGTACGTCCTGCAGGTCAAGCGTGTATTCTGCAACAAGCCGTCCGCCGTCCAATGCGTCCCGCCGCAAGATTGCCCATCCATCGGTCCGCAAAAAGCCCACGTATGCGGCAAGTCGCCAAGAGCGTCCGAATTGCGACTGGCGTATCCACCCGTCAAGGAGGGCCAGCAGTGCGCTCTCCTTGACGGTGCCGGCCTCGGGGAATATCGGAGCCGGCATGCGCGGCAGCGTGTCGGGGAAAAGGTCGCATACCATCCTAGGCCACCTCGCCAGCGGTCAGCGCATCAATGGCATTGGCGTCCCAGAGCAAAAAACGGTTGCGGGCTTTTTGGGGCTTGACGCCGTAATAATGCCCATCGCGGCACAGCGCAGCACGCAAGGTCTGCGGCTTGACCTTCAGCGCGGCGGCGGCTTCTTCGGTGGAGTAGTTGCGGGCAGCGAGGGGCGCATCGTTGCGCCAGGTGGAGGGGATGGTTGCGGCTTGCATCGTGGGGTACTCCGTTGTCGGTAACGGTCCCCACGGTATGCGCCGGAAT
>ERZ650311.508-NODE-508-length-24495-cov-9.634574_pt1 | contig 24495 bp, 27 predicted proteins | sample MGYA00376247_ERZ650311 | MGnify/ENA primary metagenome ERZ650311 (study PRJEB26733, sample SAMN07839324) | wastewater metagenome | biome: small river; feature: stream; material: water | place: USA: North Carolina | collected 2016-07-28 ...
TGATCTTTTTCCTCATCAGGAGCATTAGAAACCCTGTAGCCACTTCAGAGTCAAGGGTCTAGAATGGGATCAAGTGCTGAAGGAGGACCCCATGAGGATTGGAGAGCTCGCCAAGGCCACCGACACACAGGTGGAGACCATTCGCTACTACGAGCGTGAGGCCTTGCTGCCGATGGCCGAGCGGACTGATGGCAACTACCGGGTCTATGGGCCAGAGCATGTTGAACGACTGTCGTTCATCAGATATTGTCGTGGACTGGATATGACCTTGGAAGAGATTCGAGTGCTCTTGCGTATGAAAGACTCTCCTCCGCAGGATTGCTCTGAAATCAACTCCTTAATCGATGAGCACATCAACCATGTGGCAGTTCGAATCCGCGAACTAAAGGACTTGCAGAGGCAGCTTGTTGATTTGCGAAGCAGTTGCTCCGGGAGTGGCTCAGTAAATGAGTGCGGCGTTCTTACCGGAATGGCTCAGGCATCGCGTAAAGGCTCTGGGGGCCGAGCAAAAAGCCATGTTCATGGATCGCATGAATTGGCTCGTAATGAAAAATTAAATTCGCTCTGATCAAATTTTCTTTTGACTGCTTCTGGCCGGACTGAGTCACTCAGTAGCGACCGGCTTTAGCTTAGTGAAAGGTGCGGTCAATGAATAGATCTTTTGAACTGTAGTTCCAGGTCATCTTAATTACGCACCACTGGCTAACATGATGCTGCTTGAAGCCGATGTGCAATTGTTGATGTCGTAACCACCTTTACTTATGGCACCAACCATTCCAACTCGCCTGCAGGTTTGAGCCTTGCCCGGCAATGCCCGTCTTTGCTCAAAGCCAACCAGTCCATGGAGGACACTTTGAAGTCCAAAATCGCTAAATGGTGCCCCCGCAGCGAATCGGCTGTGTTTTTGACTGGCGCTTTAATGGAAGCTTGGACATCCCCGGGTGGCAATGCACTCAGATAGTCTGCAGACGCATGGGTTTGCCTCACGCGTTCCCAGGCAACATTGACTTGCTCGCCTTCGAATTCAACCGTGGCATGCGCTGACACGCGCAACTGCCAATTGAGGCGCTTGAACAAAGGAGATTTTCGGACTAACAACGCAATTACGGACTTCTTGACTGCCAAACCAAAACTGGGCAATGCTCGTGCGATACAAGCAATCCGTCAGGACGTTGCTGCCTAAAAGACTTTCCTAAGTTGAATTGCGAATGAAGGCTGTTGGCTGCTTTTGGTTGATTGTTGCCGGTCATCTGATGTTTCAGTGATGACTTCTTTGCGGCATTTGGACATCTTTGAAGAGTTCACATCCCCAATGCTCGTGCAGCGACAAGGTCCAACCCAATCCCTGAAACCCGCATGAATACTGGGCTCAGCTCATGGACACGTCCACAAGCCAACAGAGAAAAAAGAGAGAAATGTGGTCTCTGAGGACAAAAACCAGGGAAATCTGACCCGTCGCGTCCACAAGGCAAAACGCGAAAGCCCGCAGAAACAGGGCCTTCCGGGAAAGAAAAAGGGGGACAGAGAAAATCTGTCCCCCGTGTGTGGTGGAGCAGTTCCGCGAACGAAACAACTTCTCTCTTTCAAAGAATGAGTACTGGTTGCGGGTGTATGCGTACGCACTGCTAACGCACCTCAGTCTTCGAAAATCCGTCGCCAGGAATTGAACCCGCGTCCACAAGTACATCTTATCAGCACCGACTCAATCACGGTGCTGGCCATCGCCCTACCCCGCGCTGCAGTGCAGTGACTTCGACCGCGTTGCACATCTGCCCATACAGCGCGTTTTGCCAGTTGTCTGAGAGCATGACCAGCAAGGTCTCGGCCTCCTTGTCAAAGCGTTGACTGTTCTTGCCCCGGAGCAATTCCCAGTACCCCACGATGCAGTCCTTGCGGACCCGCAGGATCTCGGTAGACGGCAGCTTGTTGCTTTTCTTGCTGTTGGCAGTTTTGGATGCGGGCAGCAGGTTCCAGACATCGTTGTTGTGCCAGAGATCGAAGGGGATGACATGGTCCACGTCAAAGCTCTCCCGCAATGCGGAGCCGGTCCAAACGCACTCCAGCCGATCCAGCCCTGCAAACAACTTCCTGGCCTCAATGGTGCTGCGCTCATCTTCCTTTTCAAGCAGGAGGTTGACCACGGTGGCAACGTCAATGCCCTCCCCCAACTTGGTGGTCTTTTCAGCCCATTGCAGGATGACGGCTTGGCTCACCCAGTACCCCAAGTGGCTCAGCTCGATCCACAAATCGTTGGGGATCAGGACTTGTCGGGTCTTGGCGTCATAGCCAAACACCCGACCCGTAATCAGAGCGCCACCAGCGAAGACCACCGGCCCCTTGATGATCGCGTCTTCTATGTCGGCCATCAGGGCTCGCAACAGTTTCTGGGTATCCGGGGATAGCTGCCCCTTGTTTCGCTCGATCCTGAAGCCGCTGTAGCCGCCCGCTTTGGCATAGCGCTGAACCAAGGCATGCAGGTGCTTGCGAAACTTGATGGGTTTACCAGCGTCAGGGCGTTCGCCATTCAACTGTGGGATGAACGTGCGCGATTCGACCAAGGGCCAGTAATACTGCAGCCATTTTTCGGCCACGTATCGCACCGGCAACCCCACCTGGCCGTCGGCAAGCCATGTGACGCTGTTGGGGCTTTGAGTGGCGATTTCCGCCAGAGCCCGAAAGAGCGCGAATTTGTAGGTGGCGCTCTTCTTGTCATGGTTCAACACCCCTTCGATCTGGTCGATGGGTCGGGTGTTGGCACCAGATTTAAGCTGAAACAGCAAAGACACCCATTCGATGCCCTGCCGGTTCATGGCATCCGAGTTACCCCACTGATCGATCAGGCTGAAACCGAGACGTTCAAAGATGAGCCGCAGGTAGCCTGGGGGATAGGTTTTGAAGAGGCGGCCATTTGCATCCCGCTCACTGCCTCCCGTGTCCGAGCGCTGGGTGGGAACAGAAATTAAGAGACGCCCATTTACCTTCAGACAGCGTTTGATGGCCAAGGCGGCGTTGAATAGCTCGGTGGAATCGATGTGCATCAACACCGCACAGCACAGCACCCCGTCAAATTCACCACCAAACGGCACATGAAAGTCAGGCAGCAGCCCTTGGCCAACTTGGCCTTTGAGTTCCGGGTGGTATTCCTGCGCCAGCTGGACAAATTCAGGGGTGCCATCTATCCCGAAAGGTTGAAAGCCCTGCCGCCCCAATTCAGCCAGGTCACGGCCTGAGCCACAACCGATGTCCAGTACCCGGCCGCCCGGCGCGAAAGAAGTGGCAAACCGTGAGGCTAGCGAACTCGGAGCCGCCTCATATCGCTGGGCCACATCCTTGGCATGGGCGGAGTAGTAATCGAGTGTGGAGGCGTCCATATCAAGGATTATGGTTCCACCCAGTGGCTACTTACAGGCTGGACCGATAGCCAGGTTGTGAGCATTCTTTGATTCAGAATCATCGACAGGCTCTTGTCGGCCAGAAGCAGACATTCGTTTTGCTATTTATATTCTATTGAGCCTAAATCCGGAGAATGGAGAATCAAATCTGCAAGGCTTGCCACCGGACCGCTTAACGAAGTTTCTGAGCGATGTACGAGATAAAGATCTTTGTAAACATCTTCTTCAATCGGAATTGCATGTAACCATCCGCTTGCCTGTTCATGCTTGACCGCGCTTTCCATCACAAGCGAGATTCCTAGCCCTGCGTGGACCGCGTGTTTGACCGCCTCGGTGCTACCTAACTGCATACCCACTGTGAACTCTGCCGAGTCGGCACCGGCATATTGTTGTAGTAGGCGCCCAGTTCCGGTAGCCGCTTCGCCTCCAAGCAAGTTCTGGGATTTTAACCACTTAAGTGGAATGGTCGACTCGGCAGCCCAAGGATGGCCGGGGCGAACAATGACAACCATCCTCTCGCGCCGCCATACTGTTGAGACGAACCCAGGACGTGAGTCCCACCACTCCATTACCGCTACATCCACTTCAAGCGTTTCCAGCAAAGCGGCAATCTCGATATTTTTGCCGATCCTCACATCGATCTTGTTTGCTAATTTATCTTGGAGCGCCTTGATATAGGGTTGTAAAAGATAAATGCCGATATTGGAGCTTGCACCAACGACCAGGCTTTTATTGTGGAGGGCTGCCGTAGCCTTATGGCTAGTACGGAGCAATTGTTCCGCATAGGGGAAAAAAATCTTTCCCTCCAATGTCAGGCTTTGCGGCATTGTTGCGCGGTCAATCAGCCGGGCCTGCAAAGACTGCTCCAGCCGCTTGATATGCTGCGTTACTGTTGGCTGGGACAATCCAGTTTGCTTCGCCGCTTCGCGAAAGCCCCCGCATTTGACGACGGCAATGAACGTCGCCACACGCTCCAGATCTATCACGCCGCCTTTACTCCCGGATACGGCTGATTAATCGCGCCCATCGGTTTTTCACCAGCGAGTGCCTGGATGATGTTCATCGCTGCCTGCCGCTCGATTTCAAGCCGAACTTCCTTGACCGCCGATCCCAAATGCGGCGTAAAAAACGTTTGTGCCGTATTGTCGAGCAGCGCCTTGGGGATAGCCTGCGGGCGATCAGCGCGTATCCATTCTTCCATCTCGAAGACATCGGCTGCATATCCAGCTAGTTTTCCAGACGCCAGTGCTGCTATCACCGCATTCTCATCCACGACCGAGCCGCGACATGCATTGATCAGGTAGCTACCGGTTTTCATCTTGGCCAACGCGGTGGCATCGATTAGATGCAGTGTCTCTGCGGCCATCGGAACCATCGGCACGACATAATCACATTTTTCGAGCAGTTCATCGAGCGTGACGCGCTGTACGTGCCAAGCCTTTTCTTGTTCGGCATTGAGCGGAATCGGATCGCAATACAAGAGATTCATTTCAAAGCCAGCCAAGCGCTGGGCGATTGCACGGCCGACCGCCCCCATACCAATGATGCCAAGCGTTTTTCCTGTCAAACCAGAGCCATATAGTGTCGGCCGCCAGCCTTGGAAGTGTCCGCTACGGATTTGCCTATCGCCTTCCAGCATATGCCTTGTCAAACCGAGAAGAAGGCCGATAGTCAGTTCAGCGGTCGGGATCGTAAGCAAATCCGGCACAATCGTAAGCCATACACCGTGGCGTGTGCAGGCGTTGACATCGAAGTTATCATAGCCTTTAAGCGCGGCGCCGATGACACGCAGCTTTGGACATTCCTCGAGAAACGCGCTGTCGATGCTGTCCGGCATGAAAGCCATGAGTGCATCCGCATCTTTGGCTCGCGCAATTACCTCAGAACGCGGCAAGGTTTCCCGTGTGGTGTTGGGGATAACATCGGCGCTAGCGGACAACAATTCGATGATTTCCGGGTGCACCCAGTGGGTGAGGACGACTTTGGGCTTCATAAAAACCTTTGTAAGCTTTGGGAGTTATTTGAACTTGCGACGCAGGAAGGAGCTGAAGGCGTCGACGAGGGTAACCATGCCTAAAATAACCAGCAAAATAGCCGAGACATCCTGGTATTGCATGATGCGCAGAGAGCCCATCAGCTCGAACCCGATTCCACCGGCGCCGACCATGCCCATCACGGTCGAAGCACGGAAGTTGTATTCCCATCGATAGATCGCGGTATCGGCCATTTGCGGAAGCACTTGGGGAAAGATCCCATGAAAAATCACCTGCAATGGCGTGCAGCCCGCTGCATGCGCGGCTTCTACCGGTGCCGGATCGGCATGTTCGATCGATTCCGAAAAAAATTTGGCGATCATGCCAACCGAATGTAAGCCTAGGGCTAAAACACCCGGCAATGCGCCGAAGCCAACGGCTGCCACGAACAGGATGCCCATGATCAGTTCGGGTATCGATCGCAAAGCGTTTAACAGGCCGCGTGTGGCTTGATACACGAGTGGATGAGGGCTAGTATTCCGCGCGGCGAGCACTCCTAAGGGAATGGATAGCAATACCGCGATTGCCGTGCCGGCGATACTCATGGCCAAGGTATCCAGTACCGGTTTGACCCAGGTGCCAGCCTGCGAGAAGTTCGGTGGGAACATCTCGCCGGCAATTTTTACCAGGCTTGGCATGCCATCCTTCAATCGCTCGGCATCAAATAGGCCGACGTAATACCAGCAACCGATCACAATCGCCAGCACAACGGCAAACTGCAGTATCGTGCGGTTCCATACGCGCTGGCGCTCGGCCAGAATCAAACCAAAATCAGCTTGCATGCTGTCGCTCACTTAGAACTTCGACAGATCGAGCTTGAGCAGTGTGCCAAGGCTGCGCACCACGTCATAGTCTTTGTCGCTGATCGGGCCGAAACCATCGGCTTTGAAAGGTTTCAGGACTTCCGGATCTTTGAGATTCAAGAAGGCTGCACGGATCTTTTCCTTCAGTTCCGGCTTCAGATTGCTGCGCATGGTCCACGGGTATTGCGGATATGGCTTCGATTCGGCAAGAACTTTTACTTTGTTGGGATCGACCAGTCCGCGCTGAACCAGGGATTCAAAAATCGGCTTACTCAAGCCGCCAGCCTGCGCGTGACCGTTTTGCACGGCCATGGCCACCGCGTCATGCGCACCGGCAAAGTGTTCGCGATAGTTTTCGCCGGCTTTCAAACCGTTTTCCGCCAATATCGACTTCGGAATCAAATGGCTGGAGGTGGATGCCTTATCACCGTAAGCGACATTCTTGTTGACGATATCACTGATTTTGGCGATGCCGGCGCCAGTATTGGCGATCAATACGGACTGGTAGGTAGTGCTACCCTTTTGCTTCATCGCTGCGAATGGCTCGATGTCGCTCTTTTGCTTAGCCAGCACATACGACAAGGGGCCAAAATATGCCATGTCGATACGGCCGTGACGCATGGCTTCGATCATTGACGAGTAATCAGTGGTAACCACCAGCTCAATTTTCTTTCCCAGCTCTTTTTCCAGATAGATTTCGAGCGGCTTGTTGTTTTTAATTACGGTCGATGCGTTTTCGTCCGGCAGCAGCGCAACTTTGAGCGTTTCTGGATCGGGATTGGATGATGCATGGCCAATGCTGCAGACGGCGGCAAGCAAGACAGACATTAATGCGGATGCGAGTTTTTTCATAATCAATCCTTTACGGTAGCAAGTTGCATGGGAAATGAAGTATCGATAAGCCGTTCCTCTCGAGCGTCTTGTGGAACGCTCAAAGAAGAACGGGGTACTTGTTCATACAGCGTGTCGTAACTGGCTTGATCCAAAGTCTGCGGGGCGGCATCAAAAATGACTCGGCCATGGGACAGGCCAATAATACGGTCGGCATAACGTTGAGCGAGGTCTACCTGATGCAGGCTGACGACCGCCGAAATCCCGTCCTCTTTACAAATGCGGTGCAGCAGACTTAGCACTCGCTCTGCAGTAGCAGGATCGAGGCTGGCTACCGGTTCATCAGCCAACACCAGTTTAGGTTGCTGAGCCAGAGCCCGGGCAATACCGATGCGTTGCTGCTGGCCGCCGCTCAATGCGTCGACACGGCTTAAGGCTTTGTGCAATAAGCCGACTCGGTCCAGACTTTGCAAGCATATGGATTGATCCTTCGCCGGGAGGGGGAATAGACTGCGTAATGCCGTGTGGTAGCCCATTCGGCCCATCGAAACGTTTTGCAAAGCCGTCAGTCGGCCAATCAATTGATGCTGTTGAAACACCATGCCAGTCTGTCGGCGATGCATGCGCAATGCACGCGAGTTCGCCAAATTTCCTAAGCCGGCGACAATGGTGGTGCCGCGCTGCGACGCATGCAGCGAATTAATACAGCGAAGTAGCGTGGATTTTCCAGCGCCGGAAGATCCGAGCAATACGGTGAACTGTCCCTGATGGAGTTTGAGAGTGGTGGGATACAGTGCAATCGCATCACCATAACTGACTGAGACATTCTGTAGTTCGATCATGACACCTCCGGCAGATTTGAATTCGTAATCAAAAATGATGACCTGATTACGAATCTGAATTGCAGCGATGGTAATGTCGTGATATGACACCCTGATGACTCGTTGATGTCATTTTTGTGACATGGTCGCGGGTGCCTGTGAGGGAAATAAGTTGTGCTATCTATGCCAAATATAGACGTCTGCTATGGGTCGGCTGCTGCCAGTCAATGCTCAAGCATTTGAAGGCAAGATTCAACACTTGACGGTCAGCAGCTCATCCCAGCGGGTCGTGTAGCGCGGCGTGCGCCGCTCCTGCTTCATGGCCCACTGCTTGGGTGAATTCGCAACCCCTGCTGTGCCCAGCGTCAGCGTGCCCTTGCCAAAGCGTTTGTTAAGCGCATCCATCGCTGTCATCAGCCGCACCCGGCTTTCATCGGGCTCCGGTCCCAAGTCCAGGCTGAACTGGTGCTGGCTCGCAGGGATCAACTCCATCAGCATCACCCCGGCCTTGGCGTAATTGAAACCGGGCTTGTAGATCGTCCGCAGAACCGCCAACGCTGCTTGTGTGATCCTGGCGCTGTCGCTGGTGGGCTCCAGCAACTTGAACAGGCGGTAGCGTCCGGAAAAGTCAGATCACTTCCTCTTATTGACAGCGACCTTGAAGCCTGAAGGACTACAAATGCGGGAACTTCAAAATAAAACTAGTTTTACCCTGTTGGGAAGTCACTTCAGCAATGCCTCCATGAGCTTCAACGATTGCCTTTGTGATTGCCAGACCTAAACCCGCACCATCAGAATCAGGGTGAGAACGAGCTGGATCAGCACGATAAAAGCGATCGAATAGCCGGGGAAGTACACGTGGGTCAATCTCCGTTCCAGTGTTTTGAACTACAACCTCAGTGCTAGTACCAGAGTCGGTCACAATAACTTTAACCTCCCCTCCTTGAGGGGTGTGACGCAGCGCGTTTGATAGCAAATTGCTGACTGCACGACGAAACATCAACCGATCTCCATGTATGCACCCATCACCATGCGCACTAAGTGAAATATGCTTTTCCTCGGCAACTGCTTCATAAAACTCGCACAACGCAAGAATCTCCTGTGCTGCTGAAAATATTTCCTTGTTCGGCAAATCAACGCCACGCTCCGTTTTGGCGAGGAATAGCATGTCAGACACCATCCGCCCCAAGCGCTGCAACTCTTCCGCATTTGAAGCGAGGATGTCACGATAGGTAAAAGCATCGCGCTTAGTTGAAAGCGTCACTTGTGTCTGCGTAAGTAGATTACTGATTGGCGTACGCAATTCATGGGCCAAATCTGATGAAAACTCAGAGAGACGCCGGAAATCACTTTCCAACCGATCCAACATCTGATTAAGCTCCTTGGCCAGATCAGCCATCTCAATTGGAACAGCTTCAACAGGCATACGCTCTTCCAACTGTTGGCCTGTAACCACTGCCGCTCTTGATCTCATAGCACGCAAAGGAGCCATCCCTTGATGTGCGGCGATCCAACCCAGCAGCCCACTGATCAGCGTTGCAAACAACGCATAAACAGCAAGACTGCGCTGAAGCTCTTCCAGAAATTCTTGATGGTGGGCCGCATCAATTGCCACAGAGGCTGTGAGAGTATCTTCTTGTCTGTATTTGGCTACCGTCTGGAATTGAATGGCATGGAATTCACTGCCCCCACTCTTCAACGTTTGCAACGCATGATCATCTTTACCGTGGTCAGACGAAATAGGTTTTTCTAAAAACTTAAATTCTTCAGATTTGTACAGTGTTTGTCCCGATGAATTCTTGATCGAAACAAGAAGTCCATGATGATGGCTAAGCGACTCCCCAAGCCGCCATCGCGCATCTTCGGCTGAATTTGAATTAGCCAAAATATCTTCAATAAGTTGTCGCTTGTCTTCCAGCGCCATCCGATCAAGATCTAAGAAATGTCGATCTGCCGAAACCATGCAAAGCCAACCCAGTCCTAGCACAACAGCAGCTGCAACCAAAGTAAAGAAGATGGTCAAGCGGCTCGTGAGCGAAAGGTTTCTGAGCATTTAATGAGTCTCCGGCGCTTCCAGCACATAGCCCATGCCTCGCACTGTTTGAATCAACTTGACTTCTTGTCCTTCGTCGATTTTTACTCGCAAGCGACGCATGGCAACTTCGATCACATTGGTATCGCTGTCAAAATTCATGTCCCACACTTGTGAAGCGATCAGCGATCTTGGTAATACTTCGCCTTGCCTACGCATCAAAAGCTCCAGCAATCCAAATTCTTTGGCCGTCAGATCTATACGCTTGCCAGAACGAGTAACCCGTCGACGTAGTAAATCGAGTTCCAGATCAGCCACCTTCAGTACAGTAATTTCTGAGCCGCTACGTCCTCTTCGAAGAATGGTTCGAGTCCGCGCAAGCAGTTCTGCGAAAGAAAACGGTTTGACAAGGTAGTCATCCGCACCAAGTTCCAATCCCTTGACCCTGTCTTCCACCTGGTCTCGTGCAGTCAAAAACATAGCAGGCATATCCAAACCGCGTTGACGCATGGTCTTCAAAACTTCCCATCCATTCATGCCTGGAAGCATCACATCCAGAATGACTAGCTCATAGTCACCTTGTTCGGCCAAATGTAGGCCATCAATGCCAGTTTGTGCCAAGTCAACGACGAACCCAGCCTCGTGTAGTCCTTGACGAAGATATTCACCAGTCTTTGGCTCATCTTCGACGATCAGAATTTTCACAACGGTTCTCCTTTTTTGCGCCAGCCTGTAGTGTGACAAGTTTTATTGAATCTGACGCGAAGATAACAAATATGTAATCTGACAGACGGATTGTTGTCAGGCACCTCTCTTCAGAATCGCATCCCATGAATCAATACATGACCAAGAGACACTCATGTCACATCGAACATCACTGATCAGCGCAATGATTTCTGGAGCTTTGGCATTTCTTTCAGTTGATGTAAGTGCTCAAGCAGTTACGCCAAGTCAGCCACCAACACCAGAGAGTCGCTTGCCAACGAAGTTGCAGTACAAATCAGCCATCGGCAGCTATCAGGCTTATGTTGATCAAGAAGTTTTATCTTGGCGTGAAGCTAATGATCGTGTAGGTCGTATCGGGGGCTGGCGCTCTTATGCCAAAGAGATTTCCACAGGTCAACCCACCTCAGAAGAGCCAACCTCCCCAGACGCACATGCACCTCATCATGGAGACAGTAAATGATGAAGCATGTTAATTACCTCGCACGCATCAAGCTGCCACTTTCAATCATCACAGTTGCGGTGCTGACAGGCTGTGCGAGCGTCAACTTTGAGCAAAACGTTGGCCGGGTCAATGAAGAAGTTGCTGGATTTACCGAGAGCAAGTTAGCACTGGCCCGAACCAATGAGGAGCGAATTCAGCGCTCTCAGGCTGCAGCGACGCTGCTAAAAGCGCCCGTGGGGCAAAAGGAAGCTGTCCAGTTGGCCTTGGTCAACAGCCCTGCTTTGCAAAGCTTACTGGCACAGGGATGGGCCGAATCGGCGGACGCGGCACAAAGTGGCCGCATTTCCAATCCAGTGTTCAGTTTTGAACGGCTCGTCGCTGGCGATGAACTAGAGCTGGGAAGAGCTCTTTCATTTGGTTTGCTCGACATATTGACCCTTCCTGATCGTCAAGGAATTGCAGAGCGTCGTATTGAGCAAGCGCAACTGCGCCTAACCAGCGAGGTTGTAGATCATGTCACACGAGTCCGACAGGCCTGGGTTCGCGCGGTTGCAGCAAAGCAGACTTTGAATTACGCGCAGCAAGTTTTCGAGAGTGCTGAGGCCAGCGCAGAGTTGGCTCGTCGCATGCAATCCGTTGGAAACTTTAATCGACTAACTCGTGCCCGTGAACAAGCGTTCTATGCAGATTCTGCAACACGCCTTGCAACTGCACAGCATCAAACCACTGCTACTCGAGAAGAATTGACCAGACTTCTCGGATTAGACGAAGGGCAGGCCGAACTGCTCCAACTGCCAGAGCGTTTACCTGATCTACCAAAGCAGGCCCTTGATCCAGGGGCCGTGGGTGCTATGGCGAACAGAACTCGCCTGGATATACGACTAGCACAGACTGCACTTGATGGCGCAAGTCGCGCGCAGGGATTAGGAAAGATAACGAGCGTTACGGATATCGAATTGACAGCTCGTCGCAATACAAAAATTGACAATGCGTCGGGCACACGAACAGATCCTCGAGGCTATGAAATTGGCGTACGCCTACCAATCTTTGATTGGGGCGGCATGCAGCGCGATGCTTGGAATGCCCGAACTCTGGCTGCAGCGAACCAGCTTGAGGCCACCATTCGGACAGCCGGATCTAATTTACGCGAGAGTTATTCAGCCTACAGAACAGCACACGAAATCGCACGACATCATCGAGATGAAGTGATTCCTGTGCGCAAAGTGATTTCTGAAGAAAACCAGCTTCGCTACAACGGAATGATCATCGGGATTTTCGAACTGATCGCCGATGCGCGCGATCAAGTCAATACCGTGATTGCCGCAATCAACGCAGAACAGCAGTTTTGGCTGGCCGATGCCGCTCTTCAAGCCTCATTAATTGGCCGCCCCACAAATACTTCACTGACCGTGACAACCAGCTCACCAAGCGCTGGTGGCGCTGGCCATTGATTCAAAGGATCATGCAATGACTTCGAGAAGAGAGTTTTTCAAATATGCAGGCATTGCAGGTGGCGCTGTTGCTGCTACGGCTGTAAGCCGGGTCGCCATGGCTGCATTGCCTGAGCCTGTTATTCAGACATCTCCTCAAACCATGGCACCCTTGATGCCAAACAACGGACAACCCTACAACCCTGTCGTCACGCTCAATGGCTGGACTTTGCCCTGGCGCATGAACCAGGGTGTCAAAGAGTTTCATCTGGTAGCTGAACCGGTTGTGCGTGAAATGGCCCCCGGCTTTAAGGCGCACTTGTGGGGCTACAACGGCCAGAGCCCTGGTCCAACGATTGAGGTTGTGGAAGGTGACAGGGTACGGATTTTTGTCACAAACAAGCTACCAGAACACACCAGTATCCACTGGCACGGTCAACGCTTGCCCAGCGGCATGGATGGGGTTGCTGGTCTGACGCAGCCTGCCATTCAACCAGGCAAGACTTTTGTGTACGAGTTTGTGGCGCGACGGCCAGGCACTTTCATGTACCACCCACATGCTGATGAAATGACGCAAATGGCCATGGGAATGATGGGTTTCTGGGTAACACATCCAAAATCTAAGCATCCAATGATCGACGAGGTTCAGCGTGACTTTTGCTTTCTTTTGAATGCCTTTGACATAGACCCAGGAAGCTACACGCCCAAGACGATGACCATGCTGGACTTCAACCTTTGGGGCTGGAATAGCCGCATCTTTCCGGGCATCGATACGCTCAACGTCAGACTAAACGACAAGGTTCGAATTCGCGTGGGCAACTTGACGATGACGAATCATCCGATTCATGTACACGGCCATGAATTTACTGTAACTGGCACTGATGGTGGTCCAACGCCCAAAACCACTCGCTGGCCAGAGGTTACAACCGACATTGCGGTCGGGCAAATGCGTCAAATTGAGTTTGTCGCTGATGAAGAAGGAGATTGGGCATTCCACTGTCACAAGAGTCACCACACCATGAATGCAATGGGGCACGCTGTGCCTACTCTGATCGGTGTTGACCATCGAGGAGTTGCAAAAAAAATCAACAAGCTGATTCCAGACTACATGGTCATGGGAGAGCGAGGCATGGCAGATATGACTGAAATGGAGATGCCCATTCCCGATAACACTGCCCCAATGATGACTGGCGAAGGCCCCTTTGGTTCGGTTGAAATGGGCGGCATGTTCAGTGTGTTGAAGGTAAGAAAGGATCAAAAACCCGGGGATTATAAAGATCCGGGTTGGTTTAAACACCCCAAAGGTACGGTGGCGCACGAATACACAGGCCCACTGGCTGAGCCAGCGCGTTTTAAATCTGAAGGAGGCCAATCTATGCCCAGAGTGCAAAAGTCATCACCTGTCACAGAAGTTCAGGTACGTAAGCCCACATCACACAGTGGGCACTGATCTACTTCATTCATCTGGAGAAATTAATGAACATCAATTTATTTTCGAAATTTTTAACAATATCGACCCTTGCTTTGTCGGCTAATGCATTTGCCGGTGGCAATCACGCTGGCGGCCATAGTCATGACCACGAAGAGTCCGCAATCGGAAAACCAGGTATCGCAGCAAAAGCAAATCGCAACATCACCGTCGAAATGACAGACAACATGCGGTTCACTCCCTCAGATATAAAGGTAAAGCAAGGCGAGACGGTCCGCTTCATCGTCAAGAACAATGGACAGGTCAAACATGAACTCAGTTTGGGAACACAAAAAGAGTTACTCGAACACTTGGAGGTAATGAAGAAATTTCCAGATATGGAACACGATGAACCGAGCAAAGTTACGCTTGAACCTGGAAAACAAGGCGAAATCATTTGGCAGTTCACCAAAGCTGGAACAGTGCATTTTGCTTGCCTTATGCCCGGACACTACGAGTCAGGCATGAAAGGCGCAATCAAGGTTGGGAAATAGTAGATTCTCATCCAAGGAGCTCCCAACATGGCTTACCAAATTCTTCAACTGAATGTCATGAGGCGTTCATTGATATTGAGCTTTATTGCCTTGGGCGGGGCATCATTTTCTAATGCAATCAATGCAAGAGTCAACAAAGTTCAGGTCTGGAAAGATCCCAATTGCGGGTGCTGCAAAGATTGGATTTCTCATCTTGAAAAAAATGGCTTTCAGACAACCGTACTGGACCAAGGAAACAATGCTGCTCGCGCACGCCTAGGCTTGCCCCAAAAGTTCGCTTCTTGTCACACGGCCCTGGTAGAGGGGTATGTCATCGAAGGACATGTGCCAGCAGCAGATGTTCATCGACTCCTGAAAGAAAAGCCTCAAGCTCTAGGACTGGCTGTCCCTGGTATGCCCATCGGGTCACCAGGAATGGATGGCCCTGCTTACGGTGGTCGTCGCGATGCCTATCAAGTATTGCTGGTCCAAAAAGACGGGTCGGCAAAAGTTTTCAACTCTTACTCATGAGGACACCATGAAAATCGTTACAAAAGTTCTGACCATTTCCGCACTTGCCATGAGCGCTGCTTTACCTGTAACGGGAATCGCACAATCAGCTATGGATCACAGCAAGATGAACATGCCCCAGATGGCTGCATCCATGACAGATGGAGAAGTCAAAAAAGTAGATCTTGAAAACGGAAAAATCACGATTAAACACGGCGATATTAAACATTTGGACATGCCAGGCATGACCATGGTCTTTACAGCCAAAGATAAGAGTTTATTGACCGGGATCAAATCCGGCGACAAAGTGAAGTTTATGGTGATCAATGAAGGCGGAAAGATGGTTGTCACAGACATCCAGCCAGTCCGATAAAACTTCACTGCTGCCTACGCAATCATCTGATTTTCGCAAGTAGCTATTTTTCAATCTGTGTAAGGAGAACATCATGACCATGGTTCGCAACAGTCTGATTGGACTTTGTGTGGCAGCAGCTTCGCTGGGTACTTTTGCTCAAAGCTCCAATGAACACAAAGATCACCACCCGGCAGGGTCTCTTCCTTCTGCAACAAATACATCAAAAGCCCCTGTCAAACCAACGAACGTAGACAAGATGGCTTCAATGGAAAAGCAGATGAAAGCCATGCAAGCAATGCATGAAAAGATGGCATCTGCCAAAACGTCTGATGAACGACAAGCGCTGATGGCTGAGCACATGAAGATGATGCAAGAAGGCATGGGGATGATGAAGCAAATGGGTGGCATGTCTGGCACTGGCGGTATGCAAAGTGGTAAAGGCATGAACAGCAGCATGGCCGATAGACAACAGATGATGGAAATGCGAATGAACATGATGGAGTCCATGATGCAAATGATGATGGACCGCATGCCTCCTGCATCGGATAAATAAACTTTTGACTATCAGGAGAATATTTATGGAACATCAACATGAGGAGCATGAAGCTCCTCCGAGCTTTTGGTCAACTCGATACGCTATCGGACTCTTGGTCATTGGTGGAGTTGCTGCGTATTTTCTGCTGACGGAACATCTTGCTCACGTCGTGGGCGCATTGCCTTTTTTGCTGTTATTGGCCTGCCCACTTATGCATGTATTCATGCATGGAGGCCATGGTGGACACGGCCATCACCATCATGACGCCAGCAAAGCCGAAACACGCAAACCTGGAGAATCATCATGAATCACGCAGATTCGGCATATGGATTGTAGTCGTTGGTGATTCTGAATTCGGCGATCTTCATCATGTTCGCCTTCAGCTTCTTCAAACCAGCTACTGGACGTGACTGGAGAACATTTAGCGCCTTCGCAGCCTTTGTCGTGGCACTGTTTGTGGAAATGTATGGATTCCCTTTGACCATTTACCTGCTTTCTGGCTGGCTCCAAACTCGTTTTCCCGGTCTAGATTTGCTTTCCCACAACTCAGGACATCTTTGGTCAACACTGCTTGGAGAAAAGGGTGATCCGCACTTTGGATTCCTGCATATAGCCAGTTACATCTTCCTAGGCTACGGCTTTTATCTGCTATCAGCAGCATGGAATGTTTTGTACCACGCTCAGCGGCGTAACTCATTAGCTAGAAGTGGTCCCTATTCAAGAATCAGGCATCCCCAATATGTCGCATTTGTGATGATCTTGCTTGGATTTCTCCTGCAGTGGCCCACATTGTTGACTCTGCTGATGTTTCCAATTCTTCTTGTGATGTACGGTCGACTGTCTGTTACAGAAGAACAGGAAATGCGAGCCCAGTTCGGTGAGGCGTATGAACAATACGCTTTAAAAACACCTCGTTTCATCCCAAATTTTGGCTCATCAACTGTCACCACGAAAAATTAAACCATCCTATTCTTTGATATCGGATGAAAGCAAGGACTAGCGCGAAAGGACAATTGAATGAACACCGTTGAATTGACAGTTGTGGGCATGACATGCGGATCATGTGTAAAGCACGTCAAAAGAGCTTTGCAAGCAGTGCCTGGTGTCGCAAACGTAGAGGTGGATCTGGAAAATGGACGCGCGATAGTTAACGGTGATTTGCACGCAGGAAGTGCCCCGCTGATCGATGCTCTAGCCAAAGAAAACTACGCTGCAATCATTAAAAACGAGGCGTCACCAGTAAAAGCAACTGCCAAATCAGGGTGTATGTCACACCCAGGAAAATCCGGCGGTTGCTGCTGCGGGTAATCGGAATTTCCAAAATCACAACGGAGCGAACAGCATGCGTAAATTATTAACACTCCTAATCTCAACCTTCGCCCTTGCTCTGAGTGGTTGTGGGTACAACACTTTCCAAAGTACTGACGAGCAAATTAAAGCAAGTTGGGCAGAGGTTCTCAATCAATACCAACGGCGTGCCGATCTAGTTCCCAATCTGGTGAGCACAGTCAAAGGCGAGACAAAATTCGAGCAAGACACCCTAATAAATGTGGTTGAAGCACGAGCCAAAGCCACGTCTGTGCAAGCGAATTCGGAGTTGATCAACGATCCGACTGCTTTCGCTAAATTTCAACAGGCGCAAGGCCAATTGTCTGGAGCACTCACTCGCCTGCTGGTGGTGTCTGAGAATTATCCCAATCTAAAAGCCAACCAAGCTTTCAGAGATTTGCAGGCACAGCTAGAAGGCACGGAAAACCGTATCACGGTGGCACGTAATCGGTATATCAAAGCGGTACAAGAATACAACGTGACAGTCAGATCCTTTCCATCAAATCTGACGGCCATGGTATTTGGCTACAAAGAGAAGGCAAACTTCACTGTTGAGAACGAGAAAGAAATCTCCAAGCCCCCATCAGTGAATTTTGATAGTGCTCCAGCTGCGAATCAAGGTTCCACATCTGGGACTGCAAAATGATAGCCAAAGGAGCGATATACCGCTGGTTGCTAGCCTTCTGGCTAACACTTGCACTCTTCGCTCCTGGCTTTGCCAAGGCACAGGTTGCAGTACCCTCTCTGTCGGGACATGTCATTGACCAAACCGGCACAATCACTCAAGACCAGAAGGCCACGCTCGAGCAAGCCCTGTCAGCATTCGAAGCTCGAAAGGGTTCTCAGCTGGCGGTTTTGATCATTCCAACTACCTATCCTGAAGCTATAGAGCAATACGCACTGCGCGTAGCCGAGCAATGGAAGCTGGGTCGTCAAAAGGTGGATGACGGCGTTATCTTGGTGGTAGCGAAAGAGGATCGGACTTTACGTATCGAAGTGGGTTATGGCCTTGAGGGTGCCCTGTCGGATATCACCAGCAAAAGAATCATCTCCGAAATCATCGTTCCTCAATTCAAGCGAGGCGATTTCTTTGGTGGACTTCAATTAGGTGTCAATCAAATCATCGCTGTTATCGATGGCGAACCTCTCCCAGAACACCAACGCCACTCCAGAAATTCCGATCAAGGGCTTCGGCAACTTATTCCTTTCCTGTTGATTGTTTCTTTAGGGGTTGGCGGCGCCTTGCGCAGTGCTCTCGGAAGAGTTTCCGGTTCGCTCGTCACGGGAGTGGTCGTGACGGGCCTTGCGTGGGTGGTTGTCGGATCTCTGTTTCTCGCCGTCTTCGCTGGCATTGCCGCTATGTTTGTCACGCTGATCGGGGCAACTACGGTGCTTCACGGATTGGGTGGTATGTCAGGAGGCGGTCACCATGGCTGGGGCGGTGGCGGATTCCGAGGCGGTGGTGGCGGGTTCGGCGGTGGTGGCGCTTCGGGAAGGTGGTGAGTATGCCAATCAAACGCATCTTTCAACATTTGTTGTTCACCGATTGGCAAGTTCGCCGTGCTTTTAAACGTGAAAGCCTTGACGCCATCACAAAAGCCATCCACAACAGTGAACAGTTGCATGGCGGTGAAATTCGCTTCGCAATAGAAGGTGGCCTCGATGGCATTCGCCTTCTCAAAGGTCAATCATCTCGTGAACGCGCCGTTGAGGTTTTTTCCCATCTTCGCGTTTGGGACACTGAACACAACAACGGTGTCTTGATTTATGTGCTGCTTGTTGATCGCGCTGTTGAGATCGTTGCTGACAGAGGCATTCACGTCAAGGTTGGTGATGAATGCTGGCGGACGATTTGCAAAAACATGCAAGATCATTTTTCCAAATCTGAGTTCGAAACTGGTGCTTTGAATGGCATAGCGGCTATCGCGAACGTGATCAGCCTTCACTATTCCGCACTTGCAAAGCACCATAACGAACTTCCTGATGCTCCCGTCATGCTGAACCGATAACAGAATAAATTATGAACGAACACCAACACTACCATCATCCGCATGAACACGGGAACATTGAGCACAAGCACGGCGGATCAGCCAAATCTTCATCACCTTCAAACACTGACACATTCGATCCTTCAGATCTGAAGGATCCTGTTTGTGGAATGACAGTAACCAAGCAGTCCGCGCATCAATCTGTCCACATGGGGAGTACATACTTCTTCTGCGGGACCAAATGCAAAACGAAGTTTGATGCTGACCCCATGAATTACATGGGCGAACGGATTGACAGGTCTCCCCCTTCACCTGCGGCAGCAGGAGCAATCTATACCTGCCCTATGCACCCGGAAGTCCGGCAGGATCATCCGGGCAATTGCCCCAAGTGCGGCATGACACTCGAGCCGCTTTTGCCTGAGTTAGAAGAAGATGAAAACCCCGAGTTGCGTGACTTTCAAAAACGCTTTTGGTGGACGCTTCCACTGACCATCGTGGTGACATTTTTGGCAATGGCTGGCCACCGGCTGAGGTGGTTTGATATGTCGGTGCAAAGCTGGATCGAATTTGCTCTTTCGCTGCCAATCGTCGTGTGGGCTGGATGGCCATTTTTCTCACGAGGCTGGCAATCTGTTGTGAACCGCAGTCCTAACATGTGGACGCTGATTGGCCTGGGCACCGGTGCTGCCTTTGTTTACAGCGTGGTTGCCACTGTGGCACCGCAGGTATTTCCAGACTCCTTCATCTCGATGGGCCGAGTTGCCGTGTATTTCGAGGCTACGGCTGTCATCATTTCACTGACCCTTTTAGGTCAAGTTCTTGAACTCAAGGCTCGCTCTCAGACCTCTGCGGCCATCAAATCGCTTCTTGGACTAGCCCCCAAGACCGCACGTCGTCTGCGCCCTGATGGTTCCGAGGAAGATGTGCCTTTGACTCATGTGCATGTGGGCGACCTGCTGCGCATCCGCCCTGGCGAAAAGGTTCCGGTTGATGGGGTGGTGACTGAGGGCAGCAGCGCGGTCGATGAATCGATGCTAACCGGTGAACCTGTGCCTGTGTCTAAGCGGGTGGGCGACAAGGTGATTGGCGCAACGCTGAATACCAACGGTGCTCTTGTGATGCGGTCTGAAAAAGTCGGCTCGGCCACTATGTTGTCGCAAATCGTCCAAATGGTGGCTCAAGCACAACGCTCCAAAGCGCCGATGCAACGCATGGCTGACACCGTGGCAGGCTGGTTCGTGATGGCCGTTGTCACCGTTGCCTTGCTCACCTTTTTGGGGTGGGGCCTGTTCGGCCCCGAGCCCAGCTGGGTTTATGCCCTGATTAACGCAGTGGCGGTTCTGATCATCGCCTGCCCCTGTGCGCTTGGCCTGGCCACACCGATGTCCATCATGGTCGCCACCGGGCGTGGTGCCACCCATGGCGTTCTTTTCCGCGATGCCGCTGCAATTGAGAATCTGAGAAAAATTGATACCCTGATCATCGATAAAACCGGCACGCTGACGGAGGGTAAACCGGCGTTTGATCGCGCGGTGGCTGCCCCGGGTTTTAACGAAATAGAGGTGCTGCGCCTTGCGGCCAGCCTGGACCAAGGCAGCGAGCACCCACTGGCCGATGCCATCGTGCGCGCGGCCCGCGAACGTCATCTGTCTTTGGACAAACCTGAGAACTTCGAGTCGGGTTCAGGAATTGGCGTGCGAGGTCAGGTTGGAGGACGACAACTGGCTCTGGGCAACACGGCATTGATGGAGCAGCTTGGTGTGGCTGTCCAGGCACTGGTGTCACAGGCGGAGTTATTGCGGTCAGAGGGAGCAAGCGTAATGCATCTGGCCGTTGATGGGCAACTAGCAGGCTTGTTAGCCGTGTCTGATCCGATCAAGGCTAGCACGCCCGAGGCTCTGGCCACTCTCAAGGCTGCCGGTCTGCGTATCGTCATGGCGACAGGTGACGGCTTGACCACTGCCCGCTCAGTTGGCGAACGACTTGGAATCGACGAAGTGCATGGTGAAGTCAAGCCCGCAGACAAACTGGCTCTCGTGGACCAGTTGCAAAAACAAGGCCGTATCGTAGCGATGGCTGGCGACGGTATCAACGACGCACCTGCACTGGCCAAGGCCGATGTCGGCATCGCCATGGGAACAGGCACTGATGTGGCCATGAACAGTGCCCAGGTGACTCTCGTAAAAGGTGATTTGCGCGGGATTGCGGTAGCCCGCACGCTCTCACAGGACACTGTGCGCAACATGAAACAGAACCTGATGTTTGCTTTTCTGTACAACGCGTTGGGGATTCCTGTTGCGGCGGGTGTGTTGTATCCATTGACTGGCTGGCTGCTGTCCCCATTGATCGCTGCGCTGGCCATGAGCTTCAGTTCGGCCTCGGTGATCGGCAATGCCCTTCGCTTGCGTCGTGGTGAATAAGACTAAAACCAGGTTATGAAATAGTCAGTGTAGGTCATCAGGTTACATGAATGTAATCTGGCCATCATCTTCACAACAGGTACATATTTAGAAAATGAAATCGTTAGTCTGACCAAGCGCAGGCCAGCGACATTTGAAGCCAATTGGAATCTGTGCAATGAATCAAAGCTACCACCGCTTTACTGAACTCTTTTTGCAGTTGGGTCTGCCATCCGATGTTGATGGCATAAAACATTTTCTAGAGAACCATAGCCCACTTGACCCATCTATTCGTTTGGAAAACGCGCCCTTTTGGACGCAGGCGCAATCTACCCTGCTACGTGATGAAATACTCCAGGACGCAGACTGGGCCGAAGTTATTGATCAGCTGAATGCGGCCCTACGGCGAGGAAAGCAATGATTAACTTCAAATCGGCCATCGCTGCAGCGTGCTTCACTCTCTTTCTTGCCCCAACGAGCTACGGCCAAGATCTACAAATTGGTAGCAATTTGCAAGGATTACTAAAGCTAGCCAAGGAAAGAAATCCTGACTTAGCCAGCATGAGCTTTGATGCGAATGCTGCATCTGAAAGAGTTATACCTGCCGGGTCACTCCCAGATCCTAAATTTCGCACTGAGTGGCGTGACATCACACGTATGGGAGAACAGGGACCCACCCTTTCACCCAGTCGTGTTGGAAGCACGCGCTACTTGCTAATGCAAGACCTCCCTTGGTTTGGCAAGCGTGAACTAAAGCGTGAAACAGCTGAAGCCCTTTCTGAAGCAGCGAAAGTACGTGTAACAAGTACTTGGCTTGAGTTGGCCTCGAAGATAAAAACAACCTACGCACAACTCTACTATTTAGATCAAAGCGAACGCTTGACCCAGGAAATTTTGGATCTAATGGTTCGTTTAGAAAAAGTGGCTCAGGTTCGGTATGCAAGTGGGCTGGCTGCTCAGCAAGACGTTATCCGGTCTCAAGTGGAACAAACCGCTATACGCAGTGAGTTGATTTTCATTGAGTCGGAGCGTCGTCAATTGCAAGCGAGGTTGAATGCTCTGACAGGCAGGCAAGCCGATGAACCACTAGCAAGACCAACACAAATTCGGTCTCTACCTACGCCGGAAGTTTTGAATTTTTCAGCCTTAGAACAACGTGTTCGTTCGAACAATCCACTCTTGCAAGTTGAAGGTGCACAGATCAAAGCGGCGGAAAAGACACGTGAACTTGCTTATAAAAATCGATTTCCTGACTTCACTGTGGGCGCGTCACCCATTCAATACGGCAACTCAGTTCGCGAATGGGAGTTGATGGTTGAAATCAATATCCCACTGCAGCAAGGCGCTCGTCGAGCACAGGAAAGAGAGTCTGACGCCATGCTTTCCGCCTCACGCTCCAGACGAGAAGCGATAAACAACCAAGTCCTGGCTGATCTTTATGAAAACGTTACAGGATTTGAGTCAGAGCGACGCTCGCTCACTTTGACAACAGAAAGTCTTCTACCCCAGTCAGAGTTGAACTTCCGGTCGGCTCTTGCTGGATATGAATCAGGAAAAGTTGACTTTGCGACACTTCTGGATGCTCAAAAGCAAATCCGCCAAGCCAAGTTGAATCAAGTCAAGGCAGGCATCAATGCACAAATGCGTCTCGCGGATATCGAGCGCATCGTAGGAGAAGAATTATGACAACTGCCTTGAAGTTGGGCATGGCGGCGGTATTCGTTGCAACCTTGACAGCAAGTGGAGGATATTGGTATGGGAAACAGCAAGCCATTGTTCATAAGGATGGTAGTGCTGAAACAAATACGCTAGCCAAGAGTGCTTCTGAAGCACGAAAAATACTCTTCTACCGGAATCCGATGGGGCTGCCCGACACCTCGCCCACGCCCAAGAAAGATCCTATGGGCATGGACTACATACCGGTCTATGAGGGAGAGCAGGAATCGACACTCGGTAGTGCAAATTTGATTCGTATCAGCACGGATAAAGTTCAAAAGCTGGGCGTGCGCGTCGAGGCAGCAAGCATGCAAGCTCTGAACAAGACCGTGCGTGCAGCAGGACGAATAGAGCCTGACGAGCGCCAGACCTTCACCATTGCTCCCAAGTTTGAGGGCTATGTAGAACGTCTGTATGTCAATGCAACGGGTCAACCGGTTGGCAAAGGCCAGCCACTATTCGATGTGTACAGTCCCGAATTGGTCTCCGCTCAGCGTGAATACGCCATTGCATCGCAAGGTGTTGATTCCTTGAAAAGTGCCAGTGAAGAAGCCCAGCGAGGCATGCGTGAACTGGCGGACTCCAGCTTGTCAAGACTACGCAACTGGGATATCTCGGATGAACAAATCACGGCTTTGACCCAATCTACAGCGACGCGTCGCACATTAACGCTGCGTTCACCAGTTTCGGGCATCGTTACCGAGAAGAAGGCCGTTCAAGGCATGCGTTTTATGCCGGGAGAAATGCTTTACCAAGTTACCAATCTGGCCTCTGTATGGGTGATTGCCGATGTCTTTGAGCAAGACATCGGTCAGATTCGAACCGGTGCCAAGGCCACTGTGCGGATCAACGCCTATCCAGATAAGCAGTTTTCGGGGGCAATTACCTATGTTTACCCGACCCTCAAATCGGAGACGCGAACCGTTCCGGTTCGCGTGGAGTTGTCGAATCCACATGGACTTCTCAAGCCCGGCATGTTTGCGCAGGTCGAACTGCCCGTAGACAGCAAGCGTTCTGTGCTAACCGTTCCTACGTCCGCCGTGATTGATAGCGGGACTCGTCAAATCATTCTTGTTCAAGTGCAGGAAGGACGCTTCGATCCAAGGGAGGTCAAGCTTGGCGCGCGTAGCGATGATCGCATCGAGGTTCTGGAGGGCGTGCGAGATGGCGAGATGGTAGTTGTTGCTGCGAACTTCTTAATTGACGCCGAAA
>ERZ650311.509-NODE-509-length-24458-cov-10.200713_pt1 | contig 24458 bp, 18 predicted proteins | sample MGYA00376247_ERZ650311 | MGnify/ENA primary metagenome ERZ650311 (study PRJEB26733, sample SAMN07839324) | wastewater metagenome | biome: small river; feature: stream; material: water | place: USA: North Carolina | collected 2016-07-28 ...
ATTAGATATGTCAAAATACAAGTTATGACTATTAAATCTGACCGCTGGATCCGCCGCATGTGCGAAGAGCACGACATGATTTCTCCATTTGAGCCTGGCCAAGTGCGCCAGTCTGCTGATGGACAAAAAATCGTTAGTTATGGCACATCAAGTTATGGCTATGACATTCGTTGTGCAGACGAGTTCAAGATTTTTACTAACATTAATAGCACGATCGTTGATCCTAAGAATTTTGACGACAAATCTTTTGTCGACTTCAAGGGAGATGTGTGCATCATTCCACCGAACTCTTTTGCCTTGGCTAGAACGGTTGAATACTTCAAGATTCCAAGAAGTGTTTTGACGGTTTGTTTGGGTAAGAGTACTTACGCTCGTTGCGGCATCATTGTGAACGTGACGCCTTTTGAGCCAGAGTGGGAAGGTTATGTGACTTTGGAGTTTTCAAACACCACACCATTGCCAGCAAAAATCTATGCCGGTGAGGGCTGTGCTCAGGTCTTATTCTTTGAAAGTGATGAGATCTGTGAGACTTCTTATAAAGATCGTGGTGGCAAATACCAAGGTCAAGTTGGCGTGACACTGCCAAAAACCTAAAAAAAGTCCCAAAATCACTAGAAACCTTATCTAGTATCAGAAGTACCTAAAGCACCTAAATAGGTGCTTTTTTGATGGATTTTCATTCTGATGCCTTATTGAATCATTAAATTAGTTCGTTTAACGCAACATTTCATGAAATAAATTCAGCGAAATCTTGTATTTATATATATAGTCACGTTTTTAAGAAAAAGACCCTCAAAATAACGAGGTTTAGCTAGGCAGGGAGTCACCATGAAATTTCGTTTTCCAGTAGTCATTATTGACGAGGATTTCCGTACTGAGAACATCTCAGGTTCGGGTGCGCGCGCCCTGGCTGAAGCCATTGAAACAGAGGGTATGGAAGTATTGGGTTTGACCAGTTATGGCGACTTAACTTCTTTTGCCCAACAGGCGGCTCGTGCCTCTTGTTTCATTCTTTCGATTGATGATGAAGAGTTTGGTGCTGGTTCAGCAGAAGAGATTGATGTAGCTCTAGAAGGTTTGCGCGCATTTGTGGTTGAAGTGCGTAAACGCAATGAAGAGATTCCAATCTTCTTATATGGTGAGACCAGAACTTCACGACATATTCCTAATGATGTTTTACGTGAGTTGCATGGCTTCATTCACATGAACGAAGATACGCCAGAGTTTGTGGCGCGTCACATCATTCGTGAAGCAAAAGTTTATCTAGACTCATTGGCGCCACCATTCTTTAAAGCATTAACTCACTACGCTTCTGATGGCTCTTACTCTTGGCACTGCCCTGGTCACTCAGGGGGCGTAGCTTTCTTAAAGAGTCCTGTGGGCCAGATGTTCCATCAATTCTTTGGTGAGAACATGTTGCGTGCTGACGTGTGTAATGCAGTGGATGAGTTGGGTCAGTTGCTAGACCACACGGGACCAGTAGCGGCCAGTGAGCGTAATGCGGCTCGTATTTTTAATGCCGATCATTTGTTCTTTGTAACAAATGGCACATCAACATCTAACAAAATTGTTTGGCACTCAACGGTAGCCCCAGGAGACATTGTCTTGGTCGACCGTAACTGCCACAAATCTATTTTGCATGCCATCATGATGACGGGAGCGATTCCTGTGTTCTTGATGCCAACACGTAATCACTACGGCATTATTGGTCCAATCCCCAAAGAAGAGTTTGATTGGAAGACTATTCAGAAGAAAATTCAGAATAATCCATTCATTACTGACAAAAATGCCAAACCACGTGTATTAACTATTACACAAAGTACTTATGACGGCGTTTTGTATAACGTAGAAATGATCAAAGAGATGTTGGATGGCAAAGTGGATACTTTGCACTTTGATGAGGCTTGGTTGCCGCACGCGACATTCCACGATTTCTACAAAAATATGCACGCGATTGGTAAAGATCGCCCACGCTCAAAAGAGAGTATGGTGTTCTCAACTCAGTCGACTCACAAGTTGTTGGCAGGCTTATCTCAAGCCTCTCAAATCTTGGTGCAAGACTCTGAATCCAATAAATTAGATAACGACTGTTTCAATGAGTCTTATTTGATGCACACATCAACTAGTCCGCAGTACGCGATTATTGCGTCATGCGACGTGGCAGCAGCCATGATGGAGCCGCCAGGTGGTACGGCCTTGGTACACGAGTCGATTGCTGAGTCATTGGATTTCCGTCGCGCCATGCGCAAGGTCGATGAGGAGTGGGGCGCCGACTGGTGGTTCAAGGTTTGGGGTCCAGAGTATCTTGCTGAAGAAGGTATTGGTGAGCGTGAAGACTGGGTATTGCAAGCGGATGAGCGTTGGCATGACTTTGGTAAGTTGGCTAATGGCTTCAATATGTTGGATCCAATCAAAGCCACAGTTATTACCCCTGGTTTAGAAATGGATGGTGACTTTGCTGAGACAGGTATCCCTGCGAGCATTGTGACGAAGTATTTAGCTGAGCATGGTGTGATCGTTGAAAAGACTGGTTTGTATTCATTCTTCATCATGTTCACAATTGGTATTACCAAAGGTCGTTGGAATACATTGGTAACAACTTTGCAGCAGTTCAAGGACGATTACGATAAGAACCAACCTTTGTGGCGTGTTCTGCCTGAGTTTGTGACTAAGCACCCACGCTATGAGCGCATTGGTTTGAAAGATTTGTGCCAACAAATTCACCAGGTATACAAAAAATACGATGTGGCTCGCATGACCACAGAAATGTATTTGTCTGACATGGTCCCAGCAATGAAGCCATCAGACGCTTGGGCGAAGATGGCGCATCGCGATATCGAGCGTGTACAAATTGATGATCTAGAGGGTCGTGTAACAGCCATGTTGGTAACACCATACCCACCAGGCATTCCTTTATTGATTCCGGGTGAGCGCTTTAATAAACGCATTGTTGATTACTTGCGTTTCACACGTGACTTTAATGAGCAGTTCCCTGGCTTTGAAACTGATGTACACGGTTTGGTGAAGGGTGACCTCAATGGTCGCAAAGAGTACTACGTGGACTGCGTTAAAGATTAAGAATCATTTAACCAACAATAAAAAAGGCTCATGTGTATGAGCCTTTTTTATTGTTCAATCCATTCAGCTATCTGGATTCACGAAGCAGCATCAATCACTTGAGATTTTTGCGATAAGTAGCAATCGCTTTTTTCACTTGTTCAGGAGCGGTGCCGCCAGTGTGATTGCGACTGTTCACGGAACCCTCTAGAGTTAAGAAGCTAAATACGTCATCACCAATCAATTTGGCTTTATCACCAAGATCACAAGCTGCTTGTAAATCAGCCAAAGATAAATCAGCTAAGTCACAGCCCTTATTCGAGCAAGCCTTAACAGCGTGAGCAACTGCTTCGTGAGCATCACGGAAAGGTAAACCTTTCTTTACTAAGTAGTCAGCGAGATCGGTGGCTGTAGCAAAACCTTGAAGGGCAGCTGCGCGCATCACATCAGCTTTCACTTGGATGTGAGGCACCATGTCAGCAAAAATGCGCAATGTGTCGCGTAGCGTATCTGCAGAATCAAACAATGGTTCTTTGTCTTCTTGGTTGTCTTTGTTGTAGGCCAATGGTTGACCCTTCATCAAAGTTAACAAAGAAATTAAGTTGCCATTGACGCGACCTGTTTTGCCCCGTGCTAACTCTGGAACGTCCGGATTCTTCTTTTGCGGCATGATTGAGCTACCAGTGCAGAAGCGATCCGGTAAATCAATAAAGCCAACGCGTGGACTCATCCAAAGAATTAATTCTTCAGACAAACGAGAAATGTGCGTCATCACTAGTGAAGCTGTGGCGCAGAACTCAATGGCAAAGTCACGATCAGACACTGCATCGAGTGAGTTTTGGCAAACACCCTCAAATCCAAGAGTCTTAGCAACACGTTCGCGATCAATTGGATAGCTCGTACCTGCTAAAGCAGCAGCGCCCAAGGGTAAGCGATTAACACGTTTACGGCAGTCAGCTAAGCGCTCAGCATCGCGCGCAAACATCTCTGCATAAGCCATCACATGATGACCAAATGTAATAGGTTGCGCTACTTGCAAATGGGTAAAACCAGGCATGATGGTCTCGGCATGTTTCTCTGCTAAACCTAACAAGCCAGAACGCAATGAAGTTAATTCTGTTTGGATTTCATCAATGGCGCCGCGTAACCACAAACGGATATCGGTAGCAACTTGGTCGTTACGTGAGCGACCTGTGTGTAGACGCTTACCTGCATCACCAACTAATTTGGTTAGGCGCGCCTCGATATTTAAGTGCACGTCTTCAAGAGCTAGTTCCCAGACAAAGGAACCTGCTTCAATTTCAGAGCGTATCTGAGCCATGCCTTTTTGGATCTGCGCTAAATCGTCTGCACTGATGATTTTCTGTGCAGCCAACATGTCGGCATGAGCCAATGAGCCTTGGATATCAACCAAAGCCATGCGTTTATCAAAATCAACAGAAGCGGTATATCGTTGTACGAGTTCCGCTACAGGCTCAGCAAAACGAGCCGACCAAGCTTGGTCTTTGTTGTCTAAAGAGTTCTTGTTTTTGTCTAAATCTGCCATAAACACAAGTATATTGCCTCAAAGGCTTTATTCTTATGGTTATGACACAAATTTCTTATCCTAAAAAACTAGTGATTGCCTCCCGTGAGAGCCGTTTGGCTATGTGGCAGGCTGAATATGTCCGTGATTGCTTGAAAAAGCTCTATCCAGAGTGCGATGTCAGCATTTTGGGTATGACCACTCGCGGAGACCAAATTTTGGACCGTACCCTCTCTAAAGTGGGCGGCAAGGGGCTTTTTGTGAAGGAGCTAGAGGTCGCCTTAGAAGAGGGGCGTGCTGATTTAGCGGTCCATTCTTTGAAGGATGTGCCGATGCAGCTACCGGAGGGCTTTGAGTTGGCTTGCATCATGGAGCGTGAAGATGCTAGGGATGCCTTTGTTTCAAATGACTATGACTCTTTGGCTGATTTGCCTGCAGGAGCGGTTGTAGGAACCGCTAGTTTGCGTCGTGAGGCCTCTTTGAGGTCCAGATACCCTCATCTCAATATTCAGCCTTTACGGGGTAATTTAGATACCCGTTTGGGTAAATTAGACAAAGGCGAGTATGCAGCCATTATTTTGGCTGCTGCCGGTCTGAAGCGTTTAGGCATGGCTAGTCGTATTCGTAGCCTATTGGCAGCTGAAGATAGCTTGCCTGCCGCTGGTCAGGGCGCTTTGGGTATTGAAATTCGTGCCGGCAGACCTGAGATCGAGGCTTGTTTGGCGCCTTTGAATCATGCCCCATCAGCGATGGCTGTGAGTGCTGAAAGAGCAGTTTCTAGAGCCTTAGGTGGCTCTTGCGATGTGCCTTTGGCTGCTTATGCCACCTGGGAAGATGGTGGCAATTTGTATTTGAGGGCTTTTGTGGCGAGCACGGATGGTCAAACCATCTGCCGTTCAGAGAAAAAACTCACTTTAGCTTCTACCCAAGAAGCAGATGCAATGGGCTTACAAGTCGCCGATGATTTAATTGCTCAGGGCGCTAAAGACTTATTGCCAGCAAGATAAAAATAGAGAGCGAGCAAACATCACAATGGCTCAAATTGTTTTAACTCGCCCACTGGGGCAATCAATGCGATTAGGTGAGTTGCTGAGTCAGCAACTGCCTGAGTTAAAGCAAATTCAATTGCCTTTGTTATCGATTGTGCCTAACGAAAACCCTCAAGACGCAAAGCGTTTACAGGACTTATTGCCAAATATTCATTTAGCTGTGTTTGTCAGCCCTAACGCAATTGAATGCACGATGCGTTTGTTAAAGGCTGATTGGCCCACAACTGTACCTATTGCTGTGGTGGGTGGAGGCAGTGTTGAGGCCTTGGAACGTCGAGGAATTACCTCGGAGAATGGCTACCAAATTTATTACCCTCAAGAACCTAAAAACTGGGATTCTGAAGGTCTTTGGGCAGAGCTACAAAAGACATCCATGAGTTGGGCTGGTCAGCACATATTATTTTTAAAGGGCGCGGGTGGACGCGCATGGTTGAGCGAGCAATTCTTGCGCAGTGGTGCCCAAATCCATCACCTAGAGACCTATCGCAGAGTGCCGTTGTCAAAAGATGCTCCAGTTTGGCAAACTTTGAAAAATACCGAAGCTAAGAGCTCTGCATGTCTGATCACTTCTTCAGAGGGGCTGCGACATCTGGCGGATGTTTTAAAAGATAGTCTGCCATGGGGGCAGGAATGGTTAAATGTAGCCACAATGATTTGTTCTCATCCGCGGATTGCACAAACTGCTGAGGAATTGGGTTTTAAGAAAGTAGAATGCTGTCATGCTGGAGATAATCAACTTGTCTTAGCTAGTCAACGTTGGGTTCAACAATTGAAGTAATTACAAGAGGCTTAAATGACCACTGAATTAAATACTGCACCAGTAGGTAACTCTAAAAAAGCTAAATCTGATGCTCTAAGTCATGGTTTATGGAAAGCGTTATGGATTGCTGTTGCCGTTTGTGTTCTCTGGTTAGGTTTTGAAGGGGGTATTCGTCTTTACCATCGCCCAGCACAACTAGATAGTCGTGTTGCAGAGTTGGAGGCAAAGTTAGCCACAGTGATGGCGCATGAAGCAGATTTAGAGGCTGCGCTAAAAGGCAACCTTGAAGCTGAAAAAGTAATTGCGCCAGTAGCTGCAAAACTGACAGCAGTGTTAAACCAAGTTAATCAACTGCCGATGACAGCTTTACCTGCTGCACCATCAACAACCCCGACGATTTCTTCAAAGGCACCATCTCTCACTGACAAAGTTTTTTCAGCCATTCAGCGCATGGGTGATCAGCTGGTACGTGTTCAAGTAGTTGGCGATATTAAAGATCTTGCTTTAACCCCAGCTGCTCAAGATTTAGTTCGCCAACAATTGCGTTTAAGTATTTTGAGTGCACGCATGGCTTGGTTATCCAATATGCCTTTAGTGGCAAAAGAAGACTTAACGCAGGCACAACAGTTATTGACTAAACATTTTCAGGCGCAATCTACCGCGGTTGTTAATGTGCAAAAAATGTTAGTTGATATACAAGCTGATATTGCTAAGCCAGTAGTTGCTAAGAAGGGTCCATAAAATGCGCGGTGCACTTTGGTTAGCCTTCTTATTTGCCTTAGCAGTTGTTGTGGCTCTTTTTGCGAGTAGCAACGGTGGTCACATCACGATTTATTTCCCACCTTATCGAGTTGATACAAGTCTTAATTTCTTTATTGCGGCGGTCTTGGGTATTTTTGTCGCTGGGCTAATTGCATGGAGAACGTTCGCAGCAATTTTGGACTTGCCTAAACAGGCAGCCGCTTATCGTCGCAAGCAACGTGAAGCACGTGCAGTGGCCCATTTGTCTGAAGCGATTGAAGACATTTTTGCGGGACGTTTTTCGAAGGCTCTAAAAGCTGCAGAAGCTGCCAGTGCTAATAGTGCGATGGCCGAAACCGCTGCTCTCTTAGCAGCAAGATCTGCCCATCGCTTGAATAAATTTGCTGTGAGAGATGAGTGGTTAGCAAAGATTAAATCAGCTGATAAACAGCAGGCTCGCTTGGTGGCAATGGCTGATATGCAAATGGATTCCAATGATGCAGATGGCGCTTTGGCAACAATTGACCAGTTACAAAAAGGTGGTGCGCGTCAGTTATTTGTGCAGCGCATTGCTTTAAGAGCTAATCAGCAGTTAAAGCGTTGGGAAGAGGTGTTGCGTTTGACGCACAGCTTGAGTAAGCGTGAAGCGATTCATCCAGTGATTGCTCAAAAAACGGTGCAAGAGGCTGTAGCTAAATTAGTTCAGCAAAAATCTTCTGACCATGAAGCTTTATTGCGTATTTGGAAAAACTTACCTAAATCTGATCGCAAAGCATCCAGGGTTGCTTTGGTGATGGCAAAAGGTTTGTTGGCAACAGGTCAACAAGATTTGGCGAGAGAGTTAATTGAAGAGTCTTTGGATGATCAATGGGATGAGGTTCTATTAGGTATTTATCCAGAGTGCTTACCAACGGGTTCAACTACTTTGGTCTTGGCGCAAAAATTAGAAACTTGGATGACCAAGTATCCAAGTGAACCGGCTTTATCTTTAGCGTTGGGCAAGCTCTGTTTAGCCCAAAAGCTATGGGGTAAATCTAAGTCTAGCTTGCAAGGGGTGGTGCGCGATACCAAAGCTAAGCCAGGTATGAAGGCGGAGGCTCACATGACCTTGGCTAAATTGCACGAAGCCTTGCAAGAGCCTACAGAGGCGGCGGAGCAGTACAAGTTGGCAGCTCAAATCTACGCCACTATCTAAATAGTGCCAGTCACCTAGCGTGATTGGCATTTTTCATAAATTTAAAAGACCCTCTAAAAATACTGTATATTTATACAGTATATGAGTCAGGTTGCTAATTCCCATCTACGTGCTTTGTACGTGGACTTTAATTCTTATTTTGCATCTGCTGAGCAACAGATGCGGCCGGAGTTGCGCGGCCAACCGATTGGCATTGTGGCGGTGATGACCCCTAGCACTTGTTGTATTGCTGCGAGTGTTGAGGCAAAACGTTTTGGTGTGAAAACTGGAACGGGCGTCAGAGATGCCAAGCGTTTGTGTCCGGAGATTCAGTTCGTTGAGGCAAGACCTGAGGAATACATTCGTTTGCACCATCGTTTGCATGAAGTGATTGAATCTTGTTTGCCAGTGACCGCTGTGCGATCAATTGATGAGATGTGGTGTGAGTTAAAAGGCAGTGATCGGTTGCGAGCTAATGCAGAGAGATTGGCTATTCAGATTAAAGAAAAAATATATTCTGAAGTAGGGGATTATTTGCGTTGTTCGATTGGCATTGCGCCCAATCGTTATTTAGCAAAAACTGCTAGCAATATGCAAAAGCCCAATGGCTTGGTAGTGATCGAAAAGTTAGATTTACCAAACATACTATTTCGTTTGAGTTTGAGAGATTTAAATGGCATTGGTCATGCCATGGAAGAGCGTCTGATCAATAGTGGTATTGATTCTGTGGAAAAGCTCTGCATGGCTAGCAAGCTCAAGCTTAGAAAAGCATGGGGCGGTATTGAGGGCGAGAGGATGTGGGCGCGCTTAAGAGGAGAGTGGGTGCCTGACCCAGCCACAGAAAAATCTTCGGTGTCACATTCACATGTATTACCTCCTGAGTATCGTGATTACACGGGGGCATTTTCTGTGGCACATCGTTTGTTGCAAAGAGCTGCTGCACGATTAAGGGACTATGGTTTTGCTGCAGAATATTTGGGTATCAGAGTTAAATTAATTGTTAGGGGTGCCAAACGTTCAGAGCACTCCTATATCAGTTGGGGTGATGGCTGCTCTTTGGCAGCAACTAATGACACCACCATCCTATTAAAAGCACTAGAAACTCTTTGGGTCAATTATCCTCGCGATGGACATGTACAACCCATGGCGGTGGGCGTGGTCCTGAGTGAGTTACGAGATGCGGCTGGTGTGACGCGAGGAATGTTTGAGGATGATCATCAAGAACTGAATCAAGTGCTTGATGCAGTCAACTTGCGGTATGGAAAAAATACTCTGTATTTTGGTGGTGCGCATCATGCTTTAGAAAGGGGTGGCCCACGGATTGCGTTTAATCACATTCCTGACTTGGATTTAGAGCAGGGTGGTTTGGGTGTGTGGTCTGCAGGAAAACCTGGAAAGCATTAGCATTACTTTTATGAGTGAATCTAATTTACAAAAAGCTACTTTAGGTGGCGGTTGCTTTTGGTGCTTGGAGGCTGTCTATCAACAGGTGCGTGGCGTTGTTCATGTTGAATCTGGCTATACAGGTGGCCAAACCTTGAACCCCGACTATGACTCAGTTTGTACTGGTAAAACAGGTCATGCTGAAGTTGTGCAGATTGAGTTCGATGCCAATGTGCTGACTTATCAAAAAATTCTAGAAATATTTTTTGCTATTCACGATCCAACGACGCTGAATCGTCAAGGAAATGACATAGGATCTCAGTATCGGTCAGTGATTTATGCGCATGACAAAGAGCAGCGCATGATTGCCCAGAATGTCATTAAGCAATTAACTCAAGGAAATATCTTTGATCAACCGATTGTGACGGAGTTGGCAGATTTGCCAACTTACTACAAGGCTGAGGACTATCACCAAAATTATTTCAACAATCACCCTGAGCAGGGGTATTGTGCTTTTGTGGTGAGTCCTAAAGTCAGCAAATTTAGAAAGCAGTTTGCTGAACTACTCAACTAATTAGACAAATGCTTTAAGGTGCCAAACGCTGAATTGTCCAGGCGTCGTTGTCTTTGATGTATTGGATGCGATCATGTAGACGTGAAGGGCGTCCTTGCCAGAACTCTAACGCTTCTGGTTTGACCCTAAAGCCGCCCCAGTGAGGTGGTCTTGGTGGGTTTAAAGCAAACTTAAGAGCATATTCTGCTGCCTTGGTCACTAACTCAGTACGACCTTTAATCACTCTGCTTTGTGGAGATGCCCATGCTCCAATGCGTGAGTCTAGTGGGCGAGAGTGAAAGTATTCATCACTTTCTGACTCTGAGAGTTTTTCAACAGAACCTTCAACCCGAACTTGTCTTTCTAGCTCTGGCCAAAAGAACAGCAGAGCTGCATGAGGATTGGCTGTTAAGGCCTGACCTTTACGGCTCTCATAATTGGTAAAGAAAACAAAACCAGCTTGAGTTACTTCTTTAATTAGCACAACACGAGCGCTTGGCTTGCCGTTGGCATCCACAGATGCCACAGTCATGGCATTAGGCTCGGGTAATTCTGCATGACGAGCTTGGTCAAACCAGATATTGAATTGATCAATCGGGTTGGCTTCTACATCCTCTTCAGAGAGGCTGCCTTTCATGTAGGATTTTCTTAAATCAGCTAACTTAGTCATGAGCTAAGTATATAGTCTTGGGTATGGAAAAGAATCAAAGTAGACGTTTTGGTGGGGTTGCTCGTTTGTATGGCGATGATGGCTTACAGGCTTTTGAGCAGGCTCACGTCTTGGTAGCTGGCCTGGGTGGGGTTGGTTCTTGGGCCCTAGAGGCTTTGGCTAGAAGTGCCGTTGGTGAGGTGACATTAGTAGATTTTGACCATATTGCTGAGAGCAATGTGAACCGCCAGTTACATGCTACTCAAGAAAACTTTGGTAAATCCAAAGTGAAGGCCATGGCTGAACGTATCTTGGCGATTAATCCAAGTATCAAAATTAATGAGATTGATGATTTCTTAAGCCCTGATAATCTGGATGAGCACCTCCATAAAAATGCTGGCAATCCCTTATTTGTGGTCTTAGATGCCACGGATGATGTGAAGATGAAAATTGCACTCACCGCCTACTGCAAAAAAAATAAAACCAATCACAAAGAGGGGATTCCTCTGGTGATTTGTGGGGGTGCTGGGGGTAAGTTAGATCCCAGTCGAATTGTTGCAGCTGATTTAGCAAAAACCACGCAAGATCCATTGTTATCAAAAATACGCTATTCCTTAAGAAAGCTTCATGGCTTTTCTAATGATCCTAAGAAAAAGTTAGGCGTGATGGCGATTTATTCAGATGAGCCAAGGCAGGGTGTGGCCACCGGTGGCTTAGCCTGCTCTGGATATGGTTCTGCTGTGACTGTGACAGCTACTTTTGGCTTTATTGCAGCTGCAGAGGTACTCAAGTTATTAAAAGCGAAGTACTTGAAGAGCAATCCATCAATTAAATAGCGAAAACTATTTAACGCTTTTGGCAATGTGAGCCAAAGCCTCTTCGACTTGGTCCACAAGAATTAAGCAAATATCTTCCGCTGCGATTTGAGCAAGGGCTTTATCAATCGCTAAAAATTCCCCGTGGAACTCTTCGATCTTTTTCACTTGTTTAGAGTTATTTAAACCTTCGCGCATGATGCCAATCACTTCGCCGTCTGGGCGACCACGTTGGCACTGATCTTCATACAAAATGACATGGTCAAAGTACTGGCCCAAGATTTCTGTTTGACGACGCAAGTCTTCATCGCGACGATCGCCTGCACCGCTGATCACTACCATGCGGCGTTTTGCTGGCATATTGATGATGGTCTCAGATAAAGCGATGATCGCATCTGGGTTGTGACCATAATCAGCAATGATGGTGGCACCATTGTGTTGGAATAAATTAAATCTTCCTGGAACTGTTTGAGCATCACTCACGAATGTGCTGAGGCCTTCAGCGATGACATCCCAATTAATATTGAGGGCCCAAGCTGCACCGACCACGCCTAAAACGTTTTCGACTTGGAACCCAATTGTGCCGTTGGCAGTAATAGGTACTTGTTGTAAATCGATGTGGAATTCTTTTTTACCCTCAATAGCCACAATTTTTTTGCCATCCACAAACACAACGCGCTTACCTTGCGCACGATGTTTTGCCATGATTGGATGATTGATGTCTTTAGCAAAGTAAGTTACTTCAGCTGGACACACCTTGGCCATCTTTGCCACCATCGGGTCTGCAGCATTTAATACAGCCATACCACCTGGGGCAACGTTTTGGACAATGACGCGTTTGACTGCAGCCAATTCCGTGGCGGTATTGATGTAGTTCATGCCAAGGTGATCGCCTTCACCTAGGTTGGTCACGATCGCAACTTGGCAACGATCAAAACCTAAACCTTCTCTTAAGATGCCGCCTCGAGCCGTTTCTAAAACAGCAGCATCCACATCGGGATGCATTAATACATTGCGAGCACTCTTAGGGCCACTGCAGTCGCCTGTGTCGATGCGGCGACCATTAACGTACACGCCATCTGTACCGGTGTGACCAACGCGAAGCCCATTTTTTTCAAATAGGTGGCTCATTAGTTTCACGGTGGTGGTTTTGCCATTCGTGCCAGTAACAGCTACAACTGGGATGCGACCATCATCATTTTTGCCAAACATAGTAGAGATGATGGCTTCACCCACTGGACGACCTTTGCCATAAGAAGGGTGCAAGTGCATGCGTAGACCAGGTGCAGCATTCACTTCAACAATGCCGCCACCTTGCTCTTCTAGTGGACGGTAAACGTTATCGCAAACAACATCCACGCCACAAATATCAAGGCCTACCATTTGTGCTGCAGCTACAGCTGATGCAGCCAAATCAGGATGAACATCATCGGTCACATCAGTTGCTGTGCCGCCAGTACTTAAGTTGGCGTTGTTGCGCAGCGTGACGCGCAAGCCTTTGGGTGGAATTGAGTCTGGTGTTAGGTTTTGATTCTTGAGTGTGGCAATCGCGATCTCATCAATCCGAATTTTGCTCAGTGATGTTGCATGACCGTCGCCGCGAAGAGGATCTTTATTCACCTCTTCCACTAATTCACGCACTGTATTTTTATTGTTACCAATCACATAGGGTGGTTCGCGACGTGCTGCAGCAACTAATTGACCGCCAATGATGAGTAAGCGGTGATCATGTCCTGGCATGTAGCGCTCAACTATCACTTCTGAAGAAATAGCTGATGCTGCTTTAAATGCAATATCAATTTGTTCGCGCGTGTCGATATTGACTGCAACCCCTTTACCTTGGTTGCCATCACGAGGCTTGATCGCAACCGGTGCGTTAATTTCTAAATATGCCTGCCAAGCTTCATCGGCAGTGGTCACGATGCTTCCCAATGGCACCGGAACGCCTGCAGCATGTAAAAGATTCTTGGTGAGTTGCTTATCTTGCGCAATTGATTCTGCAATCGCACTTGTAACACTTGTCTCTGCTGCTTGTATGCGGCGCTGTTTGCTACCCCACCCAAGTTGCACCATGCTGCCTTCAGTTAGGCGGCGATAGGGAATTCCTCTAGCAATGGCTGCATCAACAATGGAGCCAGTACTTGGTCCTAAACGAATATCTTCATCTAGTTCTCTGAGTTGTTTGAGGTATTCATCTAAGTGTGAGCCGTTATCAATGAGTGCGGAGCGGCATAGTTTCAAAGCTAAATCTAAAGCTAGGCGACCAACTTTTTCTTCTGTGTACTCAACTACTACGATATACACGCCATCATCAGGTGTTGCCATGGTGCGGCTAAATGTCACTGGGCAACCTGCTTGAGCTTGAAGGTCTCTTGAGCAAACCTCTAGCGCGTGAGCTAGGGAGACGGTTTCATTTTGTCCGTATGACCTTAAAGGGCCTAATTGTGGAAAGCGTTCACGTAATCTAGTTTCAAAGCCAGAGATATTGGTGATAATTTTTTCGTTCTCTTCGCATTTCACAAGAGCTTCTAAAGCAGTGTGTCTACCCCATAAGTTGGGGCCTCTCAATGCGCGGATACGTGTTAGTTCCATAGTCTTGGCTAGTTATATGTTTGTAGACCTGTTGCAATAATGTCTTTGGGTGTGTTGAGAGCCCAAACTGCAGCGACAGCAGCAAGTACGCTTTCTAATGTATTGGCTTTGCTACTTGATTGCAAAAGAGGAATGCTTGAAATACGAATTAATCGATCTTGCTCGGGTCCTTGCGCAAGAATGATGGTGTCATTTTCTGTGAATACTGCTTTGCCACCTTGGGCTAGATGATCTTTGGTGATGCTGTTAAGGCCATGTTTGCTGAAGAAGATAACTTCACCATCTGATAGTTCTGCCATTTTTGCAACAGCTTCATCATCAGCATTTAATACTGCAGCACCTGTTGGTAGAACAACATCTACTTGAGTGCGCATCACGTTATAAATTTGTTCTGGTTCAGTGATTGAGCACTCTGGTACGGTATCTGTTGGATCAAGGTTCGTCACAATGCCAACTGCACAACGATCATAGGCTAAGCCTTCGTTCAAAATAGTGCGGCTATCGTTTTCGAAAACAGCCGCTTCTACTTGGCGATTTAACAAAATACGATTGCCACTCGTCCAGTTGGCACAATTGCCAGGCGTTTGTAGGCGTTGATTAAAGTAAGCACCTTTGCTGCAAGCAAGGCCGACCTTCATGCCAGTCAGCTGCATGAGATGAGTGGTTAGTTGTGCCACCATCGTTTTGCCCCGTGAACCGGTCACGCCCACAATTGGAATTCGACCATCTGTGTGGTTGGGGAACAAATGTTCAACAATCGCTGCACCCACTGGTTGTGGTTCACCTACTGCAGGTTTTAAATGCATGATGAGTCCTGGTCCTGCATTCACTTCAACAATGGCGCCACCTTGTTCTTCTAGAGGCTTAGAAATATCTTCAGCGACCAAATCAATGCCAGCGATATCTAGGCCAATCACTCTGGCTGCCAGTGCTGCTTGTGCTGCTACTTCTGGGTGAACTAAATGTGTGACTTCGAAAGCCATATTGCCCGAGCCTTGAACCAATACTTGTTGACCTGCGGCTGGGATTGAATCAAGTGTTAATTTTTGTCTCGATAATTCGATTTCTAGCTTGGTATCAAACACCACTGGGCTAAGAGGTAGTATCTCAGCATCACCGCGACGTGGGTCGGTATTAATTTCTTCTTCAATGAGTTGGCGAATCGTGCGCTTGCCATCACCGATGGCCCAAGCTGATTCACCTTTGGCTGCTGCCACCACTTTTTTACCAACCACTAAAAGACGATGTTCATTTCCTGGGATGTAACGTTCTACCATCACGCCACTACCTTCGTTGAGGGCGTCATCGTAGGCTTTTTCAATTTCTTCTTGAGTCGTCAAGTTGGTAAAAACGCCACGCGCATGATTTCCGTCATAGGGCTTCACCACCACAGGTCCGCCAATATCTTGAGCGGCTTCCCAAGCATCGCTAGGGCTTTCAACCATGCGACCTTCAGGGACTGGCACACCGCAGGATGCCAACAAAGATTTGGTTAAGTCTTTATCTCTCGAGATGCCTTCGGCAATTGCGCTAGTTAAATCTGTTTCTGCTGTCCAAATGCGGCGTTGTTGATTGCCATAACCCAATTGAACTAGATTGCCTTCAGATAAGCGTATTGATGGAATTCTTTTTTCGCGTGCGGCATCAACGATGCAACCTGTACTTGGGCCTAAGTACAGGCTATCGACCATGTCTTCAATTTCTTTGATTGCTGCAGGAACATCAAATGGCTTATTTTCAATGGCAGCCATGACTAAGTCGCGTGCATGATACAAAGCAGTCTCTGTAATCTTTTCATGCCATGCGCGAACAACAACTTTATAAACACCACGTTTATTGGTTTCGCGTGCTTTGCCAAAACCACCAGGCATGCCAGCTAAATTTTGTAACTCTAGGGTGACGTGCTCGAGGATGTGAGCAGGCCATGTGCCTTCTTCTAGGCGTTTGATGAAACCACCACGCTCACCATAGCTACAGCGATGTTCTATCAAAGTAGGTAACCAAGCGCAAAGACGCTCAGTAAATCCAGGAATGGTGTTGGATGGACAGTCTTCTAGGTCACCAATGTCTACCCATGCTTCAAGCACAGGGCGATAGGTCCACATACTGGGTCCTTTGAGGACCTTTATATCTATGATTTCTATAGTTTTTTTACTCATGCGGGCCGGAAGTGCCAAAAATACCTAATTGTACTTTGTCGTATAACGATTTGAACAGTTTTTGGTTGACATAAATCGCCATAAAAAAGGTAAATATTTACTCCATTAAATTTGCGATAATTGCGTACCTATAAAGATAAAAAGTATTTTTGCCTTGACCTCTTCTGAATCTAGCCTTACTGACCGTTTAGCCAATCATTGGCGAGTTGCTTTGCCATTGGTATTACGACCTGGCGAAGAAGTGATCTTAGCCCTAGAGCTAGATTTAAATCAGCAATTACAGTTTTCAAGCGGCCTGGTTTGTTTGACCAATCTAGGTTTAATTGCCTTTGATAACCAACATGATTTATCGACTGCCCAAGATTCGAGTTCTTGGAGTTATTGGAATTTTGCTGATGATCTAAAGCTTCATTTGCATGATCATGCTGGTGTAGCCAGTCTTGAACTATTTAATCAAGATGGTCGCCTAGCTTTATGGCGTTTTACCTTGGCTCAAAATCCTGTTGCTAACCGACTCTTGCAGCAATACAAAATTGAGTTCGCTAAATCCATGGGGCATGAGTTAGATAATGGTCTGGATCAATCCCAACCGCTATGCCCAAGTTGTTGGGTGCCATTGCCGCCCGATCAAGATGAATGTCCGGCGTGTACCTCAGAAAACCTAACACCACCATCTACTTGGACATTATTTAGATTGTGGCGTTTTGCAAAGCCATATCAAGGTCAATTGTTAATTGGCTTTTTATTAACTTTGGCTTCGACCGCTGCCACATTGGTGCCACCGTACTTAACAATGCCATTGATGGATGACATTTTGTTGCCATACCAAAGTGGTCAACCGATTAACTATGAGTTAACGGCTTTTTATCTAGGAGCCTTATTCCTTGCAGCACTCTTGGCTTGGGGTTTGGGTTGGGCTAAGACCTATATCTTGGCGTTGGTCAGTGAGCGGATTGGTGCAGATTTAAGAACTAGCACCTATCAGCACTTAATGAAATTATCTCTAGAGTATTTCGGTGGCAAACGAACAGGTGATTTGATGGCTCGTATTGGTTCAGAGTCTGATCGTATTTGTTTGTTCCTATCGTTACATTTATTGGATTTCGCTACAGACGTATTAATGATTTTGATGACAGCTGTCATCTTGGTATCTATTGATCCATGGTTGGCCTTAGTGACTTTGACACCTTTGCCATTTATTGGTTGGGCGATTCATGTGGTGCGTGACAAGCTACGCTATGGCTTTGAAAAAATTGATCGTATTTGGTCTGAAGTAACTAGTGTGTTGGCTGACACAATTCCTGGTGTTCGTGTGGTGAAAGCATTTGCTCAGGAAGAGCGTGAGACAGAGCGTTTCCGTTTGGCTAATCAACATAATTTGGCAGTCAATGATCGCGTTAATAAAGTGTGGGCGTTGTTCTCACCGACCATTACCTTGCTAACTGAAATTGGTTTATTGGTGGTTTGGGCGTTTGGTATTTGGCAGATTTCACATGACTCGATCACAGTGGGTATGTTGACTGCATGTTTGGCATACATCGGCCGCTTTTACACACGCCTAGATTCAATGAGCCGAATTGTGTCGTTTACTCAGCAAGCTGCAACAGGTGCAAAACGTATTTTTGATATTTTGGATCACGTCTCTAGCGTTCCAGAGCCAACCAACCCAATCAAGTTGAATAAAGTTGAAGGCAGAATTGAGTTGCAGAATGTCGGTTTCCGTTACGGTAATCGCTCAGTAACCCGGGGCATTAATTTGAAAATCAATCCAGGCGAGATGATTGGCTTGGTGGGGCATAGTGGTTCAGGCAAAAGTACTTTAGTGAACTTAATTTGCCGTTTCTATGATGCAGCTGAAGGCACCATTAAATTAGATGGTGTCGATATTCGCTCAATTGCTGTGGCAGATTATCGACGTCATATCGGTTTGGTATTACAAGAGCCATTTTTATTCTTTGGCACGATTGCCGAAAACATTGCTTATGGCAAACCTGGCGCAACTCGAGCTGAAATTATTGCGGCGGCTAGAGCTGCTCATGCGCATGAGTTTATTTTGCGTTTACCGCATGGTTACGATTCCTTGGTTGGTGAGCGTGGTCAATCATTGTCAGGTGGTGAGCGTCAGCGTATATCAATTGCTAGAGCTTTATTAATTGATCCACAGATTTTGATCTTGGATGAGGCTACATCTTCTGTTGACAGCACCACCGAAAAAGAAATTCAGAAAGCTTTGGATAATTTGGTCAAGGGTCGAACAACAATTGCGATTGCGCACCGCTTATCAACCTTGCGTAAAGCAGATCGTTTGATTGTTTTGGATAAGGGTGAAGTAATCGAAGAGGGTAGTCACGACCACTTAATGGCATTGCAGGGTGTCTATCGTCGGATGTACGATACCCAAGCAAGACAAGCGATGGATGCTGTTGATGCTGAACTAGAGGTGACTCATGGTTAATTCATTCACTCTAAGTAGAAATTCTTTTGGGCACCTATGCCTACAAGATCAAGTGGGAGCCACTCACGAGCAAGTTGTACCTGTGAGAGCTTTTCCAATTAGTCACCCCAATGAGTCTATTGCGATAGTTGATCGTGATGGACATGAGTTGGTTTGGTTAGATTCTTTAGATCAAACCACCGCGTCAAATCAGCAATTAATTAAAGAGGAGTTGGCGAGTCGCGAGTTCATGCCGGTGTTAACTGGTATTGATGATGTTTCGACATTCGCTACGCCAAGTACTTGGACAGTGAGAACTAATCGCGGTCATACGCAATTTATTTTGCGTGGCGAAGAAGATATTCGCCGCGTTAATAAAACCATGTATCTGGTGTCTGATACGCATGGTGTGCAATATCTCATACAGGACATACAGGCTTTAGATAAACATAGCCGTCGTCTTTTAGATCGTTTCTTGTAAGAGATCATCATGACTGCGACTCAATTGAACACTCATTTTGAAACCCGCGGCATTGAGTTTGTATTAAAAACACAGCAAGACCAAATTGCTAATCTGCAAAAAATGCAGGCGCATCTACAAAAATACTCTTTGTGGGATTGCGTTGATCACCATAGTTCTCAGATTAATGATGCCTATTGCAACCATTTCTCTTTAAAACAATCCTATCAAAATCAATGGGCTCCTAATTGGGACACCACTCGCTTATATGCGAGCATGTCAATCGATGGTCGTCAAAATAAAGACGACTTGGATAAAGAGATTCTTGTGGCTATGTTGTTAGCCACCATTCCTTTTACATTCCCAAGTTATGAAGAGCTTTTATCAGCCATTCACATCAGACATTACGTGGTGGATGCTGGCTATCGTGCTGCTTTGAACTTTGATACAGAAGCAGCAGAACGACCAGTTGATTACTGGCATTACGATGAAGAAGCTGGTTTTTTATTAAACAAGGGAAAATCCATCATTGATGCTTTGGTCAAAGCCACGCAACCCGATGATATTCATCAGGCTTATTCTTTTTCTTGTTACAGAGCTACTGAGTACGTCATTCTTCTGAGTATTGCCAAAGAGCTAAAAAATGCCAATCCTGCTTTATTAAAGCGACTTGAAGAGCGCTCAGAGAATAGGGCTATTCGTTCAGGTGAGTTTCATGAAGTATTTTTAAAAGAATACGGCTCCATTGAAAATCCATTTCCGATGAAGTACTACGTGCCAGGTGATCGTGTTTGGTTCCGTAATCCTGATGATCGCTCTTCAGATATCTCTGGCTATGAAGGTTCTTGGGTTATTTATCTTGGTCATAACTTATTTACCAATTTCTGGAAAAGAGATCAGCCTTTTACCCTTGAAACTAAGTGTGTAGAGGTTTATCACTGGAAAGATGGCGCATATCTTGATGAGCATGGTGAGTTGCAAATGAACGAGTCGGTTGTTGAGTCATGCGTGGCAAAGTCTATTCAAGATCCAAAGACATACAACATGATTATTGAACGCATGATGCGTTATCGCGACCCTAAAGGCGTTTATGATCAAGGTGGTTGTATTGATACTTCTAGAGAGTCTCCGCGCTTGGTGTGCATTGGCACAACTGACATCACTATCCCAGATTAAAAACTTATCAAATCTCACTTTTTTGGGATTACTGCCTTGTAGGAATTTTCTGATTCTGATGTAAGAATTTTCTTATTCTTGTGTAAGAACAAATAACGGCATATCCATCAGAGCCTTGTAATTATTGAATCCTAAAAATAACGCGCTGGCATATTTGTTAGATTAAATATATTCAATATTTATTAGCCATATACAACACAGTGCATGGCTCCTATTCTGCTCACTCTATTTTCCGATTGATAACTAGAGGAGAGAAATGGTGCATGACAACCATGGTTTAAAAAGAAGTCTACAGCCACGACATATACGTTTGATGGCATTGGGGTCCACGATTGGTGTTGGGCTATTTTTAGGTTCAGCAACAGCCATCCAGTTGGCCGGTCCATCCATTATCTTGGGTTATGTTTTAGCTGGTTTGGTCGCTTTTATTGTTTTAAGAGCATTGGGTGAGATGGCTGTACATGAACCAGTGGCAGGGTCATTCGCTCATTACGCTGGCAGATACATTGGACCCTTGGCAGGCTATTTGGTTGGGTGGGGATATTGGACGTATTGGATTGTGGTGGGTTTGGCTGAAGTCACTGCGGTTGGAGTCTATATGACCATGTGGTTCCCAGACGTGCCTCAATGGATTTGGGCACTCAGTTCCATCATTGCAATGGCAGGTATTAATTTTGTTGCTGTAAAAGTTTTTGGTGAGTTTGAGTTCTGGTTCTCGCTGATCAAAGTGGTGGCCATTATTTGCATGATTGCGATTGGCTGTGCCATGATTTTCTTTGGACTTGGTAATGCTGGTGAGCCAATTGGAATAGCTAACTTATGGCAACACGGCGGCATTTTCCCGAATGGAATTGGTGGTTTCTTGCTCTCATTGCAAATGGTCTTATTTGCTTATGTAGGTATTGAAATGATTGGCTTGTCTGCTGGAGAGGCGGAGAACCCAACTAAAACTATTCCAATGGCGATTGACTCATTGGCGTGGCGTATTTTGATTTTCTACGTCGGTGCATTATTTGTGATCATGGCCATCTTCCCGTGGCATCAAGTTGGTCAACAAGGTAGTCCTTTTGTCGCGATGTTTGAGAGCATGGGCTTGCGTGAGGCAGCTGGTGTGATTAATTTTGTGGTGATCACTGCAGCCTTGTCATCTTGCAACGCTGGTTTGTTTAGTGGTGGACGTTTGTTGTTAGGCCTATCAAAAGTAGGTAATGCTCCAAAAATATTTTCTGAGCTATCCACTGCTGGTGTACCTGCTAAAGCCATTGTGATGACTGCCTTATTACCTACTTTGGGTGTGGCATTGAACTACTTTGTTCCAGAGAAGGCTTTTCAGTGGATTACAGCCGCTGTGACCTTGATTGGTCTATTGGTGTGGATTGCTATTTTGTACACGCAAATCCGCTTTAGAAAATCTTTATCAAAAGAAGAGGCGGGGGCTTTGCCATACAGAGCCATCTTGTGGCCATACGGTTCTTGGTTCGCGATTTTCTTTGTGGTGTTCGTCATTGGTTTGATGGCGTATTCAGAGATGACGCGCATGGCTTTCTATGTCGGGCCGCCAATTTTGCTCGGTTTAACAGTTTTGTATTTTGTTTTTGGTTTACATAAAAAAGAGAGGAGAACGTCATGATTGTAGGTGTACCTAAAGAAGTTAAAAATCACGAATACCGTGTTGGTCTAACACCAGATTTGGTGATCGAGTTAAAGCGTTGGGGTCACGAAGTTCTGGTTGAGAAAAAAGCTGGTGAGGCGATTGGTTTTATGGATGAGCATTATGTGATGGCTGGTGCATCTATGGTTGATTGTCCTAAAGATGTTTTTGCTCAGTCAGACATGGTGATTAAAGTTAAAGAGCCTCAGCCAGAGGAGTGCATGATGTTGCGCTCCGGCCAAACTTTATTTACCTACTTGCATTTGGCGCCTGATCTTAATCAGACTCAAGCGTTGATTCAGTCTAATGCCATTTGTATTGCCTATGAGACTGTTACCAGTGCAAACGGGAGATTGCCTCTGTTGGCTCCCATGAGTGAGGTGGCTGGCAGAATGTCTGTTCAAGCTGCTGCACATCATTTGGAAAAGTCGAATGGTGGACGAGCGTTGTTGTTGGCCGGTGTGCCTGGTGTATCCGCTGCCAACGTTGTGATTTTGGGTGCAGGAGTGGTAGGTAGTTCGGCTTTACAAATGGCAGTGGGCTTAGGTTCTCATGTCACTATTTTGGATAAAAATATTGACCGCTTAAGAGATTTGGATGCCATTTATGGCAACAGAATCAATACTCTGTATTCAAGTACTGCGAACATTGAACGTTCAGTGCTTGCCGCCGATGTGGTAATTGGCAGTGTCTTGGTGCCTGGTGGATCAGCTCCTAAATTAGTCACTAGAAAGATGGTGTCAGACATGAAGCCTGGTTCTGTCATCGTAGACGTCGCAATTGACCAAGGAGGTTGTTTTGAGACATCACATCCAACCACCCATCAAGAGCCCACTTATCAGATTGATGATGTGATTCACTATTGCGTAGCTAACATGCCAGGTGCTGTGGCCAGAACATCAACCATGGCTTTAACGAATGCTACAGCACCATTTATTTTGGAGTTGGCCAATCGAGGTGTTCATCAAGCATTGAAATGTAACCACCATTTATTAAATGGTCTGAATGTGTATCAAGGTAATGTTACTTGTGAAGCTGTTGCAAGAGCGCATGGGTTGGATTACGTAGCGCCTGCTGCAATTTTGCATTAATCAAAAGAAATACAAGCAACTCAACAAAAAGCCTCATATCTACATATGAGGCTTTTTTTATTTGATTAATTAATCAATCAGGGATTAATTAAAAACTAAGCTTGATGGTATTTCTGTATCAAATCCACTTCGTTTTTTGAACCCAAAACAACAGAAACGCGCTGATGTAGTTTTTCAGCTGGCAACGTCATGATGCGCTCTTTGCCATTCACAGATGCTCCACCTGCTTGTTCAATCAAAAAGCTCATTGGGTTGGCTTCGTACATCAGACGTAGCTTGCCTGGTTTGCTTGGGTCACGTTTATCCCATGGGTACATGAATACGCCACCACGGCACAAAATGCGATGTACATCAGCCACCATCGAGGCAATCCAACGCATATTGAAATCTTTTTTGCGTGCACCTTCAACGCCAGCCAGGCACTCATCTACATAATGCTTCACGGGTTGATCCCAGTGACGCATATTGGACATATTGATGGCAAATTCTTTGGTGTCTGGAGATATTTGAATATTCTCTTTAATCAATAGGAACTCATTAGTCTCGTGATCCAAGGTGAACATGTGCACGCCTTGACCAGTGGTGTAGACCAAAGTTGTTTGTGGACCATACACCACATAACCTGAAGCGACTTGATCAACACCAGCTTGCAAGAAATCTTTCTCAGTTAGATCGCCTGAGGTTTTTTTCTTCAAAATAGAGAAAATTGTGCCAATGGATACGTTCACATCAATATTGGATGAGCCATCGAGTGGATCAAATAGTAATAAGAAGCTACCACTCTTATTGGCAGGGAAAATCGTTTCCATTTCTTCCGAAGCCATGCCCGCTAACGTGGCATCTTTACCGCAAGCTTCGAGCAGAATATCGTTTGAGATGATGTCTAACTTTTGTTGAGTTTCGCCTTGAACGTTGCCGCTGCCAGCTGAGCCAATGATTCCAGCAAGCGCACCTTGCTCTACCTGTTTGGCAATCAATTTACAGGCATTAGCCACTGAAACTAATAAAGATGCTGGAATGTTGGCATCTTTGCTGCCTAGTGTGGTGATGTGTTGTGTAAAGGTGGTGCCTTGCGACATATGTTTCTTTCTAATCAACTATTAAGTGCTTTTTGGATCACTTCAGCAACATCTGAAGATAAATTTGTTTGCTTAGATATGAATTCTAGTGCTGATTTCATATGAACTTG
>ERZ650311.510-NODE-510-length-24314-cov-4.630240_pt1 | contig 24314 bp, 25 predicted proteins | sample MGYA00376247_ERZ650311 | MGnify/ENA primary metagenome ERZ650311 (study PRJEB26733, sample SAMN07839324) | wastewater metagenome | biome: small river; feature: stream; material: water | place: USA: North Carolina | collected 2016-07-28 ...
GGTCTGCTTTTAGTTTGATTTTTTGCGACGTGCGATATTGAGGCATCGGGAATCAGCCGCCCCGGAGCCACATCCAATTTGATTGCAAGTGTTTCTCTTGCCTGCCAGAGCGCCTTGGCTATAGCTAATCCGCGTTGGTCTTTGACCTCGTGCAAACCAGAAATTCCGCGCCATTTGTCCTGCTTTTCGGCCTTCGGCTTCTTCTCCTTCATGGGAGCCGCCTTTGCCGCAGCCTTCTTTTTAGCCGGAACCTTCACCTCCGCCGCTGCCTTCTTCCCGGCCTTAGCTGCTGCTGCCTTCTTTGCGGGAGCGGCAGCAGCTTTCTTCTCCGCTGCTACCGGAAGCGGGAGCGCCTCCCCTTCAATGACAAACTCGTCATCAAACAGCACTTCGTTACATTTCCCTCCATTCGGGAGGGTGAAGGTATAACTCCCATCCTTGGAGTTGAAGGATTTTACCTTCAAGATCAACCCCGCCGAGGCGGGATTCTTTGGGGGTTCAGACGAATACCCCGTAAACTTCACAGTTTGGCCGATGGCCACTACTTGTTTCTTCATGCTTATGCGATTTGATTTAGGTTTTGGGCTTTAGCGCCCCTTCTTATTGTCCTCCCAATATACGGGATTGAAAAAATGTTTGCAAGCCAAAATTTGCAATTTTTGCAAATTTCCTCAAAATCTGTTGCCATTCAACCCGTTGCGGATTTGAAAAATAAATGGCGGGGTTGCCGCCCCCCTTCCATAATACATGCGGACAACGATTCCACCGTATTTGCCGTAGCAGGTAAGCTCAGACCCCGAAGAGGCTTCGGACACGAAAAAATCAACGCGATCCCCCCATTGAGGAAGGATTTCAACAAAGTTTTTCAAACCCACCGCCAACCCCCGTTTCTTGGCCTCCCCATAAAGCCAGGGAAAATACGCAGCCCCCTTTGGTCCATCCACATTATCCATGTCCACCCCAGCAAACCCCCACTCCCGAGCCTTATCCAGCCTCCGCTTCATGACCTCCTGATTCCTAGAATCTTTCCAATCCACGTACCATTCCCCTTTCCAACCACCAATCTTTTTGATTTTGGCCCCAAACTCCCCTTCATCTGGACGCCAATTCTCGTAATGCGCCGAAAAATAGGCAATGGGAATGCTACCTGCCTTGCGAACCCTAGCAGCCCCGCTCTGTCCATGTTCAAACAGGTCGAGAATGACAAACTGCTCAAACCTCTCCGGCAGCTTCCCATTGTAAATACACTGCCACGTTGCAATTGATTCCCCATAGGTTGCCCGCTTCCATGGGTTAGATGGAGGGGATGGAGGAGTCACCGGGGCGGGTTCTTGGGAGGGGGCGGGGATGATGGGAACCACCACCTCAGGCAGTTGAGGGATTTCCTCCTCCTTCTCTATTGGTTGCTGGCAGCTTACCAAGAGGATTAGGGGTATGAGCAGAGAGATAGTTTTCATCGTTGTTTATTTTCGGATTTTGTTTTCAAATCATGACACCTTTTACATAGCACTTGATAGCCGTCAACCTCACAAAATAACCGATTGATAAAATCATCCCAGGACACCCACCCACTGAGCGGGACCACGGGTTGCTTGTGGTCCACCTGAACTCCCGCCCTGGAAGACTTTCCCCCGCATCGCTCGCAGCGATACAGTTTCGCCATTCGGCCTGTATGGGGGTTGATCCCCCGGCCAGCAGCGGCAGATTCCAAAGCATCGTTTTTCGCCCCCCATCTCATCGAGCCAGACCGCAATAGCGAGCGCACCCAGGCCCGAAATTTAGCCTCGGACATGCGATTACCATTACGAGTTAACCTTGCCCGTCGCTTCATTTAAGAGAGAAACACAAGGAGCAAGCAGCGCACATTTTCGCTCTAGGATGGTTGGGGGAGGCGCAAGCGGGAATACGAATGGGTAATTGCTTCGTGGAAATAGCACCTGTTACAATCGCAGCATCCTCCCACATAAGCTCCAGTTCAGCGTTGTAGCGATCCACCTCTACGTCAAAGGTCTTAAAAGGGCTTTTGAACATGTAGTCCTTGCAGACGTAAACGACCGTCAGGCTCCTCACCGGATGGCCCTGGTTGCGAAGCATTTTTCCATATGCGGACACCTGCAAACAATGCTCCAAGCTGGGAGCCGAATCCAGAGCCGCGAATCCTTTGGTGTTAATGCTTTTGAACTCTATGACGTGAAAATCCCCAACGTCATCCACCAGTACAAAATCGGGACTCCCGACCACCCCATTCCATTCCAGTTTCAATTCTTGATAATCCCACCCCCCGCTACCGCAAATGCAGATTGAATTAGGACCAGAAGGGCGAAACCCCATGGCTTGACAACCACATTTAGGACAGGCCCAGACCCCGTAGGGTTGGGGGATTGAATTATCGTTATAAGCTGCTGTAATGTAGGATGTGCGGCAATGGTTTTCAGCAGCCCTGCCCATCGCCCACAGAATCCGATCCCCGCTGCCAACCCTGGCAGAGCTTTGATGTTTTGGGTAGACCACAGCCAGAAATTCCTTTCTAGGACAGATCCCCCGCAGCAGTGAGCTTACATGCAGCCCCCATCTTGGAGGTTCCGCCACTGAATCCATACCTTGGATAACAGAGACCAAATGAGGTCCGATACCACCCTTGAAAGAGGCCAATGGCTTCTTTTCCTCCCCTTCTTCGAATAAACTACTTAGCAATGCCATGATTTTTGATCTTTGATAATAACAGGTCCAGCGCCCAGGCCGGGATAATGGCGCACTCCTGTTTTGGTTCCCCATTTAACTCCACAACTAATACAGGAATTTCCCCGTTTGGTAAAGCCGCCTTCTCGATTTTTTCAATCATTTCTCTCGTCACCCGGAAGCTGTCATGTTTTGTCGTTTTCGCCTCTACCCTAACAAATCCCTTCACCCGCACATCCCCCTTTTCCCGCCCACATCCAGAACCTCGAATTTGCTGCCCCCCCAGCCGAACCGCCAGCTCCTTCTCCTGCCCCTTCGATCTCTTGTGGGAGCCAGTCAAAGCACCCTGCTTGCTCTTTGGCAATTTCATGAGGATGGCACCAGTAGGTCATCATCCCAAGCAGCCGACCATAGGTAGGAGTCCACCGGAACTTTAGGTAATCCTTTCTCCGTCCGATTACAAGCAATGATTGAAGCTGCCAGCTTGTCCCGATAATCCATATTGGAATTGAGAAATTCCTCAATATGATCCAATTTGTTGAAAACTCGCTCGGTATCCTCCAAACCCATCAATCTGTAATGCCCCCCGCTACCCGTAACCAACCCATGTTTACGGGCGTAGGCTAGAATCTGATGGTTATTGTCGCAATGCCCCCGCACCCCCTTCTCCGAATCCCGCAAGAGAAGCTGAAACTCCCCTTCTCCCAAGCAAGACCCATACTTGGTTTTCTCCAATGAAAAAGCCTGTTCAACGTAGTCCTCAATCTCCCCGGTATCCGTGGAAAGAAAATGCTTCTTTTTCAACTTCAACCATACCTTAATTGCAGCCATGTGATTGATCTGAAATCCACCTGGGAGGGTCACAGGACTGCCCATAACGAAACCCACCTTGTTTCTGATCTGATTGACCATCCAGAAAGAGGGGCGAAACTTATCCCCAGAACGCGAACGCATGTTCAGGGCCGATGAGTACTTGGAGCAGAGCTTACCCATCAACCTCGCCAATTCCGCCATCGTGTCATCCTGAGCGGACTTGTCAATTACAGCCGTTGGAACGCAACTTGGAATGGAGTCCAGCACCACCAGCCCTACGTCTGGGTTTCTCAAAAAAGCATCAATCAAATCAACCGTTAATTCCCCACTCTCAGGTTGGGAAAGAATCATCCGGTCAGTATCAACTCCAATGAACTCCGCCCAGTCAGCATCAAATAACCCCTCGGCGTCAATCCAAACTGGCCAGCGATCGGGATGCTTTCTTTGGAAATTCGCCACCCCATTCAGGAACAATGTTGACTTAGAGGTCGAATGATAACCGTAAACCATCACCGGATAACCCTCAGGCCAGCCACCCATCAGGGCGTAATCCAGAATGAAGCTTCCCGTAGGGATTCGATTCTTTGGGGCTACCGTACTGCTACGGCTAACCAGCCCCTCCCCGTAATGCTTTTCCACCGTATCCATGCTCTCTTGAAGAGAGGCAGGGATGGGCGTTTGTCGTGAACGTCGATTGCTCATTTTTTCGGAAGCGATTTACCAGTTGCAGCACGAAACTCCTCCGCCAAGAACTCTCGAACGTAATCCTCACAGCGAACCTTCGTGGCGCGAATGGATTTGTCATCCGTCCCGCAGGGTAACGTTACGCGAACGTCCACGCGAGCGAACTCCATGTTCCCAAGATTAACGGTCATTCCCAGACCCAGGCCCACAGAGCCATCCAACCCTTCTATTGGTTCCTCGTCTGTTTGCAAATTTTGCAATTCACCAGATTCCCGAATTACCTCCCGGTTAACCGTCACCTTATGACTGATTTCAGCCTCCCCGATAGGGACGCTCCTTCTTCTTCGTTTTTTTTCTTCCATAGTAGTTTTCTCAATCGCTTTCGATGGCGAACAAACGCCGAATCAATAGAAAATCAGTGCGCCGAAAACTGCGCCGTCCCCTCAAAGTATCAAGCACCGTAGCCAGGGCTTCGGCATACTTGACCGTGTAAAAATTTTCACCTGCTTCCAAGCTGCCCCGGTTTCCAGATGGGAACTTCCCCTGCCGCACCCATAGACCGAAGACCCGCCGCTCCATTGATAAAAATCTAGCCATAGCATACCAAGAAAGCAAGCCATCCTCGGAGGCGAACTGATGTGCCTTACCTAGATTTCGCCCGTAGCGTTTCGCCCGAAAATCCACAGCCCTTCCCCGCTTATAACCAGAGCGCCGCCGCCCCTGAACCTTGGATCGGTATTCGGGATCTTCGCTGTATTTTTTTCGGCGAACCGCCAAGTAGCTTTTCTGGTAGGCGCGAATCGCCTCCCTACGCTCCTCGGGCGTTTTATACTTTGCAGGCCGTCCTCTTCTTTTCTTTGTCATAATTTTTCACTCTTCAACCACACACCCAACATTCGCCAATCCTCTCAATCTGCAAACGGAATAACCCCGAAGAAAAGCCAAGGATGGGGAGCGGCTTTCGTCGATAAAGGTAAACCAGTAGGGTTGTGGCTTTCCAGGGTGCAGCCTCCTGATACGCCCCACAGCTTGCCGAACATCTGCGGTGGGAAGGGCTTCAATCCCGGTATCCCATTGAGGAACATCCACCCCTTCGCGAAGCATATTGTAGGTGCCAATGCAGACTGGTTTCATTTTGGCCTCATCTAGCTGGGCTTGTTTGATTCTCCGCTTCGACGTGGTGGACCGCGTAAACTGCCCTAAATGCTCCTCTGGAATCCCCATCTCACGACACATGAAAATCAACCGCTCCACATGCGGGATAAATTTGCTCAAAACCAGGATATTTCGCCCCTGATCGTATTGCTGGGCTATCAGCCTGACAATCTCCTGATTCCTCGCATCACAGGTGGATAAAAATTGGAGCGCCCTGGTAGGATATTCACAGAACCCAAGCGAACGCGGAACTTTGGTATGGGAAAAAGGAATCAACTTCACCTTCACAGGTAAAACCTGCTGGCGACTTTCAACCGTCACAGGACCGAAGTAGTCAAGGAATAGCTTCTCGCATCCATCTCTACGGTCTGGGGTAGCGGTCAGGGCTAACTTGTATTTCGCGGGGAAAAGTTGAACAGCCTTCGAAAACTCCCTGGCTCCCAGACGATGCGCCTCATCGAAAACCGCACAGCCAAAATACCGACCAAATTCTTCTGGCCAAGTCTTGAAAACCAGATTGTGAATTAGAGCGATAACCAAGTGCTTACCTTCCCATTCAACCGAAGCCCCTTTCAGGATGCCGATTTCAGATGGTTCCATCCCTAGGTGCCTCTGAGCTTCTGCCGCCCATTGCTCCGCCAGAAACTCCGAAGGAACCACCACTATAGCAGTCCTGCCCAGGGTTCCGATGGTGTTCAGAGCAGCCACCGTTTTCCCCGCTCCCGTGGGGGCTTGCGCCATAACCGTATATTGATCCCGCATTGCATTGAGCAGATCATTGAAAAACTCCTCTTGCCCAGGAGGGGCTTTAGGGTGATGAGGGTCAGGAAAGCTCCTCGCCTTGAATCCCAGCCCTCTGGACAACCGATTATCAATCCCCCACTCTTCCGGCGTCATTCTCAGGCCAGCCCACAGGGGGAGACCAATTCTTTCGTTCTGCTCATCGTAGATAAATTGATTAATGGGTTGAATGGCTTGGCGACCAAACTGCTTCGGTTTGACCTGAAAAACAGCGCGAAGACGGGCAAACGATTTGCCCAGGGCTGACACCTCCGGCCTTCCCATCCATACCATGCTGTCCAATTCGATCTTCATTGAAAAAAGAAGGGAAGCGGGATTCGAACCCGCTTGCCAGAAAACAGGCGACCAGCCTCCCCCCGAATTAGTTATTGAGTTGAGCGACGACGGCGCGACGGCGCTGCGGTAGCCGCCTTCTTGGTAGGCGCAGGCTCCACCCAATCATCGTTTTCCTCCTTGGTATCCTCCTCCTCATCCTCCTCATCCTCCACAGAGGGGGCGCGACGGCGACCAGGAACCGGGGCAGGCTCCTTTACCTCCTCCCGCTGCCGACGACGGCCAGGAGTGGTGGCACCTTCCCCCTGATTGGTGGGAGCGGGTTCAGAGCGGTAATTGGCTTCAACCTCCTCAAGGTCCGGTTCCGGGAACAGGGCCAGGTAATCAAAGGGGTAAACCTGCTCATTGGCCTTCATGTAAACAACCCCGTCCTTGGACTTCTTCTCCTCGTTGCCGTACTCAGCAATCAAATCATCCTCGTTGAAATGATCCAGAATGAGATTGCCATTATCATCAGCAATGGGGCTACCAATGGAGGCGCTGTTCGCATCCATCCCCCGCTTGAGAAGAATGCAGGTGCCGCGCAGGGTTCCGAATCGTTTTTTGGCAATCTTCTCAATACGCTGCAATTCCTCAAGCTGCGGCTTCTTGTATGCCAGCATCATGCGCGAAAAAGGAATGATTTCCCCTTTCCGATCCCCGGTCTTAACCTCATAAGGTTTAAGGACAATGACGGAAAGGAAAAACACCAGAGAGGCGTAACCTCCATCCGCGCAGTAAGGGCATTTACCCTTATCCTGAACGCAGGGTTCGATCCGTCCGAATTTTCCATTCGGAAACCGCATATTGTGTTCGAAACGGGCAAAGGTATCCAGGCTCTCATCCAAGATGATGATTTCGCATTGGTCGCCCTTGTCTTGAAAAAAGCGAAACGGCATCCCCCGCTTACTTGCCGCCACCTTCTTCCGCTCCTCATCCTCTTCGAGAAGTTCCTGAATTGATTTACGTTTTGTATTCATTTAGTTGTCTTAATAGGCCCACTGGCCTGTTGTTTGTTGTTTGTATTTTGGGCCGCTGGCCCGTTTAATGAACTGGATCGCATCAACGTGATCCCGGTTCAAAATCATTTCAATATCTTTTTTGGTCAAATCGTCCACGTCCGTAACGTTGCGAGGGAACATTCCCACGAACAGCGGGAGAGCATTTCCCAGCAACCGCACCGCCTCCGCTATTCCAGCATTGCCAGCCTCATTGTCGTCGAGCATGAGAAAAACTGGCGCGTTGTACGCGCATAAAATGGCAGCTTGCTCCTCTGACATTGTTGCACCCATAAGTCCAGCCACGTTACAGAATTGATCTGCTCCCACCGTAAGCGCCCTGGCTACCCCGATTAACCCTTCAAGAATGAAAAAGGGCTTCCCAGGTCGGAACAGGTTTTCGCCCAACAAATAGCGGGTCTTCTCTACCCCTTCATAGTTCCGAACCTTGAGACTGGATTTTGGTAGAATCGAGCGCCCCGTTGCCCCTAGAATCTGCCCCTCATTGAAAATGGGAAATAGCACTCGCTTCTGATCAGGGTCGAAACGCAAACCCAGCTTTTGGGCAGCAGCCCTGGATACCCGCCTTTTGCGAAGATAGGCAACAGCCTCCGATGCCTCGGAAACCTCTGGATACATGCGGTAAAACAGTTTCGGATCAACTGGTTCCTGATGACGGGTCTCTTGCTCGATGAACCTCGAAACGTCCCAGTCCGCGAATTTGCCTGGGATTTCCAGCAGAGTTATCTCCTGCACCTTGGACAGCTTCACCGCCCCGTAACCATGAAGCAGGAGGGCCAATCGCTCGATGGTCCCCTTTGAACCGCAGGAGTAGCAGTTGAAGGATGAGGGGCCATCATCGCTTTTGCAGGCATAGAAAGAAGGATGCGAATCTACCCCTTTTGCATGGGTCCATCGAGCCAGGGGACAAGGGGCGCAAGTCCAGCCCTTTCGATTGTAATGACCGTTAGCGGCCACCCCAAGTTCCCGTAGGGTTTTGGTTAGATCGAATTTATTCATTTGGCAACTTTGACACTAACATTTTCCGTCCCTTTACCGCTGATTGTTACGCGCTGCGTAACCGCTCCCCCGGCGTTATCGGTAATGGATTTCAACGACACGGAGGATAGAATTTCAATAGCGGCTTCGGTGCCGATTTTACCCTTGAGAATCATGTCCAAGAGAATCTTGCCATCCACCTCCAAACGGTTAGGACAAGCGATGAAAGCCTGCAACCCGTTTGGAGTTGTTACCTCCTCCAGCCCTTCCTCCTTCATCCGAATGAAGAGGGTTTTCCTCAACTCATCCGCATATCTGCGGCAAGCATTCGCTTCAGTATTTGCAGTGTAGAAATCATCGACCATCTGAAAGATGGGGGACTCCTCCGGTGTAGTTCTAATTCTAGTTTTTGCCATACAATCAATCTAAATTATTTTGCAAAAATTGCAAACATTTTTTCAAAATTTATTTTCTCCGGTTCTACTTCCAGCTTCGACATGCTACCCAGATTAACCCCCATGGATACATCGGCTTTTAAGGGCAGTGGAGGCCGGAGCCCGAACATTTCCTCCAGTGGTGGATTCTCCAACAGCCAGCGCAAGTGTTTAGCCGCTTGCAAGGCCCATTCCGTAGATGCTACATCTATGATGAGAGCATCGTGAATGAAAAAGATCGGTACCGCCACTTCCCTTGGAACCTGCGCCACAAATTGATTGAGGGCAATTAAGGCCAAATCCGAAGCGAACCGTTGAACCGGGGAGTTAATGGCTTTGCGGTGAGTTCCCCACTGAATAAACTCCTCGGAGCTTCTAATATTCCCAAGACGACGAAGCGCCCCGTGAAGCGAGCGGACGTAGGTATGTTCATCCACGAAAGAACGCATGTCTTTATGCCACTGCTCCAGCCCTGGGTAGTTACGGAAAAATACAGATCGCGCCTCCTGTGCCTGGGAATCAGTCAAATCAACACCATACTCAATCTTGGCATATACCTTAAACTTCCGCCACCCCATGCCATACAAAAACCCGAAATTCACAGCCTTCGCCTGAAACCGTTTTAAATCGCAAAACGAAGACCAAGTAGCATCAGGATTGATAATATGATACTCAGCAGCCCCCTTCCAGCCACTAGCAGGGGAATCCATCAATGGTATTTCCCCAGCTTCCCCCATGCCCTTCGAAAAACTAGACAGACTGGCCTCAACCAGAGCGGCGGCAGTCGCCGAATGAATATCCCCATCGTGACGGTAAATGTCTATCATATTTGATTCATTTGCCATCCACGCCGCAATCCTCAACTCCGCCTGACTTTCATCCGCTTCCAACAGCACCCGCGTATCGGAGGCTGATCGAAAGATTCGACGAAACTGTTTCGCTAAACGTCCTCGTTTTGGTTGATTCTGGGCATTCGGATCGCTGCTAGATGCCCGTCCTGTAACAGTCAGCAGCTTGTAAGAAGGGTAAATTCTTGCCATCGCATCCCCCTCCTTAGCGTGTAAATACTGCCATATTCCCGAAGCTGGCACCTTCGTCTCCCAGTGAAACATTTCCCCATCCTCAGTCCATACCAGCCGGGAGTCCCCGCATTCAATGCTCCCAGGGGGCATTCGAAAGGTTTCATAGTTCTGCCCCCGCCGGTCCTTTGGTCTGGATTCGTAGGGGACTTCATGAGCAGCCAGCAACTCCCGAACCTTTTTTGGCAGGCATCCATTTTTCAGTTTTGCCACGGGCTTCAAAACGATATGAGCCGAACGCCCAGCGTAGGTGGAAATCATCTTCCGAACCCTGCTCAAATCCATTATCAACTTGACGTAGGGAATGTGTTCAAAATAGGGCAGGTGTTCCCGAGTAGATACAGAGGGTTCCTGCGTCTTAGCAGTGAAAACCACAGGTTGCAATCTACTACCATTTTCGGTGATGTTACCCTCCCCGTCCACTCGAATGGCATCTGGCCCAAACAGCGCGTCCTTTATCATATTCGGAACCATCTGCCTTAGTCTCCCCTCATAGGTTCGAAGGACAGCGGGGGGAGTCAGGTTCAAAATCTCATCAATCAAGCGATTTTCCTCCTCCGCAAACTGAACCCCTAGAGTAGATAATTCATTGAGGTCTATCATGACGCCATTCTCCTCCATGACCGCGAAACTTTTCAATGCTGGCATCTGAACCTTTCGGTAAACCGTCAACTGCCGTTGATCCTGTTTTAGAATCTCTTTCAGCTTTCCGTGCAGCTGAAAGCAGGTGTCGGTGTCGCCAGCCGCGTAAGTGAGGAACTTCCCATGCTCTACCCGCTGCATGGTGCTCTTATCCGTCTCCCGGTTAAATTGGTCCGCATAACCTGAGTAGTCCGGCAAATATCTACGAACGCAGTCATCCAGTGAAAACGATAATTGATTTTCGTCCGCCGCCCATGCCATCTGCATTGTATCATCCAGCCACGCCTTCGTAGCGTCAATTCCCAGAGTCCGAAGCGCCCTGATGTCGAACTTCAAGTTATGCCCAACGATGTGGGTAGTTTCCAGGGCAAATAACTCCTCAATTTGATGAATGAGCCTAGCGGCAATCCTCTGAGTTAAACGATCCGCTTCCCGCGATCTCTCATCCATTAATTCCTCGTTATTCCACCAATCAAGATCCAGGGGAATCACCACCGCTTGCCCTGGACGGTAAGTAATTGCTACCGTCAGCACCCGAAAGGATTCCGAATGACAATCCAGGCCGATAGTCTCGCAGTCCACCGAGATGAGGGGGGGTTTCCGGGAAATCACATCAGTCAGGTCCAGGCACCAACTGTAATCCATCCCCGCCACGGTCTGGGCTTGGTATTGGTCCAAGATGTAACCAGCAACCCTAAAATCCCTCAATTGATCCAGATCGGTCTTCAGAATGGGAAACCTATCCGGGTAACGCAAGACCTCCTGTAATGACAGCGTTGCCAGCATCGGCATCTTGCGCCATGCAAGGGGAGCAATGGTCCCTCGGACCTTACCGATAGATCCCAAGATTCTAGCAGGCCATTTTCCGAATGCAGTTACGCACTTCAATCCTGGCATTTTGGCCAGCAGCGCCATTAGTTCCGGGTAATATTCGGATAGGAATTTCCCCCGCTGACTATCGGTAGAGATGGTAGAGGGGACCGGAGGGCTGATGGATACAACCGCCAAGCGGGGCTGCATATTTTCAAAGAACCTACTCAGCAGCCCCCATTCGCTAGAATCACAGGTTAACCCCCGCTGATAAGTCCCGGAATCCAGGGCGGAATCCAACAGAAAAACCTCCTGCACCTCATCCAGCTTGCAACCCATGGCAAGGTTCAGCCTTTCGTATGTTCGTGGTTTCATTATATCATCCAATCAGTAGGGAGCGTAGCAGCCGTTCCCGTTTCGTTACAAATAATCTCCTCCATGCGGGGAGGGGCAAAGGAGAACTCCGTTACGAAAGTAGGTGTATCCCCCTCCCGATTTTTGACAATATCGAAAGTCCTCCTGAGATGCTGAAAGGGTGCCGCCCCTCTACGCATCCCCAGAACAATACTGCTATCCTGACCATAACTGTCAGTTCCCCCAAGTTCGCTCAGATCGGATTCGGAATTGCTTGACGCCTTTCGCGAGCGGTTAAACTGAATGGTCATACAGATGGGGATTCCAGCCGATAGCGCCAGACTTCGCAGGTAACCAGTTATTTCCGAAAGTACCTCCCATCTCTGCATCGCCTTTCTTACCGACTTCATCCGCAAAAGATAGGCAGAGTCAATCAGAAGCAATTCGGGTTGAACCTCCTCTACCATTGAAAAAATGTCGTCCAGGCTGGACGTGGAAAAAACGAACAAATTAGGGTAGGTATCGCCTATGTTTCCGACAACCTCCTCGAATCTGGCCTCCGCGTAAGTTCCAAGTGTTCCCCTTCTGATAAGGGCGGTGTTCACTCCGGTCATCCTGCCAATCATCCGCAACGACAATTGTTTCTTTGGCATTTCCGCCGATACCAATGCAGTTCTTACAGCGGAGGTAACCGCGTTATAGGCTATCTCGATTAGCGCCTTCGATTTCCCCAGGGAAGGGCGACCCGCTATGGAAACCAAATCCCCCGGCAACATGCCACAAGTGGCGCGATCCGCCGTGGGCCAGCCAAATGGGATTCCCATTGTCAGGCGAGAATTTAGCTTCTGCGCCCGATAATCCTGCTCTACTTCCAGGGCTGAATCCTCGAAGGTCTGGTAAGTTAGCCCCGTGGATGTCAGGGGGGCAACTATGGTGGTCATTTCCCGCAGCACATTAAGCATTTCGGTGATATTCTGACTTCTCATGGCCTCCCGTAACCTGGGATGCCGCGTATTAACCTCGGTGTAGGCTTTTCGACCCTTTAGGGTATCGAAGTAGTATTCGTCGCTGGCGTTTCGAAGCGAGGGAAGCTCATGCCCCTCATCTGCTGCTACTGCGGTTGAGGGTAATGCCCCGTAATGATCTACATAACCAGAGACGAAATCCAGTAATGGTAATTCTGCCTCAGTGAATAAATCCCGCCCCGCTCGACGAAAAAGTTTTAGGTTTCTTGACGCTAGGACGGAATGAATGAATAGTTTGCCTTGCATGGTGGTGGTGATTTGCAAAAATTGCAATTAATTATCAAAACGAACATCGACCTTCCAAGGCCAATCCCCGGTCACTACCGCCGAATGTCCACGAGACACCCAGTTTGCAATCTGCCAACGATCCTCCTCACTGGTGCAAACCCTTCCAATTACAGTTACCTCCTCCAGTTCCAGTTCCTCCATGGGAATTTTTCCAGCCCCTTGAACGATCCTGACCCCCATCCACGCGGCACCCGCTAAGCTCTTTTGGAGGCCGGACAATACCGCCCCTCTCATGAATCGGTTGAATAGGTCCAGGTCCGGGATGTAGATGATAATCGGTTTTTTGAACCCATCCATCCCCTCTGTGGTTAGCCACTGGTAAGCCTGCCCAGGCTTTAGCACGGCGCTTTGGTTGCAGTAGATGCGAGGCACGTTGGCTTCATCCAAAATTCTCAGTATGTCTTGATTGTTCATGTCGCGTTGCGTTAGTTGATTGTTTTCCATGGTCCAAATCCTTCCTCCTCCTCCTCTGTCTCCACTGCCTCCTCAACCACTGGCCTCCGCCTCTGTCTCTTCTCCACTTCTATCTGCTGCTGCCGAATGACCTGTTGCTGCCGCAGTTGCTTTTCCCGCATTGCCTTTTCCTCTGCCTGCTGGCGAGCCAGCCGCTTCTTCTCCTCCTCAATGGCAATCCACTCCTCATCCTTCTCCTGCCGATCCCGCTTAACAGCCTCAGGCGTCATCCCCTGCTCCCTGAGCACCTCCTCCTGCCGCTCCTTGACGGTCATATTAGCCCTGCGCTCGACTTTGGCCCGATGCCGCCATGCCTCAAGCAAGATCGCCTGTAATTTTTTGGAGGTCACGAACCGTATTGGCAAATGCTCGGGACAGTCATCCATCCATGCAAACTGCGCTGCCCGAATAGCAGGCCAGCACTCGAACAGCCAAGTGAGAAAATCCACGAAGCTGTGGGCTGGGAACAGCCGGACGAACAGCTTCCAGAACTCCTGAATGATTTTGGCCTCCACCGCATTCAGCGAACCGCTGCTTCCCCCGCTATGTTTTTGACTCAGGGATAACCAGAGGGTTTTGATTTTTGTCTGCGCGGGGACCGCTTTCCCAGCGGTCCTTTCTTTGCTTCGTTTTTCAAAGCCCTCCTTCACTTGTGTTTCCAGATGGCGAACGGTTAAATCTTTATCTTCTTTTTCCCTTATTTTATCATTATATTTTACACTCCAGCCACTAGAGGATTTTTCGGCCTGTTTTACTCTAGCTACTGGAGGATTTTTTGGCAACTTCATGGGTAATTCCGGGTTAAAATTTCGGTTAATACTATACAGCATTTTCTTTGGGGCTTCCTCTTTCTTTAGCAGAACCCCACGATTTACGAGCTTTTGGAGGGTAGCAATTACGGTAGAATCAGTGGATGCCCAGGGCGCGGCCAGCGGTTTCCCAGTCTGGTAATGCCATACGCCCTCCCGACATTGGGACAGCTTAATCCTTTCCCATTCCTTCCCCCACAGGATCGTTCGATCATAAACGAACAGAACCGCTCTCAGTTCCACAGGGGTAAGGACAAAACCCCATTCCCGCAAGATGACTTGAAGCAGGTCGCGAGATTCTACCCAAGATTGAAAATATTTGTTGACGCTTCCTTCTAATGGGGTATGATTCATGTAATTCCAGTTTGTGCCCTTCATGTTAAGAAAAGCCCTACGGATCATCCGTTTGATCCGTAGGGTTTTTTGTTTTGAGATCAATATTGACCGCTCTTTTGCAAATGTTGCAAAAGTTTCACTTCGGCATCAACCGCATCCTGGTATTTGTCGAACAGTAGCAAACCTCCGCGCAAACCAATGCGGCACCCAATCGGATTCTCCAGAAATGGCCAATCCTCTATCTTCCAAGTCAACCTCCAAGACGGTACATTTTCCTCCTCCCATTCGATGTACCACGCCTGTTCCTGTTCATTCCAGAGGATATGAGTAGCCCTCCGAATGGAGGCTTTACCTCGAAGCTTCTGGGCGAGGCCCAGGTCATCCTTATGAATGGACAACAACTCTCCCGTAGGGAGAATGGAAACCACAAAGCTATCACTCATAACTGGCTTCGTAATTGGCAATTTGCTCCTCAATGTAGCCTTCTGGTTTAAGTTGAACCTGAGCGGGTTGCTCCCCAGCCAGAGCTTTTCTGAGCGGTTCAGTTGCCGCTAGGCATCCATTGTTAGCGAAGCCCTCGGCTTCAATCTTTACTGCTCCCAGGGGAGAAATTGTTACTTTTACTATTTCCATATATGCTATGCGCTAATTTTCACAAACTCCAGATGCACCGCCCCGTCTTCGGTAACGGTCTCACCCATCAATGACAATCCAGACTGTCCCGCTACCTCAATAGTCGCGGCTCGGCTGTATTCCTGCATCAACTTCCCGATGCTGTGAGCCATGGCCCCTTCCCGCAAGCCGCTCCAATGCTCCACTCGCCCCTCAAACTTGGCTCCCAAAACGGCGGAAATGCCTTTGGTTGGCCTCAGGTCGTTAGAATATGATCCTGCCCCGGAGTAGGCGAAATCATCCCAAACCGCCTCCAAATGCCCTTCCTTCGTCCTCAGGAAAGCCACATCGAAATAGGCTTCATCCAGTTGCAGGACAAAATCACATTCCTCCGGGTTGGCGTGAAAGCGGTAGTCGTTCGGCCTCTTGGCCTGGATATGTTTGGCAATCTGATCGTTATAATACATGCGGGGGACCGCATTACGCTTCAGCGAACATTTGACACCAGCTTCCTGTAAGCGCCTGACCGCTGCTTCCAATGCAGTGATGCTCTTAATGGGAGTGTCTTTAATGGTTGATGTATGGCTCATGTGTTTAGTCTAGTTTCAAAGCCCGTGGCTTCTTTTTAATGGTTATGGTTTCGTTACTGCCTTCTGCATCACCCGATGCAATGACAACCTGTTTTGCTTTCTTTGGAAGGGTCGAAACCTCCTCCTGCAAGATAGTTTCTTTGGTCATGGACTCGCGACAGCCATCCGATGCATTAACAAGAAACCTTTCCGGCAAGGTAATATCGTAACGAGACAACTCCTTTACTGGGATAATGTCAAAAGTTCCGGTCAATGATGCGTTGTATGGTGGATTCAATAGGTGTTCGCCAGACGGGTCAGCCAGAGGGATGTTAATAGATCGAAGGGCCGCTCCCTCCCGCATCCGAATGAAAAATACACAACGCAAGGGGGGTTTGCCATATCCTCTTCGGCGATTGGCATAAACCTTCACTACCGCTCCTTCCGATAGGGTATAAGTGGCGTCTGTAATAGCCCCACCAATTCGGGCAGGTTTAGCCAACAGGGATGGTGCCGATGAACTGACCACTGCTCTTGGCATAGGGCAATCTCTACCGTCCCGATGTGCATAAATGTAAACCTGACTGCTAAATGCAGCCGCATTGACCTCCCCGGTCACGGTTCTCAATGTAATGTTGCTCATATTCTTAATGACTGTTAATGCTGCGACGGCGGCGAGGAGGAGCAGCCTCCCCATCAGTGGGAATAAATTCTGGGGATGACGCAAGGCGTGCGTGACATTTAGCCCATTCCTCCATAGCCGCGAAATCCTCGGCAAACGCTTTGCTTATGGGCTTAATCTCCCTTAGCTGCTCACATAGCAATTCCTCAGTTACGCAGGGGAGCGATTTACAGAAAGCCCATTTTACAGCCTCCTTAACCGCCCCCTCAATTTCACTGGAAACGAAACCTTCGGATAAGTTTACAGCGTCAGTTAAATCCAAGGGGGCATCCTGTTTTCGCTTCCTGAGATGGATTTTGAAAATCTCTCTGCGCTCGGTGCGGTTTGGGGGCAGGACCGCAAATACTTCATCCAGCCGCCCTTTCCGCAGCAATTCGGGCGGCAACCCCGCTACACGGTTCGCGGTGTAAATGGGAAAAATCGGAGCTTTCGTCTCCTGCATGAAAGTGAGGATAGCCCCCAACACCCGCTTGGAAACTCCCGAATCACCCCCCGACTGATGCGCCCCTCCCAGGCTTTTATCAATCTCATCAAACAGCACCACAACGCGACCCATGGCCTCAAGCTGGTTGAGGGCGACCCGGACCCGCCCCTCCGATTCCCCCACCAGGGAGCCGTAGCAGCGCGACACGTCAAATTTAACCAGGGGCTGCCCTAGGGTAGTCGCGATGGCTTTTCCAATGAGGGTTTTCCCGGTTCCAGGGGGTCCAACAGCAGCAATCCCTTTCGGGAGGTCGCAGCCGTAAGCCAGGGCTTCGGGCGTGAAGGTCTTGGCGGCAGTCTTGATCCAATCCTTGAGACGATCCAGCCCCCCAACCTCATTGAAGCTGACAGGTTTCATTAGTTCCAGGATTTCAGACTGCTTCAAGACTTCCGTCTTTGCTCCCAAGACCACTGAGTTGAAGTCTTCGAAGCAGTTAGGGGCTTCATCCCATTTTTGAAGCGAACCCATCCGCTCCGCTGCTCGAATAATGGCCCCCGAATATGCCAATTCCGCTTCGCACCCGGTCATCCCAGCAGCAGAACTGGAAATTGTCTCCGTCTGTTTGGTGGTGAAAGTAGTGGCATCAGCCCCGCTATCCTCAAGGACGCTTGCCAAAATCGCCTTCAATTCCTCCTGAGATGGAAGAGGCATGTCAACCACTGGGATATCATGCCGTAGCTCCTCCGACAAGAAGACGCTTTCCGGGGTAATGACAATCAGGCGTTTTTCGGCCACTTCTGACAGCGCCCTGGCGTGTTGCTTTAGTGCCTCGATGATGGCAGGAGCCTTTAAGAAAGGGGTAATATTCCCAGCCATTACATACGTTCCATTAATAGCAGTGTTGAGAAACATCAATGCCGCTAAGGGGTCTTTTTCCCCACTGGCCACTTCCCACTCGCCAGTGGGAGTAAACTTACGCCATCCATAAAGAATGTCCCAGGCCACCACGTTTTGGAATGTGCCCGTCAATAGGGACAGCACCCTGTCCCGTTCCCGAGTACGAAGGTGAATTACCCCCGCTCCCGCATTCAAATACCGTTTTAACTCTTTCATGTTGTGGAGCTAATTTACGAGGGGGTTATTAAGATTGCAAACATTTTGAAATTTTTTTAATTGCAATTTTTTGCAACGAGGAAAATTTGCAAAATTTGCAAAATGAATTTTTCTTGCAATTTTTTGCAAAAAGTAGTTGATATATCCGTATTATATGGTATATTCAAGATAGTTCTTTTACATAACCGTAGCCGGGGGGTGTCCCGGAATTTTCAAGAACAGTAAGGCGAGCGTCACTGAAAGTCCTTTAGATAAACCCTTCTAAGGGAACCACAGAAGACCGCCGGAAAATTTTTGGGAATCAGAGAGCCGAAATTTGGAAGTTTGGTATTTTTGGTTAGTCGGTCCCCTTTCCGTTGTTGTTTAGGGGGCTTATTAGCTAAGAGCCTCATTGCATGCAACTATGAGTATCCAAACCAACAAATCGGGCTTGCTGAACAGCCAGTTCAGCGAGCGTAAAAAGAAGCGCACTCAACTTCGCCACATCATTGTGGGCTCCCAAGGGATTATCGGCCTCTTTGGGATGACGTTGAGCTTATTCCACCTCTCATCTGGCCTCCATGAAGAAACCGGAGACACGATTTTATTTTCGTGGTTCCTGGCCGTGGTTATCGACATGGGGATTATCGCCGTGAAAGCGGGTTTGATTTACGCTAAAGTAAATCAGACCAGCGGTGTTCACTGGTGGGCCGTGCCGTATCTGATCGTTAGCTTTATTTTTAGCTGCGGTCTAAATGCGCGGAGCTTAACTATGGGAAAGGAGATGTTTTCCTATCAGTGGTGGTTCTGCGTTGCGCTCGGCTGCTTCATCTCCTCGGCGGTTTTCGTTTTGGGGAACGTCATGGCCGCGCTCATGCTGAACCGTAAGACCTATCATATAGGCAAATCCAAAACGCCACCTAACCTTAACACCGTGTTAACCGAGCTTAGCAGTAAGTAAGGTCAGTTGATTCCTCCCGCCCATCACCGGCCTAGGTGGTGGGCGGCATGGAGTTAATCAAACTACGATGTACCTTTTTGAGTTGCAAATGGGTAAATAGCTAAAAACCCCCAACCGGGATTTCCTGGTTGGGGGTTTTTTTATTCCGGCTTAATCTCTGTAAGTTCCCCATAGAAGCAGATCAATTTTTTCGTTTTATCCAACACTGGATAAGCTATGGTAGTAACCCGCCAGCGACTATGATTCCTCTGATTTCTGACTGGGTATTCCGCATCATAGGGAATACGCTTGGCAATAGAAGCATACCATTTATCCCAGACTTTATCCCGATCTTCATTTGCGAGGGCAGCTAGCCAACCTCGACCTAACATATCTTCATGTTCCAACCCGAACAGTTCACATAGGGAATCTGAAGCTAAGATACATTCCCCGCTCGGATCGCAAATGTAAGCTGGTTCCTTCTTGAGTCGAACAATAGAATCGATAAAAGCCTCATTCGCCAGACATTTAGCCTCTAAAGCATCAAAGTGATTAAGGAAAGAGTCGGTGCCAGAGGTGGCAGACCAACGTTGCAAAAAACCCTCCAAAACGGGTAACCCGTGCAAGATCAGTTCGGAGTTTTTGCGTAAAGTCACGAAAACCTTCCGTAATGGCAGACATACAAATCGCACCAATAACGCGAACAATCCAACGACTGCTACAACCTGACTTGCAATTTTTGCAAATTCTTCTAGGTATTCTCGACTGCTCATCCATAACTCAGCGCGTGGCTAAGGCATCAAGGGTCTCAATTTTAGTTCCGGCCAGCAGGCCATGTTCGTATTCTTCAGCAGGCCACAAAGCGATGAACCCCTCAATGGATCGCAACGACCTGGAACCTACCTTTACCCTGTTCCCCGCATTACCTTCAATTGTATTGATTGTCTCCCCATCAGAACCCAGGACAAACCCCGTGTGCCCAGAGCCCGTGAGCTTTCCACCCGAGCGATAAAGCATAATGAAAATATCCCCAGGGGAGGGAACGTTTTTATGGGTTTTCCCCGCCGCCTTAGCTTCGCGCCAAAACGTCAGGCAGTGACCGTGACGCTTTCCCATGGGATAAGAACCAGTAGCCTCCCTGACACACCAGGAAACGAAGAAGGCGCACCAGGGCGCGGGGCCAACCCCGGCGAGATACTTGGATACGTCCGGCCCCCAGTTCGACCCATCCGGGGACTCCTTAACCCCGTGCTGCGATAGAGCAACTTTGATGACTTCTTTCCGAGGGCCGGATAGCTTCTTCGGTACCGCCCCTTTGAGGCCGCTCCGCTGCGCCTCACCAGATGGGTTATTCAGCGCCCACCAAGTCTCCGGTCCCACCTCCCCATCGACCATCAACGGCAACCCGTTCCGTCCCAGATGGGAGGCTTGAAAATCGGCTACGGCCCGAACCAGGGCCATGTCGTAGGTCTGGGAGGTCTTCTGATCGAAAAATCCCTGGGAGCGCAGAAGCGACTGCACCACAGCTACATCGGGACCAGTAACCCCTTTCTTCAAGGTTCTCATACCCTCTGGATTTATTTAACAAATTTCCTGACCTTAGCAGCACCCGTGGTAGGAGGATTTTCAATCGCCTTGTAAATCACCTCCCTACGCTGGGCCTCCTTAGCTGCCTCGTCTGGGTCTTTGGCCTTCTGGAAAATAGTGGCATCCGCTACTCCCTGGCTAAACAGATAGGTCATAACCACCGCACCCACTTTTTCAATGATCCCGATGGGCAAGCCCAGGAAGTCCCCGATGGTTACGATGAGCGTGTAGGCCACATAGACCCAAAGCTTGACGCTTCGAAGTCGATCAACAACCTGATCTTTCACCCTGCCAATGTCTGCGATACCCTGCCCGACGATATAAGAGCCAGCCACCCCGATTAACCAGTTAACTGCCTCCTCCGTTAACCCCACTTCCCGACCAATGGAGGAAATCAAGGTCGTAATGATTAGGGTGATGAATTTTCGACTGCGGAGTTTTTCAATCATGCCTCGTAGTCTAATTGCAATTTTTGCAAAGTCAATCAAGTTTAGCGCCCTTCGTCGCCCCTTCTTCCGCCTCATCAATGGTCTCGGTAAATCTTCACCTTCGCACTATGACTTATCATACTTAACGGACTTCCCCCGCTCGCCGTAACCTGAATCTGCAAATACCCGTCAACCCCCGTCCGGTCCAGCCCCGTGCCTCGCGGTAACACCCCGTTCACCAAAGCCGGGTCCACATAAGCCGTCACCGAATATCGTCTCGTCCCCTCACCAGTTCCTAACAACGTTGGTGCCCCCGAAACCAAAGTGATTACTGCTTCTGGCTCGAACATCTTCCATGTCACCGCAACCGTTCCCGGCGTCCCAATATCCTGCAAAACCCCGCGCTTCATCAGCCCGATCGCCAGCTTCACCCGTTCACCCCGACTTAAAATCATCAACGGCACAACTTCCGTAGTTACTGGCTCCCCTTCCGGGACTGCTTCGGCCATATCTGAATCTGGAATTGAAAGTTGCCTCGTTAGCAGATCAAAATTGATCTCAACCGAATAATCCCCGCTTACATAAGCTGTATCCATAGTAGTAACTGTCGCCGCTGCTTGTAATGCCTCTAATTCGGCCTGTTTTTTCAAAATGTCAATCTCCAGTTCCAGCTGGTCCAGCACCTCCTGCGTCCCCGGGTCCGTCACCGTCACCGTTGGCTGGGTCATCGGCTCATGCACCACCAGGTTCAGAGCCACGCTCTCGGTTTGCGCCATGACAGCACCCGCACTCAGGTAAGTCAACCTCACCACCGGCTTGTAAACACCCGCCGTCATAGGCGCGCCCCAAATCATCCACACCACATTCTCCGCGCTGGGAACCCGCGTCAGGTGCATCCCCGGGCACGGCAGACGCTTCAGGAAAGTGACGCTCGTTCCGTTCGTCGTAAAATTCACCGCCGAGCCGAAACCCGAACTCGAACTCACCCGGAACGTGTTGGCCGTCGCCGAGATCACAAAGTAATTCGTGCTCGCCGAAATCCCCGAAGGCAGACCGCTCGCCGCGAACCACACCACATCACCCACGCTCAGCCCGTGCGCCGTCGCCGTAAAAGTGTCGGTCGAGGAATCCGCCGTGCAGCTCACCGCCGCCGCGCTCGTCCCCGTGGTGACCTCCACATCGTAGAGCGTCCCGTTGTCGGAACCTCCAGCAAACGGCTCCAGGGACAGTTCCAAAAGGTAACTCTCGCCCCGTTCCAGGTTCACCACATCCGTCTCGGAATACCCGCCCGCCAGTCGGGAAAGTTGTAACTTCGTCGCCATTTTATGAAATCTTCAAATACCCATTTCCAGTATTTATAACCGTCCGAACAGCCAAAAATCCCCGAGGGGCTGCTACCCTGTTTAGGGTATCGGCCCGAACTAACCTTGCTCGAATTGCAAAGCCAGCAGAATCAGGAGCGGTAGCAGTCAACCAGCTACCATAAACCAACTGTTCGGCAGATAAATCACCATTTTCATCCCGATTTACCCGATAACCAAAGGTATAACTCCGGGTAGAATTTCCCAAAAGAATTTTTTGGCTTGAATGGGGAGCATGCCAGGAGTCAGTGGCTAGGTTTCCTCCCGGTCGCGTATATCGGGTAAACGTTACGCTCGTCCCGTTGCTCGTAAAAGCTGCCGCCGTCCCGCCGATTACTGTCGCAAGCTGAAAGGTATTCGTCGCCGCCGAAATCACATAGTAATCGGTAGCCGCTGTCAGCCCCGTGGGAACCGCCGTTCCTCCCAGCTGCACGATCTGCCCGTTGCTCATCCCGTGGGCCGACGCCGTGAAAGTCTCCGTCGTATGGTCCGCCGTGCATGACGTAGGACCAACAGAGGATGCCGGGGTGGTGGCGTCAGCCAATACAGCCGTCTCGATTACCACATGCCAATGCCAGGGAGTGTTCGCATGTATCGCCCTAGCTTCAACAGCGAATTTACATTCCATCCCCCTCCCACTAATCAACTGATCCGCCGAAATCACATCAAAGAACAATGTTCTCTCCATGTTTCGAGCATAATAACTACTCTCCAACCCGTATTGCTCCAATGGATACCATTCCGTTCCATTCCAGGCCAGATACCCGTCATCAGGCAACTGAAAACTATACCCATAAGCATCATTCTCCGTCACTACTGGCGAAGACAAGGATACCGTAATAGTCGAACCGCTTTGATTTTGATAAAGGACGCCAGCCGTCCCAGACCCAGAAGGGGCACCATTAGAAACAGTAACGGCAGTAGGGGCGCTGGTTTGGTGAATGGCAGGAAATAAAGGTGGAACGTATTTAGGAAGCATGGATAGGTCCAAGACCTTCCATCCATCCTGCATCACTTCATCCTGATTAATGGTAGCTTTACCGAGGATAGGGAAAACCTCCAAGATAGAGGGGATTCCCCACTGCTCTGAATAGGCTTCGGTAGTCTCCGATCTTCTAAATGGCAATGGGGCTAACTCCTCCAAATTGGTTAGTCTGGATTGAATTGAGCTTAGAGTTTCAGATAAATCGGTTACATCGCTAATGGTATGCGTATGAGCATCGAAAAAACTGGTTTGCTCCAAGGCCAGAACCGTTACCAGCGCCCCGTTTGATGAGGGGGCGGAATCAAAGGTCACAGTCACCTGATTTTCATTGTCCCAAACCCAGGTATAATCCGTTCCCAGAATGTAACGGCTTCCCCCCGCAGTATTCTCCACCGCTATCACATCCACTCTCGTATTGTCGAGGTTATGGGTAATAGCAAAAACGGTATCCGAACCATTGCCCAGGGAAGTAGCATAATGAAGCTGACCATTGCTGATTTGATCCGGGGAGAAAGCTACCCAGGAAGTGAACGAAGGGGGGCGCAACCAATCAATGTCCGCGACGGCTGCTATCTCAGACGGCGCAACAGGGGCGCTGAGTGTAGTTTTGCGCCGAAAGATCGTATGCCAGTAATAGGTGCCGGGATCATCCAAATCCTCGACCTCGGCGAAAAGCTCAACGAATACATCAATGGAAGTGCCGTATTGGAGGGCATCAGCCATGGCCCTTGTATTAGTATTTAAGGTAATGACGTAATCGGCCTCCGGTTCATCTAACACCTCCACGGTCATCAAATCCTGGTCAATCCCCGACATTTCCCCTTCAAAATAAATGTAGGCAACTTGCTCCGCTGGATTCGTCACCCGCCAAGTCCCGCCAGGGCTGGCCAGGGCTTCCATGGCATTCGCCACATCTGTTGGCTCCGAGTCAACTGTAAGGGGTTCAGAATATACCCCGTTTCG
>ERZ650311.511-NODE-511-length-24274-cov-6.398530_pt1 | contig 24274 bp, 32 predicted proteins | sample MGYA00376247_ERZ650311 | MGnify/ENA primary metagenome ERZ650311 (study PRJEB26733, sample SAMN07839324) | wastewater metagenome | biome: small river; feature: stream; material: water | place: USA: North Carolina | collected 2016-07-28 ...
CGTGTGCTCTTCCGATCTGCCACGTGCTCACCTTACCCTTGCCCCCACCCCCACCCCACCCGGGACTTGACCCGTCGTCGCGTGCGTGGCATGTTCGCGGGATGAGCACGTTCGCATCCATCCTCGCCGTCATCGGCACCACCGCCCTCCTCGTCATCGCGCTCGCCGTCGTGGCGATCGCCATCTTCGCGTGGCGCGCCAGCCGCCAGGTCATCCGCGCCGCGCGTGCCGCCGTGGCTTCGGTCGCCGCCGCCCACGAGCTCGTGCGTCGCGTCAGCCCCGTCGTCGGCGAGCAGATCCGGGCCCGGTGGATCAACGGGCCGCGCTGAGCTTGACACGTCGTCAGGCGTGTGCGAAGATGCAACACATGACGATCGTCACCCCCACCCGCCCACGTCGCTCCCGCATCGCCGGGCGACGCACCCGCAGCACCTTTCGCGTCGCCCGTCGCGAGTTCGGCGCCCAGACCAGCTACGTCAAGACCGCCACCGGCGTCGTGCTCCTGAGCTTCGTCCACGACGCGCAGGTCGACGCCCGCGAGGCGTGCTCGCGCCGCATGACCATCGCCGCCGCCGCCCACGACGCGCTGCACGCCGAGCACTCGCGGCAGGCCCGCGAGGCCAGCGCCAAGCTCGAGGCCATCGACACCGAGGCCGCACAGGTCGGCCCGAACATCGCCACGGACATCGCGCGCCGCGGGGCGATCAGCGACCGCAACGCCGCGCTGCGCGAACTGCGGAAGCTCGACGCCAACCCGCCGGCGACGCCGCTACGCCCGCGCCCGCGGGCCACGTCGTGGACCTGCAGCGCCGGCGCGTGATCCATCTTGGTCAGCGGGCGGTGCCCCACGGCGGACGGCATGCCGCCGAACACCCGCAGCGCGGCCGGTGCCATCCTTCACCGGTGACGCGTCTCGGGTCCGCTCGAGTTAGCTCGAGCGGACCCCCGTATTTTTCAGATCAGCGGAGGCTTGTTCGTGGGACGCAGGATGGCCACCGAGTACCACTCCTGCTGCCACACCGAGCCCGAGTGCTCGACCTGTTCCACGCGGTACGTGGGAGAGCCGCCGTAGAAGGTCCCGTCCTCGCGTTTGAGGATGATCTGCCTGCCGGGCTCGATGCGGTGGTCCAGCATGGCCGTCACGCGCACGAAACCCCGCGACTCGGTCTGCGCGTCCAGCAGCGTCGCGCCTTCCTCGAGCACGACCGCGAGGTCGAGCCCGGGCAGATCAGCGCGCACGTAGCGCTGACGCCACTCGCGGCCGCTGACCAGGTCGCGCTGGCGCTGCGCCTCGCGTTGCTGTTCGACCGCGGCGCGAACCTCGGGCAAGTCCTCGACGTCGGGGATGGCGACGCCGCGGTCGTACGCGCAGAGGTCGTCGTAGTACGACAGCGCGTAGCCGGTGACGGCGGCGACGAGCTCTTCGCGGGTCTCGTACGTCTCGAGCTCGAGAGTGTCGCGGCCGTCCGAGTTGGAGTCGCGGGCGACGAGCAGGTAGCGCGGGCCGGCGGGCACGGCCGCGGCGAGTGCCTGCTGCAGTTGAGCGCTGCGTTCGGGGGAGAGCCGAGACGTGCCGGCGACGGTGGCCACGTTGACGGCGCGCCCCAGATCGAAAATGTCTTCAGGTGTGAGCACCACGAGCTTATCAGTCATCTCCTCATCATTGCACATCCCGCGCGTCGTGTCAACCCGTCGCAGCTTCAGCACGCCCCAGCCGACGGGCCCGCTTGCGTGCCGCGCGACGGTAACGATAGCCCGCGGCAAGCGCGCCGTACGAGCGGTGCCCGCCCTTCCCGTGCCGGGCCCGTCGTGATCGTTCCTTGCGCGTGCCGTACGGCTGCATGCCCGGGACCTTCGCACGTCGCTGGCGTCTGGTCAAGTCGCCCCGCTACGCTTCCGAAATGGCCTCGCCACGCGACGAGACCGGTCGACCCGCAGCAACGACGCGGCCGGCTCTTCCCGTCGCACCACGGGCCCGTTTTGGCACGCGTGGTGGCGTGTGCTAGCGCACGCTCTTGCGCGGGCGCGTCTGCGCCGGTGACATGCCGAGCACCTCGCGCGCCTGTGTCGGCGTCATACCCGCGCGATGCCGCCTGAGCGCGACCCCGAAGCTCATGTCGCCGACCGGGTTCGCGGCGACGAACTCGACGAGGCTGGGCCCCGGCCGCAGCCCCAGGTCGACGCACGCCTTCGCGGCGCGGGCGAGGACGATCGTCGGCATGAGCCGCGAGCTCGAGACGATCCCGACTTCGCCGCGCTCGAGCGCGTGCAGCAGGTGCGCGGTGCACTCGACGTCGTCGACCGGCGTCGCGCCGAGCACCACCGCGCACGCGTCGGTCGTGAGCGTCACGCCGCCCGCCAGCACGGACCCGATCGTCTCGTGGTGTCGACCCCGACCGGCACCGATGGCGTTGTCCTCGACTCGCCACGCGTCGACCCCCACGCCGTCGACCTCGAAGCGCAAGCCGTCGAAGCCCGTCACGATAACACGCGCAGCATCGTCGAGCACACCATCGGCGAGCAGCGTCGCCCACACGTGCAGAGCGTCCTTGCTCTCGACGCCCTCGAGCACGAAGTCGAGATCGTGCGGCTGCCTGCCGATCACGAGGTCACGCACCGCGCCGCCCAGCAACGACGCCCGCCAGCCACGGCTGGCCCGCAGCGTGACGCTCTTGCGCACGCGAGCAAGCGCGGACCGGTGCGGCTCTTGTAACTTGTCGAGTAACATCACGTTTAGAATGTGGCGTGTCGTGTCGGCGTCAAGTGCCGCGCCGTCGCGTGCACCAGGTCTGCGGCGCGAGGCGCAGCACCTCGGCGACGACGGCATCAGTCGCGACGTGGGGCACCGCGTGCACACTAACGTCGACGGAGCGCGTGAGCTGATCCGCGTCGTATGGGGCTTGCTGGAGTCGAGCGAGCAGCCGCCTCGCCGCTCGCGCGAGCGCGTCGCGCCCGGCCTGCCCGCGTCCGAGCCGCAGGTGGGCGGCCACCTGCGTCGCCGTGCGGTGCCCGTGGTGCAGCTCGGCGAGCATCATCAGCAGGTGTCGGTCGAGCCGCACCGCGTCGCTGCGGCGAATCTCGAACGCGTCCGCCTGGCCGCCGATGCGCCACGGGCCACCGTGGCGCGAGCACACCTTGCCCTCGAGGTTGCCGCTGCCACAGCACGCACGCGTCGCGCACGGGCCGGGCACGTCCCACGGCGACATGGTCAGGTCGGTCAGGCACTCCCACTTCCCGTACCCGGTCGAGAGCCGGACCATCGCCCAGCGCCGTCCGTGGTCGTCGACCGCGAGCGTGCCGTGCGGGTGCCACTTGCGCCACCGCGTGGAGAACCAGTAGTCGCCGGCCTTGTTCCCGAAAGCCTCGGCGATGCGAGCGAGTCGCGGGTTACTGAATGGCACCGCGTCCTGCGTCCGCAGGATCACCACGGACCCCGAGTGCGGCGACTCGTGCGACCCGGGCTCGCTGATGTGGTTCGCGTCGGTCAGGAACGTGTGGGTCTCACGCACCGCGAGCCTGGCCGCGGTCGGCAGGTCTGGCGCTACGTCGACCGGGTAGTCGTGCGTGGTCCAGCCGTAGTGGTGTTCGATCTCGACTCGCGTGGTCTCGGGCATGCCCGCATCCTCGCACGCCCGCCGCGTCGCGTCAACCCTCCGCCGTTCGCTCCGCCTGCATCTCGGCGCACCGCCGGGCCCACGCGCCCTCGTCGCGCGGTGGGCCGTACTTGCGCGGCAGCTTGGACTGCGGCACGCCGTTGCGGGACCATCGTCCGGGGTGGCTCACGTCCCACGTGTTCGCGTCTGGCATGGTGCTGGTGTCGTTGCTGGTCATCGGGGTCTCCACTTGAAATCGGGCAGGTTGCAGGACTCGACGAGATTACGACGGATGTCGTCCTCGGCGGCGTACCACGTCGCGTGACCGTGGACGGGTGCGCCGAGGTGGGCACGCGCGGCCGCGTTGGCGGCGTCGATGAAGGCACGGTCGGCGTGACACGATCGGTACCACGCGTCGCCACTGCGCTCGCGGACCTGGCCCTCGATGCTCATCGGGGGTTGCCGCCAGCGGCGCAGGTCGATCCCGTAGTAGCCACACAGCGAGTCGAAAATCTCGAGCACGAACACGCCGACTGGCACCGCGTCGGGCGCGAACTCCTCGCCCCACGTGCGGTCGTGCAGCTCGCCGGTCGCGGTGTTGACGAGCAACGCCCGCTTCAGGCTCGGGTGGTTGATCGCGGGGTGATCTTTGTAGCGAGCCCACGCGGCCTGTAGCGTCGGTGTCAGCGACACCTCCGCCTCGAAGAACATGCGGAAGGTGTCGAGATCGCGACGCAGGTAAGCGGCGGTCGCCAGCGATGTGCCGGACATGACGCCCGTCAGCTTGAGCTCGCGGGTGTCGTACTGGTAGGCGCAATCGCGGCACAGCAAGTCGACCTCGCCGTCGACACGACCGGGGCGCGACGCGATGCTGTCCCGGAAGCGAACGCCGCAACCGACGCACGCATGCGCGGACCAGTTGTCGCTGTTCAGGATCTCGCTGGCGATCTCGTGCTTCACGTGTCGTCCTCCACCGCGAGCTCGTGCAGCTGCTCCCACTCCTCGTGCGCGTCGCACAGATCGGCGTACAGGCGCTCCGAGATCTTGCCGTAGAGCGCCACGATCGAATTGATCTGCACCACCTTGCGCGCCTCGTACGACGCGTTGAACTCGACGGTCTTGCCGCCGTGATGCAGATCGCCGATCTGCGTCCGGATGTTGTGGAGCTTGTCGCAGGCGATCACGAGCGCGGCGCTCGGGTGGATGGCCTCCAGCTTGCGCAGGTGCCTGGCCTTGCGCTCGGTCCACGGCGCCTTCGCGGTCGAGTCGGCGGCCTTGCCGTCGTCGCTCGTGTCCGTGCACTCGACGACGATCGCCCAGACCCGCGAGCCGCATGCGCCGGCGATGTCACCCGGTGCGGCGTCGGTGTCCTCGAGCGCGTCGTGCAGCACGCCCGCGGCGGCTTGCTCGAGGTCGCCACCGTACTCGAGCACGAGGCCGGCGACCTGCAGCAGGTGCGAGACGTAGGGGATCGTGGTCCCCTTGCGCACCTGCTGCTGGTGATAGGAGCACGCGAGCGACACGGCGCGCGCCAGCTTGGCGTGTCCCTCGCGCAGCTCGGGGGTCAGGTCTTGGGTCTGCATCTCCCGCAGCATCGCACGGCGCCGACGTGGTGTCAACCGCCGCGGCGGACGCGTTCGATCTCGTCGCAGCGACGCGGGCGAGCAGCGTGGACGGCAGACCAGAACGCGTCGTCGGCCGCGCCGTGGCGATGCAGCACGTCGACCACCGCGTCGACCGTCGCCGTGAGCGACGCGGGTGCCCCTGGCAATTCGGCGACCAGAATCTCGCCCTGCGGCAGGAACCCGACCAGCCGCCGGATCTCGTCCGCGCTGAAGCAGTTGAGCAGCAAGCCGCGCAGGCCGGACGAGCCCGGGTGCTTCGCCGGAACCCTTGGGGGTGCGGACGCGGGTGACATCGTGCCGCCGTCGGCCAGCGCGGCGAGGGCGTCGTCGGACACGCCGCGAGCGCGCCGGACGTCGTCGGCGTTCGCGCTGGTCGGCCCGTTGTCCCTGACGTCGATGAACAGGACCGCGTCGGGCAGCCCGCCGGTCATGTCGTTCAGCTTCATCCATCGCGCGAGGCCCAGTCGCACGGGCGACAGCTGACCCCACGGAACGCCGGTGCGCCAGTCCTTCCCGGCCTGCAACAGCTCGCCCGAGATGGGGCTGCGCGGCAGGTAGGCCCGCGGACGAAACGACTCCAGCGAGCGCAGGGCGAGCCCGCGGTACACGCCCGCGGAGATGGCCGCGTGGCGCTCGCCGGCCGACACGTCGTGCAGCTCGAGCGCCACGTCCGCGACGACGGGCGCGCCCTGGGTACCTCCGACGGGCAGGTGCGTGACCCCCAGGATAGAGAGGGCGTCGACCGCGGCCGACACGACGTCGGAGTCACGCGACGCGAGGTTGCCGACGTGGGTCCGCAGCGCGGCGGCCTTCGCGGCGCGGCCGTCGTTCGACGTCGCGGCGGCCTCGGCGGCGGCCTTGATCTTGCCCGCGAGGACGATCTGCATCGTGCCGCCGCTGACCTGCGCAGCGATCTTGACGTCGGCGGCCGAGACGTGCGCGAAGTCGGCGGCCTCGCGCAGGCCCTCCTCGTAGAGGGACGAAGCGTGAGCCGAGGTGAACCCGGGGAAAGTGACGCGTAGCGATTCGAGGAAGGGTGTCGACATGCCGCGAGCATCACACGCGACGCGCGACGTGTCAAGTCCACCCGCGGCGTGGGTGATGTCCGTTGACGCACACCGAGCCGTCGGGCGTCATCAGCCACCACGCGCCGCAGACCTCGCATCCTATCTCGGCCGGCATCGACCGCGGCATCCGCGAGGACAGCGGCTCGCGGCCCGCGACGGGTTCCGCGTGCAGCGTGATGTCGACGTGCTCGTGTGCCTTGCAGGTGGCGAACGCCTCCGGGTCGACCGCGTGGGCGGCCCAGCCCGCCACCGTCGCGACGTCGACGACGGTGTGGGCGGAGTGCCTGCGCACGCGGACACGTGGGTCGCCGCCGTTGTTCATCGCCGCAGCGAGAGCGTCGTCGACGAGCTCGAGGGCTTCCCCACGCGTGAGCCGCACGAGGCCCATAACGCGCACGTGGTGCTCGGCCGCGGTCGACAGGATGACGGCGACGGGTCCGCGATAGATCTCGAGGTCGACGTTGGCGGCTGGTCCGCCGGTCTCGAGGTCCAGGATGACGCGATCGCCAATCTCGCGCGTCGACACGCGCCAGCCGCCCGCGAGCGCGATGGCCTCGGCTCGCTCGCGGACCACGACTGGCACCACGACGTGAACCTCGGTCGTGTTCGAGATCTCGATGCACTCGGCCATCTCGCCGCGGATGCGGGAGTCGTTCCACTTGCTGGCCTCGATGACGGCGGCTCGCGCCGCCTTGAACTGGGCAGGTGTCATCATGGGTTCTCCTCCGTCACGTCCTCGAACTTCGCCACGAACAGTGACAGATGCCTGGGGGCCCTGTCGGGTCTGTCGAGACGCCGGTATGCTGCAACCGCGTCGGCGACGCAGCGACTCACCTGACGCGTGGTCGCGTCCGGCGGCGGGGTCACGACGAGCACGCCCTCGGTAAGCCGCCACAAGCCGAACGCGACGGGACCGGACCCGGCCTCGTGCAGCAACCCATTCTCGGTGTAACCGATCTTCATGCAGGTCGTGTTCGTGTCCGGACCGTGCAGGATGGCGTGCGGCGTGAGCGTGCGGGTCAGAGTGCGCGGCAGGTGCCACTTCGCGACGGGGTCGGCCCGGCGCTTGACCACGTCCGCCCAGGTGTCCTCGCGCCGCACGGCCATGCCGATTTGCTTCCCGTCCTGGGCTGTCGCGTTGCTCACGAGACACAGGTGCGTGCGTGAGGCGTACTTGACCTCGGCGCGGTCTCCCGTGTACGCGAGCGGGTAGTCGTAGCACATGCGTGCGACGCGGGCGAGGCGTCGGATCAGCACGGCCCGCGAGTTCGCTCGCGTGTCGTTGCGTACCGCGAGCAGGTGCCCGCGGTAGTCGGCCGTGCACCAGCCGGGCACCGAGATGCCGGCGCGCAGCCGCAGGCCCGCGGCCTCACAGTCCCACGTGCTCCCGCCCGGTCGAGCGATCCAGTTGACCAGCTCCTCGCGGACGCGTCGCACCTGGTTCGCATCGAGCGAGATGACGTGCGCGACGACGTCGAGGTCAGCGTTCATCGACAGTCACCTCCGGCGCGTCGGCGTCGAAGGCCCGCGTGGCGTCGGCGCGCAGCTCGTCGAGACGAGCCACCACGGCCTCGGGCATGTCGCCGGTGTCGAGCCCCGCGAGCATGTCGTCGAGCGCGTCGTACGCCTTGCGGATCTCGGCGACGTGCTTCTGCCACGCGGACTCGGCGGCGGCGATGCCGTCGTTCTCGCCTCCCCTGCGGATGCTCCGAGTTTCCGACTCGTACCACTTGGCGATCGGCCCGTCGTCGGCGGGCCCGCCGATGTCCATCACGCGCTGCTCGGCGTCGTCGAGAGCCGCGTGGGCGCGGGCCAGCGTGTCCAGCGGGTCGCTCCCGCCGACGATCGCGGCGAGGTCGGCGAACGTGCCGGACCACCTGCTCGCGCGCGTGCTGGCGAGGACGGCCGCGGACGCGGCGGTCGTGCGCGTCGCCACGTCGTCGCCATGCAGCCCGAGCAGGCGGGCGAGCGCCGCGGCTTCGGGGCTCATGCCGCCCGGGGTCGACGCGCCGACGCGGGCAGCTGCGGCGTACACCTCGAGCTCGCGCCGCATGTTCGCCACGTCGGCGGCCACCTTCTCCGCGGCGTCAGCGTCGGACATGCCGACCGGGAGGTCGGTACGGCCCGTCGCGCGAGCGACGTGCAACATGCGAGCCGCCTCGTCGCGCAGCGGGCGGGCGGCCTCGCGGGCGACGCCGGACTCGTGGGCCGCGTGCGCGTCCGCGACGAGCTGCGCGAAGTGACCCGCGGCCTCGTTGTGGTCCGCCGACATGGCGTTCGCCCCGGCCGCCCGGCCGCCGATCTTCAGGATCGTCCGGTACCACATGCCGCCCGCGTCGCACGCCAGCACGTACGCGTGATCCCCGACGACGGCGACCTGCGAGACCTCGCCGGCGGCGCGACACGACAGGGCCCTCGTGATGACCTCGCGCAGGCCAGTGAGCGCGTCGGGTTTGCGGACGGCCTCGTGCTCGTGCGGACCGACGCGCGCGGTCCACCCCTTCGGGTAGGTGCGCTTGCTGACCTGCACGGGCAGCTTGATCGTGATCGTGGTGTCGGTGTCGGTCATGTTGCATCCTGCTTGCGTTGTGGATACGTGCCCTCGAAGCGCACGGCTTTGTCGTCCAGATACTCGTCAGCGAAGGGCTTGCCGGGATACAGCCAGAAGGTGAGCGACTCGACCTCGCCCCGCGTGAGCCCGTGCAGCACGAGCCACTCGATGAGCCTCTCCCGCACCACGTACGGATCACGGTGCGACTCGAGCGGGAAGGTACATCCCTCGTGCGACGAGGTCAGTCGGCAGGTGTGGATGATCAGCTTGTGCTCTCGCGCTAGCTCCGACTTGAGCCACGCGATCGCTCCAGGTAGCGGCTGGCCTGTGAACTCGTCGGCGGCTGTGAAAGGTCCCGCGTAGAGAGTGCCGTCGAAATCGACCGCGACGATACGCGGTCTCACGGCTTACCCCCGAACCGCCGCTGCAGTTTCGCGTACTGAGCCCGCGCCTCTTCATCCTCGCGCTGCTGCTCGCGCTGCCTGTCGGCCGCGGCGACGTCGTTGCGCCACAGCTGCACCGGCAAGTCGTCAACGACGCGCACCAGCGTCAGGCGCTCGATCTCCACCTCGCCGCGGAGCCACTCCGCGTCGTCGCTGTGCATGCGCGCCCGTGCGAACGCGCCGGCTTCTCTGTCGTCGGTCGCCTCGAACTCCTCGAAGCGTGTCCCGCAGGCGATGGTGTAGTCGCACCCGCCGCCGGCCTGTCGCATCACGATCGCGTACTTCACGTCGACTCCTGCACCTGCACGCGGACGGCCGCGACGTCGACGGGGCCGTTGTCGGACAAGCTCGCCGTGATCTCGACGTCGATCTCGATCAGGTACCACCGCGCATCGGAGCCGTCAGCGAGGGTCGCCGCGATCACGCCGCGCGTGCGGCCGTCGAGATCCGCTGCGTCGTCGCCGGCGTCCTGCTCGCTGCGCGCCCAGAACAGGGCGGCGTCGGCGGCGGCGTCCTCCACGGAGGTGCCCTCCCACTCGAGGTGTTCGGCGTCCCACTCCCGCAGGTCGCACAAGGCCGGGTCCATCACGTAGTAGATCATCGCGTGTCATCCTCGCACGCCGGCGGCGACGAGTCAAGCGCCGAGCCCCATGCCGGCTTCGGGGTCGCCGCCGGCTGTGGTCGCGGCGTCGGCCACGTCGCGGCCGTGACCAGCGGCCGCGACCATGCCGGGTCGTCGGTCACGTCGACCGCGCCCTCCCACTCCGGGGGCGTGGTCCACGTCGCGCCGTCGGGCACGCGCGCCTCGAGGACCAGCTTGCCGGCGCCGCGGTCCTCGAGGACGAGCAGCGCGTCGCCCCAGGTGCCGCGGTGCGTGACGCACTCGTCGACCACGTACCCGCGAGCGAGCGCCCCGAGCCAGTGCTTCACGTCGGCAGGAGTGACAGGCGCGACGAAGTCGACGCGGCGCGCAGGGGCGTCACCGGTCGCCGGCAGGTCGACCTCGAAGGTCAGGGTCGCGGGGTGGTTGTTGCTTTGCCGGTTGCCCCGCGTCGACTCGGTCCGCACGCGCACGAGACACGCGGCCCCCGAGGTGTCGGTCGCGGCGACGGGGATGCGCTTCACGTCGGAGAGCGCGACGCACCGCCGACGTAAGACGATCGCAGCCAGTGACGCCGCGGGGATGTGGTACCTGAAGACGCGAGACACCGCTAGAATATACGCACGATCAACACTTGGTCAAGCCTGCGAACCTCGGATGTCCGTGTAGGTACGAACCTTCGCGGCGTGATCCTCGAGCGCGTCGCACTCTGCACAGAGCCGCGAGTATTCATCACTAGCGGAGCGACACGCAGCCGACGCACGCTCACGCGTCGCTGGTGTCCGCGCTCGCGCGCACTTCTGCTGCAAGCGCTCCATCTCGGCGCGGGCCGCGAGCGAGCGTCGCCGCGTCTCGCGCCATTCGCTGTTGATCTGAAGCAGCAGGTGCTCAGCCGCGGAGGGCGGCGGGTTCGCGGTCCACACAGTGACCTGATCTCCAAACCCCCAACGTGTGCCGAGGACATCGGCGCGTCGCGCGTAACCGCGAAGCACGCACGGGATGATCGAGCGGGTCGCGCTCAGGTCGTGGGTCTCGGAGTCGTTCGTGATGGACATAGACAAGACTCTATACGCGTCCGCAATGCAAGTCTAGTATTATTCTCAGAGTCAGCGGAACAGTGTTCGTGTACCCGGAGTGCGTCGAGCGATGCCCGCAAGTCGTGCTCCGGGTCGCCAGTCAGCGACAGGCCCAGCACCGAGGCGATGTTGCCCGCGAGCGCCGCGACCCTCTCGCGGGCGTCCAGCTCGCGGGCGTGGGCCGGCGCGACCTGCCGCAGCACCGCGAGGTCGACGCGATGCAGCGCTGACGCCGGGACCCACCGGCACGCGGCCGGGACCTTGCGTAGCGAGCCCGCGACCAGCACGTGCCCGCCCTTCGCCGCGACCCGCAGCGCGACGCCGTCGTGCTCGACCTCGCCGTCGCGGGGCAGCCGACCCGCGGCCGTCACCAGCACGCCCGCGGCCCCGAGCACGAGCACGCGGTCCGGCTTCGGTCGCTTCGCGGGGGCCGCGGGTGGCAGCGCGGGTGGCGAGACCCGTGTCGGCGAGGCGGGCGTCGGCACGGACACGCCGTTGACCAAGAGGGCCGCGTTGACGGCTCGGCGCCAGCGGCTCACGGCCGACCTCGTTCGACTCGAGCAGACTTCAACCGAACCAACTTGTCGAGCGCGGCAGCGAAACCGTGCTCGTTGATGTAGGCCCGCGCTCGTTCCTGAGCTGCCCACGACACGGAACAGTCGGTCGACGTTTCTCGATGAAAGGCGTCAGCGAGCTCGTGCACAATTCGGACCTCGGGACCCGGAACGGTGCCGACTTCTTGATCCATCATGTCTCCGAGCGTAACCGGCAGCTCGACGCTCGACGCGAGACGTTTTGCCGTTGACGTTTTCTCTTGACCCTTGGGAATACGAACCGGACTGTGTGAACGCATCTGTCACTCCCGCCAGCGCCTTGCCTCCACGCTGTACAAGGTGGACCGTCGCACGTCGATGGCGTCGCGTCAAGCGGATTGATCGCGTACGCTCACAACGTGCTGGTCAAGATCAGGAAGCGTCGACGGTGCCGCGTGCGGTGCCGGCTCGCGCGTGCTCGTCGTTGACGGCATCGTCGCCGGCGCCGGCGGCCTCCTCCACGTCGACCTCGCCGCGGTCCTTCGCGTAGCCCTCGAGCACGCCGTACGCGTGCGCCTTGAGCTTGCAAGCGACATGCGTCGCGCCCACGTGCTCGCCGGCGTCGACGCGCAGGATGACGCCCTCGATGGGGTGCGAGGCGTCGAGCGTGGACGCGAGCCCGTGCATCGGCGCGGGGGCTTCGCCCTCGGCGAGAACACGGGCGCGACGGGTGGTCTCGCCGGCGGCCAGCCGGGCGACCATGAGGTGGCGCTCCTCGGGAGTCGCGCGCGCGAGGGCCGATGCGGCGATGGCGTCCGCAGCCGTGCCGAGGGCCCACGGCGTGGTGTGCTGCCAGGTGTCGAGAAGCGGCGGGGACTCGGCGCCGATCTCGGCGACCCGCTTGCGGGCCAGCTCGAAGGGCAGCTCGAGACCATTCTGCACCACGCGGTACACGAACACGCGCTGCTGCGGGGCGCCGGTGGCCTGCGGCTCGGACGCGCGGCGGGGCGTCGCGTTCAGGGGGTAGGGGTGGCCCGGACGGATCGGCGTACCGTGCGGCTGACACCCGTACGCGTAGTCGATCTTCTCGCCCCACGCCGCGCGCAGGAGCGCCGACTCGCCGCCCTTGTCCTTCGGGCGGTGGTGCTGGATCGGCTTGCCGCCGATGTCGTAACCGACGATCTCGTAGTACACGCACTCGCCGGGACGCAGGCGCTCGGCGAACCAGTCGGAGATGTTGCGGCGCATGCCCGGAGTCTGGTCGGGGCGGAGCGGCCGCACGACGCGGGCGACGCGACGGGTGCCGTTGACGCGCACGTGGGGGTCGAACGGGCGCCGGCCAAACCAGCCCGCGACCTTGTTCGCGGCGCGCTGCCACGGACGCAGCAGCGCCGGCACTTCCACGAGGCCGTCGCGGCCCGACGTGCCGTGGACCTTCTCGGTCGCCCAGACGCGAGCGCCGAGCGGGAAGTGGTACACGGTGCGATGCGCGGGTGGGGTGTTGTAGTGCTCGGGGAGAGCGGCGCGGGCGACCTGCTCGGCCGCGAGCTGTGCAGCGCGGACCTTCGCCGCGGCCCGCTGCGCGCGGGTCGGCTTGCCGGCGGGCTGCCGCGGGCTCCGGTCGGCGTCGGCGCGGCGATTGACGTCGGCGACGGCGGCGGGTGGCATGTACTTGCGAGCCACCACGAACCGGTCAGGCGGGTCGACGAGCGCCATGCAGCCAGGCATGATCTCGATCGGGCCGACCTCGTCGCCGTCCGCGTACTCCGGCAGCTTCGGCGCGGGCTGGTTGACCAGGGCCACGTACCCGGACGACCCACGCACCGTGCGCTCGACGGCGGCGCGGAAGTCCGCGAGCGGGATCCACAGCGCGTCGGTCCGCACGCCCCGCAACACGAGGTTGCGGATCCGCGGCGGATCGTCCAGGTAGCCGCCGAGCTTCTCGCCGGTGCGCGGGTGCCTGACGAGCAGACCGGCCGCGATGGCGAACTCGAGGTCGAGCACGCCCTCCGCGGGGAAGACGACGCCGAGCTCGCCGACCTTGCGGTCGACGCCCACGACGAGGCGGTACCCGCGGGCGGTGGCGCTGACGATGCGGTCAGCGCCGGGGATGGGAGTCACGTCCTCGAGGGACGCGACGACGGGGACGTAGCTGGGTTCTGTGGTCACGTGGTCTCCGGTGCGCCGGGCAGGCGCGGGAACATGGGCGGGACGTCGGCGAAGTCGTCGACGGCGAGGCACGGCTGCAGGGGAATCTCGAGGGACGGCACGTGCGCGTCGCTGAGGACGGGTGACGTCGGGGGCGCTCCCACACGAATAGCGGGCTCGTCAGGTGCCGGCAGCGGATGCGCCGGGGGTGGTGGGAGATCAGCGAGCGGCGCCGGCGGGTCGACGCGACGCACGTCGCCGGGGTCGATGCCGGCCCGCGGCGCAGCGAGGTCGATGCAGTAATGGTGGTCGCGCTCGACCCCGTCGCACGGCAATCCGAGTTTCCGCGCGGCTCGCAGCGTGGTGCCCGAGCCCGCGAACGGGTCGAGCAGGCGGCCGCGCGGGTGGCCCACGAGGCGGCAGAGCCACTCCATGAGCGCGGGCGGCTTGCACGTGGGATGGTCCCCCTTCACGCCGTCGGGCAGACCGGCCGCGCGGTCGGCCTTGCTGGCCTTCGGCACGTACCGGATCGGCAGGTCGACGTCGTCGGCGGTCGCCAGCGGGCCGACCCAGAAGAAACGCGACGGGCCTCCCGAGGAACCCGTGATCTCAGGATCGCCGTCGCCCGACGCGTTGCTCCCGTACCCGATACCCTTGCGCACACCAGCACGGCGCGACCCGCTCGCGCGCTCGCCGATCTGATCGTCGAGAATCGCTGCGGCCTCCGCGGAGAGCATGACGTTCTTCGGCCAGCGCCCTGCGTCGCTACCTGTACTGTAGCCCTTACCGGCAGCCTGCAATCCACCCCCGTATCCCATATCTGCAGTATTGTCGCGCCGCGTTGACTCGTTGCCGATGCGACACGCGTCAATGTTCATCGCGCCGCAGCCGTGCACGAGCACGTTCTGCACGGCGGTGCCCTCGCACGGTCGGCGCACGATGATGATCGGCTCGATGCCCGGGGCCAGCTGCGTTGAGTAACCGGCCCACTCGGCGGACGTGTCGGTCGCTGGCAATGTCAAATCGTAACCTTCATTATTGCTGTTGAGCACAGGCACAGTTGCTCCCGGCCGACTGGCACGACCCTTGCCGACCACCTCGCGCTTCGCCCAGTCCTCGCCCGGCGCGCGGGCCTCGATGATGAGGCGCTGCGCTTCCATCTCCGGCGGCATCGGTCCGAGCAGCGGCTCGAGCTTGGCCCACCGCTCGCGGGTCGGCACGTACGGTCGCGACTTCGCCGAGGTCCAGTGCGACCCCATGCCGTTCGTGCCGCACGCGGCGTCCAAGTCGCGTGGCTTGAGCCCCAGCGCCTCGCACCGCTCGCGGATCCACTTCGTGCAGCGCAGCACGACGTCGCGGTCGTGGCGTCGCCGGTCGATGCGCTTGTCGACCGTGCCGGATTTCGACATTCCCTGCGCTTGCACGTGACCGATTACGTCGAGCACCTCGAAACCGGCGAGCACGAGCGCGAGCGCCATCCAATGTTGCGTGCGCGGGCTGGCGAACACAGCACCGATCGCGCCCGGCTTGCAGGTGCGGAACACCTCACGCCACAGCCGCGGCCCCGGCACAAAGCTATCCCATTTTGCACCTAGGAACCCGCCGGGACCTGCCGTGCGCGCGAAGCGTGCAGCGATCTCGGACAGTCCCGGCGGCGGCGGCTTGGTGCGACCGCCCTTGCCGCGCACGAAGTCGCCGGTGAGGGCCCACTGCACGATCACGTCGAGCGCATCAGGCGGCGCGCTCAGGCCGTACGGCGGATCGGTAACGAAGCCGGTGTACGTGCCGTCGGGGATCGTCGCCAGCACGTCGAGCGAGTCGCCCTCGAAGAGGCGGATGAGGGGCAGCGCGACGTCGGGATGCGGTGGCGTGGTCGATTCAGTCATGCGTAGTCGTCTCGATTCAGTCATGCGTAGTCGTCTGCGCGGGTGCGCGGGAGTTTGATATTGGAGCGGTACCACCGCGCCGGCTTGGCCCGGGCGCGTCGGAGGTCGCGGACCTTGAGCACCGCGGCGGCGAGCAGGACGGTGGCCAGCGCCGTCGCTGCGTAGCAAGCGGGGCAGGTGGGGAGATGCGAGGAAGTCAGCACGAGGAGCGGCATGCTTCGGGGGTACCACGAGGCCGGCGGCGTGTCAACTCCCGGGCACGGCATCAACGCGCGGCGCGTAGGCGCGAGGGCCCGGGCGGTGCGGCGGGTCGCCCCTGCGAGCCGCGTCGACCTGCACACCGGACGGGCGCCGGACGTCGCAGCCGATGGACTCGCCGACCTCGAGCCGACGCTCGCCGGCCTCGTGCTCGAGGTCTTGCACCGCGGGCTCGAGCTCAGGCGGCACGAGGTCGCGGTTGACATAGTACCCGTCCTCGTGGTAGGTCGCGCGGGCGAACGCCACGTCGTCAGCACAGGCCCACACCTCGGGACCGTCGGGCCCCGGCTCGCATCGCAGTTCCATCCGCATGCCCGCATCATGCGTCGTCGACGGCGGCGCGCAAGCCCGGCGTGTCGCATGATGACAGCATGAACTCGCACGCCCTCGTCTTGCTCGCCGCCCTGTCGGTCGTCCTCCACCCGTGCCGCCCGTCGCCCCCGCCGGACGACGAGGTTCCCGTCACCGCTCCGGCGCCAAGCCCCGCGCCGGACGACATCGCCGGCGACTAGCACTCGCCGGACACGGGCCCGACAACCAGCGCCGCGCGCGACTCGACGACGCTGCGCACGTGCTCGCTCCACGCCCGTGCCCTCGCCTGGATCGCGTCGCGCATGGTCGGGCCCTCGCACCTGTCGCCACCCGTCACGAGCCCGCGGCGCGCCCACCGGTAGACCTGGCCGGGCGTGCAGCGAGCCGACCGCAGCTCACGGGCCACGTCGGCCCGCGTCCTCTCGAACGCCGGCCCGTCGAGCACGTCGGCGTCGTCGCACTCGATCGAGTAACACGCCGCGTCGGGTGTGCTCGCGGTCGTCGATCTTGCTGTCCCCCAGCATGTCCTGATCCCCATGCCGGCAGCGTCGCACGGACGCGACGTCGCGTCAAGCGGGCTCAGGCCGACTTGCCGGTTGGCGCCGTCGTCGGGCCTGCGGCCGGGTCCATCCGCTCCCACCATGGCCCGTACGCCTCCTGCACCGCGGGGTGCGTCTGGATCGGCAGGTCGGTGCGGCGGATCTTGGTCTCGCCGCTGTCGTCCGCGGTCACGTCGCGCTCGAGGAGCTTGGTCATCACCGCCGCCTCGCGATCCTGGTCCGACATCAGGGACCACAAGTCCGTCCGGACCTCGAGGAAGTGCGCGAGCCCCTTGCCGAGCTTGGCGCCCTTCATGTGGACTTGCACCCCGGGCGGGGGCTTGATCCACTTGAGCACCTGCAGGTGCGGCGGCTTGCCCTGCCGCTCGTTCTCCTGCTCGGGCTCCGCATCGAGACCGTCATCCGGACCCGCGAGCCCTGGCGCGCAGCCGCGGGGCGGGGACTTGAGCTTCGGCGCTTTCGGCTTGCGCGGCTTCGGCGTCTTGGTCGACACGTAGATCTGGTCGACGACCAGGCCCCAGCGCCCCACCTGGGGAACCGTGTTGCCGTGCTTGCGGATGACAGCGGCGACGATCTGCTTCGTCGCAACATCCACCTCGTACATCGTTTCGCCTTCGTTGATCATGCTGTACCTACTCGTCCTCGCCGGCGCCGGCGCGTGCGAACATCTCGTGCGCGGGCACCGGCACCAGCCGCTCCCGCTCGTCGTCACCCAGACCCAGCCGCACGATCGCGTCGAGGTCCCGGGAGAGCGTGGCCTGGCCGCTCTGCTGGCAGCCCCAGCCGGTGTAATCGCAGCCGGCCGCGACGACGAACCACTCGCCGCGCAGCAGCTTGCCGACGCAGACCCAGTTCGGCCCGTCGTTCTGACCCTCGGCGACGGCCGCGACGAACGCGACGTCGCTGCGCCCGAACGGGCGCGGGTAGCCGCGCTCGCCGAGGACGCGCACCACATCGCGGCTGACGTTCGTCTCGTCGCTGCCGGCGCAGCCGAACGCCTCGCGCCAGTCGTAACTCATGATGCAGACCGGCGCCGTGTTCGGCTCGATGCTGCCTCGCATGTGCTCCGCATCGGCGAGCAAGCAGCTCGCCTTTAATTCGTTCATGTTCATCGTGTCTCCCTCTTGTGCTCGTGTGTCGGTCCGTGGCTCGTGACGACCACGCGCGAGTCGACCTGCTCGGCGAACTCGTGGATCGTCATCATCTCGACCCCACTCGGCTGTCCGGTCTTGACGGCCTCGCTCGTCGGCATGTCGGTCGACAGCGGGGCGCCATGCTCGTCGCCGTATCCCACGTACACCGGTACCTGATCGGGGTCGACGACGTCGGTGTGCGTGAACACGATCCCGTCGAGCTGCCCAACGTGGGCGACGGCGTGGCGTGCGGTGACGAGGTCGAGCTCGCCGGCACACATGCGACCTTGCCACCCGGCGAGGTTCGCCCCGGGGCCACTGGACCGACCGGTGTGGTTGTGGTCGTGCGCGAGCAGCACGTCGAGCTCGGGGCGCGCCGTCGGCATGGGTCCCGCGCCGTGGCGCGTCTGGTAGGTACGCGTCACGCCGTAGCGTCGCACAGGCCCGTCGTACGTGGCCTCGGCGAGCAGCGCGTCGGCGTTGGCGAACGTGCAGTCGGAGTGCGTGACGTGCGGGAAGAAGCCGTGGGTCTGGTCCAGCAGCATGCCCTGGGCGCCCTCGAAGATCGTCAGCGAGTCGGGCTTGCGCAGGTGCTCCTCGAGCCACCCATGTCCGACGATCGTCACACGCTCGGCCCAGCGCGTCATGCGATCGACGAGCACATCGACGACACCCTCGTCGCGCAGCATCGAGAACTCGTCCTCGAGCGCCTGCGACTGCGGGGCCTGCGAGTACGCCACGTTCAGCGCGGCGCGCTTCTGTTCCTGGATCTGCGCAAGGCGAGCGCGCAGGCGCTTGGGGTGGCGCAGGGTGCCGACCGCGACCGACGGGTGCCCCAGCTCGTAGTCCAGGCGCGTCTCGTGCACGCCCATGCCGCAGCTGCCGTGGGTGTGCCTCGCGCCCCGGACCAGCTCGCGCACGCGGTTCGCGGCGATGTGGAACCGCGTCGTCACCAGCGCGGCCTCGTCGACGTAGACGCGGGTGAGCGGGTCGCCGATGCTGATCGGGTGCGGCAGCCCGGCGAGCACGTCGGACTCGACGAGCATCGCCAGCGGGTTGACGACCATGTGCGAGGACAGGAGCGTCTTGCTGCCCGCGAGGCTGGCCGAGCCGAACTGCGAGAAGGTGTGGTGGGTGCCCTCCGGCAACACCACGTTGTGGGCCGCCTGCGCGCCGCCGTTGTAGCGGACGCAGACGACGTCGCCGCCGGTGGCGTGTCGACGGGCGAGCCAGTCGACGGTGGTGCCCTTGCCCTCGTCGCCGTAGCCGAGACCGGCGATCACGAAAACGCGTGCTTGTTCTTGCTGCTGCTGTGGCATGCGTCTCGTGTACTCTGATCTCGACGACGTGTCAACGCTCGAACCACCACGCGAGGCCGGCTGCTAGCCCAGTATCGCGGCGCTGCCTGCGATCCAGACCAGCAGCGCGGTCACAGGCGCACCGTCGCCGAGGGCGTCGACTTGACCGGCAGGTCGCCGGAGCCGACGCGCGCGAGAGCGGTGCTGCGGGCGAGCTCGCCGAGGCCCGAGGTGACAGCCGCGACGACGGTCGCCGAGGCGCCCACGTCGGCGAGGTCGCGGTGGATGCCGCTGGCGTCGACGGCCCCCTCCATGAGCCCGACGGTGGTCGCGATCGCCTCGCACACGGCGGTCGGGTCCTGCAGCTTGATCACCCGCTCGGCGCCGATGAGGTCGACCCAGAAGCGGCGGATGTCGGCGTTGCTGAAGTTCTGCGTGCCGTTGGGGATGATGAAGAAGATCTCGAACTTCTCGCGTGCCGCGTCGATGATGTTCTTGATCGGCACGTCGCCCTGGACGCGGTCGCCGATGATGCTCTCGATCTTGTCGCGCTTGGCGACGGGGTACGCCGCCTCGTCGCCGATGATGAACATATAGCCCTTCTCCCCGCGCTTCTCGAGGCAGTCCATCTTCGCGTGGCGCGCGAAGTAGTAGAGCGCCATCTCGTAGGACTCCTGATTCGAGCCGCCGCCGCAGCCCTCGATCAGCATCGACGCGAAGGCGTCGTCCATCTCGTTGCCGCTCTCGAACTGCCCGACCTGCAGCGGCGCGACACTGGTGTCGAAACAGTCACCGATCGCGCCGAAGAGGACTTGCGGGTGCTCGCAGTAGCTCTTGCCGACGAGCATCGCCATGAGGCCGGGGAGCTTCTGCTGCATGATGACGGGCACCTGACCCATGCTCCCGGTGTGGTCGAACATGACCACGATCGACTTGCTGCGCGGGTGCGCCGCCGAGTCGCGGGACTCCCGGTCCTTGCCGCGGATGTCGAGGCTCGGGTGGAGACTGGCCGCGACGGCGCCCGAGGCGACGGCGGCGGTGTGGATGAAGGTCGGGGTGCCGGTCGCGGCCCGGGTGGCGGCGCGAGCCACGTGTACGTCTGCGCTGTAGGTGCTGGATCCCATGATGTCACTCGCTTTCGTTGTCGCTCAGGTGGTGATGGTCGACGGCATGTGCAGCCGCCGGAAGGTCGGCGGGCCCACGAGCCCGTCTAAGATCTTGCCGAGGTCGTCGTGCAGCGCCCACGCGTCGGCAGGCCGTCGAGCCGGGTTGGCGATCTGCGTCCCGAGCACGAAGGCCCGGATCTCGCGCGGCACGCCCGGCGGGAAGGTGAGCACGTCCGCGGCCGCGTCGGCGCCGAGCAGGTGCGCGACGCACCGGCCGAGCATGTACACGTCCGCCTGCGGGCCGATGGGTTTACCTGCGACCAGCTCGGGCGGGTAGTACGCCTCGCTGCCCTTGACCAGCGCGCGGCCCTTGCTGCCCGCGGGCACCGCGTAGCACCAGTCGACGAGCAGCGCGTCGTGCTCGGTGGGGTGCACGAGCACGTGGGCCGGCAACACGGCGGCGTGCACGTGGCCGCGGTCGTGCACGAGTCCGAGGGCGCCGAGCATGCGCCGGGCGATCCACGCCACGTCGCGGAAGTCGAGCCCGTCGGGGTACGCGGCGCGCACCTGCGCGAGCGTCACGTACTCCGGGTCGGGACTCTTGCGCGCCGTGCTGGCCCGCGTGATGATGTTGACGCGACGGCGGTCGCCGCCGGACCGCACCTCGAACGTGTCGAGCAGCTGCGGCAGCAGGCGCGAGAGGCCGGTCGCCGGGAGGTTCGGGGACACGGCGCGCAGCGCAGCGGCCTCGGCGGCGAGCAGGTCGTTATCCCTCGGGTCGCGCGCCACCTTCGCCACCGCGGCGACGCCGTCGCGCTCCGTCGCGTACACCTCGCACAGGTCGCCGGACGCGAGCAGGGCCGTCATCGCGTAGGTGGTCTTGCCGGCCCGCAGCTCGAACGGGGAGAACACCGGGGACGCGGGCGCGACGGGCCCGCGAGCCTCGGCGATCAGCACGTCGAGCCGGCGCCACGCTGTGTCGTCGCCGCCGAAGAGGTCGGCATGGATGTTCGCGCGCAGCTTGCGGATGCTCGCGTCGGTCGCGGCGGCCGCGGTGCCGAACAGGTCGGCGAGCGACTTGGCCGCGACGACCGCGGCAAACAAGGTGAGGTCGGGCTTCTTGCTCATCACGTGCCCTCTACACCTCGCACGACGCGAAGTCAAGCGACGTCTCGCGCGTGCCCGGCCTGCACGTCTCGACGATGCACCGGTTTGGGGTGATGTGCGTCTGGCGCCACTTGTGCAATTCAAGCCACCCGCACGGCGGGCGGACGTCGCAGCGCTTGCCGTACGCGTTCAGGGCACAGGCCCAGCGCCGGCGCCACCACCACGCGAAGGTAAAGGGGAGCCTCGCGGTGCACGTCTGGCTCGCGAGGTCATCGCGCTCCGGACACCAGCCGTACCCGCGCATGCCCGGTGGCACGGGCGGTCGCGTTGTCGGACACGTAGTATGGTTATGCACGTTGCGCCAGACGTACATCTGGAATAGACCCCGGTCCAGGCAGGACGTATACCAGTGCGTCTCGTACGGTGCGCAGGGTTCGCTGGTGATCAGGATCGGCGAGGTCATCGTCATCACCACTTCGCAGCGGCCGGGCCCCAGGCCAGGCGGATCGGATTTTTTACGTCGTCGGGGAAGTCCCCGCCGCAGATCCACTTGCAGTAATTCGCGCCAGCCACGCGCAGGCTTTTGCCCTTGTGCTTGCCGAACTCGACGAGGATGTTGTCGGGCGTCGGCTTGTCGGCGGTCTTGCCGTCGAGCCACTTGAGCTTCCCCTGCGAGTCGACGGCGCCCGCCGGCGCAGCCCTCGCGGTGCCCAGCGACAGCGCCGCCTCGAGGTCAGGGATGTGCCCGCACGCGGCCTGGGCGGCGAGGACGGCGAGCGTGGCGAGGCTGTCGGCGTCGGCCGCGTGCGCGCCCTCGAGGACGCCGAGACCATAGCGCAGCGCGGTCCCGGCGAGGGTCATCGGCGGGTCGGCGGCCTTGCGGATCAGCATCGCGTCGAGCATCGGCGTCCGCAGCAGCAGGTCGGCGACGTCGCCGCGGCCGACGCGGCGCAGGTCCGCCGCGAGCACCGGCACGTCGTAGCGCAGCGCATTGTACCCGCAGAGGTACACGGCGCGCTCGGCGACGCCGGTCTCGGGGTCGGCGCCGGTGAGCCACAGCAGCAGCTCGTCGGCGATGGCCGCGAGGCCGGGACCCTGCCGCACCTGCGCGTCGGTAATCCTGTGGATCGCCTGCGACGCGGGGTCGATGCGACAGCCGGGGTTGACCATGACGACGTCCGAGAACACGTAGCCGGCGACGGCTGGGGCCGCGGGTGTTGCCGTCGCCGGGTCCGCCACGGCCGGCTCGTCCGCCTCCGCGAACGCGGCGAGCAGGTCGGCGTCGCTGGCGTCGGAGCGGTGCACGTAGCGCAGGGGCGCGGGCGCGGGCTCATGCGTGGTCGCGCCTGGTGGGAGGTGCACGGGGTCGCCGCACCCCGGCAGCGGCTCGCCGGAGAATGCCGCGATCCCGAGCTGCACCACGCGCGCCCGACCCGCGACTCTCGCGTCACCTCCTGCGGGGTCGGCGCAGGTCTCGACGTCGAACGTCAGGACGATAGCGGCGGGCGGGAGGCAAGCGACGAGGGCGACGAGGTCGGACGGGCGCGGGTGCACCGGCACATGATGCGCACGCCCGGGCTCGCGTCAACCGGCGCGACGCTGGGCGCGACGCTCGACTTGCTCGGCCCGGTACGCGCTGACCTTGGCGCGGAAGTCCTCCGGGGACGTCGAGTGAATCAGTAGCGCGGTCCCGGGGATCCCATGCTTGCGGTCCATGTCGATGGCCTCGTTGACGAGGTCGTAACGCGCATCACGCCACGTGGCCTTCGCTGCCGCGGCCTCGTCGGCGGTGACGAAGCCGAGCGCGACGCAGGCCGCGACCTGCTCGTCGGTATCGCACGCGACGCGAATTTCGGACCCGAGCGCGCCGCGGGCGTGCTCGCGGATCGCAGCAGCGAGCGCTTGCTCGAACGACACGCCGCGAGCGAGCCAGACGATGCCGGCCCAGAAGTAGTGAGCGCGCCAGCCCGGGTGGTACCCGCGGTCCACGTCGACGCGGTGGCCGTTGTAGTCAGCACCGCCAGCACGGGACGCGTTGGCGTAACTGCCGGTGGCGATAGCCATCCGGTTCACGGCGTCGATGAGGGAGAAGGGGCGCTGCGGCATGTGCATGGTGCGGGTCGGCATGAACAGAAAGGTACATGGTGCACTCGCCGACGTCAAGATTTATTTTCAAGAAATCATCAGAACACTGGTGCGCGTGCGCACGCGCTAGTTCTGGCGCACGTGGTGCCCGACGGGGCACGCTGAAGGCATGACCTCGCCGACCACCTCCGGGCCATGGGCCCGCAAGAAACCGCTACCGCCGGCGCTCGCTCCCGAGTCGCGCCCGCCCGAGACCCTGTTGCGTGCGCTGCGCGCGCGCGTCGAGAACGGCTGCCCGTTCGACCTCGCCCGCCGCGCGTGCGGCGTCAGCGACGCGGTGCACGACGCGTGGATGACGCGCGGGCAAGCGATCCACGACGCGCAGCCCGACCGGCTGTACCACGAGGGCGGCTGCGTCATCGGCGGTTCGCTCGAACCGGAAGCCGAGTACGCGCGCATCGCCACGACGCTACAGGCGCACGCGAGCGCGGACCTCGTCGAGCAAGTCTACAAGATCGCGAAGGACCCCGCGCGCCGGCGCGACCAGCTCGTCGCGATCCAGATGCTCCTGCGCGGTCACGGCGAGCGAGCCTTCGATCCGCGCACCGAGAATGACGTCACCATGACCGCGCACTCCGAGCCCGTGGTGTCGCAGGCGACGATCGACGCGATGACCCCCGAGGAGATCGCGCAGATCCGCGAGGGCGCTCGAGCCCTGAGCGAGCGGCGCAAGGCGACCGAGGCGCTCATCTCGGCGGCGTCGGCTCGGGCTGCCGCGGTGGACGCGCTCCCGCCCGCGCCGGAGCCGGTCACGGACTGACGCTCGCCCGCAGCATCGCCACCGTCTCTTCGTAGCTCGCCGCGTCCGGGTCGGCGTCGACCGCGACGAGCT
>ERZ650311.512-NODE-512-length-24219-cov-17.502400_pt1 | contig 24219 bp, 35 predicted proteins | sample MGYA00376247_ERZ650311 | MGnify/ENA primary metagenome ERZ650311 (study PRJEB26733, sample SAMN07839324) | wastewater metagenome | biome: small river; feature: stream; material: water | place: USA: North Carolina | collected 2016-07-28 ...
TCCTTCTCATGGTGCTCCGCAAGGACGGCACGCCGCACGGCGTCACCAGCTACGGTCTGCACGCCGTCGAGGAATGGACCCCCATCGCCTTCGTCGAGGGGCTTGATGATATCGACCTGACCATGAGGGCGGTGACGTGAGCGATCTCTTCATGACCAGGCGCGCCGCGTTCAGTGGCGAAAACGACCGCTATCGCGACGAACTGCGACGATGCTGGGATGCGTCGCTGCCGATGCTGGTCGTCTGCATGCTCAACCCCTCGACGGCGGATCACGAGAAGGAAGACCCCACGCTCCTGATATTGATCCACTTCGGGAAGCTATGGGGCTTCGGCGGCTTGATCGTCGTCAACCTCTACTCGCTTCGCGCCTCGCAACCTTCGGCTATGATGGTGGCGGAGTCGCCCATCGGCCCCAATAACGCCGCCTACCTCAATGAGGCGATCGCCTACGCCGAAGAACATGGCGGCTGGCTTCTCGCCGCGTGGGGGAACGACGGCGGATGGGAAGGGCGAGACGAATGGTTCTGCGCGCGTGCGCTGCAAGCCGGCGTCACTCTGAAATGCCTCGGCACGACAAATAGCGGGAAGCCCAAGCACCCCATGGCGCGCGGCAAGCACCGGATTCCGCGTGATCAGAAGCCAGTGGCCTGGCGCAACGCAGCGGGGGTTTGTCCATGAAGGCCCTCACTATCTGGCAGCCATGGGCGTCGCTGATCGCCATCGGCGCGAAGCCCTACGAGTTTCGCGGGTGGGCCGCCCCGCGCGCGCTTCGCGGTCAGCGCATCGTCATCCATTCCGGCGTCCGCCCCATGCGTCGCCAGGAGCTGCAGGCGCTGTGGCTCCGCCTGACCGGCCGCGAACCGTGGCGCACCGGCCTCGTGGCCGACAAGGCGCTGCCGCTGCTGAAGAGGGTCATGGCAGGCCTGGCGCTCCCGATGGGACATGGCCTCGGAACGGCGATTCTCGGCGAGCCGACCAAGAACCCGGACCTGCCGGGCATGCCGGCCTGCGGCGACGGCCTGAGCGATTCCGACCGGAACGAGCACTGTAATTACGCATGGCCGCTCACCGACTGGCAGGACTTCGCCCCACCCATCCCCTGCCGCGGCGCTCAGGGTTTCTGGGATTGGCCAAGCGACCTTCGCCAGTCTGGAGACGCCTTGGGATGACACGCCCGGAACCGATCAATCTTGGCGCGCCCTCGCAAGACCTTTGCTTCGTCAGCGAGGGCTTGCGTCACCAGCGCGCGCACTGCGCCGACGTGCCAGATAGATTGCCGCAGCATCGGCGAACCGGGCTTGAAGTCTTCGCGGCTCAAGTCCCATTGCTCGCCGTCGAAAGCCGCTTTGGCGCCCATGACGGCCTCCACCAGCACAACGCGGGTGGTGTTCGGCGTGCGCTCAAGCTGGGCGCGGATGCTGCACGCGATCTCCCCGGCTCGCTTCGCCGGCTCGCCGCGCTCGGTCAGGCGGGCGAAGATGTAGAGGCACACGAGGTCGTTGATCTCGTAGACGCGCGCGACGCCTGGCGTCGTCTCAGGGGCGCACGGATACTCGCCGTTGGCGATGGAATCGGCGAGCTTCTGTCGGTCGATATTGACGACTCGGCAGGCGGCTTTGGTTTCGGCGCGGTCGGGCTGCATCGGAGGCGGTCCTTGAAAGTGGTGCTCGGGGCTAACCTACATGAATCCGCCGATAGGTCAAGCCCTAACGCCGCCGCCCCCCGGAGACGCGGCACGGTAGTCCCGGCAGAACCGGCCGTCGAACGCGCGTTTATCCCAGCACCTAGAGCCACATCGGCCCGTCGCCGCGATACGCCGCCGCGCCTTCGTCCTTCGCCGCGATGCCGGCCGCCATGATCGCCGTCACGATGCCGTCGATGCGATCGAGGCTCTTGGCCTTCGTCGGCTTCCTGTTGCCGCCGTCCGGCGGACCGAACGGCGAGGAAGGGGAAGGAAGCCCGGCGCGTGGGGCAGCCGGGCCTATCGCCGCCCAGCCGGAGCCGGGCGGGATTAGGTCAAGGTCGCTTGGCCATCCGCGCCAGAACGCGGGCGTTGTGGCCGACCACCCAGGCGAACGGCGCGCAGAACAGCGCGAGCGCCCACCAGCGCGGCCACGCCAGCCAGCAGAAGAGGACGACGACGGCCAGCTTGATCGCCCAGCGGAACGGCCGGGTCAGCGGCTGGGCCATGATCGCTGCCACGATCGGGTTCTTCTCCCGCCCGCCGCGGGCGAGGATCGCATCGGTCAGCAGCGCGTCGGCCACGTTGAGGCCAAACGCCAGCAGACAGAGGACGAGGGCGAGGCTCATTGGCACCGCTCGTGCACATGCTTCTGGAGATCGATCATTGCCCGCCGCATGGCGTTGTAGGCCAGCGTGTCGCGCGCGCTGACTTCGACCATCCGCTCTCCGGCGGCGATGGGCTGAAGCGGACCGGGCGCGACCATGAGTTCCGCGGCCGGGCGGCACGGCGGCCGCGCGAGGTCGGCCGGAACCGCCACCGCCGGGCCTGCGACGCCGGTGCAGCCCGCCAGAGCGAGGGCCGCGACACTCGCCAGCGTCGCCAGAGCGTCTTTCATCTGCCCCTCCGCAGCTCGTTGAGCCGCTCGGCCGTCGCAGCGTCATAGGTGCAGTCCCGCGCCGACGGCGACACCCTGACGACCTCCTTGACGACCTGGACAGCGGTTTCGGTTTCGGCGGCGTCGGCGGCGTGGCGCGCCTCGGCCTCGGCCACTCCGGCCTGATAGGCGGCTTCCTCGCGCTCGCGGACGCCCCGCCGCGCCTTGGCCTCGGCCGCCGCCAGCCGCGCCTGCCATGCGGCGTCGCGCTCCGCCACGGTGCGGGCGACCAGCGCGTCAACGGCCCGCCCGTGCCAGTAGAGACCCCCGACGACCAGAGCGAGCGCCACCGCCGCTCCGGCCGCCCAGCGCCCCAGCGGCGAGCCGAGGAAGGCGAGAACGGCGCTCACCACACCCACCAGCCGAACCGGCACTGCCCGGCGGCGAGGCCGTAGCCGATCGAGAAGGCCATCCCGGCGATCCCGATATAGTCGATCCAGTGCGCCGGGATCGAGGCGATGAGGCGGCCGATCATGCCCCACCCCCGCCGTTCCGGCCCTTGAACACCGACAGGGCGGCGTCGGCGATCTTGTCCCATGCGGCGATCAGGGCGGCGGGGCCGAGCAGCCCGGCGAACCCGCACGCCGCGCCAACCGCCGCGCCGCTGAGGTTCAGCCACGACCCCAGCCCATAGGCGATGATGCCCAGCGCCGGGGCCGCGATCAGGGCGGCGATGATATCGCGCGGCCCGAGCGGCGGCACTGCGCCGTCCTTGCTCTGCGCCCAGGTGTGGCCGAGCCGCGCCACGATCCCGAGCGCCGCCAGCAGCATCGCCCAGGCCCAATCAAGCCATGCGTTCCCCATCTCAGCCCCCCGCCTTCTCGATCGCCGCCAGATAGGACGCATGCAGCCGCGCGATCTCTCCCGCCCGGTCGGTCCCGTTGATGATGCGTCGCGCCCCAACCGGATCGTCGGCCGACGCGCCGAAATACCGCGCCAGCGTGTGGCGGCCCTTGCCGTCGCCGGCGAACCATCCCTCGGCCATGCCGTCGAACAGGATGCGCACCGCGACGGCGGGCAACAGCGCGCGCTCCGGCTTGAAGACAAGATCCTCGCCTATCTTCGCCCCGGCCCGGACGTAGTTGTCCTTCCATGTGAGCTGGACATAGCCGCGCCCGTAATAGGCGACGCCGGTCACCGGATCGGCCACGCCATACGGGCGGCCCTTGCCTTTGCCGTATTCCTCGATCGGCCGCATCGTCGAGGCGGTCTCGTGCTGCACCGTCGCCAGCATGTAGGCGAGGCGGCGGGAATCGGCCCAGCCGCGCCGGTCCCATTCGTTCAGGATCGTCTCGAAGCCGTTGACGCGCTCCTGCGTCAGCGCGCCGCCGAACAACTGCCGGATCGCGTCGTAGAAGATCGCGCGGTTCATCATCACTTCCTCCGTCTGAACAGGAAAGGCGCGCAGAGCGCCGAGGCCGCGACAATGACGGCCAGCAGGCCGAACCCCACCAGCCGCGCGGCGAGGTCGTTCGGGTCCATTGCGGCCTCCTGAAAGCAAAAGGCCCGCCGCATTGGCGGGCCTCCGGACGTGCGAGCGCCGCCCGCTCCTAAGGCGTCTCCGGGCCGTCCACCGGGCCGGGTCCGCTTTCATTCGGCGGACCGATGGGCGCATCCGGCGAACCGGGCGTCGGCGCGGGCGGCGTGATCGGGGTTTCGCCCGGGCCGGGCGGATCGACGGGGCCGGGACCGCTCTCATTCGGCGGCGGGAACGTCTGCGACATGTCGGGCACTCCTTGGTTTGGCGGCGGCGGGTTGCGGGACGCTCCGTTGTCGCAGGCCGCCACTGCGACAACGCAGGCGAGCAGAGAGAGATGCTTTTTCACGATGGCTGGCCCTCCATCTGGCGTTCCAGCGCGATCAGTCGCGCCACACGTTCAATCGTTTCCGCCTCGGCCTGCGCCTTGAGCGTGGCGATGTCCTCCGGCGCGTCGGCTTGAACCGTCAGGCAGCGGGGCGCGGCCTCGATGGCGTTATGGCCGCGGACCGGCCTGACGCTCCCGTCGGCATTCGCCCAGGCGCCCGAGACGCGGAACACGAGGCATCCGAACGCGCTGGCATCGGCGTCGAAGGCGACGCGTGTACGGACGAAATCTGTTCCATCCGTCCAGAGGGCGTCGCTCGCCGACATGCTCCAGCCGCCGACGACAGGCGTCGGCTCGGTCTGCGTCCAGGTCATGCGGTCCTCACAAATAGTTGCCATAGGTCAATCGGTCGATGCCCGCTTCCTCGTTCGGCGTCGCGCCTGGCTCGCCCGTCGCCAGCCAGAGATAGTCGGGGTCCGCGCGCTTCTGATTTGCGGCCGTGGAGCCTGCGACCTCGGCCGAAAGCGTCGAATTGGACATGCGCCAGAAGCAGTCGTAGATGGTCGAAGCCGTCAGCCCGGTGATCGTCCCGCCGGTCACAGAGATATCGCCGCCAGGCGCATAGACCGTATGCGAGATGATCGTGATCTGCGTCGTCGGGATCGTCGCGCCGATGACATTCTGCACACTGCGCGTGATGCCGTAGGGGCCGAGCGCATTGATCGGCAGCCCTTGATATTTATCGATCTGCCCCTCGTCGCTGATGTTCTGGAAGCGCTCAACCGGCGGCATCCAGTCCGATGCCTTGTTTCCGTTCTCCCACATGATGTCGGTGACATCGACAGTCACGTCAGCGCCAGAGACGATGAAGAACCGCGCTTGCGCAGAGGCCATGTTGGCGTGCGCCGAATTGAGCGTCCACGCGAACTTCGTCGCCGTCGTTGTGATCGCGAATGTCGTCTCCGGCAGGGTGTCCGGATAGAGGTCCGCATAGAGCGTCGCCGTCGAGGCCCCTGAAATTATCTTGGCGACAAACGACAGCGTGATGTCCTTTCCGCTCGGCCACGCCTTCGCCTCCGAATAGACCGCCGGCGCGCTGCCGCCGCTGCGCGCCAGTCGCACCCCCCAGCCGGAACGCCCGTTCGCCATGCCGGACGCCACGAAGCTCGCGCCCCCGAAATAAGCGCCCGACGACCAGTTCGTCTTGGTCAGCAAATTGACCCCGCCGATCTTGATCAGCGCATTGTCGATGGCGGAACCGTCCGTCGTAACGTTGGTCCAGCTAGTCCAGTTGCACTTTCGGCCCGGCACATTAGAAATCGCCTTGGCTCTGACCTGCATCGCTTGCTGCGCGCCGACACCAGCCGTCACGAACGCCTCAAGCACGGTGGCGTCGCTCATCGTCGTCGGCGTGATCGTGGTTTCGCCTGACTTCCTGACCTGAAGCAGCACACCAGTCACCGATGCGTCGGTGAACGCCGCCCAAGTGCATTGAATCGCCGGAACCGAACCGGCCGCGGTTGTCAGCACGGCCGCCGCAGCCGAGAAGCCGGCGACGTTGATAGACGCCGGAGCGGTCGTGCTTCCAGCGACCACGGTTCCGGGCGTCATCTCGTCCGACGCCGCGGTCCACGAATAGACGCTCGACGCGATCTCGCGCAGCCCCAAGACGACCTTGAAGTCGGCCCCGATCTGCACCGCCATGACCACGCAGACCACGGAGTCTCCGCCGAGCCAGCGGTCTGAGGTCAGCGTCAGCCAGTCGCCGCTCTCGACGCCGAGATAGCGCGGTCCAAGCGTGCACTGGAACGAACGCTCCAGGCGGCCCTGACGCCGCTTGATCTCGGCGATGCGCTGCGCCTGCGTCCCGCTCTGAACGAGCTGGAGATCGAGCGTGGTTTCGTAGGGCCGCCCATCGGCAGTCACATCGGCCGCGTCGCGCCTCATCGGGGCCGCGACGGCCTCATACCGCTGCGTCGGTTCCACATAGCGGGCGACGACCGTGTTTACCCGCTGGTTCTCGCTGAGGAAGCGGTTGTAAGACCGCTGCTCGCCGTCCAGCATGTCGCCATCGGTGATCGTCCAGACCGGCGTCTTCGACTCGCCGGGGTCGATGTCGACGACACCATCGCGGTCCACCAGATCGCCAGCCATCGCGGCCGCGAACCATTCCTCAACGTCGATGGCGGTGTCGGTCGACTTGACCAGCCCGTTCGCGCGATACCGCTTCTCGGTTCCTCCGGCCTTCAGCGAGACGGTTTCGTCGCAGGTGTTCGCCCGCGCGATGGCGCGCTCCGGCGGGGCTTCCGTCGCGGTCAGGCCGCGCCCCACCATCAGGTGGGTGCCGTTGAAGATCCCGCGCACCCAATTGTACCGGCAGAGATAGGCGTTGTCGGACCACTCGTAGGTCGATGGCGTCCCCCAGCGATGCGAACCGGAGCCGCCGCTGACCGTCGAATCCTTGCGCGGGTCGTAGAGTTTTGCGCCTTTAACAACCCAGACGAAGCGAGGCCGCCCGGCCGGCCAGATGTCGCGGTCCTTGGTGTCGGCGTACTCGACGAAGACGTGAGCGCAACCCTTCATCGTCTTCGTGGCCGGCCAGAACGACGACCATTCCGTCGTGACGTAGCTCGGCACGGTCTGGGACTGCGTGCCGGTTTGCAGGTAAACCCGCAGCCCCTCGACGAATGAATTGTCGAAAGCGTGATATGTCCCGCTGCCGGTCCACGGCACGTATTCGTCGTTGACGTAGAACCCGACCAGGCTGTCGATCTCGTGATCGGCCAGCTTGATGACGAGGATTTCCGCCCCGTTGTCGTAGCCGGAATATCGGGTCTTGTTGGCGGCGTCGACGAGCTGGCCGCCGGTTGCCACGTTGCCGAACAGCGCCTCGCGCGCATTCTCGCCGAGGTTGAGTTGCAGCGTGTCGGCCTGCCGGTCGTTCGCCTTGACCTTTGGCGCGAGCAGCTTGGATAGGCCGAACGAAACGATGCTCGAAATGATGAACGAGCCGATCTGAATACCGGCCACCGTCCACGCCGCTACTGCCGCGACCTGGGCTCCGATCCATGATGCGGCGGCGACGACAGCCGCGACGACGCCGGGCACTACCCAACCCTCCAGGCCCTGATCATGCGGGCGCGCGGTACACGCTTCAGACCGGTTTCGGACGGGCCGGCCAGCGTGTCGCCTTCGACCACCATCAGCCCGGCCTCGTTGCCCTGCATCACCAGCGCCAGATCGCCGCGCCGCGCCATGCCGATTTCGACCTCGTCGAAGCGCGCCGCAACCAGCGCCTCGAAACTCTCTGCCCCGGCCCGCACCAGCACGCGCCCAGCCCCGATCTCGCTGTCGTAGCCGCGTAGATCGGCCATCGGATCGGTTCCGGTGATCGCCTCGGCGCAGTCCGCCGCGAAGGTGCAGCAATCGTTCGCCCCCCAGGCGAACGGCATCTGCGCCCGCCCGGTCAGGAACGCGACGAAACGCTGTTCCCAGCCCTCGGGGCGCGTCACGCCGAGTTCAACCAGCTGTAGAGGCCGCCTGGGCTGCCGATCGGCGTTCCGCCGCGCAGCAGCCGGCCGATCCCGGTGATCCCGCCGTTGACGGCTTGACCGGCCCGCTTCGGCCCCTCCCCCATCCAGTACAGCGTCTTCGTCGGCGAGGTCGCGATGGCCTCGAACGAATTGTCGGTCGCCGAAATCAGCTTCTGGTCGTTGTCGCTGGCGAACCGCGCCCCGCTCCGGTTCAGACCGCGCGCACTGCCTTCGATGTCGAACGTCGCCACGCTCTCGCCGCCCGGCACGTCCTGAAGGCTGACCTCATCGCAGCGCCCCCGGAAATACACCGACGAGTCGTGCATCGTGGTTCCGGCCGCATCGAAGATCAGGCGACGGACCACAACGGCGACGCCGCGAAGATCCTCTGCGGCAAGCAGCGCGACGACCTCATCGGTGATCCCGGAGAGCCTAAGCTTGACCCCGCTCTCGACCCCGCCGACCTCGAACGATACCGGAATGACGGTTCCGGCGTCGCCGATCCCGACATAGGTGTCACCACCTATGCTGATGCTGCCGAAGCCGCCCCAGACATAGACGGCGGGCGTGGTCGCGAACGAAACCGCGCCCGTCACGATAGCGGTGCCTGCGGCGAGCGCCGCGAGCGCCGTGGCGTCGATTGACTTCATGCCCGGATGTCCTCGACGCCGACGATCTTGACCTGCCCGTATCCTTCAGGCGACGACCCGCCGATCTCCGTCTCGCTGGTAAGCCGCATGATCGTGCCGCACCCCTGCACCCAGGCGACCGCAGGCGTGCCGGACGTCGGCACGACGCTATGCACGGCCGGGTCTACATCGAAGGCCGCGACGCCGGCCGACGCCGTGACGCTCTCCAGCGCCTGCACCAGATGCCGCCGCGCCGCGCCGCCCGTCGTCCAACGGAAGTCGATGAAGTCGCCGGCTGTAATCGCCAGCGTCGAGGGGAGGCCGTTGAGCGTCAGCGTCGCCCGGTCGCCGGAGAGGCTGAAGCTGGTCGCCGACCCGTCGAACGCGCCGCCCGCGTGCCTGGTGAGCGCCGTGACGCCGCTGGGATAGGCCGCCAGCGTCAGGCGCCGGAGATCGGAGCCGATGAAGGTCTTGATGCCGCCGCGAAGCGATGCGACCCAGGCCTCGACGGCGCGCATCTCCGCGTCCGACTTGCAGAGCACCTCCCACTCGCCCTGCCAGCGCGGCCAGCCCAACTGGACGCCGCCGACAACGCCAGACGATTCCGGCGCGTAAATGTCGGCCCGGCGCAGCGCGAACTTGGTCTGCCCGACGCCGAACCCGGCCCCGACCAGCGAGCGCGGAAAGCTGACAGCCATCAGACCCCCCGCCCGATGCTGCGGCGCTCGATGCCTTGATTGACGTGGCCCCGGATGCGCGCGCCTTCCGATGCCGCCCAGGACTGAAACTGGCGGCGCTGGGCGTCGAGTTCAGACGCCATGCGCGCGACCGCCGCGCTGTCCGCTCCGGGCATGTTGATCACCGGCGCGAAGACCGGGCCGCCGCCGCTGCGCATCGCCTGCTGGGCCTGCTGGACGCTCAGGATGCGGCCGTTGACGGCCGGGACGAACGGCTCCGGCCCGCGCTCGCCGACCATATATGGCGTTCCAGCCATTACCGGTCCGCCGATGGCGCGAGCGCCAAGCATCCCTGTGATCTTTGACCACCCAGCCGCGCCGCCACCACCACCGAACAGCGCCCCGATGCCCTGCGCCAGCAGGCCGCCGAGCCCGCCGGACGAACCGGACTGGACCGGCGTCATCGCCAGCCGCATCAGCGCCGTCGCCGCCGCGTTCGCGGCCGCCGTCATCGTGGTCACGGACGCCGACGCCGCCGAGGCCGAGGACGCCAGCGCGGCCTGCGCAATATCGGCGTCGCCGAACAGCGCATTCATCCCCTCGCCGAAGCCGGACTCCCACAGCACGTCGAACGCCTGCTCGGCCAGACGCTCCAGCATCCGGTCCGCGATGCTCATCCCGAAATTCGCCGCAGCCCCGGCAAGATCGCCGGTCGAGAGCGCATACTTGAACGACTGCACGAAATCGGACTTGAAGCTGTCCTTGAAGTCGGCGGCCTTCTCGGCAAGGCGCTCGGTTTCGTCGGTCGTCTGCTTCAGCGCGTCGAGCTGGTCTACGCCGAACGATTCCTTAAGGCTCTTGCTGAGGGCGGCGGCGTTCTTGGCCGTGCTTTTCATAAGGCGGTCGAACTCGTCCGCCTCTTTATTCGCCGCCTTTATGGCCGACGCCGCGCTGCCGTCGTCAATCGTCGGCACCGTCAGCGAGGCCGGCGGCTTCGGCCGCTGGCCGGCGATATAGGCGTCCCTTGCCTTGCCGAACTGCCCGCCGCCCATCACGCCGCGCAGATAATCCATCTGGCGCTGCTCGACCAGCTTCAGCGTCCCAAGCCCCGCCACGCCGATGAAGAAATCGTCCCAGATCGGGCTTTCCAACAGGTCCAGGATGGAGATCAGGCTTTCATAGAAATCCGCCACATAGGGCGCTATCCGGACGAATAGGTTGTCCTCCTTCATCTGCAACTCGGCCTGAAGGAGCTTGATATTGTCGGCCATCGCGCCGGTGCGCTTCACGCCTTCGTCGGCCGCCTTGCCGAGACCGGCAAATCCATCGGTCAACTTGATGATGCCATCGCGGCCTTCCTCCAGCAGCGGCAGAAGCTCCCGGATGCCCAGCTTATCGGCGATCGCCGCACGGATCGCGCGATCCTCGATCCTGCCGAGCCCGTCAGCGATCAGGAGAAGCCGTTCCTCCATGGTCGCCAGCGAGCCGATCTGCTCCCGGCTGATGCCGATCTGCTCCAGCGCGGATGCAATTGCCTTCGTCTTGCCGATGCCACCGATGAACGCGCCGATCTTCCCCTGGAACGTCTCGACGGCGGCGTTGAAGCCCTCCATCGAGCCCGCCGTCGTCTCCAGCGCCGCCTGCCACTTCACCAACTCGCCCGCCGACGTGCCAAGCCGCGCCGCCGTGTCGCCGAGTTCATCAAACCGCTTCGCCGCGTCTACCGCCTTCTGGAATATTCCGGTCGCCGCCGACATGCCGCCATAGGCCGCCGCCAGCCCAAGCGCCGCCTTTCCCATCCGGCCAAATGACGCCGCCCAGGACTTCTCCATCTTGGCCGCTGACGCCGCCGCCGCCGCCTCCATCTTCTCGGTGCCAGCTTTGATCTTCTTCACCGCGTCCGACATGTTCTTGTCGAGCCGGTTCAGCTTCGCCTCGATCGCGATCGCCAGCGTCCGATCTTCAGCCATTCCGGTATTTCTCCCGCTTCGCCAGCATGTCGGCGGCCGTCAGCTTCGGCGGCTCCGGCTTCGCGCCATTCGCAGCCGCGAACCCGTCGGCCCGCGCAATGAACTCCCAAACCGACATCGCCCAGAAATCGGCATGGCCGATCCCCATCGTCTGCGCGGCGCCGAGCATCGCGGCGAGGTCTAGCCGTCCGTCTCCGGTTGGCTTTCCCCCGCCGCGTCGGCTTTTTTTGACGTCAGTTCCTCTGGACCGAAAATCGCCGACGCGACGCAGCGCAGCGCCAGTTCCCAGGACTCGATCAGCGGCCGCTCCACGACATACCGCTTGCACAGAAGCAGCGCGTCGGCGGGCTTCATGCCGCCGCCGATCAGCGCGAGGCGGATCGGCTCGTAGATGTCCTTGGCGCCGCAGGACCGCGATTGCAGCCGGCCGAGCAGGACAAACAGCGGGCCGCCGGTCTTGTCCTCCAGCTCGGTCCATTCCTTCAGCCCGCAGAGCCGGAACCGATGTTCGCCATCGCCGAAGGCCGCCTCGAAGGACTGATCGTAGGGCGTCGTCACGGCTGGCTTAGTCGTTCGTCCAGGTGATCGTGCCGTCCAGCGCCAGCGACAGCGAGACTTCGACGTATCCGGCCTCGTCGATGGCGTCCGACGTGAAGCCGAGTTCCGTGATGACGAACGAACCGACCAGCGTGCCGACGCCGGAGATCGCCAGCTTGAACAGCGTCGAGGTCGAGGACTGCCACAGCGTCTTGAACTCCTGGCGATAATCGGCGTCGAGGCGGCCGGACCCTGAGAAGGTGCAGTCCTCCAGCGCGCCGGGCGAACGTTCCATCGTCGGCGGCGCGAAGTTCACCGCGCAGTCGCGGACCTTCGTCTCGCGCGGCGCGCGCGTCATCTTGAAGTCGAGCGAGGTGATGCCGCAGACGATCTCATAAGCGCTGCCATTCCAGCGCAGGATGTCGATCTCGTGCGCTTTGACGAGCGAAGGGTTTGCCATCGAGGGCTCCTAGTTTCGGAACGCCTTGCCCAAGGGCGCACATGGGCAGCCGGCCGAAGCCGGGTTCAGATCGGCACGAGGGTGTCGATGCGAAGATTGATCGAGACGCGGACCGTCAGCCCGTCGCCCATCCGGTCAACTGTGCCGCCTTCGACCCAGCATCCCTGAAACTTGTGGCCGCTGACCGTCAGCGCGGCGTCGTCAAGCGCGTCCTCAAGCACGGCGCGCAGCGTCTCGGCGTCGTGCTTGCCGCCAGAGGTCGCCCGCGTCCAAGCGTTGATCTCGCAGAACAGGCTGCACCCGTCCGCGCCCTGCACCCGGAATCGGTCGGTCCGCGACAGGCCCAGCGCGACATATGGAAAGGTCACGCCCTGCGGGACACGATCATAGACCCGCGCCCCCACAAGCGCGGCGACAGCCGGCGCCGCCCGCAGATAGGCGATCAGCGCGTCATGGACGGCCGGGCCGCTGCTTCTCATCGCGCCGGCCTCCCGTTCATGTTCCAAAACCGCACGGCCTTGCTGACGCCCTTCGCCAGCCGCCGCCGGATCGCCGTCTTGCGGAGCCGATAGGAAGGCCAGAACCACGAATGCGCGGGCGCGTGCTTCGTGCCCTGCTCGACGTGGATCGCGTAGTCGATGCCGGAGCCGGCCTTGATGACGGCGCGCAGGCCGCGCTCCATCAGGATGTAGTTGTGTGAATCGCGCAGAGTGCCGGGCGGCGCACCGTTCGATGCGTCTTGATCGACAGGCGCGACAGACTTCATCAGATCGACCAGCGCCGCCGCTTCCTCGTCAACGGCGCCGATCATCTCGTTTTTCAGCATCGCCGGGAGATCGTGAATCATCCCCCGGCGCAGCGCTTGAAGCGACCGCTGCGCCTCTGGAGAGAGACGCCGCGCCATGACTTAGGCCGAGGCGCCGACGATCACGATGCTGTAGGTCACGCCGGTCCCGGAACCGCTGTTCGCGACCTGGAGAATGTCGCCGGTCCCGCCAGTCACGGTCAGTCCGCCGCTCGGAGCCGCCCACAGGAACACGCCGCCGGGCTTCACCACGATGAGATCGTTCACCGCGCCGAACAGGCCGGCCAGCCCGTTGGCGTCGCCGCCGACATGGACATCGTTGGTGTTCCCGGCGGCGGCGACCACAAGGATCGCCTTGATCTTCGCCGGAGCGAACGCCGCACCGTCGACCCCGACCAGCGAACCGGCGAGGTCGAGATCCTCGGTGGTCGAGGCCGCGATCGTGCGGGTATCGGCGAACACCTTGTCGGCCTGCGCGGCGCCGGAACCCTGATCATAGCTGATCTCGGCCAGCGCGTTCGCCAGCTTGGCCGACAGTTCAGACAGATCGCCCGTCGTGGTCAGCGTGCCGGTGATCGAGACCTTCACGTTCAATGTCATGTCGTGCTCCTATTGGGCGACGCCGGTTTCGATGACGAACTCGATCAGCGCGCGGTCGGGCGTCGGCACGATGGCTCTGATCTGACAGCTGACGCCCGCATAGGGCGCGTTGATAAAGACGGCGCGGTCCGACGCCGTGACGCCGGCTGTTCCAGTCGAGCGGCGCACCGTCAGCGTGCCGCGCATCGTCGCCTCCAGGCGTCCGGCCTGAAGGCTCTCGTTGCCGAACTGCGGGCGGAACCCGGCCCATACCCCGGCCAGCCCCGGTATCGGAGCCCATTCGGCGAGCGCATTGCCGTGCCCGTCGTCGGTCGTCGTCTGCCGCTCGAACCTGACCCGGTGCTGAAGCCGCCCGGCTTCGATCGTCACAACCAGACCCGGCGATATGGCGTCAGCAGCGCCGTCGCGGCGGCGTTCGGTGCCGTCTCTCCGGCATCGCGGTTCTTGTAGAGATCGCCGACAATCAGCAGCACGGCGGCGCGGATCGCGGCAGGAACATCGGAAGGATCGCCATATCCGGCGACGAACGTGACCCTGATGCGGTCGTCACGCTCGTCATAGAGCGCCGGGGCGGCAAAGTCGGACGTGAACTTGATGTAGGGGCCGCGCGCATCTTCGAGCAGCGCGTAGTTCCCGGATTCCGAGACCGTTGTTTCTACATTCGCGGCGTCGAAATACTTCACCGACTCAACCGACGCGACAGGGGCCAGCGGCAGCCGCAGCACGCGATCGCCCGGCCAGTCGCAGAAGTCCTGCCGCCAGGTCTGCGTCACCAGCGCGCGGGCAAGGATGCCGGTGTGGCCGTCGATATGCGCCGTCGCGGCATCGACCAGCGCAGAGATCAGCGTGTCGTCGTCTGTGAAATCGACGCGGAGATGCGCCTTCGCTTCGGCAAGGCTGACCGGAGGCTCAGTCGGCCCCGTGATAAGCGAAGGCGCAATCATCGCGCTTACTGCGGCGGGTTGGCGGTCGGGGCGCGCTCGGCGTGACCGAGAACCCAGACGCCGGCGACGAAGATGTTGCCGCTGTCGTTGCCGGCCGGGTTGATCGTCACCCGCACATAGCGCTTGATGCCGGTGTAGCCGATCTTGCGGCACTCGTTGTCATCGGCGAAATCGAAGCTCGCCAGCGCTTCCGTCCCGGTCAGGTATTCGTCGGCGACGGCGACATAGCCGCTTCCGGATGCTTCGCTGTCCTCGACCAGAACCGTGAACGTCGCATTGGCGTCGGTGTTCGCGCCGTTCATGATCGCGAAAACGCAAGAGCCATAGCCCTTGGTATCGCAGACTTCGGAGACGATTGCCGTGTTGTCGGTCCGCGCGGCCTGCGGAGAAATCCCGCGCACAAAATGCAGGTTGTTCGCCAAATCGGTCATCTGCCGATTTCCTTTCGATCAGGGAGTTTGGGAAGAAGAATGGCGGCTGACCTCAGGTCAGCCGCCACATCCGTTAGGTGCCGAACTTGAGGAACTTGAGCGCCTCGAAATTCACGACCGCGCCGCCGGTGCGCTTCGCGGTGTAGAACTTCACGTAGGGCTTCGACGTGAGGTTGTCGCGGATCACGCGAACGCCCATCCGATCCACGATCTGGTAGGCCGCCGCCATGTTGCCGAAGGCCAGCGACAAGCTGTCCGTCGCCAGAGCGGGCATGTCGTCCATGCGCGCGACCGGGTAGCCCATGATCGTCTCCGGCTGGCCGGCGATGAACGAGGGCTGCCAGAGATAGTTGTTCTGGCCGTCCTTGAACTTCCGGATCGCGGTCACAACCGCACGGCGCGTGAACCAGGCGGCGCCGGCAAGATACTCATCCTTCAGGCAGCCCATGACGTCGTAGAGCTTGTCGCCCTTTGCAGACGCGGCGAAGTCACCGTTCACGCCAGTGACCACATGCCCGATGGTACCCCACGTCACGCCGCTGCCGGAGTCAGCCGCCGTGGTGTAGCCCGTGATGCCGCGGATCTTGTTCGCGGAGCCGGTGACGAATTCGGCGTTCTCGAAGCGGCCGAGCTTCTCGCCGACTTTGCCCGCAAGCCACGACTCGATGTCAACCGCGGCATCGTCGAGAAGCTGCTGGGTCGCCTTGGGCTCGGTGTCGATCCACCAGACCGGGATGCGCCACTTCCCGACCTGCGAGGTCGTGGTGTCGCCGGACGTTCCATGCTCACCAGCGTACCCGGCACCCGCTTCGCCGGTGTCCTCGATGCCTTCCAGAGCGTCCGTGGTGATCGCCTGGACGCTCGCGTACTGACGGATCGGGCTGGTCTCGAAAACCTTCTTGACGATCCGGCCGGTCACGTCCGGGGTGACGAAGTAACCGCCGTCCGGCGCAGAGCCGACCGAGAGCGTCTTGAACTCGGCGTCGGAAAGGGCGCGATCGCCGTCAACCATCCAGCGATTGAAGGCGCCCTTGTATTCGTCGTAGCCCTTGTCGTCGATGGGCGTGAAGGACTGCTGGCGCGCCACCGCAGCGGACTTCGCCGTCGCGTTGAACTCCTTGAGTTCGAGGACGCGCTGCGCGCTTTCCTTGGTGCCGGAAATGCCGAGGCGATTGAACTTCGCCTCCAGGTCTTCGCGCTCCTTCGCCTCCGCCTTCATGGCGGCCTCAAGCTTGGCCTTCGCCTCGACGGCGTCGTCGAGCGACTTCTCGATGCGCGTCAGCTTTTCGGCGGTGAGCGCGTCGTTCTTCTTCAGCTCTTCGTGCGTCGCCTTGAACGCCTCGAAGGCCTCGCCCTGCTTGTCGAGCAGGCCTTTGAACTCGGTCATGTCCATTGTCTTTTTCCTCTACGGTGACAGGATGGCGGTGTTGCGGCGGATCAGTTCCGCCAGTTCGCCCGCAGCGCCTTCATCGCGAAGGTCCGTGATCGGTGCCGACGCATCGCGCGCCAGCCAGTCCTTGAGGCCCGAGACCGCCTTCACGGCGTCCGCTCGCGAGAGACCCTTCATCCGAAAGGCGGCCTCGATCTCGCGAATGTCATCCTGGCCGAGTTCGGCCAGCGTTTTCACGCCCGTCACGCGGGCGCTGTCCAGCATCGGGAAGCTGACGAGGCTGATCTCGCGAAGATCGACCTCCTTCAGGATGCGTGCGTTTTTCGCACGGTCCATCTGGTCGGCAATCGTGACAAAGCCGATTGAGAGACCGTCGAGCGCGCCTTCCTTCAGGTCGATATAGGCGTCCTTGGCGAGTTGCTTTTCCATGAGAAGCCGGCCCTTCACGATGAGGCCCTTGCTGTCCTCTGCGATCTGCTCCCACACGCCGACGCGGTTTTCAGAGCGGTGATCGGTCAGCATCTTGATGCCGCGAGCGCCGCGCGCCTTGACCGATTTCTTGAACGCACCGCGCGACACGATATCGCCGCCGTAGTCCTTCTCATCGAATACGGATGCATAGCCTTCGATCACGCCGGAATCGGACAACGATTTCACGTCCAGCGCGAGAGCGCAGGTGCTGGTCCGAAGTGTCATTTCAGATTGTCCTCTCAGGCCGCAATCAGCCAGAATTCATTGTCTTGGCGCGTGATCACGCCGCGCCTGTTGGCGTATCCCGTCGCCTCAAACTCACTGGTCACCGCAATCTCAGCGGCCATTGAGCCGACGCCGCCAGGCGTGCCGGTGAGCGTGGCGTTTGCAGTCATCTCGGCTTCAATCCAGCCAGGTATCGCCGCCGCTACTCTGCGGCGCTCACCTTCAATTGCGCCGCGTCGTCTGCGCCGCGTGGCGATTGCCGATGTGCCGGAACCGCTAGGCGCGGGCGGAGGAACAACCGCAGCAGCCACATTTGTCAGCGCGCCGGTGAGCGTGGCGCTCGCGACCATGGCGCACGCCATAGACCCGGCAGGCGCTTCCTCGCCCGGCCCGAAATAGTCGCTGCGCCAATAATCGGAACCGAAATAGGCCCCTGCCATCCGATCAAGCCGTCAGATCGTAGGCAATTGCCGTCCGGTCGCCGTCCGCTTCCACCGTCGCGACGATGCGATTCTTGCTGTCTGCCACCGCGTTGCGGATCGTGATCGTTCCCGTGCCGCCGCCCGAAATCTTGCCTGCAACCGCCGCCGTTATCAGCTTCAGCGCGCCGTCGAGTGTCAGCCCCGGCTCAATCTCGGTCGCCAGCAGTTCCGCGCTGAATGTCTGCGCATCCAGGATCACCGCCGGGATGATTTCGCATTCCATAGAGCCGGTCGCGTAGCTCGTGATTGAGAGCCCGCCCGTTCCCGTCATGGCCGAAATCGCGAACCCGTCCGCGATCAACGCCGCCGTGAGCGTTCCCGATGCAGACAGGCTTGCCGCCGCAGCGAGGGCCGCGACCACATTGGCCGATAGCGTGCCGGTCGCGGCGATCTCGCATAGCCCCGAGACGACAAGCGCGCCGGTTCCGGTTAGAAGCCCCTCGCCTGTAATCGCGGCATCACCGTTGACGCCCCGCGCGCCCGCGCCAGTGAGCGCCCCATCTCCAAGCATCTCATTCCGGCTGGCCAGCGCGCCCGGCTTCATTGGCATAAGCCATGCTACCGGGTGACGCGCGCCGGACGGGATACCCGCCTTGGTATCCGAAATCCCCTGCCCTGCGCTTGAGTTGCGCAGATCGCCGCGTCCCCACATGCCGCGCTCGGTCGCCACTGCCCCGCCTATATGGCGAAGCGGCATCTGTGCGATCAGGAGTCCGGACTGCTTCAGCCCCATCCGAACTCTGTTCCGCCGTAGAAATTCGTGTTTGCCGCCGTCGCTGCGCCGGCAAAGTAAAGCCACGTCAGGCACGCGCCATCAAACACGCGCGGAAGGCTCGGCAGCTGGTTGAGCAAGTCGCGCTCGGCGGCGACCGACGCCGTAGTGAGCGGCAACGTCAGCAGCGGCCTAGCAAGAACGAGCGCCATCGTCCCGGTGTTCGCCGCGCTCATCGTGACCGATGCCACGTTGCGGACGCCATAATCGCCATTCGCCAACGGCAGGAACGGGCCATAGTTGTTCGCCGCCGTGCCGCTCGTCGGGATGTGGCCGACAACAGACGACGCCGTCATCGCGACCGTCACCGGAAGCGTGTTGCCCGTGTTGCCGCTTTCATCCGTGTAGCTGCACGCGAAGTTCTGTGCCGTCGCGCCGTTGACCGCTGTCAGAACGGGGAATAGCCGCAGGCCGACGCCATTCGCATAGCGAGGCGAAGGCGTGCCAGAGAGCGTCTGCGCCGATGTGGTGTTGCACGAAATCGTCGGCCAGTAGCCCTGCATATCAATGAGCAGCAGCGTGCCGGGAACGCCCGTCGCAACTGCCGTCACCGCCATCGTGTTGAGGATATGCTTGGTATCGGTCGAGACGTTGCCGCCGTGCCGCAGCCCGAAAATCTGCGTCCCGTTACCCGTCGCCTCGTCGCAAGCCGTGTAGGTCAGCGCGGTCCCAGACCATGCGTTCGCAACCGGCGAGCCGCCAAGTCCAGAAAAGTCATACCAGCGGCCAGCCGCATAGGCAGAGCCGCCCGTGATCTTGTTCCAGTCAGCGCGCCAGAACTTGCCGCCGGTGATCTCTGAAACAAGATCATCCATGCTCGTAAAAGCCACGCGCTACCTCCAGACGAAATCGAATTGGCCACGAAGCGTCACCGCAGTGCCCGCTTGAGCCGTGCAATAGATCAGGTTGAGATAGGCACCGGGCTTAATCTCAGGCTCACGCCCCATCTGCCGAAACTGCTCAACCTCGTTAGCCGTCACCGCCTCGCGCAAGCTCACCGTCGCCAGCGGGCGCACGAGAACCAGCGCGAAGAACCCGCCTGCGCCAGACGCCAGCGTGACCGCCTCAATCGACCGGACGCCCGAGTCACCATCAGCGAGCGGTAGAAACGGCGACGCGCTACCCGATGCCGTCGAGCTGTTGCTCGCACTCAGGATCGTTCCAACAACAGACCCGAAAAGCACCGCGCTTGTCGATGTCCGCCCAGCTACGCCGTCCTGGTTCGTATAGCTCACCGTCAATACGGCATTCGTAGCCATCGGCGTCGTGATAACGCCCATCATCTGAACGCCAGCGCCGTCCGTGTAGCGCGGCAGCGTCTGCGCATTGTCCAAATCCTGCTGCGCCGTATCGTCGCCGTCAATCAACGGGTAGTGCATCAGGTAGTCACACAGAACGAACGTCGCCGGGATCAGCGTTCCGCTCGTGCTTTGCAGCAGCATCCGGTGAAGATGCTTTGTCTCACCAGCCTGCACTGCCGGGCCGCAGTAAATCCCGTCATTGCCGGAGCCCACAAACGGCGTCGCCGCAAACTGCGTACCCACATAGGCGTTATATTTTGGCGTCCCCGCGCCCATCGACATGTCGCCCCAGCGGTTCGCCGTGAATGATGCCGGACCGCCAGTCTTGTGAATGAACGATGTCCAGTTTTTCCCGTCTGTGTCCGCCGACGCGGCCAGCGCAGAAAGGTTACGGAAGCTCATCCGCAGTTCCCTCTACGCCGCCATCTGGATGCAACTCGCACGGGACAGGGTTTCCGTCCTCATCCTCTTCAAGAACGCCGCTGCAATGTGCGCACCTGAATGCCATCGTCAGTCCAGCGTGAAGGCCAGCGCCGATGCAGCGAACTGGGGCTGAATGCCCGACGAAACCGCCAGCGGAGACGAGAGTGCACCGCTGACAATGATCTGGCCGGCGCCGCTCACCGCCGTTCCGATAGCCGCGTGCGTAATCGTGTTCGAGCCTCCAGTGCACTGCGGGAACTGCACCAGCGCAGCGTTGACGGCCTGGTTAGCCGTCACCGTCCAGCCAGCCCCAGAGCGCGCGACAGTCACCCGCGCATAGCTCGTATAGGTCGCCTCGCTCGTCGTCTGCGATCCACTCTCGCCGGGGTCCGCAGTGTGGAGGCTCACGAAAAGATTCGCGTTCGCCGCCCATGATAGCGCCGTCGCTTTGAACAGCAGCTCACAAATGTCATTCTCAGTCGTATTGCCAATGCTCATTCGTCTGCTTCCGTTTCCTGCATCTCGGCGATCCGCCCTTCGGCATCGAACGCCGTCACCGTTTTTGTCACCGTTCCGCGCTTTGCATGCGTGACAGGGACCGTCACAGAGATCGGCGCGGCAGTGACCGTAACGGCTGGCGTCGTCACATGAACCTCAGGCGCCGGCATCGCCTTGATCGCCGCGACAATCTCCGCATTCCGCGCGGATGACTTCGCCTCGATCTCCGCGATCCGCTTCGCAGTATCCGCCGCATCATCGGCGCTCGTGTCTTCAGCCGCAGCCGCGACCGGCGCAACATTCATCGGTTCCGGAAGACGATCGGTACCGTCCATCCACTCCAGGCTGTCTTCCTCGCGCGCCTCATCGATCCGCATCCACGCCTGCGAACCGCCGGAACCAAGCGCCTTCGAGATATAAGCGGCGCGATCAGCAGCCGACCCGCGCATCAGGCTGCGCATGTCAAAGCGAATGTCGATTTCCTCGTCTTCGCGAAGTAGGTTGCGCTCCGCGGATTGCTCAAAGCGCGTCGCCCACGGGGTCAGCGTGTGGACCACATGAGCGATGAACATCTGTTCGGCGCTGGCATAGGTCGCCGTCTTGTCGCTGTATCCGGCCATCATCGGGATCACTCGAAACGCGCGGCAGATTTCCTCGACCTGGAATTTCCGCGTCTCCAGATGCTGGGCATCGACGCCTTTCATCTGCTGCGAAATCCAACTCGCCCCGCTGTCCAAAATCAGCGGCGACCCGGCGAGGTCGCCGGTTGTGTTCCGCACGATCCAGTCGCGGAGCTGCCTGAACTGCGCCTCGTTCAGTTTTCCTGGAACGGCATAGACGCCGCCTGGGTCAGGCGTGTTTTTGTGCATGGAGGCGTGCTTCGCCTCCGTCGCCGTCGCCAGCCCAATCGCCTCGCGCGCCAGCTTAACGGCGTCCAGACCAGACCAGCCATTCCACGATGGCCCGCGCAGGTGCCAGATCGCATCATTCTCAACGATGCGCGCGTCGCCATTCATTCCGCGCACGGTGTAGCGGATGCTGCCATCATGCATCTCTTCCGCCGTGACATTTTGCGGCAACAGCGGGACCAGCTCGCGCGGCTCGCGCTTCGATCCAACGCGGTTCACAAACACGAATGCATTTCCGGTCAACACGGCGTGGATCAGCACGGTCTCGATGAACCCGAATGCGGTCTGCAACTCGTTCGGCTTCCACGTCAGCAGGTCGAGAACCGGGTGCGAGCGCACACGCTCCGGCCGATCCGTGGCCGTGTAAAACTTGATCTTCGCCTGCGCGACGCCTTCAGCGATCGCTCTGACGCAGGCGAGAACGGCAGTCGCCTCAAGCGCGGTCTGGACCGTGACCGACTGCCCCGTCTTGCTCTCGCGCCCGCCGTAAACGGCGCGCCAGAGGTCAAGAGACGACATGCCCTTTTCTTCCCGCGCACCTGGCAGGTTGAAAATCCTCCGCCAAATCGAGGCCATTACGCGGCCGACGCCTCCCAAAACGACGGCCCGGACTTCCCTTCAGGGTTCCGGCTCATCAGCGCGACCGCGTTGAACGCAGCCGTCAGCGGATCGATCTTGGCCTTGCCGGCCGCCTGTTTTGTGATCAGCACGGCATTGCCCCTTTGTTCGGCCTTCGCGTTCCCGACGCACCACGCCATCAGCGCGGTCCCGCCGTGCCAGAGCGTGCCGTCCTTCAGCTTGCGCTCCATCCCCCAGATCGACCCGGCCAGCTTGTAGCCCTGAAACACCGGGGCCAGCATCTCGCCCGAGATCCCGGCGGCATCCAGCGCGTCGATGATCTGCGCGACCCCGACCGGATCGAGGCCGACAGCGTGCTTCTCCGGCAGAAGCCCGGCATCGCGCACCCTGACGATCGCCGCGACCACCTCTCGGATATCCTGTGTCGGGTCTTCGCAGATCGTCAGCGTGCCCTCCGCGACGAAGTCGCGCAGCCGTTCCGAGATATCCTTGCGCCGCCTGAACACGTCCTGGTGCGCCCATGCCCGCGACCACAGCAACCAGTTCCTCGTCGTCTTGCACCGGCCCAGCGCTGCCAAGCCTAGCAGATCGTCCAGCCCGCCGCCGTCGACGCCAACCACAACGACCTCGCAGCGCGCCAGAAGCGTGTCGAGATCGGCGATTTCTGGATCGGCCGCCATCTGCCAGTAGTCTGCTCCGGCCCATCGGTCGGAGTGCAGCGCCAAGCCAATCTCTATGTTGAGGTGCTGCGACGCCCAGCGCCGCTCTTCCTCTTCGCCCTTCTCCTTGGCCGCCTCATAGCCGGCTTTCATGGTGTCGAGATGCAGCGAGCGGCCCAGATTGGGCATCACCATGTGCCACAGCGAAGGATCGGCCCAGGCCTTGTCCGGTGACTTCTGGATCGCCTCCGGAAACTCGTAGAGCAGCGGCAGCATCCGGCTGTTCTGGATTCGCCCGTCTCTGACCCCGCGCGCGTATTGAAGCTCGGCCTTGAAAACGCCAGCCGGCGGCTCGTCGCTCTGCGTCGAAATCATCAGCAGGAAGCTGTTCTTCTTCGACTCCAGCGCGCCCCTGATCTGGCCGATGACTCGCGCCGCGTAGTGCATCGACCCCATCAGGTGGACCTCATCGAGAAGCACGCCGATCGGCTTCGAGCCGGTCATCACGTTCATGTCGAAGGTCTTCACCTTCACGAACGCCTTGTTCCGGCGGTCGCGGATCGTCTTCTTGTGCTCCTGGACCTGAAACCTCTTCTGAAGGTAGCCCTCTTCGTCGGCTTCGATCATCCCGGCGGCCTGCTGAAACGCGAGGTCCGCGATCTCCTGCGTCGGCCCGACGAACAGGAACTCGCCCCGCGGAACGTCGTTGGTCAGAAGCGCCGTCAGCATCAGCGCCGCGCAATTTGTCGTTTTCGAATTTTTCTTGCCGATCAGTCCGAAGACCTCCGACACATGCCGGACGCCGCCGTCATCGTCGAGCGATCCGAAAACGACACGCACGATGTCTCGGAACCAGTCCCCCGCCGCCGTTGCGAACCGCGGCTGGTCCGCGATGTCAGGCACCCTCAGATTGTCGAAAATCGCAACCGCCCTCGCCGCCTTTTCGGTCAGCAGAGGCAGGTCGGGAACCAGCGAGAGGCCGTCCCGCAGCCGTTCCGCCCAGTCCGGGCAAGCGAATATCCAGGCCACTACTGGATCAGGTTGCCCCAGCGCGGCGTCGCCGGGGCTTCCATCGCCTCGCGCTCCAGAAGCTCCTTCTTGCCCGGCGCCGGTTCCTTGCGGGCGCGGGTCGCCTGCGGCACGGCGGCAGCCTTCTCGAACTGCAAGATCATCGCCTTCTGCGCCGATACGTTCCCGGCCAGCGCGTTCTTCTCCAGCGCCCGGTAGATCGCCGCCTTCTTCTTCGCCGCGCCTTCGGTCAGCTCGAACGCGAAGTGCAGGTTGAGCGTCGGAACCGAAATCCCGATCACCGCCGCGATCTCCAGAAGCTCCATGCCGACCGCCCTGAGCCGCGCGACCTCCTGACGCTGCGCAGCCGTCGGCGCAAAGCGAGGCCGGCCCGCTTTCTTCAGCCGGGCCGGGGGTTTCTGCGCCATGAAAAAATTCTCCGAATAAGCTTTGCGATGCTCGCGAGCCCCATATTGCTTCAGGGCGACCTGAA
>ERZ650311.513-NODE-513-length-24145-cov-16.428684_pt1 | contig 24145 bp, 29 predicted proteins | sample MGYA00376247_ERZ650311 | MGnify/ENA primary metagenome ERZ650311 (study PRJEB26733, sample SAMN07839324) | wastewater metagenome | biome: small river; feature: stream; material: water | place: USA: North Carolina | collected 2016-07-28 ...
AACCTGGAAGGCAACAACCAGGAATCCCCTCCCTTCAGGGAGGGGAGGAGGTCAAGGAACTCCGCTAGGTTTTACGTCTGTCGTGCTTGACATTCACGCCATGTTATTTGGCGCGGGTATTGAGCTTGATCGATCAAGTTCAGCCGTGACGCGAAGCGGCGTCGGCTGCAACGCATTGTTAGATGCCGACCCCACAAGGAGCGATATGAAAGACGACACGAAGCCGATGCACCAGAGTTTGCTGTCGCCGGCCGACAACAAGTTTCACGTTGGCAATGGCGAGGACGGCAAACACTACTGGCTCACCCCACCGGAATTGCTGGACCAGCTTGCGGCCGAGCATGGGCCGTTCGATTTTGACCCGTGCCCGTTCCCGAAGCCGGAAGCCTTCGACGGCCTGACGTGCGAATGGGGCGAGTGCAGCTACGTGAATCCGCCGTTCGGCTCGATCTTGCACCAGGGGCCGGACGACAAGAAGCCGAAGAAGAAAGGCCCGACCGCATGGGTGCGCAAGGCAATCACCGAAGCCGAGAAAGGTAAGCGCGTGGTGCTGGTCTATCCGGTGGACAAGTGGCTTCTGATGCTGCTCGCGGCAGGCGCGAAGGTTTCCAACCTGGGCGACGTGCGCTGGCACGCCACCGAGGATGGATCCGTTGGCAAGGGCACGGGCCGGCACATTGCCTGCTTTGTGCTGGACGGTGCGAAAGAGGCATCTAACGCAAAATTAACCGGCAGCGCGGCTTCATGCGCTGTCCGTGTTGATTGACGGGTTAGCCGTGCGCCTGATGAATGCGCGGTGGAATCGGAGAACAGACCATGAAACAGGAAGAACTTAAAGTGGCAAACCAAGACAACCTGAACGAAGCGTATTGCCCGCTGCCGCTGTCGGCAATCCCCAATCAAATGGGCATCAACCTGTGCAGCGTTGAAAGCGTTGCGTGGGCGAAGCAGGACGACGGGCAACTTGTCAGCCTGACAATCAATTTCAACCCGGAGCCGAAAGAGACGGCTAACAGATGGATTGAAAACCAAGGGCAGAGCGCCTTCCATGGCTGAAGCCGTCCTGTTTCGCACGCCGTCCGGGGCGCTCGCCCCGGCAGATGAAGAGTCCCGTGCGCTGATCGAAACCCTCAAGGTCGGCGCAGGAGTGAAAGCCAAGCTGACCCGCACGCGCAGCCTGCCCTTCCATCGCAAGGGCTTTGCGCTGTTCAAGCTGGACTTTGATGCGTGGGAGCCGGGCGACACCAAGGAATACAAGGGCGTCGTGGTCGCCAAGGACTTCGACCGCTTCCGCAAGGACATCACGATTCTGGCCGGCTTCTACAAGCCCCTTTACAACGTCCGCGGCGAAGTCCGGCTTGAGGCCGAATCGCTGTCCTTCGCCAGCATGACCGAAGAGCGGTTCGCCAAGGTCTTCTCCGCCGTGCTGGGCGTGGTCTGGACAAACATTCTCCATCAGGCCGGATACAAGACCGAGGCGGAAGTCGAGCGCGTCGTGAATGAGCTGATCCGGTTCGAGGGTTAGGCGATGAGCAAAACCAAAGCCGAAAGCCAGTACCTGAACCGCGTCGCCGAGCTGGGCTGCGTGATCTGCCGCCGCCTTGGCTTGGGCGAAACCCCTGCCGAGATCCACCACGCCCGCACCGGAACCGGCGCCGGCCGCAGGGCCAGCAACTACGACGTGATCGGACTCTGTCCCGAGCACCACCGCGGGAACTCTGGCATCCACGGCATGGGCCGCAAAGCCTTCGAGCGCGCCTACGAGCTGACGGAACTGGATCTGGTTGCGCAGACCAGACAGGAGGCCCGATGCCCGGCGTAAAGGTCCAGTGCATTGACTGCGCACACTCGACGCGCCCCAAGGTCGCAGCCGCGAGCGACGACCAAATGCTGCGCGCCGGCTTCGCGTCGTGCGCCGTTCGCCTCGATCCGCCCGGCCGCTGGCTGTCCGTTCTCTGGCCTCGCCACTGCGACAAGTTCAGCCGCTCGCCGGACGCCCGGATGCGCCGTCTGTGGCTCAACAAGGAGGCGAAGCCATGACCGCCCAAAGACGTGTCGTTTGGAGCGCCAAGGACCGCCCTGCGTGCTTCTCGACGGATTCTGAATGGGCCGACTGGTACGCGTTCCGCGCGGGGGCGAAATATCCGTGTGTGGATTGCACGCCCGAGCACCAGGAAAAGATGATCCGCGCCGGCAGGTGCGAGCACATGGAAACCCTGTTCGTCCTCCGCGGAGGGGAATTGACGGGCGTGTGCTCTGACGAACTGGGATACAGCGTCGCGCTGCGGGCATCCGAGTATTCGCCGGCATTGGCAAACCGGCTGCAGTCCGCAAACGTGGCTACGTGCGTGCGCAGGGAAATTGACGACTGGATCAAGAGGAAGGAAATCAAGTGAAAGTTTTTGGGCACGAACGCCGACCAAATGTACCCGCGGAGGACTTCCCGTCAGACGATCCACTGGGGGGGGAGCTATGGATTCTGTACGCATGGGGTGGGGAAAAGTTAGGGTCCCCGCACGAGAAGGCGCGCTTGGCGTTCAGGTTGTTCAAAGCCGTTGGGGCAAACCCGAGAGACGTCCACGAACGTATGCACGCAGCGCCGAAAGCTGGTGAGCTGTGGTCATTTGAAACCGGGAGGCTCCCGTAATGGATGAACGTTCGGTAATGGAGCGGCTGTCCGAAGCCAAGACCTCCAGTGACCTCTCCCACAAGCACACCCGATGTGACGTGGATTACGTGGCCGCACTGGGGGCTGCAGGTATCCACCATCCGACGGGCTCCGCCCTGCTGGATGCGGATCTCACCCAGTCGGCCGACACCATCGTGCGGGCGTATCGGGCGGCAGAGCAGATCGTCAAGATGATCGGCGCCCGGCGCCACTGGCTGATGACCAGCCCGAAGCTCCGGGCCATCGCTACCGCTGCAATCCGGCTCTACATGGCCCCCGCGTGTCCCTGCTGCAAGGGCCGGGGATTCACGGGCGTGGAGACGATCTCCGAAGAGGGGCTGAGGGACTGCCCGGACTGCAAGGGGGAGGGCTACACCTACCGACCTACGGCGCACAGCGACAAGCCGTTGCGCGAGCCCTGCGGAACCTGCGAGGGGAAGGGCAAGGTCGCGACCAAGGCCAAGCCCCAGACCTACGCCCCGAAGGCGTGCGCAGAGTGCCACGGCAGCGGCAAGCGGAAGGTTCCAGCTCGCTACAACCGAGAAATCAGGGACGTACTGGCGGTGATGGAGTCGAGGCGCAGGGCTGCGGGTGTGGCCGTGCGGAAACAGATGGGCGTGAGAGCGGAGATTGAGTGATGGACCTAGACGGCCTAATCAGGCGCAAAGCGGAATCCATGCAGCAATTCGCAGGGGGCGCCCCGACGTTCCAGTACGGCGAATACAAGGCATGGGAGCAAGCCTGCAGCCGGGAAGGGCGAACCATTCCGCCCGAAGAGTTCCGCACATGGCCCGACGACAAGCGCCACCCGCCGGCCCGCACAAGCGCAACGGCACACAAGACGAGGTACGACTGATGGCAACATTCAACCAATCCGACGTACTCGCCACGGTCGCCAGCTACGAGCAAACCGGATTAATCAGCGCCACCGCCCGAGAGCTGGGCGGGCTCCATTCTCACCATTACGCCGGCCCTCTGCCGCGGGGGAATCGGCGGTAACTGGCTAGGCATGATCTCAGAGATGCGCAGGAGGAAGCACCACCACACGCCTATCTCCATGCCGCCCTTGGTTTCGTACCGCTGCCACGTCCGGACAGCACACCCCACGATGTAGGAGCACTGAAGCTGCGTGTAACCGTGGCGCTCCCGCACTGCTGCGATGAGCGCACCATTGGGCTTGGTGCAGATTTGGGTAGGGGTGAGGATCATTCGGCGTACTCAATTGACCGTACCGGCTTTCTCGCAAGGATATCGTCGGAGTGAGCAAGGAAAATCACACGTTGCTTCATTTCATTCTCCCTTGGTTGATCCATCGAAGCCGCCTGTCACGCGGATCGGGTTGAGCAATCAGAGATCTTCGGCGGGGATTTCGACCCAATACGCCGCACCGTCATCGTCAATCTCTTCCGCCTCAAAATAGGCAGCTCCCCACCCGTTTTGTTCCATTGTTTTTGCCGCCTCAATGGCAGCATCTTTGCTGCTCACAACCTCCCAGGCATGGGCGGACACGACTTTAATTTTGTTGGTCATTTTCGATCTCCTGAGTTTTGGTTTTGATCCACGGCAGCCCCCTGTCACAGGGCTGCGATTTGGACAATCAGCGGGTTGCGTAGCCTTGCCGAACCATGTCGCTAAAGTCGTCGCTTGACGGCTTTGCTATCGCGTAGCAGATCACGCAGGCGGGCATGTTGCCCATCTCAAAAACAACCCGGTCGAACGTGTTTGTTTTGTATTCCGGCTTGAGGTGTTCGTACTAGCTCTTAACTTGCGCAACCGCACGGATACCTTTTTGGGTGAGGGCGAACGTCATGATCTTCTCCTGAGTGAGTGGAACTACTGAATCCATGACTTCATTCTAGCACGCCACAATGACGAGTCAAGATATATTTACAGGGAAATGCCCCGTTATGAGCACATCATTTTATACGGGTGATAGTCTCGCTCCCGCATAAGAACAATAAACCGCGCCAATGAGCGCAAGCCTTCCCCCGCAGGCTCAAGGACGGGGGACGTTAGCGCCGTCTGCCGCCCTCAAATATTGAAACGCCCGCCCTTCCGCATGGATCGGCGGGCGTTGTCGTTTCTGGAACCCGAACATGGCCCCTTCCATCAACCCCACTGAAGCCCGGATCGTCGCCCTTGAGCGCGCTATCGAGGACATCCGCGATGCGGTAGTCACGATTGCCCGCTTGGAGGAACGCCACGCAGAGACACGCGAGGCTATCAGCCGGTGCTTTCAGGTGAGCGAGAAGAACGCCGAGGCCATCGTCGCAACCAACGCGGCAATCCTCGTAGCAAAAGAATCGTCCCGTGAGCGTGATACGGCTCTGCGCACCGAGTACGAAGACATGCGGCTGCAGATGGAGCGCATCGAGGGCAGGATGAGGCCGCTGGAAGAGTTGCGCGGGTTTGTGGTGAAGGCCGTGGTGGCGGGGGCTGGTGTGATTGGCCTGGCGCTGCTTGGGCTTGTGGTTAAGGCTGGCTGATCGTGGCTGTCGCAACCAAGCGCAAGGTGACGAAAGCCGACAAGGCCGGTACGTCAAAGCAAGCCGCAGGAGAGAAGAAGAAGCTGTTTGCTGAGGCATACATTGCTAATGGTGGAAATGCTTCGGAAGCCGCCAAGAGCGCGGGTTACAGCGCAAAGACCGCTTACAGCGCCGGGTATCGACTGTTGAAGGATGTTGAAGTCAAGTCGATTCTTGATGAAAGGCAAAAAGCCCTCGCAAATAAGTACGAGCTGACGGCCGAATCGATCATCAAAAGCATCGCGCAAGACCTGCACTTTGACCCGGCCAATCTGTTCAATGGCGACGGTTCGGTGAAGGCTGTCGCGGAGATGGACGCCGATACGCGCATGGCGCTGGTGAGCATCGAGACGCTTCAGCTTGGCGACGCGGACAGCCCAGCTATCATCCGCAAGATCAAATGGGCGACGAAGCACCAAGCCCGCGAGCAGGCCATGAGGCACTTGGGCATGTTCGAGCAGGACAACAAGCAGAAGTCCGACCCGATCACGGCGCTGACCGAGTTCTTGATGGAGCGCACCGGTGGCACAAGCCGCCTCCCCATCGCTGACGACTGAGTTCGGGGACCGCCTTCTTGACCCGATGTGGAGGATTCAGAACCTCTACTCGATTGTCACCGACGAAGGTAAGGAAATCCCGTTCCGTCCGAATGCGGAGCAGATGGCGTTCGTCGGTTCGCTCTGGACGCGGAACCTGATCCTCAAGGCTCGTCAACTTGGCTTCACGACGATGGCCGGGATACTCGGGCTCGACCAGTGCTTGTTCAACACGAACTTCTCGGCCGGCGTGATCGCCCACAACCTGGAAGACGCAGAGAAGATCTTCTGGAACAAGATCCTGACGCCTTACAAGCGGCTGCCCGAGGCGATCCGCCAGATGGTGCCGCTTGAGAAGGCTACGGCGTCTTCGCTGCGCTTTGCCAACGGGTCGCACATCAGTGTCGGAACCTCGATGCGCTCCGGGACGCTGCAGATGTTGCACGTCTCCGAGTTCGGGAAGATCTGCGCCAAGTTCCCGCACAAAGCCCGCGAAATCGTAACGGGTTCTTTCGAGGCTGTTTCTGCCGATCAGATCATCATCATCGAGAGCACGGCGGAAGGCGCTGACGGGTATTTCTACCAGTATTGCGACGATGCGTTGCACCGCACGCAAGAAGGAATCAAGGGAACACGCCTTGACTGGAAGCTGCACTTCTTCCCGTGGTGGAACAAGCCCGGCTACGAGCTGGACCCGGCCGGCGTAATCATCGAGCCGGAAGACCGCCGCTACTTCCAGACCCTCGAAGGACGCGGCATTGAGCTGTCGGCCAGAAAGAAGGCGTGGTACGTCACCAAGAAGAAAACCCTGCGCGGCGACATGGCGCGGGAGTACCCGAGTTTCCCCGAAGAGGCGTTCGAGCAAACCATCGAGGGCGCCATCTACGGCAACGAAATGGCGTGGCTGCGGAAGAATGGGCGCATCACCGAAGTGCCGTGGGAGCCGGGCGTCCCGGTCAATACCTTCTGGGACTTGGGCGTCAATGACCAGAACGCCATCTGGTGCCATCAGCGCGTCGGGCTGCAGGACAGGTTCATCCGCTACTACGACAACAGCGGCGAAGGCTTGGCCCACTACTGGGGCTGGATCAAGGACCGCTGCGAGGAAGACGGTTGGATTCTTGGCCGTCACTACCTGCCGCACGACGTAGATCACCGGATGCTGGGCGAGCAGGTCACGACCAAGAGGCAGATTCTCGAAAAGTTGGGGATGCGCAACATCATCGTCGTCCCCCGCGTGCAGGCAATTCTTACCGGCATCGACCAGACCCGGACGCGGCTCAAGACGGCGTGGATCGACAAGGAGGGCTGCATTGAGGGCATCAAGTGCCTCGACCACTATCAGCGTGAGTGGGACGAGAAGAACGGTGTGTTCAAGCAGCAGCCGCTTCACAACTGGGCGTCCAACGGCGCCGACGCCATCCGCCAGTACGGACAAGGCTACGACCCGATAGCCGAAGAGATGGCTACGTCTCACCCGATATTCAGCGACCCGCGATTTCAACAGGGTCGCGCCCCGATTTCCCGAGTCGGGTACTAGCAGGACTCCCCTATGGACCTACAACTATCCGAATACTCGGAGGCCGCTGCACGCATGTTCGCAGACGACTCCATCACGCCGGACGACCAGGGCAATCCCCTGTTTCGCATCGGAGTGGATCTGCTGGGGGAGTTCGCGGAAGCCGAGCGCCTGCGCCGAGAGTCGGAGCTTCGTTGGTTGAATGACCTGCGCCAGTACAAGGGCTTGTACGAACCTGAAGAGGAAGCCGCGATGCAGGGCGGCAGCCGGGCCTTCATGCGCAAGACCCGCGTCAAGGTCGAGAGCGTCGATGCCCGCCTGATGGACCTGCTGTTCCCGGCCAACCGTGAGCGCAACTTCGATGTGGGCGCGACGCCCGAGCCGAGCATCCCCGATCCGATGCAGGAGCAGATCACTCGCCTGCTGACGGAGCAGAATCAAGGACAAGTCCCGGACAAGGCCACGCTGAAAGCTGCGTTCAAAGCTGCCGCCGACACTGCCGCCGCGAAGATGGCGACGCGCATCGACGATCAGCTCGCCGAGTGCAAATACCGTGACGTGGCGCGTGCTGTCCTGCACTCGGGCAACCTCTACGGAACGGGCATCCTCAAGGGTCCGCTGGTCGAGCGCCGCGAGCGTGTCTGCTACGCGTGGGACAGCAAGACCAAGAAGTACGGCCAGACAAGCAAGAGCTTTGCCGCGCCGTTCCTCGCTGCCGTGCCGCTGTGGCGCTTCTACCCGGACATGGCCGTCACGAAGCTGGAGGACGCCCGCTACACGTGGGAGCACCACCGGCTTTCCCGTAACGGCCTTGCCGAGCTTGCGAACCGCAAGACCTTCAACGGCAAGGCGATCAAGGCGCACATCAACACGAACCCGTTCGGCGAAACGCGCCTCCGGACCTACGAGCAGCAGCTTCGGGCGCTGGGCGAACAGAAGTACCTGCTGACCAACGCACACACCGGGCAGTACGACGTGTTCGAGCGGTGGGGCTGGATTGAGGCCGAGAAGCTGTCCGCGTGCGGCGTGGATGTTCCCGAAGACCGGATGCACGAATCGTTCTTCTCGAATATCTGGTGCCTGCCCGATGGAACGGTCATCAAGGCTGTGCTCTCGCCGATTGAGGGCGTCCGCTGGCCGTATCACCTGTACTACCTGGATCACGACGAGACGAGCATCTTCGGCGAAGGTCTGGCCGCGATCATGCGTGACGATCAGAAGATGCTCAACGCCGGCCTTCGGATGCTGCTGGATAACGGCGCTGTGACTGCCGGCCCCCAGTTCGAGGTCTATGTCCCGGCCTTCCCACCGACTGCGGACCTGACGACGATCCACCCGCTCAAGATTTGGCCGCGCACAGGCGGAGACATGCAGTACCCGGCCGTCCGGCAGCTCGACTTCAATTCGCACATGCCGGAGCTGGTGCAGATCATGCAGCTCTTCGATCAGAACGCGGACGAGGTGACGGCCATCCCGAAGTTCACCTACGGCGACAACCCGACTCGGGGCGCTGCGGGGACGATGGGCGGGCTGTCGATGCTGCTGGCACAGGCGAACATCGCCCTGAAAGACTTCGTGGTGAGCTGGGACGAGGGCATCACCAAGCCCTTTATCACCGGGCTCTATCACTGGAACATGCGTTTCAGCGATGACGACACGATCAAGGGCGATTACGACGTTGTGGCGAAGGGCGCCAGCTCTCTCGTCGCCAAGGAAGTGCGCGGCGCGGCCCTGAACCAGTTCGCTTCGACGCTGCAGCCGGAGGAACGCATCCTCATCAAGTGGGATGAAGTCGTCAGGCAGAAGGCCGACACGCAAGACCTCTCCAACGTCGTGATGAGCAAAGAAGAGGCGATCCAGCAGCAACAGTCTCCCGAGTTCCAGCGCCAGCAGCAGATGCAGCAGATGCAGCTTCAGCTTCAGCTTGCACTCGCCCAAGCCCAGGTCGCCAAGGCTCAGGCCGAGACGGAAAAGCTCAAGGCCGCAGCGATGTCCGAAAATGTCCGATCGGTCTATGCCGCGATGCAGGCCGGTGGTGTTGCCGCACAGCAGCCGGGCGTAGCAGCCGCCGGGGATTCCATCCTCCGGTCGTCGGGCTGGCAGGACGCCACGCCGCAGCAGCCGGGTAGCGGGGCAGATCAAGCGCAGGGCCAGCCGGTTCAGCCGCAGCAACAGCCGGAGTCCGCGTTTCAGGGTGAGCACGCCGGCATCGAGACGAAGGAGATTGCACTGTGATCGACCGCCTGCCCATCTCCGCCGATGGCAGCGCCGCGAACATGCGACTGTCCGGCGCATACCTTGAAGTCAAGCTGCACGCCAACACCGACGCCTACGCCGCGACCGTGGAGTGGTTCGACGCGCTGATCTCTGCCCAGCAGGCGCACATGGCCACCTGCAACCCGGACAAGTTGCCGGCTTGCCAGACCCGGCTCAAGCAACTGATTGCCCTGCGTAACGCGCTGGGTGCCCCCGGTGGTGCATCTACCGGCCACGTTTTTGACTGACATGATCCAGGGCGAAGAACTCGCCTTTGACCTTGAGTCCATCGTCGTAATTGAGGGGCAAGCGGAGGTGGGCGAAGCCCGCCGTAGCGCGTCCCCTCGAATGTAGTGTTAGCCATTGGAGGAAACATGACTACCGAAGTTGTTCATTCATTGGTGGCTGAATGTGCTGAATCAGCATTGACTCCCACAAGTCCCGGTTCTGCTGTGTGGGAACCACAAGAGCATGAATATGTGTTGCCCCACGTTGGACAGCCTCATTCAGCCTTTCGTGAGACGGAAGGCGAGCGGAGAAGTCGTTTGTCTGCCCAACGTATAGCGCAGTCCAGCGCCCGTTTGCTGCAAGGAAACTGAAAATGTATAGGCCAGCGACTTTGTTCCAGCCTTCGTTTTTGTCGAAGATGGTGAATTCGAGCGAGCTACCGTTTCCAAGCGGCCAGTTGCAAGTTGCCATAGATGCCTCCCTGAGTGAAATGGCTAACAAGGTTGCCGGCACCGATTTCGTCTGCCTGCACATCGTCGGCCCCACTGCACAAGTCTGGTGCCGCTGGGAAACCGACGCGAACCGCTACCAAGTCGCAGCCGCCCTTGAACGGATGGCCGAGCGACTGAGAAGCGCACCCGTTTGAACCGACCCGCTCCGGCGGGTTTTTTTACGTCCGGCCCATGCCGGTGATCCCGAGCCCTCCGCGTGAGGGCTTTTTTCATTGGCCGACAGGAGCGCCACAAACCATGAATCCCGAAGAACAAGACGAGTACAGCAAAGCATTCAACGACCCCGAAGCAGAACCGACCAAAGACGCCCCCGAAGGCGAGGGATCCGACGTGTCCGCCGCCGTGAAGCTGGGCAACGAAGACGCCGGCAAGATCGGCGAGGGCGACACCTCTGCCGAGCAGTTCCCCGAGAAGGTTCCGGAAGCTGACAGCTCCGTGCAGGAAGAAGACGGCCCGACATCCCCCGAGGACGTGCAGCGTCAGAAGTCGTGGGAAGGCCGGCTGGCCAAGCGTGAAGCCGAGCTGAAAGCCCGCGAAGAAGCGATGGCCCAACCGCAAGCCCTCGCTGCCGGCGGTGAAGTCGAGCCGGTGGAAGTTGGCCTTGGTGACGAAGCCGAAGACGCCCCGGAAGAAGACACCTCCGGCGACGACATCGACTCCATCAAGAAGGAAGCGATGGACCTCGCTGGCGACCCGGCCAAGCTGTCTCAAGTGCTCGCCACGATGATCGCCGACTACGGCCGCGAGTTCGTCGTCGGCGCCGTGGCCCTTGCCGGCCCGCTGATCGATGCCAAGGCCGAGTCCTACGCCTCCGACTTCAACGGCAACCTGGACGGCTTGATCTCCGAGATTCAGGGCGCGTTCAGTTCCATGCACAAGCAGACCATCGCTGACGCTCACGAAGACTTTGAGGCGCTGGTGGATAGCCCGGAGTTTCAGGCTTACCTCTCCGCTCTCCCCGAAGACCAGAAAGCCAAGGCCGACGCCACCGTCGAATCCGGTTCTGCCGGCGCGGTTATCAAGCTGCTGCAAGCCTTCAAGGATGCGCAGAAAGCCGCCGAGGCCCCGCCCGAGCAGACCCCCGATGACGTGTGGGCCGAGGACGCCGCCACCAGCGTGCGCAGCTCTGCCCCGCTGAAGCTGCCGACCCGTGCGCCGGCGTCCGACGAGGACGAATACAAAAACGCCTGGAACGATATGTAACCCCGAGGGCTGGCCGATGCGCCGGCCTTTTTCTGTTTCACCGCGCACTTCGCGCACAACCCAACGCTGACACCCGCCCTACCAAGGGACGCACAGAACATCCGCGCTTGACCGGAGGGACACGCCTAGGCGCCCCGCAAGGAATAGAGCACACGGAGACGGCTGGCGGCACCCGAGGAAAAGCAGCAGCGAGCGCCCACCAGGGCAATCCCTTCTCCCTTTTCTAAGGACCACAACCATGGCAACCGCCTACGGCAGTATCAACCCCACACAGGCCGCGTATTCCAGTAAAGAATTGCTGAAGCGCGCCCTCCCGTACCTCGTTCTGGAGCAGTTCGGCAATATGAAGCCGCTGCCCGCGAACAACACCCGCAGCATCGACTTCCGTCGCCACAAGCTGCCCGTGCCGACCAGCGCCGCCGGCTTCGTTCTGACCGAAGGCACCACGCCCGCCGATCAGGTCGCGACGATGGAGAGCTACACGCTCCAACTGACCCAGTACGGCGCGGTCCTCTCCACCACCGACGTGGTGCAGGAAGCCCACATCGACGACGTGCTCAAGGAGTACATGGGCATCCTCGGCGAAAACGCCGGCCAGGTCATCGAGCTGATGCGCTGGGCTGCCCTGACCTCCGAGGTGTCGATCAACGTTATTTTCGCGAACGGCGTGGCGAGCGAAGCCCTCATCACCACGGCCCTGAGCAAAAAAGAACTGCGCAACGCCCTGCGCTCGATCCGTGCGAACTTCGGTCGCCCGATCAGCCAGATCGTGAAGTCGGACGTGCGCTTCGGCACCCAGTCCTGCGAACCGTCCTACGTGGCGATTATGAACTCCGACCTGGAAGGCACGATCCGCGAGCAACTGGGCGCCAACTTCACCCCGGTGGCTGACTACGGTTCGTCCGCTTCCCCGCTGCAAGGCGAGTTCGGCAACTTCGAGAACATCCGCTTCATCTCGACCGCTCTGCTGGGCAAGCGCCCGAACGCCGGTATCGCTGTCGGCAGCGCCCCCACCCTCCTGTCCGACAACGCCACCAACGTCAACCTGTACGACGTGCTGGTGATGGCGTCCGACGCGTGGGTCGGTGTCGCGCTCAAGGGCGAGTTCGCCGTGCATCCGACCATGGTCAATGCCACCCCGTCCGATTCCGACCCGCTGGGTCAGCGCCGGAAGTGCGGTTACAAGACCATGCAGGGCGCCAAGGTCACTCAGCCCGCCCACATCAAGAAGATCGTCTGCGGCGCCCTCAAGGAAGCCTGATCTCTGAACCCGTAACACCCCACCCCGCCGAGGGCATCCCCGGCGGGGTTTTTACGTTTACACAGGAGCAACACCATGGCCCGTACCTCTGCCGATACCACCGAAGTTCCCGAAGTCGGCCCCGTCCTCAAGCGCGTCATCATCAACAAGCCGCAGGGCGTGACCGACTCGCACCTGTTCATCGGCTTCAACGAATTTGAAGGCCAGTTCGCCTTCGACACGCCGGTCAATCTGCCGGCCCACGTCGTCAAGCACCTGCGCAGCATCAAGCACGTCCAGTACCGCCCGGACGAATCCGGCAAGCCGGTACGCAGCGAGTACGCCGCTTACTCCATCGTCGAAGCCGACGAGTAAGCCATGGCGACGCATGACGCCCTGTATCCGCTGATTTTGCCGGACGTGCCGCAGTGCGCGTTCCCGACAGTGGATACGGCCATCAACCGGGCCGCGCAAGAGTTCTGCCGGGATTCGCTGTGCTGGGCCGACACCCAGACGGTGAGTCTGCTGCCGAACGTGCGGGAATACGCGATTACCGTTCCGGACGATGCGGATCTGGTCGTCGTGCGGCGTGCCTCCATCGACAAACGCATGATGCGGGGCGAGTCGAACGCTCAGGAAATCATCGACCGCCGGGAAGGCTTCGGTGAGCCGGCCATCTATGCGGTGCTGGGCTCGACGCTCTACGTGACGCCGACGCCGAACGAAGCCGGGAAGGTTGCCACGCTGCTGTGCGCTTTCGCCCCGCGCTTCACGGCATCGGTGCTGCCTGAAGTGCTGGTCGGGCGCTACGCCGAGGCCATCGCGTCCGGTGCGCTCGCCATCCTCAAGCGGATGCCGGGCAACGCATGGACCGACCCGCAAGGTGCTGTCACCGCTTATCAACTGTTCCAACTCCGCAAAGCCGAGGCGCGCATCGAGTACGAATCCGGGCGGGTTGCCGGGTCGTTGCGCGTCACGCCTCGCAGATTCGGGGGCTGGTAATGGCTGCGCTCGTCACCACCCCGATTGTCAGCCGCGTGTCCGGGCTCCTGCAGGATGCCGGGAATGTCCGATGGACCCTGCCGGAGCTGCTGTCCTACATCACCGATGCCGCCCGCGAGGTGTGCATCTACAAGCCCGAAGCCTGCGCCAAGACGGCCACGGTAACGCTCGTTGCCGGCACGAAGCAATCCCTGCCGGCCGATGGGTCTGTGCTGCTGGACGTGGTGCGAAACATGGGTGTCGACGGCGCAACGCCGGGCCGCGTCCCTCGACTGGTAAGCCGCGACCTGTTGGACGCCCAGAACCCCAACTGGCACGCCAGCACACCGGCCGCAGAAGCCAAGCACTACACGTTCGACCCGCAGAGCCAGAAGGTCTTCTACGTCTATCCCCCGCAGCCCGCCACGCCCGGATCGCTTGAGCTGGTCTATGCCGCGGCGCCCGTGGAGCTGACGGACGGCGGAACCCTGCCGCTGGACGATACATGGCTCCCGGCCATCGTGAATTACGTCCTCTACCGCTGCTACGCCAAGGATGCCGAGCACGCCGGCAATTCGGCGCTGGCCGTCACCTACTACCAAGCCTTCAACGCGATGTTGGCCGGCAAGACGGGCTCCGAATCCCTCTCCGACCCAGCCAGAAATTCGCGCTCCATGAACCCGCTCAACCGCAACGCACAAGGATAAAGCCATGAACGAGCTTCTTCACAGATTCAAACTCGGGAATGACGCCGAACTGCTGCTTGAAAAGCGCGGCGGCGGATACGAGAAGGTCGCCACCGTCCCCGTCGGGTCACAGGCGCTGGGGGTAACGCAATCGGATTCGGGGGTTGGAAATAGATGGGACGTGCCAAGGATCAGTGCGGCAGGGCATGTCGTGTTTTCGGCGCTGCCCAAGCTCGTCAATCATCTCAGCGCCAACGGAAAAACGTATTCGCGAGAGGCATACCCAATCCTTGCGCAGCGCCTCGGGCGCGTTGCGAATGGACTGTCTGCTTTTGCTGCCCGAACGAGCGCGGCGGATAATGACTGGCGGAGTGTTTGCTGGTCTCCTGAGTTGTCTCTATTTGTTGCAGTGTCAAACGCGGGGGCTGCGGGAAACCGTGTGATGACCTCGCCTGACGGTATCAACTGGACTACTCGTGCCAGCGCGGCAGATAACCCATGGCTATCGGTTTGCTGGTCTCCCGCGCTATCTCTATTTGTTGCAGTAGCAGTTTCGGGCACCGGCAACGGCGTAATGACCTCGCCGGATGGCATCACTTGGACTGCTCGTACGAGCGCGGCAGATAACAGTTGGTTTTCGGTTTGCTGGTCTCCCGAGCTATCTCTATTTGTTGCAGTAGCAAATTCTGGCACAGGTAATCGAGTGATGACCTCGCCGGATGGCATCACTTGGACATCTCGCACGAGTGCATCAGATAACGGCTGGCGCTGCGTTTGCTGGTCTCCCGAGCTATCCCTATTTGTTGCAGTAGCAGCTTCGGGCACAGGTAACCGCGTAATGACCTCTCCGGATGGTGTCAATTGGACATCTCGCACAAGCGCGGCAGATAACTCATGGACCAGTGTTTGTTGGTCTCCCGAGCTATCTCTATTTGCAGCCGTTGCCGAGACGGGCACCGGCAACCGCGTGATGACCTCGCCTGACGGTGTCAACTGGACATCTCGCACGAGTGCAGTAGATAACGTTTGGCGAACGATGTGCTGGGCGCCATCCTTGCGCTTATTTGCCGCATTTGCAGTTTCGGGCACCGGCAACCGCGTGATGACCTCGCCTGACGGTATCAACTGGACATCTCGCACGAGCGCGGCGGATAATTTTTGGGTCGGAAGTTGTTGGTCGCCCGAGCTGTGCATGTTTGTCTCAGTCGCATATTCAGGCACCGGCAATCGAGTAATGACAGCTTACGGCTGTACTTACAACCCGATCACCGATTTTGCGGTCCCGAAAATCACGCCGCCGGCCGGCTGCTACGCTCACATCTTCGCGGGGTAAATCATGATTGCATACCAGATCAAAACCAACGGCGTATGGACCGGAGCATCGCGAGCCGTCGCGCCGGATGAAGGGCTTCCCGCTGGATGGCTCCGCGCAGATGCGCCACCGGCTGTCATCGATGGCCAATCCGCAGTTTTTGTAGGGGATGGCTGGATTGTCGCCGACGAAGAGCCGCCCGAAATTGTGTGGGTGCCTGCTGAAGTGACGATGCGCCAAGCCCAGCGCGCCCTGCTAGACGCGGGATTGCTATACGCTGTCGAAGCGGCGATAAATGCGCTCCCCGAGCCGCCACGCCGCGCCGCGAAGATAGACTGGGAGAGGTCCAGCACTATGCGGAGAGATTCGCAGTTTGTGCAGCTCCTGGCCCCTGCACTCGGGATGACCAGCACACAGCTGGACGCGCTGTTCGTCGCGGCCTCGAAACTGGTAGCGTAATCATGCGCGTCCTGCTCTGCACGACCGACAAGCTCGGCAGCCGCATCATCCGGGCGGTAACGTGGTCCCGCTGGTCCCATGCTGCAATCATCGACGGCGATGAGATTATCGAGGCCGTATGGCCCCGCGTGCGAGTCTCCTCGTTGATCCATGCGCTCGAAACACATCCGCGCTGGGCCGTCATTGACATCCCCGTCGCGGATGATGCCGCAGCCATTGCCGCCGCCCGCTCGCAGGTCGGCAAACCCTATGATCTGTGGGGCGTTATAGGGCTGGGCTTAAAACGGCAGTGGCAGGACGACGCTGCATGGTGGTGCTCGGAGCTGATCCCGTGGGCTGCGAAGCAGGGCGGCACGGACCTATTCCGTCCCGATGCGCTTCGCCGCATTACACCCGAGCATCTTTGGATGCTGCCTGCCCCGTAATCCAATCCCCGCATTAGCGCGGGGATGACCCCACTCGCCGGACAACCGGCAACCCTTCAGACCCCGCTTCGGCGGGGTTTTTCTTTTGGTGATCCGCATGGCTGATTTCCTCCCCGCTTTTGAAGAAGTCGTGCTCAACGAGGGCGGCTACAAACTCACCGACATCAAGCAGGACCGGGGTGGGCAGACCTACGCCGGCATCTCTCGCAAGTTTCATCCGCACTGGCCAGGCTGGTCCTACATCGACCGCGGTCAGGTTCCGCCCGTCTCGCTGGTCCGGGCCTTCTACAAGGACGAGTTCTGGGATCGCCTGCGCTGCGATGAGATCGAGGACGAAAGTATCGCGATGAGCCTGTTCGGCTTCGGTGTGAACGCCGACTGGCGGGTGTCCGCGAAGTTGGCGCAAGTCGTTCTTGGCCTGACGCCTGACGGGGTGATCGGCCCCAAGTCCATCGCCGAGATCAATCACGCGGACCCGCGCTGGTTCAAGTTGGCTTTCTCGCTGGCAAAGCTGGCGCGCTATCGTGACATCGTGACCCGCGACTGGACGCAGGGAAAGTTCCTGTTGGGCTGGATCAACAGATTGCTTAAGGAATCCGTATGAGCATCCTATCGAACGTCGGTATCGGCGAAATCATCGGCGCCGTGGGCAAGATTGCGGACGACCTGACCACCTCCGACAAGGAGAGGATGGCCGCAGAGCTTGACGCCTACAAGGCCGAGAGCGAGCGCATGGGCGGGCAGGTGGAGATCAACAAGATCGAAGCCGCGAGCGGTAGCTTGTTCGTGTCTGGAGGGCGTCCGTTTGTGGTGTGGGTCTGCGCTTTTGCGCTGGCCTATGCGGCGGTGATCGAGCCCATTGCGCGCTTCGTGGCGACGGTGGGCTTTGGCTACTCCGGCCCGTTCCCGGTGATCGACACGGATCTGACCATGCAGGTGCTGCTTGGCTTGCTGGGCCTTGGCGCCTATCGGTCTGTCGAGAAGATCAAAGGGGTTGCTCGTCAATGACGATCTTCTCGATCCGCAAGTACAGCGGCGAAATCCCGCAACTGCCGGCCGACAGGCTGCCCGAGGACGCCGCCCAGTACGCGCAGAACTGCGACTTCACGGCGCAGGAGCTGCGCCCACTGAAAGGCATCGGCACGCATTACGCCGCTGCGTCCGGTGCGCGTCCGGTGCGGGCGGTCTTCACGGATGACGGCCTGCGATTCTTCGCGTGGAACAAGCCGACCCGCGCCTACCTGCATCCGACCATTGACGACACCGTTGGCCGGGTGATCTACCACAAGCACGGCGAGGGGCTGAAAGTGGCTCTTGCGTCGAGCATGGTGGCGATCAACCTGTCTCCGGGCGAACCGGCCTCCCCGTGGGACGTGGGCGTGACGGCACCGGCTGCGCCGACTGTTGAGGTGGGCGGCGCCATTGCTTCGGCAACGGATGGCGTGTTCGCACGCACCACGGACGGCGTGACATGGACGGCCGCTACGGAATCCCCGCTGGGGTCGGAGTCGGTTACGGCCTTTGCTTCTGTGTCCGGGTCTGATGTGGTCTTCGGCACTGCAGGGAGCGCATCGCATTCGGCCGATGGCGTGACGTGGGCGGCAAGTTCTGCGCAGCCGCTGTCGGGCGGCAAGGCGGTTGTGTCGGCCGGCAGCATTGGCAGCACCATCGTGGCCGTGGGGCAGGGTGGCTTGATCTCGACATCTGATGACGGCGGCGCGACGTGGCTTATCCGCACCTCCGGCGTCACCGAGAACCTGAACAAGGTGGCGGCTTCGTCCGGCCTGTTCGTCGTGGCTGGCAATGCAGGCAAGATTCTGACCTCTGCCGATGGGGCAACATGGGCATCGCGCGGCAGTGGCTTCGGCACCTCTGCGGTATTGGGGGCTGAATACCTTGGTTCGCTGTTTCTGGCATTCGGGGAAAACGGCAAGCTGGCGACCAGCTCTGACGGCACAACCTGGACGGATCGCACGTCGGCTTTCGGATCGACCAGCATCCGGGCGGCCGCCAAGACCGGATCGAAGTGGGTGCTGGCTGGCGACAGCGGCAAGATTGCCAACTCGACGGACGCAACGACGTGGTCCGAGCGCGCCACGCCCTTTGCCGGGTCGTCCATCCACAAGCTGGCCTACGCATCCAGCACATTGATGGCGCTTGGCGCTTCGGGTGTGCTGGCGAAATCGACCGACAACGGCGACACGTGGGCGGCAGTCTCCGGCGTGAGTACCGTCTATGACGTGCTGTACGCGTCGAGCAAGTGGATCGCTGTCACCGCATCTGGCGTCTATACCTCGACGGACGGCGCGACGTGGGCGCTGCGTTCTGCACTGGCTTACGGTGCGCTTGCTTTGTCGGCGAGCGGCCGGGTGTATGCCCTTGAATCGGCCGTCACCGTGTCGGCGGCGACTGTCACGCCGGAGTCAATCTCCGTGGTGGCCGTGGCAATCAATATCTGGGGCGAAGAGTCGGCCCCGAGCGACCCGGTGACGTTCGACAAGGAGCCGAACCAGTCTGTCACCTACACCGTGACCCACACCCCGACAGCAGGGCAGCAGGCGCTTCAGGGCATCGTCTTCTATCGCACCTACCCGGCAGGCACCAGCACAGATTATTTCCTGCTGAATGAAACCCCGGCGACGCTCTCGGGTGGAACGGCGACCTTCGAGGACTTGACCACCGAGCCCGTCACGACAACGGCGCTCACCAGCGCATCGTGGAGCCTTCCCCCTGCTGCGCCAAGCAATCTGACCTACGTGGGCAACGGCTTCTTTGTCGTGGGCTCCGGCAAGGATCTGGTGTTCTCCGAGCCGTACAAGCCGCACGCGTGGCCGTACCGCATGACCCTGCCGCATGGCGTGGTGGGCATCGTCGCCATTGAAGGCGGGATTCTGGTCACGACGCAGGCTCAGACCTACCTTGTCTCGGGCGCGCATCCGTCTCAGATGAGCCAGCAACTCCTTCCGGTGGAGCAGGCCGGATGGACGGATACCGCCATGACCCGCGTCGAAGGCTCTGCGGTCTTCGCGTCCAACGATGGCCTTGTCTCCGTCTTCGGCGGGCAACCCTCGCTCAAGGAGTCGCAAGCCCTGTTCCGTCGCCGGGACTGGCGAGCCAAGTACGGTAATGCCCGGCTGAATCTTCGCATGGCGCACCACGACGGCTACCTGCTGGGCTTGGTTGATCCGAGCTATCCGATTGCTCGGACGGAAGAACCCTTCTTGCTCAAGCTCGACGAAGCGGCAGGATCGTACTGCCGGCTGGATGCGGGGCAACCACTGTACGGCGCGGCGGTGTCAGGCACGACGGACCAACTCTTCGTGACCACGGCCACCGGCTTTGCCGAGTTCGCGACCGGAGACGACTTGACCTACGTGTGGCAATCCGGCGACCGGCTGTTTCAGCAGCCGACGAACTTTGCCGCGGGCGTGGTGGATGCAGTGGGCGCGGCAAGCCTGCAGGTGTTCGCTGACGGGGCTCTGCGTGCAACGGTAGCGATCTCGGGCCGAACATCTTTCCGGCTGCCGAGCGGCAACCCGGCATATCGCTGGTCGGTGAAACTCACCGGCACGGCCACTGTGCGGGAAGTCTCGCTGGCCGGCTCCTTTGCTGAACTGAAAGGCGCCTGATGAAAGTCATCACCCCCATTGCGCCGGCTATTCCCGCGACGACAGCTATTCAAGATCCGGCCGCGCGCCGGTTTGCCCAGGCTGTCAGCGACGCCCTTTCTGCGCTGCAGTCCTCCGAGGGATCTGTCCGCACTCTGGCCAAGGCTGCCGAGGCGCTGACTGGCGCTGCCGCGGGTGGCGTGCCGGCAGGCATCGCGCAATGGCTATTCTCGTCGGAACTGTACGCCAAGCTGTCGAGCGAAATCGTGCGGGTGGATCTCGCGGCAAAGCAGCAGACCATCGCCGAGGCGCTTGCCCGGCAGGAGGCCATCTCGGCGATTCAAGCCGCGCTGGCCGACATCGGCTCGACGGCGGCTTACGATCCGGGCGCCACCTACGCCATCGGCGACATGGTGACGTTCGACAGCAAACTGTACCGGGCCATCGCAGCGACCACGGGCAACCTGCCGACTGACACTGCCTTTTGGGAGAAGGTAGGCGATTACGCCACGCTGGGTGACGTTGTGGCGGCACACACGCTGTCTCTGGCTGACCATGAAAGCCGCATCGACGCGACCGAAGCCGGCCTGTCCGCCGAAGTCTCCGAGCGCAGCAGCCTTGCCGCACAGGTTCGCGGTGGCTATTCTGGCACCGACGCCAACGCAGTGACGCAGGGCTTGATCTACTCCGAGCGCGTCGCCCGCGCCAGCGCCGACAGCACCGAGGTAGCAGCCCGGCAAAGCCTGTCGGCCAAGCTGACCGGCGCCACCGACCCGACAGGCTTGACGCTGGGCACGTTGGCGTCTGGGCTGGTCTTCGACGAGAAAACGGCGCGGGTGTCGGCTGTCGGCGCCGTGGCTACATCGGTGAGCATCCTGCAGGCACGCACCACCGCAGCAGAGGGTGCCATCCTTGCCGAACAGACGGTGCGCGCCGGTAACGACAATGCGCTCGTCAGCGCGATCAATACCGCATGGGCCATAACGGGCGCAACGAATGCGGTGATCGAGTCGGGCGGGAACCTCGTCACAAACTGGACGACCGGGCAGGCGAACTACTGGACGACCCTGAACGCCGAGGTATTCACGGCAGGTGGGCAAACCATCCGCGCCGCGCTGGCCGAAGAGGCGACGGTGCGCGCCACCCAGACCGGCGAGCTGTACGGGCAATACACCGTCAAGATCGACACGAACGGCTATGTGGTGGGCTTCGGGCTGGCAAGTTCGTCAAGCACTGCCGGAGCGGGCACGTCGAGCTTCGTGATCCGGGCAGACAAGTTCGCGATGGTGATGCCAGGGTACGGGAACTACGTACCGTTTGCAGTGGGACCGGCCGGGGTGTCGTTCAATGGCGGCACAACGTGGGGCGGCGTGACGGGGGCAGGCAGGCCCGCGGATAATGCCACTTACGGGGCAGACGCGGGGAACCTAAACGTAGGTCTTGGCGTCAATTTGCTCCCAAACACCGAATTCATCGGTGGATTCACGCCCGCCGTCCTGGGCTGGAATCCTGGTGGAGTAAGCCCGCTTGCTCTGCGCGCGGATGATATGTGGAGACCAAAAGGGGGCCAGGCACTCGAAATGTTCCAGCTCGGCCGCAGCGGCAATGTGCACAACGTCGGCGCCAATACGGACCTGAACGGCCCTTATGGTGACTATCACTACGGCATTCCCGTCACCGCGGGTAAGCGCTATGAGTTTTCGGCCAAGCTCGCCGCTCATCGCTGCGATTACTGGCTTTCAATCGTATTTTTTGATGCGGCCGGCACAGTCCTGGAAGATTTCGGGTCAGGTTTTATAACGCCAAGTCTATCGGGCGGACCAACTTTCGCGGCAAACGCGCATGGGTCCGGATGGTCACATGCTGCCGTTTTTGCGACAGCGCCAGCCGGGGCTGCCTTCGCCAACGTGTATTGGCGCAAGAGCGACACCGATGTCGGGCAGGCCGACTCCTACGCGTGGCTTTGCCAGCCATTCTTTGGAGAAGCTCTAGCGTCCCAAACAGTGCCTAGCACCTACTCCCCCGGCTACGCCAAAGGTGCGTTTTCGTCGCTAGATAAGCTCACCACGAATAACGTCGCCACCTACATCGACAACGCCGCAATCCAGAACGCCCAGATTGGCGGAAACATCTGGTCGAGCAACTATGTGGCAGGGTCGGCCGGCTGGATCATCGACCGCACGGGATACGCGGAGTTTCGGAACATCCTTGCCCGCGGCAACATCGAGGCGACCAGCATCAAGGCGGATGCGGCAAACATCGTCAGCACGCTGAACTTGCAGGGTGAGGCGGTGATAGTTCCTCGTGCGTCCCACACGGACGGAGCCGGGGGCTATATCACCGAGGGTGCGTGGTACACGGTGCAGTCCCTTTACATCGATGCGGGTGGCCAGCGTGTGGTGGCCTTTGGGGGGTGTTCGTTCCAAAGTTCCACCGATCAGGCTTACGGGTTCCTGCGTATCGTGGCGCCTTCCGGTGCAGTCATCGCGTCAGGCTATATGCCCTCGACGACACCGGGGGATGGCAACGCTTACGGCTCTGGCTTCGTCAGCGGGGATTCGTTGGAGGTGGGCACCTACAAGCTACAGGCCAAATTGTCTAGATACGGCTTCTCCGCGTGGAGCTTCACGAACCGCTCCCTCACTCTTATTGGATGCAAACGTTGACTGCTCCCCGCCCTGAAGGACGGGGATTCCTAACCTCACGATCAGGACTTTCTGTTTCAACGAGACCAGCCAATGCCGCTTTACAGCAACACGGGACTTACGTTCTCTCCGCAGACTGACGCGGCAAGCCCTGCCGCCAAAACATTTCGCGCCGCGTTTACGTCGCGGTCGTGGATGCTGCCGCATTCCGGGCAAGTCCATTCGCGCACGCTCAAAGGCATCTTCTTGACGGTGTGGCCGCAGTCCGAGCAGCGTTTGCTGCTTGGATACCAACGGTCAATTCCGACAAGTTCGCGCCCATACCACAGCGACTTGTATTCCAACTGCCGAACGAATTCCGACCAACTTGCATCGGCAATCGATTTGGCGAGGTTGTGGTTCTTCTGCATGTTGCTGACTGCCAAAGTCTCGATGGCGATCACTTGGTTTTCGTTTACCAACCGAGTCGAGAGTTTGTGTAGGAAGTCTTTACGGGAGTCCGTAATCTTGGCGTGCAGTTTTGCTACTTTCAGCTTTGCCATCTTGCGATTGGCAGAGCCTTTGGTTTTCTTTGCCAGCCTGCGTTGCAACTTGGCGAGTTTTTCTTCGTTCTTGCGAAACGTATTCGGTGCGGCAATCTTTTCGCCTGTCGAAAGGATGGCGAAGTGAGTCAAGCCCAAGTCGATACCAACCTTGGCGGCAACCGGAGCCTTTGCCTGAACCTGATCAGTGCAGAGCATGGACACGAAGTAACGACCAGCGCAATCCTTGCTGACCGTAACCGTAGTGACCTTGGCGGCCTTCGGTATGGTGCGGGAAAAGCGGATATTCAGCGCCTCGTCCATCTTGGCAATACGCAGCTTTCCATCTGCCCATTTAAACGCGCTTGTCGTGTATTCAGCCGACTGAGCGCCATCCTTTTTCTTGAATGTCGGGTACTTGCTGCGACGGGCAAAGAAGTTTCCGAAGGCGGTTTGAAGGTGGCGAAGCGACTGCTGAACCGGAACGCTGGAAACCTCATTCAACCAAGAAAACTCTTCGGTCTTTTTAAGCGCCGTCAGCATGGCCGATGTTTCGTGGTAGCCGACCTTCTCTTGTCGCTGAAACCACGCATCCGTGCGCTGGCGAAGCATGTAGTTGTACGCAAAACGAGCGCAGCCGAATGTCCTAGCAAGAATCATTTCTTGCTCCGGCGTTGGGTAAAACCGAAATCGGTAGGAGCGCTTTACTTCCATGTCTCACACCATACTAAAGGAATGTGTAAGATGCAAGCCATTAACCACGGCAGCTTCGCAGCCGCCCTCTACCTCCCCGGCCTAAAGGCCGAGGTTTCTCGGGGATT
>ERZ650311.514-NODE-514-length-24091-cov-11.929481_pt1 | contig 24091 bp, 32 predicted proteins | sample MGYA00376247_ERZ650311 | MGnify/ENA primary metagenome ERZ650311 (study PRJEB26733, sample SAMN07839324) | wastewater metagenome | biome: small river; feature: stream; material: water | place: USA: North Carolina | collected 2016-07-28 ...
GTCGCCGTAGCCGTCGCCGTCGCCGTAGCCGTAGTTGTCGACGGCGCCGTAGCCGTCGCCGTAGCCGTCGCCGGCGCCGTAGCCGTAGCCCGCGTGGATCAATTCCATTTGCCGGGCTCGCAATCGACGAGGCAGACGAGAGAGCGAAGCGGCGCGCGCACGGTGCCCGCAGGATCGAGCTGCGTCTTGGGTTGCGGACCAAGGGCCGCCAGCTCGCCGAGCCCGCGCTGCGTGCCCCAGCGGCGCACGTTCTGCGCATTGGCGATCGTCAGCCAGTCGCCGTCGACCTCGCAATCGCCGACGTAGACGAAGCCGCGATCCAAAACTGCAATTTGCTTTTTCATGATTGCCCCTTGTTGGGGCGAGATCGGTTTCGAGTGCGTTTGGAGCCGATACCGATCTCGCCTTCGTTACCGCCGGATCAGGAGCCCCGCGCTCCCGTCTGACAAACCAGAAGCTAAATGACAATTTGTAATTCGTCAACCATAAAAATTACAACCTGTCATTTTTTCCACCAGCGACGTCGCGCCCGCGGTGGACGGAATGTCATTTTCGGGGGGTAGAGCGCTATATGCAACACAGACCAGATACTAGGGCCTGAGGCTTCAGCGTTGCTTGCGGATGGCTTGGATGTCCGCATAGAGTTTATAAGGCAGCCCGGACGGGTCGCCGCGGTAAATCCAGTCCAGCGTAATGCCGTAGTGATGGCACAGCTTCATCGCGGCTTGCAAGGTCAGCAGCCGCCGCCCAGTCTCGAACTGATTGTAGAGCGATTGCTCTATGTCGGCGGCTGTTCCGAAGTCCCTCTGATACTCAATTCGAAATGCCGCGCGCGTGTCCCGGAGGCGTCTTGCGACGTCCTTTGCCAAGTCGCCTGTGCTTCCGGGTCAATCATCCTGCCATTCGCTATCGCCTTTCCACAGCAGCTTGGCAATTGGGGAATTATCCTCTTGCGGTGAATGACAAATTGTAATAATACGGGGGCATGCAAGTGATCCGGACCGTCCGCGAGCTTATCGACTTCCTCGGCGGCAACACCGCCGTGGGGAAGATGCTTGGCATCGGTCAGCCTGCGGTCGCCCAGTGGACGATCCGGAACGACGTTCCGGGCGGCTGGCACCTGCGGCTGATCGCTGAAGTGCACGCGCGCGGCGGCTCCATCGATGTCACGGCCGTTTTCGGGCTGAGCGAGGAGGAGGCCAGGCACCTGTTTCGGCCCCCTTTGCTGAGTGAGGCCCGGATGGCGGCCACAGCTTAGCCGGCACTCCCTCGGGGGCATTTTGGGGGGCCTCCGTACAGACCCAACCGTCGCCGGCAAAGAGCTTACAGGCGGTTGGATCATTCCCTCAGATCAGCAGCGTAAGGGGCGCTCGGCTGTGACCCCCAATCCAGCCGAGCGCAACGCCGCTCACCCGTATCTGTCCCGCGTTCCTGCGTTCCCGAAAACCCCGCATCCTTGCAGGAGCGAACATGCACTCGAAAATCATCAACTACCGGGGAGCCCGTATCATGGGCCTTCTCCTCGTCGTCGCCGAGGTGATCTTCCTCGTTCGCGGCGGCTGGCGCTCTGCGGTCGACGATTGGGACCGAGGCGCTTTCGTCATCCTCGCTGTCGTGCTTTCTATCGGCATCGCCTTCTTGCTGTCTCAGGCGTACACGCTGTTCAACGACAAGAAGTATTTCGTCGGCAGCCTTGCCGTCATGGCCTGGATGCTGGTTGCGGCCTATGCCTGGGGAACCACGGTCTCCGTCTCGGCCATCAACCGGGCTGAGATCGAGAGCGACCGCCAGGCGACGCTGACCAAGGCCACCTATTCGGCCGACACCGTCAACGACCTGACCCGTCGTCTGAAGCTCAAGGAGGAGGCCCTGAACTTCCTCCCCGAGTCCCGCACGCCTGAGGCCATCCAGGGCGAGATCAACGCTCAGAAGCAGGCCAAGCGGTGGGATGCCACGTCCGGCTGCACCAACGCCACCACGGCCCGCTCCAGGGCCTATTGCCAGGGCATCGCCCGTCTGGAGGCTGAGAAGGCCGACAGCGGCAAGCGTCTGGAGCTTCAGGCCGAGGTCGACAACCTCGCCAAGCAGCTGCAGGACGCCCGCTCGGTCGTCACCACCGGCCCGGCGGCTTTGGCCTCGGTTGACCCCGAGTTCAAGGTGCTGGCCTCGATGATGACAGCCTCGGAGAACCCCGGCGGTCACGCCATCTGGGCTGCCGAGATGCTGCGGCACGCCAACTTGGCCTTCGTGCTCTTGCTGAGCGCGATCGTGAACCTGGTTGCCACCGCCTTGGCCGTGAAGGCCGAGGGGCCGCTTCCGGGCCTCACTGGAGGCGGTGTCGTCTCGACGGCTGGTCTCCGCTTCACCGAGCCCGAGCAGGTCTCTGCGAGCCCCTACATGGCCACCAAGGCCTCTGAGGAGCCGACCTTGGCCGACAAGCTCTCCAACGTGGCGGTCAACGTCGCTGAGGAGCTTCGCCGCCGCTTTGCCTTCCGTCCCACCGGTCCTTCGGCGCCGATGATCGAGGCTGCGGCCTAACAGAAACGATGACGGCCGCTCGGGGGATGTGACCCTAGAGCGGCCGTTGATCAGCAGGCGGGGCGCTGAGCCCTACGCAGAACGCTACGAACTCAACTTGAAGCGGGGAAGCTTCGTCCATGACAGCTAAGCAGGGATCGGGGCGGAATCAAGACCTTAAGCCCAGTCGTGCACCGTTTTTCCCCTTCTACGCCGACGACTGGATCGCCGGCACCCTCGACCTCACTTTCGAGGAGCGAGGCTTCTTCATCGCGGTGCTCGCCGCCATCTGGACCCGCAAGGGGCCGATCCCCCTCGACCACCTGCCTCTGGCGCTCTCCTGCGACAAGCGGCAGGCCACCCGCCTCGTGACCCGGCTGACGAGCCTCGGCAAGCTCTGTCTCGACGCCTCAAACCGCGTCTACAACACGAAGCTCAATCGGTTACTTCAGGTTACAGATCGGCGCTCGGCAGCCGCCCAACTTCGGGGCGAAGTCCGGGAGAAGTCCGCCGGAAGTCCGGGAGAAGTCCAGGAGAAGTTGCCCGACATCTTTCCAGAAACGCAAGCAAAAACAACGACCGAGCCTCCAGCGCAAACGCACCCATATCCATATCCATACCAGAAAGAGAAGAAAGAACCCAAGCTCGCAGACACTGAATCTGTAGCTGCGGGCGAGCCTGAAATTGGGGGGCTGAACGGCTCGACGGCAGCGATCGTCCAGGGCGTCGCCCGGTGGCTGAACAACCTCGTCCCCGATCTCGAAACCGCCCGTCGGATCGTCAGCACGAACACCGGCATTTTCGGCAGCGACGCCGTGCGCCGAGCCTTCGCCGACATGCAGGCCGACGTGCTCGACGGCAAGGTCATCGCCTCGCCGATCAAGGCCTTCGCCGGCTACTGCGACAGCGCCAAACGGCAGCGTCCGCAAGCCAGCCAACCCCGTGATTTCATCAGCGAAAAGCAGCAACGCAGCGCCAAGGCGATCGCCGACGCCAAGGCCCTTTTGGCAGCCCAGGGAGGCATCCAGTGACAGACGTTTTCGCCTCGTTCGTGACGCCCTTGCTCGCCCATTTCCACGAGCCGACGCCAGAGTTCCTGATCGACCTCGCCAAAGAGCTGCGGCCGTTCGCCGATGACGTGCTCGCCGAGGCCGCCTGCCGGCTGAAGCGCACCCACAACCGCTCGACCTTCCCCCGGCTTTCGGAGTGCCTGAAGGCCTGCGAGGACGCCATGGCCGCCAAGGCCTTGAGCGGCCCGCCGCGGCCGGCCGGCGCTGAGCCTGAGGTCTTCCGCTGGGCAGAGCAGCAGGCCCGCGCCCGCAAGCTCCTGACCGGCACGTCGATCGCTCGTGAGGCCGCCCGTGACGGCTGGTTTCCGGGTCTGTGGGACTTCGCCGCCGAGCAAGGTCGGATACCGGCGGCCGCCCAAGTCCCGGCGCTCCGCAAGCGCGCCATCGAGAGCCACCAGATCGTGCTCGACAGCCAGAACCACCCGATGGTCGGCAAGCTCGCGCGCTCGATGGTCACCCGCTACGCGCGCATCGAGGCCGAGGTGGCCGCTTGAAGGCTGCAAAGCAGCAGTCGCTCAGTTTCAGGCTGGAGCTTCCAGCTACGTCGAGTTGAACGGGGCACACGTCAAAATCGAAAACATGACCTGCGAGGTGAAAGCATGAGCCGATCCCAGAAGCGTGCCGTTGTCCGCGGTTCCCTGTTGCTGGACCTCGTGACGAGAGACCTGCTCTCAGACCGGCAGAAGGCGGCGGCCTTGATGCTCGAGCGAGACCGGGAGCAAGCCTCCGGCGTCTCGGCCTCCATTTGCGCTTACGGGGCCTCTACAGGCGGGGGAGGTGCAAAGGCTCCCATTGCCAGGGAAACCTTCGCGAGCCAGTCCTGGGAGGCTCTGAAGCGGTCCTTGAGCCCTTCCGACCGGAAGCTGTTGGGCTCCATCGAAGCCGTCAACGCCACCAAGCGTGGAAACCTCTCGGCTGTCCCCATTCGCACCAAGGTCCGAGACGACGTGTCGGCCTCGCTCGTGAAGCGTGGTATGATCGCGATGTTCTTGGAGCGGGTCGCGGACCACTACCGGTTGCCGGAGGAAGCGTGACATGCCGGACGCGGGCGACAACTGCCGGAAGTGTCGCTATCTTGGGATGACACATAGCCTGTCCAACGGAGCTTTCATCAGCGTTCCCGGTTGTCGCAGGCGGGCCCCCGTCGTTGCCGAATGGTCATTTCCACCGGTGGACCCGGAAAGGGACTGGTGCGGGGAGTTTAAGCCTATGCCAGAGGAGGCGTGAGGATGTGGGAGCATCAGCAAATTGCGGTGACGGTCACTCTGCCACGAGACACAGCGATGACACGGCCGCGCTCATGGCGGGAACGCTGGCTAACGCTGCCGTGGAAGCCCTGGGTGAGGGAAACAGCGACGGAATATGCGCTGCTGTTGAGGGCGAGAGCGGGGCTGTCTGAGCGGCTGCAAGCAATGACGGGAATCTCGGACTACCTGAGATGAGCACTTGGCTCCCCTCCAAGTCCTGGAAGTCCAAGCCTCCCAAGAGGCTTTCTGTCTCTGCCCAGATCGCCAAGAGAAAGTCGAAGAAGGTCAAGGTCGTGAGGAAAGGTTCAACTGTTGCCTCTAAGTGACTATTCGTTCCCATCGAATCAGTTACAAAAAGATAGGGTGCGGCGAAGGCCGTGAAGAGGCAAGCGCCTCCCCTCCTCCAAGGACAACCCCATGACCCTCACCACTGCCAGCCTCAACGGCTGGCTTTCGACTGCCACATCTTGGTGCATCATGGTCCTCAAGCTCGCCCTGGTGCTCATGGTCGGCGCCATCGCTCTCTCCAAGGGCTTCGCCTTCGATCTGCCCTATGTGGCCAACACCGATCCCTACGGCCTGGCGCTGATCTGCGCCGCCTTCTATGCGGTGACGCGGTGAACTACATCCGCTTCAAGCCTGAAGGGGAGACAGAGCCTACTGGCTGGTGGTGTGGCGGGTGCGAGGTCGATGTCTTCGGCCTTCCGCCTGACCAGCGTTGGGTCGACGGGAAGGCCGATAGCAACGCCTATCGGTGCAGCGGGTGCGTCGGTATGAAAGCGGCTGGAGACGGCTACAAGCCCATGCAGCAGCACTACTGGCGCCGGCATGCTGAGATGAACGGCTGGGAGCTCCGCCCGTGACCGACGCCCTCGTCTTCACCTCTCTCGGCATCGTCATTGGCCTATCCATCCAATGGCTCTATCGGGAGTGCCGCCGGCACATGGCGCGCTACCGCATCGTCAAACAGGCGCCCAATGAGGATTGGGCCTCGCTCAAGATTGATCAGGAGCCGCTGCCGTATTGGAAGAGCGGCGGATGAAAACCAAGAGGACTGACCTCATCTCCCGCATTGCCGAGGCATTGACCGGTGAAGCCCTCCCGCGCCGCCAGTCCACCAATGTCGAGGTCAGAGGCAGATCCTCAGGCCCGATCGCCTACGCCAAGGATCAATCCCGTTTGACATCTTCCCCCGTTGACGAAGAAACGTCACAGATGAACTATAAGAACGCGCTCTGGCGGCTCTCGAGCCAGCATCGCCGCGTCTGGGGGAGGCCATGAAACTTGATCGTCGAAGCCTATTGAAGTGGCTGGGTGCGGCGCCGGTCGCAGCGGCTGTGCCGCCCGCACTGGCGGCTGGGAGCTCGCCGTCGGCAGTCACCGTATATACAGGTTATGAGGACTTGTCTTCGCCGGTCGTCGAGGCAGCAAGGGGCGATGCCAATGCTGCTTGGGCAGAGATGGTAGCTGTATCTATGCGGAAGCACAGGGGGGCAGTAGTCGCTAATGTGATTGAGGGGAATGCGTTTTTGAAGCACCTGAAGAGCAAGGGGCAGATCATTACATGACCTGCGTCAAAACTCTCGTCGCCGGCTACATGCTCTGCACCACCCCCTATGGCCAGGTCATCGAGCCCGACTACATCGGCCATGTGGTCCTCGAGGGAAACCCCAAGCAAGCCGCCTATGTCGGCGCTCTGCACCAGCTCTCGACCACCCACAAGGGCCTCTGGCATCTGACCGACGCTCAGCTCGATCAGGCCTTCGCCGATTATGGCCCTCGCCGCCATCTCGAGATAGACTGGTCCAAGGTGAAGGGGTACCAGCCGTGATTGTCTCGCGACAGCTCTTGGAGCTCCACAGCGCTCGGCGCAACTATTGGTGGCATGCGCGCTCCCGTTACCAGCCCGGCCCTTTCGCTAAAGTAGCTACAACTAGCGGTGCCTAGAGGTTCAAAGCCTGGAGAGCGTCGGGGAGGCCGCAAGAAGGGCACCCCGAACAAGGCTACGGCGGAAATCAAGGACATCGCGCGCATCTACGGGCCAAATGCTGTCCAGGCCTTGGCGATCATGTCCGGCCTCGCGAAGGCTGATAAGTCGCTTCCCGACGTCAGGCTTGCCGAGTCAGAGCAGGCCCGCGTCGGCGCAATCAAGGAAATCCTCGATCGCGGTTACGGCAAGGCTGCCCAGCCCCTCACCGGCGAAGATGGCGGCCCAATTGGTATCGAGCACCTAATCTCGGCCATCGATGGCAAGACACGACGCCTCCCTTCAGAGGGCAATTGACCTTTTCAGCGATTGGCGCTGGAGGCTGAACAACCTCTACTGGATCACCGACAAAGAAGGGCGCGCCGTCCCCTTCCGCATGAACTGGGCTCAGGAGAGCCTGTTCGACGGGATGCATTATCTAAACGTCGTGCTGAAGGCCCGACAGCTCGGGTTCTCGACTTTCATCGCGATGTACATGCTCGATGTCTGCGTCTTCAACAGCCACACCGCTGCCGGCATCATCGACGCCAAGATAGACGATGCGAAGGGGAAGCTCGGCAAGATCAGCTTCGCATATGAGCGCATGCCTGACGGCATCAAGGCGACGGTGCCGATCGGAACAGCCAACGCCCAGATGATCGAGTGGCGGAACGGCTCGAGCATCAAGGTCGGCACCAGCCACCGGGGCGGCACGTTGCAGCTCCTGCATATCTCGGAGCTGGGCAAGATCGCCGCCACGCAGCCGCAGAAGGCGCGAGAGATCAGGACCGGCGCCCTCAACACAGTGCAGGCCGGCAACCAGGTATTCGTCGAGTCGACGGCCGAAGGCCAACAGGGAGACTTCTACGACATCTGCACGCTGGCTCAGGCCAAGCAGCGGATGGGCGTCAAACTCACGCGGCTCGATTTCAAGTTTCACTTCTACGCCTGGCACCAGGCCCCGGAATACGAGATAGACCCCGAGGGCGTGGTGATTTCCGAGCAGTTCGCTCGCTACTTCTCAGAGCTTGAGGGTAAGGGGATAAAGCTCAGGCCGGGCCAGAAAGCCTGGTACGTCAAGAAAGCGGAAACGCAGCTTGACGACATGAAGCGGGAATACCCCTCGACTCCTGAGGAGGCGTTTGAGGCCAGCGTCGAGGGCGCCATTCTAGGGCCTTGGATGGAGGCGGCCGAGCGCGCCGGCAAGATCGGCGTGTTCCCCGCTGTCCCCGGTGTTCCGGTGCATTCGTTCTGGGACATCGGCCGCAAGGACTATACCTCGATCTGGTTCGTCCAAATCCTTCCGGGCAAGTGCCGGATCGTCGGCTTCTACCAGAACGTGCTGAGCGAGCTGCCGCACTACGCGGAATACCTGCTCGGCACCGCCGTGGTGATGAAGCACATGCCAGACTATCTTTCGCGGGGCCTGACGCAGGGGATCTACGCCAACAAGGGATGGACGCAGGGTAACGCTTACTTGCCTCACGACGGCAAGGTGAAGGAATGGGGCGCCGGGCGGACGCGCGTTGAGCAGGCCATCAAATTCGGCCTCAAAGCCAAGCTCGCTGCACTGCAAGAGAAGCACGATCAGATCAACGCCTCGCGCACGACAATTCCAATGTGCGAGTTCGATCGCGAAGGCTGCGAGCCGGCCGGGCTCAAGGTGCTCAAGAGCTATCGCTGGGAATGGGACGATAAGCTCGGGGCTTGGAAGACGGGCACCCCGGCTCACGACGACAACAGTCACGGGTCAGACGCGTTTCACGTCTTTTCGACCACATGGCGCGAGATGGTGCCAGAAGCCGAGCCGGCTAGGCCTAAACCGACTGACCTAATCATCCATGCCAACGCCGATGGCAGCTACAACATGAACATGTCTGTGAAGGAAATCGCTGAGATGAATCGCCGGAAGCGCCTCGCCAATGGCTGAGCATCTCTATGGCGAGGCCCAAGAGATCAAGACCGACAAGGACGCCAGGAAGCACGGGGCAACCGACGTCGAGCTATGGATCAAAAAGCTTCGCCGGCAGCTCAAAGAGGACGAGGCCTGGCGTAAGCAGGGCGAGTGCGCGCTGAAGATATTCGAGGGCGACGAGAAGAACGCCATCACGAACCTCTACCACTCCAACGTCGCGACGTTGGTCCCCTCGCTCTACAACTCCTCTCCGATCCCCGATGTCCGCCGGCGCTTCGGCGATGCCGATCCGGTTGCCAAGGACGTCTCCGAGATCATCGAGAGGACGGTCAGCTACATCATCGATCAGATGCCGTTCGACGCCATCATGAAGGACGTCGTGACGGACTCTGTCGTCCCAGGCCGCGGCCTCCCGCGCATCCGCTACATCGCTGATGTCGAAGATATTGAGAAGCGCAGCGAAGCTCTGACGCTCGAGGTCGTGCCCTGGGACAAGTTCATCATGGGGCCTGGCCGCAGCTGGGACAAGGTGCCGTGGATCGCCTTTCCGCTCGACCTGACCTTCGACGAGATGGAAAAGCTCGGCGTCGATCCTGAGCACCTCGAGCGCATCGGCGTCGGCCTCTCCTCGCCGCTCGAGGATGAGGACGGCGGCGACAACGACGAGGACGACGACGCACAAAAGGGCATCTACAAGACCATCGAGGTCTATGAGATCTGGGACAAGCGGAAGCGCGAGACCCTGTTCATCACGCCGCGTGACAAGGACAAGCCGCTGCTGGTGCTCCCCGACGTGCTGGAGCTGCCCGAGTTCTTCCCGGTGCCGATGCCACTGCAGCAGGTGCGCCGGCGCTCAAGCATGAAGCCGATCTGCCCCTACGAGCTCTACAAAGACCTGCTGTCCGAGTTCAACAAAATCTCTCTGCGCATCAACGCGCTGGTGAAGCAGCTCAAGGTCAAGGGCCTCTACGACGGCTCACTCAATGCCGACGTCTCGGCGCTGGCATCTGAGGACATGGCAGACGGCGAGTTCAAGGTGGCAGAGAACACGTCAGCCTTTCTTCAGGGCAGCGGCAAGACGCTCGAGGCGGCGATCGCCTTCTGGCCGATCGACAAAATCATTGCCGTCCTGCAGCAGCTCTACGTCCAGCGCGATCAGCTCAAGCAGCTGATCTACGAGGTGACGGGGTTGTCGGACATCCTGAGGGGCGCTTCCAACCCGAACGAGACGGCGACCGCTCAGCAGATCAAGACGCAATGGGGGAGCTTGCGCCTCCAAGACATGCAGGCCGAGGTTGCCCGCCTTGCTCGCGATCTCTTCCGCATGATCTCCCATGTGGTCGCCAAGCACTTCGACTGGCAGCGCATCAAGGCGATGACGGGCATGGATTTTGCCCCAAAGCAGCCCGAGATGCCGTCGGATGCTCCGCCCGAGCAGCAGCAAGTGGCCATGCAGCAAGCGATGATGCAGGCCATGCAACATGAGAAGGCCGTCGAGGCCCTGCTTCGCGACGAGATGTCGTCGTTTCGGATCGACATCGAGTCCGACTCGACCGTCCGCTCGGACATGACCCGCAACATGGAGCAGATGAACCAGTTTCTCGGCGCGACCTCACAGTATGCGCAAGCGGTCGGAGGACTGGTGCAGACCGTGCCGCAAGCGCTGCCTACGGCCACCGAAATCTTCATCTCGTTCGCCCGCAATTTCAGGCTCGGCAAGACGGCCGAGGACGCACTCGAGTCACTGAGCCAGCTCGCGGCCCAAGCCGCCCAGCAGCCGCAGGAAGACCCCGAGCAGGCCAAGATGGCGGCCGAGATGCAGGCGGCTCAGATGAAGGCCCAGACCGATCAGGCCAAGGCCCAGGCGGACATCCAGCTCAAGCAGATGGACATGAAGCTCAAGGAGCTTGATCTCCAGCTGAAGGCCATCGAGCTTCAGATGAAGCAGATCGAGGGGCAGAACGCGGGCGCCGAGCTTCAGGTGAAGAAGCAGGGTATGGACCTCGAGTATGGCCACAAGGCGCGGATGGCGGAACTCGAATACGCCGCTCAGTCCCGCATGAAGGGGCTCGACCTTGAACACGCCGCCAAGCAGGTTGCGGTGAAAGACGAGGCGGCCAAGATCGACCTGACCAGCAAGCGCCGGTCGGCTGAGGAGGACGTCCGCATCAAGCGGATGACGGCTGACGTCGACATCGACGGCAAGCTTCGCAAGAGCGCGGTCGATCGCGCTGCACAAGAGGCGAAAGCCTCGGAAGAGAAAGCCAAGTCGGGGCCAAAGAAGGTCATGTTTGAGCGTGGTCCCGATGGCCTAATCGTCGGGGGTACGGTCGGTTGAGCGTCGTCTATCGCACGTCTCTCAAGACAACCCGCATGCAGGCGGTTCGCGACGACATCGATTCAGGCGCGGGCGCCGGCACGCTCGAGATCGGTACGGCCGGGTTCGCCGCAACGCTCGTATCCATCACGCTCGACGACCCGGCCTCGACCGTCTCAGGCGACACGCTGACGATCGCCGGGGTGCCAAAGGATGGCGTCGCCTCGGGCACCGGAACGGCGGCCGAAGCTCGCATTAAAGCAAACGGCGGCACGGTCATCATCTCCGGCCTGACGGTCGGCACCTCGGGAACGAATATCATCATCTCGCCGTCGACGACGATCACCTCGGGCCAAACCGTGAGCCTCACGGCCGGCACCATTACACACGGATAACCCATGGCCATCTATTCGCTTGCTCAACGCACGACGGTCACGACCATCGCGGCGGCATCTCATGGGTTTCTCTCGCCCGCCACCAACGAGGCGGCCTGCATGGAATGGGGCTATTTCAACGGCGCGGCAACGGCCTGCGTGGTTGGCTTCGGCCGTTCGGCCAATACGCCCACCTTGACCGGTGGCGTGGCCTTCCTAGCTGAAGACGAGGGCCGCCCGGCTGGCGTCACACAGGGCGCGGTCGCCTTCGGCACGGCGCCGACGGTGCCGACGCAGTTCTTCCGCAAGTTTTCTTTGGCGGCCTTGGTCGGCGCAGCTGTCGTCTACACCTTCCCCAGAGGCATCGTGCTGCCGGCCGCTGGTCAGGCGCTGGTCACCTGGAACATCACGGCCAACTCGGCGGTCGTCGACGTGCATGCGGTGGTTGACGAATGAAGCGCTCGACCCTCGACGACATCCACGGCGACACGGCGGTTGCTCGGATCACCATCACCATGGCGCGCTCGGGCAACTGCAAGGTCGAAGGCTCGATCACCGACAAGGCTTTCGCCGACTTCATGCTCGACACGGCCCGCGACGTTGTCGCGAACTACCACGGTCGCGCCAAGCTCATGGACGGCAAGGCCATCATCGTGCCGGCCTACGACACGGCGCTCGTCGGCACGCCTGAGGAAAAGCAGCTCCTCGCCGCTCGTGACGAGCTCGCCAACGCCATGGCAGGCCGCTAGGTGGGGGTCAACCTCAAATACGGCACAGCTGGCGCGACCGGCGGTGGGTATGCATCGCAGCCGGGAACTCTTCAGCCGGCCTTCGACGAAGGCCGGCATGAGCCCCGGTGGAATTGGCAATGCCGCAGCCCGAAGACATGGCGCGACCGCAACGCTTGGAACTCGCTCTGGTCCTACGGCTGCAAGTTCGGGAGCGGCAGTCTCGACGGTGATCCCATCGGCCGCGGCCAGGGCATGACCGGCGCCGACATGTACGAGCCGTACAGCTGCGATGGTGAGGGCACGAGCATCAGCCGCTTCATTCGCGGGACCTGTGTCGATAGCGGCGGAACGGCGGTCGCCAATGCCATTGTCCAGGGCTTCCGCACCTCGAACGATGCCTATGTGGGGCAGGACGTGACGCGCTTGGATGGCAGCTACACGCTCGGCACCGACACGCCGGCCGGCACGCAGCACTATCTGGTGGCCTACAAGCCGGGCTCGCCTGACACGGCCGGGACCACGGTAAACACTCTGACGCCCACCAACGTGGACGGTACCTAATGGCCGACCAGAAGCGGGTTGTTCTCCGCTCCGGTCACGCCGACCCGAAGACCATTGTTCTCTATGATTTGCCAGTCGCCGATGCGTCGGCGGGCACGCAGATCGTCCTCTATGAGTTACACGCGACGCCCAAGACCGTCGTGCTGCGCAACCCGGCGGAGACGCCCGAGGTCGGCGGCACGGTCGAGGTCACACTTGCAGTAAGCGAAGCGCCGGATGTGTTCGCGGGCGCCGTTGCGCTCACGGCTGAAATCGTCCTGACGGCGACGGAAGCCCCGGACGTTTTTGCCGGTACGGTTTCCGCGGTCGCCAGTGTTGCTCTCGCAGCCACGGAAGAGCCTGACACCTTCGCGGCTTCAGTCGAGGCTGAGGATGCCGTTGTCGAGGTTCCGGGCGGCGGTGGCGTTGCGGTCTCGTCTGGCGGTGGCGGCGGCAAGCGCCGCAAGAAGCCGGTCCCGCCCCGTGAGCTTACCTATCACGTCTTCTCCGACGACCACAAACCTCGCCCGGTCAGTCAGGAGGAGCCGCCTCGCGGACTGTCCACCGCTGAGGCCCCGGCGGCGGAGGATAACGCTTCCCGGCCCTCCGCCGCCGCACCATCACCGGAGACGATCGCGGCATTGGCTTCGACCCTTGCGGGTCAAGTCGAGCTCACCGCCCTTCCGGCAATACCCGAGCTTATCGCGGGCAACGACGATGAGGAAGCGATGATGATCATTTTGGCGCTCGCGGCATGAACTGGCGTCTCGAAAACGCCCGCGAAACCTCCGCCCCGAAATGCGCCAACTGCTCCTGGTGGGCGGGTTGTGAGGGGCCTGCGGGGCAGTGCGGACAGCACGAGATCAAGACGCTCGACCTCGCCGTCTGCACCGGCTGGCGGGGCCACAACCTGCCTGAGGGCGATCTGATCGTGACGGAGGACGAGTGAGCTACATTTGGATCGAGACCGAGGCCGAGCACGGCCGCCGGTTCCCGAACGCGCCCAAGCCTTGGACGATCGACGGCTGGGAAGGCGAGGGGCCGTACCACAAACGGACAGGTGTCCGACTTCCCCGCACACAGCGTGCGGAATTGTGCGCTCCGATGGTGATGAGCGACACGCCTGACTACTACTCCGTCGTCTCTGATCGCTGGGTCTCTGGCCGCGCCGACCGTCGTGAGGATCTGAAGCGCACCGGCTGTATCGAGATGGACCGCGACTATGGCCGCGGCATGCCGAGGAAGCCCCACAAGCGCCCGCTGCTCAACAAGGCCTTCGCCGAGCGCAACGGCAAGGGGCACCTGTTCGACAAGGACCGGGCACAGGACGCCCAACGGGCGCAGGCTGCCATCACGGCAGACATCGACAAAAACCTCTACGGGAAGGGGCTGTAGATGCCTCTTACCGAGCAGCAAAAGTCTGCCGTCGAGGGATCGGTGGGCTGCTGCGCCAATTGCAAGCATTGGACACGGATTGGGCACGCTGATCCGGAGAAGGCTGCCTCGTGCGGGACATGCACGCAGATGCCTGTTTTCTCCGAAGGTCTGCCGCCGGTTGTGACGCTAGACCGAGCTGTTTGCTCGTCATGGGAACAGGGGAAGACCGAATGACGCTCGACACGGAACAAGCCGCATCGGCACCAACCTCGATGGATGCCCAGCTCGAGAGCATCAACAGCAAGCTCGACGAGCTGCCCAAGCGCGAGCCGACGGCGGAAGAGCGCGACAAGGCCGAATACGACAAACTGTCGGCAGCCTTCGACAAGGCCGCGGCGAAGCCGGCGCCGGGCGAGGAAGCCCATGAGGCAGACGAAACCGAAGCCAAGGCCGCTCCCGAGCGTGGCCCCGACGGCAAGTTCAAGTCGAAGCTCCCCGAAGGCGCCAAGGCTCAGGCTGCCGAAGAGGAGGCCGACGACACGGACGACGATTCTCAAGAGACCAAAGCTGCCGCACCCGAGACGAAAGAGGCGAAAAAGCCCGCCGTCGAGGCTCCGAAGCATTGGTCTGAGAAGGTAAGGGCAGAGTTCGCCAAGCTCGATCCCGAGGCACAGCGTGAGCTCGCCAAGGAAACGACCGAGATGCGGCAGAACCTCTCCCGTCAAGGGCGAGCGCTGCAGGAGTTGCAGCCCGTCGCCAAGGTGCTGCAGGAGCACAAGGCGCTCTTCGAGCAGAACGGTGTGAGCTACGATCAGGGCATCGCCGCCCTCCTCCGCGCTCAAGTCGCGCTGTCCGACCCGAACACCGCCAGAAACGCGCTCCTCAAGCTCGCCGAGACCTACAACATCGACCTCGGCAACGGCGCCGAGCCAGAGGACCAGGACTGGGTCGATCCTAACGTCACCCAGCTCCGCGCAACTGTTGAGCAGCTGCAGAACCGTCTCGCGCACTATGAGCGCCACACGGCCGAGCAGATGCAGGAGCAGCAGTCAGCCGCCGCGACCAACTTTGTCGACCAGTTCGCTCAAGGCAAAGAGGATTTCGAAGCCCTCGCCGACGAGATCGAGCTGCGCGTCAGAATGTATCGCGCCGCCTACCCGCAAGCTCCCGCGAACGAGATTCTGGCCAAGGCCTACGAGGAAGCGAGGGCACTCAACCCCGCCACGCGCGACAAGCTCGTGAACGAGGAAATAGAGCGCAAAGCCAAGGCTGCCGAGAAGGCGCGCAAGGCCGCTTCGCTCAACGTCGCATCTTCCGACAAACCAGGCCGCATGTCCGAATACGACAGGCTCTCAGCAGCCTACGACAAGGCCATGTCCGCCTAACTCTAGGATCAGCACACCATGGCAACGCCGAACAGTGTGTTCACCGAATTGGTGAGCACCACGCTGCGCGACCACGCCCGCGATGTGGTCGACAACGTGATCACCCACGTTCCCGTCCTCAAGCTCATGAAGGCGCGGGGCAACATCAAGGATGGCGGCACGGAGATCGCTCTCCCGATCGTCCACTCCGAGAACTCCAACTACCAGCGCTACTCGGGCTACGACGCTCTCTCGCAGAACGCGACGGAGAGCATCTCGTCTGCGAAGTTCGACTGGATGCAGGCCGCGATCAACGTCACGGCCTCGGGTCGCGAGATCAGGATCAACTCTGGCAAGAACCAGATGATCGACCTCGTCCGCGCCCGCAAGAAGGTCGCTGTCACGACGGCGACCAACAAGTTCGCCATCGACCTCTACTCGGATGGCGCCTTGACCAACCAGATCGGCGGCTTTGCCTCGATCATTCCCTCGACGGCCGGCGGCACGGTGGGCGGCATCGACAGCTCCACCTATACCTTCTGGAAGTCGTGGGTGACGGAGGTGACTGGCTCGGGTGCGACCTACTCGACGCTGCGCACGGCCATGAACACCACATGGATGTCGCAGACGATCGGCGCCGACGAGCCCGACCTTCTCGTCATGAGCCACGACTTCTACGCCATCTTCGAGGCGGGCTTGCAGGACTTGCAGCGCTACGCTCAGGCCGACACGGGAGCGCTCGGCTTCAATGCCTTGCGCTACAAGTCGGCGCCGGTGGTGTTCGACACCAACACCAACTTCGGCACCACGGCAGAGAAGTGCATGCTCCTCAACACCAAGTACCTCTATCTCGTCCAGCACTCGGACGCGAAGTGGTCGGCCGAGGAAGCCCGCACCCCGACCAACCAGGACGCGATCATCGTGCCGATGTTCTGGATGGGCAACCTGTGCACCGACAACCGCCGCATGCTCGGCGTTGTCATCGACGCGACCTGATCAGAGGAGAACACGATCATGGCATGGGCTTCTTCTGATGTTGCAGGCTTCCGTGTCGTCAGCCCGCAGCGGGTTGGCTGGCAGCCGATCAACGAAACCTCGACCACGCAGAACCACAAGCTCGGCACGCGCGTCATCGCCGAGCATGACACCTACGGCCCGGTCGAGATGATCTACCTGAAGGGCGTTGCCTCGACGGTGATCGGCGATTGGGTGACCTACGAGGCCGACGACTACACGACGGCCCGCCTCGTGGCGAACGCCATCGGCGCCGTCGGCGTGGCGCTCTCGGCCAACGTCGCCTCGCAGTACGGCTGGTATGCCATCTACGGCCGCGTCCCGGCCAAGGTACTGGCTGCCTTCGCCGACAACGGCCACGTCTACGGCACGGCCACCGCGGGCTCGGCTGACGATGCGATCGTCGCCGGCGACCGCATCCAGAACGCACGCGGCGCCTCGGCCATCGACGGCCCGGCAACCGGCATGGCGGAGATGGATCTCTACTATCCCTTCGTCAACGACGCGCTGGCCGACTAACGCATGAGCGACGGGCGGGGGCTCATCCCCGCCCGTATCCACTTCGGAGATCAGCAGCATGGACGGCTATTCGCTCGACATCGTGAAATTCGAGACGAAATTCATCGACAAAATCATCCCCTATAAGGTGAAGGTGATGGTGCCGGAAACGGTCACCGAGATCATCATCGAGGCCGACGGCACCGAGCGTGAGGTCTCGAAAACCATCGAGAAGGCGGTCGAGGAAACCCGCACGAAAGTGCGCAAGGAAGCGGTCGACATCGTTCACTATGCGCAGGTCGGCTGCCGCCAGCGCACCGTCGTTCCGGCCCGTATCTCCTCGCTGTCGGCCATCCAGGACGGCGACGGCGACACCCAGAAGATGGCGCGCGACCGCTGGGACTTCATCAAGCCCCGTTACGAGGCGTGGAAGGCCGGCCACACCATCGGCGTTGAGCCCGGCAAGACGCCGCTCGGGGCCTGGCCGGCGCTCACGCCCGAGATGGCCGAGCAATTCCGCATGATGGGCCTCTATACAGTCGAGAGTGTTGCGGCTGCCTCCGATGGCGTGCTGGCGCGCTGCCCGATCCCCAACGCGCGGGAGCTCCAGAAGCAGGCAAAGCTCTTCCTCGAGGCAGCCGACAAGCAGGCGGTGACGCACGAGATCGCCGCCATGCGCGACGAGAACGACGAGTTGAAGAGCCAGATTGCCGAGCTCAAGCGCATGTTTGTCGAGATGGCGAACAAGGAGGAGAGCTCGACCCCGGCGGCTTCCGAGAAGCCCCGGCGCACGCAGAAATCGGCTGAGGTGGCCGCCTGATGGCGAATGTTCTCTCGCTCTGCCAGGACGCCGCCGTAGAGGTGAAGCTGACGCGGCCCTCGGCCGTCATCGGCATCACCACGAAGGACGAGCGGCTGCTCGCCCGCGCACTGACGAAGACCTGTACGCAGCTTCAGGACGACAACTGGCAGAAGCTGATCCGAGAGAAGACGTTCACGACGGTGGCAGCGGAGACGCAGACCGACACTCCGCTGCCGACCGACTTCCTCCGCTTCGTCAACAACACGATCTTCAACCGCACCACGCGGCAGCGGGTGTTCGGGCCGTTGTCGGACGAAGAGTGGCAGAGCATGAAGGCGACGGCAGCAACCTGGAGCTACGACTCGTTCCGCATCCGCGGCGGCTCGTGGCTCATCGCCCCGACGCCGACGGCCGGCCAGACGATCGCCTACGAGTACGTCACGAGCGACATCGGGACCGACGCGACCGGCGCGACGCCCAAGGCGGCGTTTACCGTCGATACCGATCTCACCTATTGGGACGATGAGCTGATGGTGCTCGGCATCGCCATGAACGTCCTCGACATCGACGGCAACGACTACGCCGAGAAGAGCTACCAATTCCAGGCCCGCAAGGCGAAGCTCTTGTCGCTCGACGGCGGCTCGAGGATCATCTCGCCCTACACGCGGGTCGACAAGATTCCGCAGGCGCCGCGCATTCCTGATCGGCTGGTGTTCAGCTGATGGGCTACATCGAGCCCAAGCGCGGCATTATCCGGAGAAAATCGACCAAGGCCGAGACCAAGGCCGTCCCGCCTCTGGTCGGCGGCTGGAATGCGCGGGACCCTCTCTCGGCGATGGACCCGACCGACGCGGTCCAACTCGACAACCTCACGCCGATGGACGGCGGGGTCGAGCTCCGTCCGGGCTCGTCCGAGCACGCAGACACGATCTCGGGGCTATACGTTGAAAGCCTGATGACCTACGCGAGCCCGTCGGCAACGAAACAATTCGCCGCGGCGACCACGGCCATCTGGGAGATCACATCGAGCGGCGCGGCGACCTCGAGCCTGACAGGCCTGACGAACGGCCGCTGGCAGCATGCGATGTTCACGCTGCCTTCGATCTCGCATCTGGCCTGCGTCAATAACTCGGCCGACGGCTTGCGCTACTACAACGGCTCGGGCTGGAGCACAGCGTCGCTGACCGGTGGCATCAGCAACACGGCGCTCGCCAACGTCTGCGTCCACATGAACCGGCTCTGGCTGTGCGAGGACAACAGCCTGGACGTCTACTATCTCGACCTGCAGGCGATCACGGGAGCGGCCACCAAGCTCGAGACCTCCTCGCAGTTCCAGCGCGGTGGCAAGGTCATGGCGATGGCCTCGTGGACCCGTGATGGTGGCTCCGGCATGGACGACGTCCTGGCCATCATCTCGTCCAACGGCGAGGTGCTGGTCTATTCCGGCACCGATCCCGAGGACGCGACGACCTGGGCCAAGGTCGGTTTGTTCGCGATTCCCCGTCCGATCGGCCGGCGCTGCGCCATCAAGTTCGGCGGAGATATCGCCATACTGACGGTGCAAGGCCTGATCCCGATGTCGGAGGTTTTGCAGCGGGCCTCCTCGGCCCAGTCGGCAGTCGCCATCACCGACAAGATCAAAGGCGCGTTTGCTCGCGCGGCTGGCCTTTATGGCTCAAACCACGGCTGGCAGATCATCGAGTATCCCAAGCGTGGCCTGCTCATCATCAACGTGCCGGTCGTCGAGCGGGGCACGACCCACCAATACGTGATGAACACGAAGACCGGGGCTTGGTGCCGGTGGACGGGGCTCGATGCCAACGTGCTCGGGCTATCGGGAGATGCGCTCTATCTCGGCCGCTCCGACGGCGAGGTCAGGGTTCTTGACGAAGCCTTCGACGATGTCGGCATCCCGATCGATGGCCTAGCCGTCCACGCCTACAACACGTATGGCGACCCGAGGGTCAAGCGCTGGCTCCGGTTCCAGCCGCAGATGCACAAGCCCGAGGACTACAAGCCGCTCGTCGACTTGCTGCTCAACTTCTCGCCCGACGTGCCCTCCTATTCGCCGCCGCAGTCGATCTCGACGGGGTGGACGTGGGACCCGCCGACAGCGTGGGAGGACCTCACCTGGGGATCGGAGATTTTCTCGACCTTCGACTGGCTGTCGATCTCGGGGCATGCGGTTGCAGGCGCGCTCGTCGTCGCGGTCTCGGCCGACAGCCCCATCCAGTACAACGGCGGGCTCGTCTCGTACGAGGCGGGCGGCATCTACTGATGCAGCTCTGGATGGGGACGGAGCAGCGCATCGAGGGCTTCCTTGCTGAGAAGCTCGGCGGCCGGGCTCCGGGCTTTCAGTGGTTCGGCGTGCTCGATGACGACGGCAAGGAGATCGGTGGAGCGACCTTCACCGACTACACCGATCAGGACGTGACGCTGGTTCTCGCCGCCGACCTCGCGCGGCATCCCAAGATGGCCCGGCTGATCGTGCCGGTGCTCAACTACCCGTTCGAGACGTGGGACGTCTCCCACATCACCGCCAAGATCGACGAGGCAAACGCGCCATGTCTGCGCTTGGTCGAGTGGCTTGGGTTCAAATTCATGTGCCGCTTACGTGCGACGTCCATCCGCCTGTATGGACTGACCAAAGAAGATTGGGCCGAGCGCCGTGAAATCCTCTTCCCCTCCTGATCCGCAAGCGACCGCCAACGCTCAGTTCGGCACTAACGTCAATTCTTCGGTCGCCTCGGCATGGCTTGCCAACCCCAACCAGAGATCGCCCATCGGCACCTGGACGAACCGGGCGACCAGCTATCGTACGATCGACGGCAAGCGGGTGCCGCAGTTCACGCAGACTTTCAAATTCGCGCCGGGCCAGCAGAAGCTCTACAACCAGCAGCTGGCGCTCGGGCAGAACATGAACGGCATCGCGCAGCAGCAGCTCGGCCGCCTCAAATCCTCCCTGTCGCAGCCGATCGACTTCTCGGGCGCTCCGCAGCTGGCGGGCGACTTCACCGACTACCGCAACCAGGTCGAGCAGGGGCTCAACTCGCGGCTCGAGCCGCAGCTCGCTCGCGACGAAAACGCGACGCGCGCGCGACTCGCGAATTCGGGTCTCACGCAGGGCTCAGCCGCTTGGAACCAAGAGATGGACCGGCTGGGGCGGCAGGCGAATGACGCCCGCACGCAGGTCATGCTCGCCTCGGGCGGTGAGGCGCGCGCCGCCGGCGGCTACCAGAACCAAGCCCGCCAGCAGTACATCGGCGAGAAGATGCAGGAGCGCAACCAGCCGCTCAACGAGATCACAGCCTTGATGAGCGGCGGACAGGTCGCACAACCGGGGCAACCCAACTGGGCCGGCTACGGCGTGGCGGCGCCGGATTTGGCGGGCAACATCTATCAGTCCTACAACCAGCAGCAGGCCCAGAACAACGCGACGATGGGCGGTCTCTTTGGCCTCGGCGGCACGATCGCCGGCGGCTTGTTCGGGTTCTGATCCATGGGCCAGAGCCTGATCGACTTCGCCAAGACCTACGGCAAGGAAAGCGAGACCGACGCCCTCGGCAAAACCTATGGCAACAATGCGAATTGGGACGGCCTCAACGACAAGATGAAGACGGGCTTTCTCGCGCTTCAAAAAGCGTGGGGAGCGCCGCTCTCCCTCAATTCGACGTTCCGCGACAAGGCGAGCAACAAGAAGGCAGGCGGGGCCAAGAAAAGCCAGCACCTGCACGGCAATGCCGTCGACATCTCCGTCAAGGACATGTCGATCGAGGACCGTAAAGCGCTGATCTCGCTGGCGTCCTCGATGGGTTTCAAGGGCATCGGCGTTTATCACACCGCCATCCATATCGATCTTGCGAACCGCCGGGGCTGGGGGCCGAACCACAGCCATAGCTCGATCCCCGGCTGGGCCAAGGGGGTCATGAAGACCCACATGGCGAACGGCTTCGAGGGGCAGACGGCCGAGCTCTCCCGTGCGCCGGCGGCGGTCGGCGGCGGCAAGGAGTCGTTTGGCCAGGGCGGACTGGCAAGCATCGCCAGTGGCGTTGCGGGCTCGAGTCCGACAGGCAAAGCCGGCGGGACGGCGCGCGGCACCCACAGCCGCACCGGCTACACCGTGACGGCCACGAAGCCCGGCTCGACGATCACGTCTCCCGTGTCTGGCACGGTGGTCGGCGTGCACGGCGATTTCCGCTCCTACCGCGGCACCGCGATCGTCAAGAGCGAGGACGGGACCTACACGGTGATCGGCGGGCTCGCCAAGGGCACCGTCAAATCCGGCGACACGGTTCAGGCCGGAGACCCGATCGGGGTCGCCGGCAACGACGTCGGCGTGGCGCAGAAGGGGCCGGACGGCTCGTGGGCGAAAGACCCGTCTGGGCTGCTCAGTGGCATCCAGTCTGCCGGCACCGACGTTGCGCAAGGCAGCGCCATGGACGGCGGCGGGCTCGGGCTCTATGGCGGCGGCGTGCCGTCACCTTCGGAAGCCACCCGCCCGAGCGCTCCAAGCCCCCTCTCAGGCGACTTCGGCATGGGCGGCATGCAGGGAATGGGAGCTCCGGCGGCTCCCGCAAACGCGAGCTATGCCGACGCCGGCATAGGCGCACGAGGCAAGGTCGCGCAAGCGCTGATGGGGCTGGCGATGGCGCCGCAAGCTCCCGGTTACGTTGACGCGAGCGTCGTCAGCACGTCCGACCTCGATGCGCAGTATCCGGGTTGGGACAAGAACGTGCCGGAGATGAGCCTCCCGAACGTCGATGCCCAGGGATTGCCCGCGACAACCGCGGCGCCCGATGCGATCGCAAACCCCTATGGAATTGACGAGGCAGTCCGCGACGCCTGGGGTTCTCTCTCGGACGCTTTTGGATTTGGCACGGCCCCGGCTGACGAGGGAACGCCTGCATTTGAGCGTGGCTTCACGGCGGCTCCGACTGCTGCGGCGACCGCCCCGGCGGCGCCTGCAGCCTCCTCTGCCGACATGTCGATCTCACCTGCGGCCCTCGGCGCCGCTCTCTCCGATCAAGAGAAAGCCGACCTTATGGCGTCTGTCGCGGCAGGCGGGTGGGCAAGTCTGTCTGATCCCAACAATGCAGCGGCGGCGTCAGCGGCAGCCAAGGGCAGAGCTGCAACGAAGTCCCTCAATGCCGGCTTGCAGGGGCTTGCCAGCGCCTCGAGCATGGGCCGAAAGGCGTCCGCTATAGCCGCCGCAGCGACCCCGCAAGGATTTTCACCGCTCACCCACGACGTCGACATGTCGACGCTGAACTCTCCGACCCACGCCCCGCAGTTCGGGCCGAATGTCGGCATGGGCTCGCCGCCTTCGACGCTGGGCCTGGCCACCCCGCTCGGGCCGGTGACGTCGGCCGATTCCTTCGGCTTCCAGTCTGACCCGACGGCCTCGATCGCCGATGTCTCGCCCGCGGCGAGCTCGGCTCTGGGCGTCGCTTCGCCCGGAGCGTTCGGCCCGTCAGACATGTCGGCCGCTGAAAACTTCGGGGCGGCGACCGGCTCCTTTGGCGGCATCGGCACGCCCTCGGCTGATCAGGCTGAAGCGCAGCGCGGCATGCCTGGCCTCTCGATGGCCGCTATGAGCGGGACGCCGGCGATCGGCATTCCCTCGACCAAGGCGTCTGCCTTTGCTCCGGGCCTGGAAGGCTTCAACGACGCCTTCCAGGGATCCGTCAAATCGGTCGGGCCGAAGTATTCCAAGGCCATTGCGATGGCTCTGACGACACCTTCGCTCGCCAACCAGATGTCGGTCGTGAGCGCGGCGAAGTCCTACTCCAACATGAACGGCAAGCCGTCGAAGGCGGTGAAGGGGCTGAGAGCCCAGCAGATCGCCGATTATGCGATGGCCAACCCGGCTGTCGGCAACGCACTCGGGCTGTCCTTGGGGCAACAGGGCACAGGCGCGCTCGGGGGCGGGCTTGGTGCCGATCCCTTCGGCCGCGGCGGGCCGATGGGAGGTCCATCAGGAGGCTCAGGGGGCGGCTTCGGCGGTCCTGGCGGTCAACCCTCAGGCCCAAGCATCTCTGGCCCCTCTGGGCCGTCTGCGGGGCGTGGCGGGGGCTATGGCGGGGGCACATCCGGCGGGCAGCCGAGTGGGCCTGCCGGGCCGACGGGACCGAGCGGCCCGGGCGCGGGATCAGGCGGCTCGAGCGGCAATCCCGGCAGGAGCCGGACGGGTCCGGTTGGACCGACGGGGCCAGGGGCTGGACCTGGCTACAGCGGCGCCGGCAATCCAGGGAACATGGGCTCAGACGCTGCCGCCGCTGCTTCTGCCGCCGCGTCAGGCTCGCTTGGCAATGGTGGTTGGGGTGGTCCGACAGACGCATCACGCTTTGGGGGAATCTTCT
>ERZ650311.516-NODE-516-length-24070-cov-9.884905_pt1 | contig 24070 bp, 17 predicted proteins | sample MGYA00376247_ERZ650311 | MGnify/ENA primary metagenome ERZ650311 (study PRJEB26733, sample SAMN07839324) | wastewater metagenome | biome: small river; feature: stream; material: water | place: USA: North Carolina | collected 2016-07-28 ...
CTATGAAGCCAAAGTTGCTGGTGCTCGCCTCCACCTTTCCGGGCACCCCCGGCGACGGCACGCCAGCCTTTGTGTTGGACCTCGCCTGGCAGCAGGCCAAGGATTTCGATGTCACGGTATTGACCCCGATGACCCCGGGCGCAGCCCCCACCGAAAACATCCCATCACCCGACGGCTCGACCTCGGTGGCAGTGGTTCGCTACCGCTACTTCTTCAAGCGCTGGGAAGACCTGGCGCACGGTGCAATCCTGGACAACCTGAAGGCGAAAAAGAGCCGCCTCCTGCAGGTGCCGTTCTTGGCTCACGGGCTTTTTTGGGGCACGCGCCGCCTGGTGAAAGAACTCAGTCCCGCGGCAATCCACGCGCACTGGGTCATCCCGCAGGGCATCCTGGCAACGCTGGCCGCCCCCTCGGTGCCGCTGCTGGTGACCACTCACGGCGGAGACATCTATGCGCTCAACGCCGGTCCGATTTTGACGCTAAAACGCTGGGTCTTTGGCCGCGCGAAGGCGATTACCACGGTCAACTCACAGATGAAGGCCACGCTGGTGGAGTGGGGTCAACCGGCCGACAAGATTTCGCTGCTGCCAATGGGAGTGGACACTCGCTCGGTTGGTGAGCTTGCCGCCAACACCGCCAAGATTGCCGGTCAGATGCTGGTCGTCGGGCGTCTGGTGGAGAAAAAGGGAATCGAGTACCTCTTTGATGCACTGCGACTGCTGCGGCATCGCGGTCTGGCTCTGGGCAAGGTGGTGGTCATCGGTGATGGTCCGATTCGCACCGAGTTGGAGGCCAAGGCTGCCGGCCTGAACGTGGAGTTCCGCGGACAGCGCGGCCGGGCCGAAGTGCATCAGGCGATTGCCGAGAGTGAGGTGATGCTGATTCCGAGCGTCACCGCGGCTAATGGCGACCAGGAGGGCCTACCGGTGACCTTGCTTGAGGGCGGTGCTGGCCAGATCTGCGTGATCGCCAGTCGACTTCCTGGCATCGACGAGGTCATCGTGGATGACGAGAGCGGATTGCTGGTTCCACAGCGGGATGCGGCCGCACTGGCGGATGCTCTGGAATTGGTGCTCGGTGATGCCGACCTGCGACAGCGACTTGCCGTCGGTATTGCTCAGAGTGTGAAGCGTTTCGACATCAACGTCATTGGTGCCGGCTACAACCAGGTTGTGAAAGGCATGATCGACTAATGGATTTCGTTCAGTTCTGGGATAGGTTCACCGAGGTAGAGAAACGCGCCAAGGCGGTCTCCGCACGCTTCAGCGGTGTGCAGCTCTATCCGTTGCTGCGCACGAGGATTTTCTATGCGGTGGCTCAGGAGATCGGCCTGTTCGAGAATCCGCACCCAAACTTCAGTAAGCCAGAGCTTCCCGAAGGGTTGCCGGCACTGCCAGATTTGCGGTCACTAGCCAAAGTAGACGCAATCGTCATCCCGTTCCGACGCAGGGTCGCCGGGGGTGAGCCTTACTCGGACGCAATCATCCAGCGACTGCAGCGCGAGGGTAAGGCCTACCGGGTAATCGACTTCGACTTTGACGCCGACGCGCACGCCTCGGATCCAACGCTGCTAGATCTTGGCCGCCTTCGTGAGGCCTTCACCGAGCGCTTCACCGAGCAGGTGAACAAAAACCTTCGCATCACCAGCCGCGAGAATGCCGAAAACCGCTGGACCCAGATAGTCCAGGCTTTCGAGGCTGGCTTCGGCATCAAGTTGGAGAAGTTCGAGAAGTACCCCAAGTATCTGGTTCGCAGAACGCTGATTGACCAGCTCGGGTTCGGTGAGCTCTTCAAAGACCTGGGCGCAAAAGAGCTCTACATCGTTAACGCTTACAGCGAGCCATCCTTGGTCCTGGCCGCCAAGCGCGCTGGGCTTACCGTGACCGAGATTCAGCACGGCTTCATCAGCAAGTTCCATCCCGCCTACAGCTACCCACTTGCCGGAGGCTTCGCCGGGTTGTTCAAGAGCCCTCAAAAGGTGGACAGCGTTGCCGATCGGATCGCGGTCTGGGGTGGCTACTGGGGCAGCGCCCAGAGCGGTGTAACTCTGCCGGCCGGGACCAGCGCCGTCGTCACCGGACCCACACTTCCCTTCGCGGAGTACCGAGCCAAGGCGCTCGCCGAAAACCGCATTGTCGCCAAGCAGGTGCTCTTCACCAGCCAGGGTGCCATCGGTGGCGATCTGTTCAAGGCGGCGGTCTCGGTGGCCAGACAACTGACTGACCACAAAGTCATCTATCGCCTGCATCCGAACGAGTCGCTGGCCGACTATGAGGCGATCGGGCAGACTTTGGCCGCGACCGAGGGAGCACTGCCAGCCAACTTCTCGCTAAGCCACCGCGATCCAATCTTCTTGGATCTGGTTAGTCAGAGCGAGTACCTGATTGGTGCTTTCAGCACCACCCTCTTCGAGGGGCTGGCTCTAGGTTGCAAGGTTCTGGTGCTGCCACTGAGCGGTTACGAGAACGTGTTGCCGGCTATTGCCAGTGGTGACCTGACCCTGATTAGTAATCTTGAAGAGTTGCCGAAGTACCTGGCCCAGGCAAAACCGGCGTCGGATCCGGGCAAGTACTACGCGACGAACTAGCAGTCACCTAAAGGGTGGCGAGACGAGGCAGAGATGATCAACTTCCAGCTGAATGGCAAGACCTACGACTACCTGAATCCCTATGTGATTGCCGAGATCGGCGTGAACCACGAGGGCTCGCTGGACCGCGCCAAGGAAATGATCGACCAGGTGGCTCGCGCCGGTGGCCACGCCGCTAAGTTCCAGACCTACAAGGCCGCCACCCTGGCCGCCAAAACCACCAGCCCTGCCTACTGGGACCAGACCAAGGAAGCCACTAGCAGTCAGTACGAACTGTTCCAGCGCTGGGACAACTTCGGTCCGGTTGAATACGCCGAGTTGGCTGCACACTGCAAGCTTCGCGGCATCGACTTCATGTCGACCCCATTCAGCTTGGACGCTGTGGATATGTTGGCACCGCTCCAGACCGCAACCAAGGTTGCCTCGGCAGACCTCACCAACATTCCGCTGCTACGCAAGATCGCGAAGACCAACACCCCGGTCATCATGTCGGTCGGCGCCTCCTCGTACCAGGAAATCGAGCACTCGCTCAATGTGTTGGTCGAGGCCGGTGCTCCATCAGTAACCCTGTTGCACTGCATTCTCAACTACCCAACCCCGCAGGAAAACGCCAACATCGGTCAGATCAAGAAGCTGCAGGAGATGTTCGGTCACCGAGTAGCCATCGGCTACAGCGACCACGTTCGCCCCGAAGATGACGGCACCGTTCCGGCCGTAGAAATGGCGGCACTATTCGGTGCTGTGGTCATCGAGAAGCACTTCACCGACAACAAGCAGGGTGTTGGAAACGACCACTACCACGCCGTTGATGAGGCCGACCTGCGTGCCTTCATGAACAAGTTGGGCGTTTACCGAACCCTGTTCGGCAAGGACGAGCAGAACCTAGGGGTTCAGCACCAGGCCATCAGCAACGCTCGCCGCCGCATCATCGCTGCCCACGACCTACCGGTTGGCCACGTCATCACCGAGGGCGACCTAATCGCGCTTCGTTCCAATGTGGGTATTGAAATTGCTCACTGGGACGAAGTCATCGGCCGCACCGTTTCGGCCGCAATCACCGCCGAACTCCCACTGGAATGGAATCAGCTGGGCTAAACGTTATTGCTGCGCCGGCAGAATGACGCTGGTGCTGGTGCGCGTGGTCCAGAGTGAACCGTCGTAACCCTCCAGGTAGATCTCATAACCGAGGCCCGGGCTAAGTCCGGAAACGGTAAACGAGGTGGCATTTCCGTCCACGCCAGTCGCTTGGTAAGAGGTGTTGTAGCGAGCCACAACCTGCCAGACATTGACGGTGTGGTCCGTCGGCAAATCCCAGGCTACGGTGACGCTGGTAGGCGTGACATCGGTGACGTGCAGGTTGGTGACACCGCTCGTCAACGCCGGTGGAGCTGGCACAGTACCGTTCGCGGTCACGTAGGCCTTCGACTCGACCGTCATCTCACCCGTGGTCAGTATTGCGTAGACCCGGACCTCGTACCTGCTGCCGGGGTAAGAAACCGATCCGTCGTTGAATCGAATGTGAAGTGGCGAGTCCAACTCGGTGTAGCCACCGCACTGGCAGGAGTCATGCGAATAGATGCAGACCCCATAGCGATCCGCGTTTGGCAGCGCGTTCCAACTAACCTCGATGGTGTTGTCCACTGCGGTTGCGACCACGCCGGTTGGACCGTCCAGGTAGTTCTGCCAGTGCGGGGTAGTGCCCGGGGTGTGAATGTTCTGGCAGGCCTTCTCTGATTCCACATTGTTCAGGCGATAGTAAACGCAGGTGACGTAGTCCCAGCCTGGGCTCAGTTGGTCGAAGTGGACCGAAGTGTTTACCGCGTCGGTGCCCTTTAGAGTAAACGAATCGTCATAGCGAAGGTAAACCTGGAAGGTGTCTACGCCAGAGACGCCGGTGAAGCTGACATCCAGCGAATTTTCGGTGAGGTTGCTCACGGTTAGGCCCGTGACAGCGACCGGCAATGCCGGGTTCTTTTGCTCGGTGGTCACCGGATCTGGGTAAACCACCTCAGGCGAGCCACCGTTATTGGGGTCGACCACAATTTCGTATCCTGATGGCCCAACCACTGGGGAAGGCGTAGCGACCGCAACTGGAACAGGTTCCACGACCACTGCAGGATCAACAACTACAACGAGGTCAGCCGCTACAGTGACGGGCTCGGGGGTCTGAAGTGGAGCTGCCACAGCCGGCGCACTGGCGGAGTCAGGCGCGATGCTTTCAGGTGGCGGCGTTGCAATGATCAAGTCGGATGCAGCTTCTAGCGGCTTAGCGACGCTAGCCTTTAGGATTTTTCCGCTCGCGGTAACTGCGGTCCAGGTTCGGTAGCCGGTGCCTGCGTTCTTGAGACACTTTAGGAAACCGCTCTCGGTCTTCACCTGGCTATTGGTGGTGTAGCAGCGGGCACCGATCTTTGTGGTCTTTGCCTCGGCAGAGGTCGGTACCAAAATCAAAATCATTGCGACGGCCGCGGCAAGCCCTCTAGTTCGCATAAGTTTCTCCCAGCCTGGTTAAGCCGATTGTATGCCCGGAATGCCGGCAAACACAGAGAAATGGCTGGGTTAGAAGCCGATCTGCTTCAGGATTCGGCGCACGATTCGGTCGTTGCTGCGGCCCGCTGTGGCCGCGAGTCCACGCTCATGCAGTTTGAAGCGCAGTTCACTGTTAGTCATCAGTTCGTTTACGTGGGCACTTAGTGTTTCCACCGAGACAAGACGCCCCAGACCAATCATCAGCACACCATTCGAGGTAGTGACGTGGGTGTGAGTCAGTTCCTTTTCGTTTTGAGCCATACAGATGGTCGGAATCCCGAGCGAAGCGAGCTCGGTGATGGTGCGGCCGGCCGATGACAGCGCTATGTCCGCCCGTTCCATGACGGCAGGCATGTTCTTGACATTGCTCAAAACCTTGAGACGCAGGTTGAACGCCTTCGGGTCAATCAGGTCGGCACCTAGACCGCGAACCACGGTTACGCGACCATCGAAGTCGATCTGCTCGAGAGACTGGAGCGCCTTTACCGCTAAGTTCGATGGATCGGTGCCACCGAAAAGCACCAAGACCTCTTCGACGTTCTCGCGGAACTCGATCGCACGATTCACTGACTCGAAGCTCGGCGCCAGAACCGCATTTTCCATCCCCACCAGCTGCTTTTCTGCAGCCACCTTGGGGTTCTCGTACATGTCGGCGATGTGCATATCGGCCACCTCGGCGCCATCACCCAGATCCTCAAAGGTGACCACCTTGCAGAAGCCACCGAGCAACGTGACAAACTCGGCCACGTTATCCAAGCGGTCCAGTACGACTAGGTCGGCCTTCTTCTTGCGCGCGTAGTTCAGGAACTCGAGGTCGCTCTTCACGGTGTCGACCTGGAATGGATAGTCCGCAAAGAACTGCGCACCGAGCGGCTTGTCTTCACTGAGCACGATGGTCAGATCGTGCCGCGCCAGCGAGTAGGCCATGGCCAGCGAGCGGTAGACGTGCCCCATGCCGAGTTCCTTTGCGGCATCGGTGCGAATCAGGATGCGCTTGCGGCTGGCAAGGTGTTCGGCCACGGCCCAATCGCTGAAGGTATCGATGTCCAGGCTCTCGCCCTCGGGAACCTCAACCAGGTTGATCGGCTGCACGATTCGGGTGCCGGTTCGCAGAATATCCGAAATTCGGGCACCGATGATGGCGCCGGATTCCTTGAACTTCGGGGGCAGTTGCTGGCGGTTAACCCGGGCCGCATAGTCAGGCTTTGGATTACCCGCTTCGTCCAGAACCCAACCTAGGTGGCGATCGTCAACCACGGTGATGACGGATCCGGCACCCCCCGCGAAACGATTCAAGGCATCCTGGATTCGTGCCGGCTTGATGAACGGACAGGTGGGCTGCATGGTCAGCAAGATGTCCGATTCAACCGCACCGAGTGACTGCAGGAAAGGAATGGTTCTAACCATTACCTCGTCCAGTGTCGCTTTGCCCGTGGTCTTTTCTTCGCGGGTCACCACCGCGCCAAAGCGCTCGGAGATCTCGGCGATTTCGTCGTCATCGGTGATCACCACAACGCGTCCGGGCTCGGTGCCAGAAAGTGCGGTCTTGATGGTTCGAGCGATTAGCGGCTCACCCTGGAGCAGTCGAACATTCTTGCGCGGGACGCCGGTGGAGCCGCCGCGCGCGGGAATGACGATCCAGGGCTTTTCCACGGATTAGCGCTTTCGGAAAATCTTCGGCGGTACGCCCACGCTCAGTTCGACATCGCGAACTCGGTGCAGAGTCTTGGTGACCAGAGAGCGCACGCTCATGATGCTGTCCGCGATGATTCCGAAGAGCAGAACCTGAACCGCGCTGATTACCAGAACAGCACCGAGGATTATCGACTGCAGGTGGCCGGAGTCGTCACCCTGAGCCGCGGCGATGATCCAAGGCAGCCAGGCGATTCCACCCAGCAGGAAAAGCACCAGGCTGAGCGGCAGGAAGAGATGCATCGGGCGGTACTGGACGTAGATGCGAATCATGGTCCAGGCGTTGCGACGTACGTACTTCCAGGTGCTGCCGAAGAGGCGGCTTGGACGCACGCTGTCGTTGCGTTTGACGTGGACGTTGGTCAGTGCCAGCGAGGCATCCGAAACCTGGATCAGAGATTCGATCGTGTAGGTGAACTTGGTCACCAGGTTGATCTGCAGAGCGGCGTCACGGCTGAAGGCGCGGAATCCGCTGGTGGCATCGTGTACGTCGGTGCCGCTGAAACGCTGGACTACGCGGGTACCCAGGCTCTGCAGGTAGCGCTTCAGGCTGGAGAACTCATTCACCGAGGCGGTGTCGCGGTCACCGACGACGACATCGGCGTTGCCCTCGACGATCGGCTTGATCAGCGCCGGGATGGCGGAGGCGTCGTACTGATTGTCGGCATCGGTGTTTACCACGATGTCCGCGCCAAGCTTCAGGGCTGCGTCGATGCCGGCCTGGAAGGCACTGGCCAGGCCCTGGTTCTGAGTGAAGCGGACCACGTAGTCGACACCGTTGGCGAGTGCCACCTCGGTGGTGTTGTCACTTGATCCGTCATCGATGATCAGCCACTTGACTTCGTCAACGCCAGGCAGTTCGCGCGGTAGTTCGGCAAGGGTGGCAGGCAGAAACTCGGCCTCGTTGAGGCACGGAATCTGGATGAAAACTTTCACTATTTACTCGCCTTTGTTTTTTCGTCGGCACCCCAGAGCTTGTCGTTCTGGACCAGGCCAACTAGCGCTGTTACTAAGAAGATAGCAAAGGACTGCAGCCACATTCGGTTTAGGCTGTCCGACCATCCGGTGCGTCCCAGGGTGGGGTGCCCGAACTGTCCGCCGTCTAGCATCTTGACAATCAGCGAGCCCAGAATGAGCGCACTTGTGCTCCAGAGCAACAGGCGGTGCTCGGGGCTGAGGTCCTTGAGCTTGCGCAGACCCAAAATCAGAAGCACTACGACCGCAACGAAGAACCAACCCCAGCGACCACTGCCACCGATTAGGTTGTCATAGAGTGCCTGGTTACCTTTGCGCAGGGCATCGCGGAAGACCACCTCGGCGGCGACGAAGACCACCAACATCGCGATGAGAGTGATTGGCAGAATGCGAACCCGAATCGCATCGAACAGCTTCCAAGCCGGAAGCAAACCTGCACCGACAAAGATCGCCATGAAGACGTACCAGGGCAGGTGGGTGGCGTTGATGATGTAGGAGTGATAGGTGGCCAGCCAGATGCTCAACCCCAGGGTTCCGCTGCTAATAATCCACATGATCTCGCGGCGACGAATCCAGTTCTGTGAGAGTAGCGGCAGAACCAACAGCGCAGCCATCACAATGCCTTCGATGCGCGAGGTGCTGGCGGTAAAGACGCCGATGCAAATCACCAGCATTTGTTCCCTGGTGAGGTGATAGTCGCGTACCGCGATGGTCACTGCTACAGCTACAGCGAGCAAACCCACGGCGGTCAAGGTGTGTCCGTTTACGTAGTAGATGGCGCGCAGCGGCATGACCGTGCTGAACGTGGTTGCGAACAAGAGCCCGGTAACCCAGTAGACGCGCTTGCGTGGTTGGGCACCAACCAGCTCCTTGATGGCCCAGAACACCAGGCAACCCAGTGCGCCAAAGATGTATGGAGTGATGCCGCTGAGCGATTGGCCCGATGGGCCGAGCGAGAGAAGCAGTGGGTAGCTGAAGCCGCGCTTGATGGCGGTGTGGCCATTCAGGAATGCGATGTTGCCGTTGATGTCAAACAGGTGCGCGAAGGAAAGAATCCAGAGCGAGTCTCCGTGTGGGGTCCCCTGGAATCCCAGGACTCGGGTGCTGAACACAGCCAGAATCGCCAGGGCCGTGCCCAGCAGCATGTTCTTGTAGAGCCCGCGACCGGCCTGCCAGGCCGACACCACTAAGCCAAGGGCCAGAATGCCGAAGAACGCGAAGGCTCCAATCCAGCGTTGGTGCACCATGTTCATGGTTGCGAAAAGCACATCGCGAATCACAACCGAAATCATCAATCCGGCAGGGACGCTGAGCCACAGGTTGCGAATGCCCAACTGCCAGGCGATCGCCACTCCACCGAGGGCGATCAGGATCAGTACCGCGAACTCAGTTAGCATTCGGGTCTCCGATCAGGTTGCGGTACAGGTTGCTGTCCAGCAGCATGAAAGTCTTAACCGATCGAGGTTTACGGTTTGGCTGGTCGAAGTCGCTAAGCAGCAGACTGTCCTCCACCTGAGTTCCGATGAAGGTTCGGTATGGGGCACTGTTCCCGCCGTCCCACACGATCAGAAGGTTGCAGTACTTGCTGGATTGACCACTGCAGTGAGTGGTGGTCTGGTAGTGCCGGTAGTGCAGCAGAGTTTTGAGGTCAACCTTGTTGCGAATGTCGATCGGATCCTGGCTGCGGTCCACCGAGTGCACCTTGAAGATGCCGATGAGTTCACTCTCGAAGCCGAAGCCGTTCTTGAACCGGTCACCGATGTGATTGACACTGACCTGCTTGAAGTGGTTGGTCAAAACCACCGGCGCACCCTCGACCCAGTTCGAGTGCTCAATGATGCGATTAATGCCAAATGTCTTGTTGTGGCCCATAAAAGGCAGGCTGTGCGAAAGCACAAAAAGGTTGAGGAAGGCAACAACACCCACCGTCAGATTCAGCACCCAGAAGCGCCAGGACTTGAGCGTATTCATTATTTAAACTCCGCTGGAATCGAGGCTTCCAGGACCGGCTCCAGATGCTTGGCCCAGGTAGAGGTGATGTGACTATTGTCTCGGTAAACCACGATGTTTCCCACGACCGGCGGGCAGGTCTTGGAATCACAGAAAGAATCAGTTAGGTCCGCGACCACAACGTTAGGCAATGCCGCAACTGCGCCAGGCATCGGGTCGCTCGGGGTGAGGCCCTGTTCGCGACTGACGGCACACTTGACCCCGGCCTGCTTCATCCACATCTCGATACATGGAACGAAGTTCGGGTCCGGCTTCGGGGTGTCGTGAATTAGGAAGAACTTGGTGTGGCCGTTGTCGGTCAACTTCTTCACCATCGAGGCAAAGGCGGCACCGACATCCGCGCGACCCTGAGTAACCAGGGTGGAGTTGGAGTTGATGATCAGGTCGAACGCGGGCTGTCCTGCCAGGTAGTCCTCCAGCTGCTGGTTCCAGCCCTTGCAACTGCGGTGAGTCAGGTTGACCGGGTAAACGGCCGGATCAACCAGGGTGCAGGCACTCTTGCTGATCATGGTCACGTTCCAGTGGTGCTTGAATGCCAGGTCGTCGATTGGCACGAACCACTGGCGGGTGTGACTGTCACCGATAAGCGCAACGCGAATCGAACCGTTTGGGTCGCCCTTTTGGCAGGTCTTGAAACCGGTACCCTCGCGACTGATCTTGCAGTCGCTGGACTCGCGGGCGGTAACGCCCTTGCTCAGGTTGTTCAGCGGTGGTTGAAGTTGGAAGGTCTTGCTGATGTTTTTAAACTCGGTGTCCGCCGCGGCGCCAGCACCGGTGGAGATGCCAATGAGCAGCACCATTGCGAGTCCGGCACTCATTAGCTGACGGCCATTCTTCAGACGACTCAGCGGGCCGAAACGAACCGGATCCTCCACAAAGCGCTTGCTCAGCCAACCCAACAGGACGCTGATAGCAACTACGGCAAGTTCATCCCAGACGGTGGTGGCGCGGCGCAAGAGCCATGGTGCCAGAATCAGCACCGGCCAGTGCCAGAGGTAGAGGCTGTAGGAAATGTCGCCGACGAACTGCACCGGGCGGAAACCCAGCCACCAGCGCGGAATCAGGCGGGATTCGCTCTGGCCGCCGTGCAGCGCAAGCACCGCACCGAGCACCGGAATGCCGGCGTACCAGGATGGGAATGGAGTGGCTTCGGTGTAGGTGAAGATCGCGTAAAGCATCAGGGCTGTTCCGGCCCAGAACCAGATTGGGCTGCGGCGAGCAGCCGACTCGGTGTCGCTCTTGGAAGCGACGGCAAGCAGGGCGCCGGCCGCAAACTCCCAGGCGCGAGTGAAGGTGTTGAAGTAGGCGTTCTGCGGCTGGTCGTAGGTCATCCAGATGCTGTAGGCCAGGCTGCCGATCAGGATTACCCAGAGCACCGTAAGCAACAGCACACGGTTGTTGAGGCGTGGAATGTAGCGCACCGCCAGCAGCGCCAGAAAGAGCACGATAGGCCAGAAGATGTAGTACTGCTCTTCCACCGAGAGGCTCCAGAAGTGCTGGAACGGGCTCTTAGTTCCGTCATCGGTTAGGTAGTTGGTGACCTTGCCGATCAGCACCCAGTTCTGGGCATACAGGGTGGCGCCGATTCCCTCGCCCCGGACCTTGAGGAACCAGCTCGGTGTGGTTAGAAAATAGGTGGCCAGGGTGGTCAGCAGGATGGCCAGCAGCGAGGCGGGAAGTAGGCGACGGGCGCGACGGGCCCAGAAATCCTTGAAGTCGACCTTGCCGGTGCGCTGTTCCTGACGCCAAAGCTGGCCGGTGATCAGGTAGCCGCTGATGACGAAAAAGATGTCAACGCCGACGTATCCGCCGGAAAGTTGGTTGGGCCAAACGTGGAATATCAGCACCGAGGCGATGGCCAGCGCACGCAAAGCCTGAATATCGGCTCGAACGCCGTGGTTTTGCCCGCTTTTACTCACCTACCTAGTTTAATTGGGCATTGTTATGAGTGCTTATAAGGTAGCTAACTCCCCGGTTGGGCCGCGTCGGTACAACCGGAGCAAGCGGCTCACCTTTTTGTTTGCCGCGCTGCGGACACGCTCGCTAATTGCGCGAGACGAACTGGCCAATATCGCCACCGGAGCCAGCTGCGACGCCGAGCTGCTCTACAGCGTGATCGGTTCCTCGGTGACCATCGTCAACCGTCGAGCCCTCTTCGACCTGGCCTGGTTGCTCTCCAACCAGCCGATCTTCGAGCACGACCTGGTTAACTCGAAGCGCATCTATGACTACTGCCTCAGCGCCTACGGGCTCAAGGCCTTCACCCAGATGCACAAGGTCAACTTCGCAATCGTCGCGATTCGCATGGGGGACACCGGGCTGGCCCACGCCCTCATGGCGAAGCAGCCGACGGTACTTCCTTGGGTCAGCAAGTTCTTCCCGCAGGCACTGAACTCGGTGCGGATGCAGGTTCTGCAAGAAGGCACCAACAGCGCCTTCATGTTCAACCGTGACTACACTCTGAGCACCGAGTTCCTGCGAATCGATATCGACAACCCGTTCCGCGGTCTGTCGATGAACGACGCCGTGGCGGAGGTTCGCACCACCGAGGCCGCCGGCTGGCTGAAGCGCCTGAATGATGAGGTCTTTGGACCGCGCGTCGCACCAATCGTCTTTGCGAAGCGCGCGCAGGGGACCCCGCTGGACTCGCTGACCGTGGACGCACCCGAGGCACAGCCGGGAGCCAGCAAGTTGCAGGGGCCGAAGGTCACCGTGGTCATGAGCGCCTTCCAGCCCGACGAGCACATCTTTAGTGCTGTGCGTTCCACGCTGGCGCAGACCTACGCCAACCTCGAACTCTTGGTCATCGACGACTGCAGCGGTGACTACTACGACGATGTCTTGGCACAGGTGGCCGCGCTGGATCCACGTGTGCGCGTGCTGCGTCAGCCGGTCAACGGCGGTACCTATCGGATTCGAAACCGAGCCATGGATGAGGCAACCGGCGAACTGATTACCTTCCAAGACAGCGATGACTGGATGCACCCGCAGCGAATCGAGCTGCAGGTTGCCAACCTGATCTACCACCCGGACGCGGTAGGAAACATCTCGCTGAGTACTCGCTTGACCGACCGGCTAGAGGCGGTGGAATCTTCCCGACGCCTACGAATCGGTATCTGCGAGCCGGCTCTAATGTTCTGGCGCGAGAAGGTGCGCGACAAGATCGGCTACTTCGACCACGTCCGCAAGAGCGGTGACAGCGAGTTCCGCAAGCGCATGAACAAAGCCTTCGATGTGGACTGCCCTGTTGTTCATCCGTTCCAGATCCTGACCATTCAGCGCGCCGACAACGGCGGTCTGACTCAGGGCGACCTGGGCTTCCGCTGGATCACCGAGTTCCGCACCCACTATCGCGACAGCTACCTCTACTGGCACAACAAGCTGGGTAAGGCCAGCAACTGGAATGTTCCACGCGAGGGCACCAACCAGTTCTATGCACCACGCGGCGTCACGATGCTGAGTGCCGATGCCCGAGCAACGCGCGAGTTCGACCTCGTGCTGGCCTGCAACATGCGGGATAACGAGAACGTCCGCGCTACCTTGGTTCGCTATCAGGAGGCGCTCGCCGAGGGGCACTCGGTGGCCTTCTTGCAGCTGAACAACATCTACCCGCGCTCGCTTTCGCGGTCGATTGGCGCGCCAATTCTGGACCTACTCAACAGCGGCAAGGCTGAACTGGTTTACCCGCGCGACCACATCATCGCGAAGCGCCTAGAAATCTTGGCACCGAGCAGTTGGCTGATGAGCCACGATGGCACCGAGTTCAACTGGGAGGTCGAGGACCTGGCCATGGTTGACCTGGCCGAGGCTCGTGAACAGTTCATCCCAGAGGGTGCCACCATCGCCGAAGATCTTCGCAATGCACTGCGCCGCAGCTTTGGCCCGGACGTGGTCGCTGGGCATATCGAGCGAATATAGCTGAGTAAAAAATCCCCCACAATCCGGAGAAAGTGGGGGATTTTCCGATGCTGCAGATTCAGCTTGCTAGTACTTAACTAGCACCGGCTTTTCGGCAACTAATCGGTAGGTGCCCATGCGCAACATGTCACCTTGCTTCAACGGTTCCCCGTTGCACGTTATTAGACTCTCCGCTTCGCAGAGTAGGTCAACAGAAGCATTTACGCCGAATGGGACGATGAGGTCCAAAACCAATCGAGAGTCTCGGTCAAGGCGCCAATTCAGCGAAATATTGCCGTAAGGGGAATCAATCGAAGTCTCGGCGAAAGTAAACCCAATCGCTGGCCTTGGAGCAACCTTTACCTGTCTATAACCAGGCTCGGTAACAACGGGTGCAAGTCCACCTAAATTCCGATAAATCCAGTCGACCACAGCACCGTAGGCGTAGTGGTTGAAGCTAATCATCGAAGCGTCTTCTTGACCGTCTGCTTCCGTATCCATCGCACCTGCGTGAATAGTTCCGTCGGCTTGGATTGCATCCCAGCGTTCCCACATCGTGGTAGCACCTTTATCGACAGCGTAAAGCCAAGAACGGAAGTCTCGGCGCATCAGCATTTGGTACGCCTGAGCGATGTGATTGTTCTTCGACAGCGCGTGGAGAATCAGCGGTGTGCCAAGGAAACCGGTCGTAATCTTGCCGTTGTCATCAGCTACCATCCTGGCCAGGCGGTCCGCTACCAGCTGCCGCTGAGAGGCTGGCACAATCTCGAACTCGAGGGCGATGGCGCAACCGGCAGTCGTAGTAAGAACTTCTGAGCCAAAGTCGTTCCAAATGTCGCTCTTCAGAGTGTTCGCAAGGGCCCTGTAATGCGCCTCTAGCTCGTTGGAACCAACCAGGCTCTCGGCATTGGCCATTAGGTCTGCAGTGTGCGCAAAGAAAGCATTAGCAACGAAATCTGCTGAAACTTTTGACTCCCAAGGCCGGTCACCCGGAGCGTCGGGATCGCACCAGTCGCCAAACTGGAACTGCGTAGGCAAGAATTTATTGCCTTGACGCCTTGCATCTAGGGCATTTGTCCAGCGTCTCATCGAATTAAGTTGTTGCTTTAGTACCGAGCGGTCACCAAAATACTCGTAGACCGCCATCGGGACAATCGTCGCTGCATCTGCCCAGCCGGCGCGCCCTTCAAGAATCCAGCCGCCGATTGGGGCATCTTTGGCGAGCTTAAGAAGGTCCGGAACGACGGCTCCTACATCACCGTTTTCGTGCTGATCTAGCTCAAGGTCGATCAACCAGCTCTTCCAGAAAGAGGAGGTGTCGAAGAGTGTATTTGAGGTACTTGCAAAGGCTTGGGCATCGCCCGTCCAACCCAGCCGTTCATCACGTTGCGGACAGTCGGTCGGTAGCGAAACAAAGTTATCCAGCTGTGACCATACAACGTTCTCATGCAGGCGATTTATGCGTGCGTCAGAACTCTTGAAGTGGCCTCTGCGCGCAGTATCGGAGCTAATAGCAACAGCAGTCGCAGAAATAACCTCGGCTTCAGTTTGCACATCGGCGTGCTGGAATCCGTGGAAAGTAAATCGCGGTTCTAGGACGTGTCTTCCGTCACGCTCGAGTATGTATCTGTCGGTCGCCTTAGCTGATCTCAAGGCCTTTACATGCAGTGTCTCCCCAGGTTCGAGTACTTCTGCGTGGCGAATGGTGACTTCTTGACCGCGCTTACCATCGACCACTAGGCGAACCCAGCCGGAGACATTTTGGGTTCCTTTTAGGAGAACCCGATCGTCCTTGGCAACTAGTTCCAATGGAAATTCAGCCACCCGGCGAACAGGGTTGGTGATACGAGGCTTTAAGACTGACAGCGCCTGATCCTTGAGGCTTACGGCGTGCCAGCGTGAATCGTCGAATCCGACTAACTTCCAACCAGGCTGGGAGTAGTTAAAGTCGATAGTAGATCCGTCATAGATCGAACTAAATCGAACCTCCGCAGACGAGCACTTCCAGGATTGATCACTGACTATGACTTCACGCGAACCATCTGGATAGCGAACCTCGAGTTGGCCAATAAAACCGAGCTGGGTTCCGTAGTTGTCGGTCGCATTCATGAAGCCGAAACGACCTCGCCACCATCCGTCTGAAAGTTCAGCTGCCAAAACATTGCGCCCAGCCTGCAAAAGTGCAGTGACGTCGAGGCAATCGACCAGAATCCGCTCCTGGTAGACGGTCCAACCAGGGTTCAAAAGCCCATCCGAAGCTAGTTGCCCGTTTACAAAAACTTCGTTAAGTCCCATCGAGGAAACATACAGCCGAGCTGCCAGTGGTTTGGCTTTTAGGTCGAATTCTCTTCTCAGAGCGGGTGACGGCGACTCTCGCAGCGACTCGTCCCCGATGAAGGCGGCTTGCCAGTCGGCGGTCTCCAATAGGCCTGACTCTATAGACACACTCTCCGACCAGTCGGACCAGCCATACTGAGTCCTGATTCGAACCCGGTAATGGCGAAGTTCTCGCGAAGCTCGCGACCCATCCCCGACCGGTATCGCAACCTGCTCCGATGAAACGATTTCTCCAGAATCAAAGTGGCAGTGTTCAAACTCCTCGGCTTCTGAGCTTTGGATTTGGTAGGCCGATTGACCAACATCCTCGTGTTTGGATTGCACGGACCAAGTCAGAAGTGCTTCTTCACCCGAGACGCCAAGTAGCCCCTGGTCGAACTGCGTCCGCACCGACACGACTCTTGTCAGTGGATCGTTTTGCGATTCTTTACTGACCACGTGGTTCCTAACTCCTCTGAGGCACCTCTGGGGCCCGCCCTCAGAATATTTGGGGGCTATTCGATTCAAAGCTTGTTGTGTAACGATACACAGAAATGTTTACATAAAGTCTAGATATTTTGGAAAAAACCTAGAAAAACCTCGTATTTACAAGCAAAAAGGCTTTCTCCGTGACTACAGCCCGTTACAAAACTGTTACGAAAATACGTTGTTTGTGATTTTTGCAACCACTAACGTTGAATCAAACCTTGAAACGATTCAACGGTTAGACGGGCAGAGCAGCCCGTGCACTCCAAAGAAAGAGGAAGTCATGCGAGTCAAGACATTGAAGCGTGTCGCACTGGCTGCAGTTGCCGGAGCATCCGCCAGCGCAATCGCATTCAGCGGCATTGCGCCAGCGCAAGCGGCCACTACTACCATCACTTGGTTGAGCGACAACGGCCCAAGCAATATCGCTGTTGAAAACGCCCTAGTGAAGGCATTTGAGAAAGCCAATCCCGGAATCAAGGTTGCGCTGCACACCCGTCCTGGTGGAGCTGATGGCGACAACCTAGTGAAGACCAAGTTGGCAACCGGAGCAATGGAGGATGTATTCAACTACAACTCCGGCGCGCTTCTTGTAGCGCTAAACCCAGCCAAGACCCTCGTAGACCAGTCCAAGTTTGCCTACCAGAAGAACGTCTACGACTCGTTCAAGCCTGCAGTTAGCGTTGGAAAGAAGATCTTTGGTGCACCTTGGGGCACTGCAATGGGTGGCGGCATCTACTACAACATCCCAGCGTTCAAGAAGGCCGGCATTACCTCGACTCCTAAGACTTGGGCTGAGCTCATCACAGCTGCCAAGGCGCTGAAGGCATCTGGCGTAGACGCAATCTGTGCAACTTTTGCAGATAGCTGGACCGCTCAGTTGTTTGTTCTCGCTGACTTCTACAACGTCCACGCGGCGAACGCTACCTTCGCGGCTGACTACACCAACAACAAGGCAAAGTACGCGTACAACCCTGCAGCGCTAGCAGGTTTCCAGCACCTTGAAGAGGCTTACAAGCAGGGCCTATACAACGCTGATGCCACTACGCTGACCTTCCCAGATGGTGTGGCACGTGTTTCGTCGGGTAAGTGCGGCATGTATCCGATGCTGACTTTCGCAACTAGTGCTATTCCAGCTGCTAACACCGCCGAGGTAGGTTTCATGGCTCAGCCAGGAACCAACGCTAAAAATGTAGGTCTAACCACCTGGATGCCATCGGGAATGTACATCCCGAAGTCAACCAAGCGTTTGGCTGCAGCGACCAAGTTCGTAAACTTCATCGCTAGCAAGGGCGGCACCGATGCATTCGTAAAGGGTGGCGGTTACCAGGGTCCATTCGTGACCAAGGATCAGAGTGCAGCACCTTCGGACATCCCACAGGCAACTAAGGACCTTAGTGCCTTGGTGAAGTCTGGCAAGACCTACCCAGCGCTCGAGTTCCTCTCGGCTATCAAGGGACCAAGCCTGCCAGGCATCACTGTCCAGATAGCAACTGGTCAGGTAACTGCCAAGGCTGGAGCAGCGCTCTATGACCAGGATGTTGTGGCTCAGGCCCAGCAGCTGGGCATCAAGGGCTGGTAAATCCAAATAGAGTCGATGGGGGTTCGGTTTAGGCCGAACCCCCATTTACTCCGGTAACAAAGGCACGGAAATGAAGAAGTCAAAGAACACTCTCGCTCTTGCTCGGCTGCGGCAGTATCCGATTTGGTTTACGTTGCCGATGGGAATCATTTTCATAACTCTGTACCTGGTGCCGACAGTCACCTCCTTCTACTACTCGACACAGCGTTGGACTCTCTTCGACTCCACTTTTGTCGGATTCGATAACTTCGCACTCTTTCTGCGGGATCCGTTCCTACTGGGCGGCCTAATCCACACCTTTATCTATGCGTTCCTAACATCGGGCCTCAAAGTTGCTATTGGGATGTTTTTCGGTGTTGTGCTGATGAGCAACATTAAGTTCCGTGCAGTCCTGAGAAACCTTGTTTTCTTTCCGGTGCTCGTCAGCACAATCGGAGTCGGCATCACCTTTCAACAACTGCTGAAGCCACAAATAGGAATACTCGATCAGGCTCTTCAGGTTTTCGGAATTCCTGCTGCTGGTCTCCTTGGTGACGTAAACACCGCGCTCTATGCCATTGTCGCCGTGGACGTTTGGAAGGGTGTTGGACTTGCAACAGTCATTTACCTCGCGGGCATGGCGGCAATACCGCAGGAATACTACGAAGCTGCCAAGGTGGACGGCGTCAACACCTGGCAGAACTTTAGGCACATCGTTTTACCACTTCTGCGGCCAGCAACCAACACCGTCATCATACTTTCTCTGATTGGTGGTCTTAGGTCATTTGATTTGATTTGGGCAATGACCGGAGGCGGTCCAGGCTTTGCTTCAGATGTCTTGGCGTCGCTCGTTTACAAGAAATACCAAGCTGGTTTTTATGGACTCTCGACCGCAGGAAACGTAGTGATGTTCCTACTCATTTTGGCGCTAATCGTGCCCCTCAATCGTTTCCTTACCAAGCGTGAGGTTGAAATCTAATGAAGACCTTCAGGAAAACATCAAACTGGTTCTGGGGCTTGATCGCCTTAGCCGTGGCCGCTCTTATTTTCGTCGTGCCGTTCGCATTCATATTTCTGACCGCGTCTAAGACCTCCCAGGAGGCTATTGCGCTCAAATTTTCGTTACCTCAAGAGTGGAATATTTGGCCAAACCTGGTTGCTGTGTTTGAAGCAAATGACTACATGATTGTGCGGGCCTTTGGTAACTCGATTATGCTCACCGTCTTATCGGTTGCAATTCTGGTTTTTCTCGCTGCGATGACCGCATGGATCATCGACCGGAGGCCAGGCAAGATCGCTAAGTTCGCCAATTTTCTCGTGCTGTCCGGGTTGATTATTCCCCCGGCGATCGTTCCAACAATCTTTTTGCTCCAGTCGCTGGGAATCTACGGCACGTTTCCAAGCATGGTGTTGATCGAAGTTGCCTTCGGCACCAGTTTTACGGTCATGATCTTCAAGGCGTTTATCTCGACTATCCCTCGCGAACTTGATGAAGCGGCCATCCTGGATGGCGCAAACTCGGTTCAACTTTTCTTTCGTATAGTGTTCCCGCTGCTTAGATCAGTAATAGTGACAGCGGTGATTCTGAACTCTGTATTCGTGTTCAATGACTTTACGAATCCGCTCTACTTTATGTCGGGGCCAGGTTCAGAGACAGTTCAGCTAACGCTTTTCAATTTCAAGAGCCAGTACCTGACCGACTACAACTTGTTATTCATGGACATTCTGATCATCACGATTCCCATGGTGGTGCTCTTCGCAATATTCAATAACCGAATCGTCGCAGGAATGACTGCTGGTGCGGTAAAGGGATAGGGAAAAGGGGAAGGAAATGGGCCTGACGTAAAGTCAGGCCCATCACCTTTTTCTAATTCTGAGATGACGACTGGCGAACCACCAATTTTGGAGTGATACTCAGCTGGTTGGCTGCCTCACGTTCCCCTTGGATTCGCTCTATCAGCATCTCCACGGCTTTCTTGCCCATCTGGTCACCGAATTGCCGCACCGAGGTCAAAGAAATCATTGGGTGTGAAGCGATATCTATGTCGTCATACCCGATGATTGCAACGTCTTTTCTGGATAGACCTAAATCGTGAAGAGCCCGTAAAGCGTCAATTGCCATGGCGTCGTGACCCGCGATAAGCGCTGTCGGCCGATCTGCTGCAGCAAGAATCTCCCTTGCCTTTTCATACACGTCTGTAGAACCTTGACCGGCATAAACCACTTGAGGCTCAAGACCTGCTTTTAGCATCGCATTCTCATAGCTCCAACGACGAAGCGTATGCGGTTGCCTCGCATCTTCCTGGTCTAGATCCGGCTTGACGGTAAGCAGCGCAATTTTTGTGTGCCCAGACTCAAACAGATAATCCATAATCTGAGTCCCGCCATTTTCATCATCGCCAACCACGGAGTCGTATTGATGGGAGATGTCGTGGCGCCCGATCATTACAAGCGGGGTGTTTCGCGCAATCTGATTAAGTTCATCAGGAGCGATGTCAGGTGCAATGGCGATGATTCCATCTACTTGGTGATCCACCAGAGCATTAAGGGCAGTCCTGCAGTGAGCACCGTCTACCGGCGGTGCAATCATGACGGTGTATCCCGTTTCCTGCAATCTTTGCTGAACGCCTTCAATCACCATGGTGAAAAACTCATTGCCAAGTTGGGGAATCTCAATGCCGACAACATGGCTTTGCCCGCGCATAGCTCTTGCACTTGTCAGGGGGCGATAGTCAAGTTTCTTGATGGCCTCTTCGACTCGAGCACGCATCATCGGGCTTACCCCGTAGGCATTGCGAAGAACTTTGGACACTGCCGAATTTGATACGCCGGCCGCCGCGGCCACATCAGCTATTGAGGCGCGACGCTTTGAGGCAACTGCCTGACCCTTGCGCGCCATCTATCCCGTCTCTCTCGCCATGCGATTCAAGTTTTAAGCGTAGTTGAAATGCAATCCGTGCGTAGTTAGTAGCTTTGCCCTACAACCTTAGTTTTGTATGAGGTGTCATTGAATAAGCAACAAAACCACGAGGAATCCGGCTACCGCAGTTATAGCCGATAGCAGTATTCCGAGATTCAGCGATGGCAAAGGAAGTTGCAGGCGCATGGCGCGCTCAATCTTTTTCCACCTTGCGAATGAGTAAACCGCAAGTGAGGCCCCGCCGCCCACCAAAAGGATGGCGGCTAGGGTCCGAACCAGTTTGTCGGGTCCGATTTGCAGCTCTTCGATGGCTACACCGGCTGCCATGATTGCGAGTGAAGTGCGAACCCACGCCAGGTAAGTGCGTTCATTGGCTAGCGTGAAGCGCGAATCTGGCTCGGTGCCCACTCCATAGACGCTCTTGGGTGTGCGTGGCTTGCCTTCGTCCATGACGGTCCTCAAATCTCTATTTCGTCTAGTTCCGATGGTGCGATGATTTTGCCGGTGAACCCGAGGAGGGAAGCTGCAGCAGTTGCCTTGTCTAGGTAGACCTGGGGTGGCTGGGGAATCGGTGTGTAGTGGCAGAAAACCAGATTCTTAGCCCCGGCGGCAAGTGCCACCGCCGGTACGTCCTCCACGCTGGAGTGGGAGGTGAGTAGGTGTTCCCTCAGCTCGCGCTGCCGTTCTTCGGGTAGTCGACTCACCACCTTTTCGACCATCTGGTTGTCCTGGACTTCGTGAACCAGAAAGTCACAGTTTCGAGCTAGTGCAATCAGGTTCTCATCTGGTGCGGCTGTGTCCCCCGAGAACACAACGGATTTACCGGAAGCCTTTATGTCGAATCGAAACGCGAAGGAATCGGCCAGTTCTTGACCGTGGAAGACTCGGGTCGCTGACACGCGCACCGCTTGATCTTCCATCACTTCAAATACTTGGCTTTCCCGCTCGACCAGATCGTTCGTCTTGAGGTTTGGGAAAGAACCGAAGCCGCCGCCCTTGACATAGTTTTCGATGTCGTGGGCCAAGGCCGAATCGATTAGGTTGCGAAACCTTTCGGTTGGAGCCGGCCCCCAGAGATTTAAGAGCTTGGGCAACTCACTGCCCAGATTGGTCCAACCATGCACCAGCAAACCCGGGATTCCAGAGGTGTGGTCTAGGTGATTGTGTGTGATGAAAATGTTCTTCAGGTTAGCGAAACCGAGTTTGCTAGCAACCATTTGTTTAGCAGTTTCGAAGCCACAGTCAACCAGGTACACGTTGCCAGCCACAACAAGAGCGATTGCTGGCTTTGCGCCATCAACGGTAAGTTTGGGGCCGCCATTTAGCCCAAGCATCACTATGCGGTCAGTTGACAAAGTTGCACCTCCAATCGCCACGCTAGCAAAGCGACCTGGGACAACGGCATGGGCTTTGCCGATACGTGGGAGTCAAAAAGCGATTGCTCAGCAAGCGCCCCGGCGCTACTCGCCGGTAGTGCCCATTAAGACCGGCGCTACTCGCCGGCAGGGCCCATCAAGACCGGCGCTACTCGCCGGTCTTTGGCTTTGCACGGAAGAGGAAACCGGCGATAAAGCCAGCGCCCCACCACAGGTGCATCGTCGGCAGCACTGCCAGCATCGCCAAATGCCCGCCCGGCAGCACGCGCTTGCCGGCATAGATTCCCAGGGCCGCGCACGCAGCCAGATATCCAACTGGTGCGATCAGCGGAAGGGACCAACCCAAGAGCGCGGCCACAACCGATAAGGCAAGAACCAAAACCAAAATTGGTGGCGCGAAGTAGCGCAGGCTTGCAGCCCCAACGCTTCGCCGGGTCAGTTCCCCGCGCCAGATGCCGGTGTCATAGAACTGTCGGGCCAGTTTTCGCCATGAGCTGCGCGGGTGGTACTCCACCTGAAGTCGCGGATCAAACCAGACAACTTCACCACTCTGACGAATCCGCAGATTCAACTCCCAGTCCTGGCCGCGAATCACAGCCGGGTCGAAGCCTCCAAGGGCTTTCAGCACCGAGCGACGGAAGACTCCTAGATAGACACTGTCCGAAGGTCCGGCCTCACCACCAACGTGGAAGGCGCCTCCGCCAAGACCAAACGGGGTGTTGTAGGCCCAGGCCACCGCGGACTGGAAGGCATGGTGTCCGACCGCCTTCATCACGCCGCCAACGTTAGCCGCACCGGTCTCGTTCAAGATCCCCACGGCCAACTGCGTGTAACCGGGCATTAGTTTGGCGTGGGCATCCACGCGAACCACCACGTCGTTGACGGCGGCCGCAATCGCAGCATTTAGACCTGCCGAGGTGGTACCTGCTGGGTTGCGAACCAGGTTCACGGGATAGGCCAGCGCCAGGTTCTCGGCTATCGCATCGGTGGCATCGGTGGAAGGACCTAGGGCCAGAATGACTTCGACCGGACCGTCGAACTCCTGAGCCAAGATGCTCAGCACGGCAGCCTCGAGGTACTTCTCCTCGTTCAGTACCGGCATCACGTAACTGACGGAGGTCAGTTTGGCCTTGGCCTCGGTGGTCATTGGAAACCTAGTCGTCCAGCGGGGCGCCCTGCGCCTCGGCATAGGCGCGGCAGACCTCTTGCGCGGTGCCGTCCATCTTCACCACACCCTTGTCCAGCCAGATCGCGCGGTTGCAGGTGTCCAGAATCGACTTCATACTGTGGCTAACCAAGAACACCGATCCGGCTCCCGAAGCCAACTCGCGCATTCGAGCCTCGCTGCGGCGACGGAAGTCCTGGTCACCCACGGCAAGAGCCTCGTCGATGATCAGGATGTCGTGCTCGCGTGCCGCGGCGATAGAGAACTTCAGGCGCTCGACCATTCCGCTGGAGTAGGTCTGCATCGGTAGGTCGATGAAATCACGCAGCCCGGCGAAGTCCACGATGTGGTCAAACTTCTCCTTGATTTCGGCCTTGGTCATGCCAAGTGCCAGGCCACCGAGTACCACGTTCTTCTCGCCGGAGAGCTCCTTGATCATGGCCGCCCCAACGCCCAGGAACGATGGGCGAGACGAAGCAAAGATCGACCCGCTGTCGATTGGCAGCAGGCCCGAAATCGCCTTCATCAACGTGGACTTACCGGAACCGTTGGTGCC
>ERZ650311.517-NODE-517-length-23997-cov-10.249729_pt1 | contig 23997 bp, 23 predicted proteins | sample MGYA00376247_ERZ650311 | MGnify/ENA primary metagenome ERZ650311 (study PRJEB26733, sample SAMN07839324) | wastewater metagenome | biome: small river; feature: stream; material: water | place: USA: North Carolina | collected 2016-07-28 ...
TGCCGGAGGAGAACTTCCTCGTCACCCGGATCGGCTGCGGCCTGGCCGGCTACACGGATGACCAGATCGCGCCGATGTTTCGAGACGCCCCGGATAACTGCTTCCTGAGCATGGCGTTCGTGAAGGCCATTGAGCGGCAGGCGGCCGGTGCTCGGGGAGGTGCTAACTAATGCCGCGTGCGGCGGCCGTCCCGCCCTTTCTGGTGCTCTTGACCGCTGCGGCTGAGGAAGACCTGTCTGGTGCGGCTCTGGGCGAGGGTGCTCATTGCGTCTACTGCCTGTTTGATGAACAGCAGATCAGATGGAGGGGCGACGAAGCGCGCGCCATTGGAACCCCGTACTACGTCGGGATCTCCAAGAAGCCGCTCCAGCGCGCAGACGCGCACCGCTGGGAATCACACCGAACCGGGGCCATGGTGATCTTGCGCTGGTTTGCATCCAGGCGCCAGGCGCTAGACATGGAGCGCGAGACGGCAATCCAGGCCCGCCTGGACGGTGCGAGCCTTGAAAATCGCACCTACAGGGTTCGGTCCTCAGCTGTTTTTGCGGGAGCGGCGTGAGCAACTGTTGACACTTGGGCAGATGTGTCGACAGATCCTCACCCCTCCGGGCCGAACCCGAAGTAGCGATTCAAGATCCAGTACATCTCAGCCGAGGAGTGCGTCGTCAGCGCGTGGACGATCCGCTCCTCGCGGCTTCGCACGACGCCGTTCCAGCCGTAGGCGGCTCCCATCGCCAAGTGACCCATTTCGTGCAACAGCACGATCCACCGGTGATGGCCGAGTAGCCCACGCCAGACCATGAGCAGCCGGCCGTTGGGTTCGGCCTTGCCGATGGCGAAGTCCTCCTTGATCAACTGGGCCTTCGTCATCCGGCCGATGCCCGGGTTCAGGCGCTCCAGGGAAACGAGCAGCACCCTCCACCGCTCCCCGCGCACCTGCACCGAGCGCGGCCACCGGTCTCCCCGCCGCGTCGCCATCGCTCACCCGAAGTAGTGGAGCCGGACCGAGTTCAGGTCCGTGACCCCGTCGTTCTGGGTCATGGTCACGTAGCCGCGCGCCTGGGGGCGCCCGCCGATCCGGGCGTCGGCCTGGTAGCCGTGGGTCTTGCAGAGGCACCCGTTTTCGACCAGCCACCGCCGCCGCCACCAGAGCTGGCCCAGCTGGTGGGTGTGGGCCTGCACGATGACCTTGGGATTGCGAACCCCGAGCACGTCCTCCTGGTGGTCGAAGTGCTCATCCACCTTGCGCAGCGTGGCGCCCGGCGTGATGCTGAACTTCTCGGCATGGGCGAAGAGGGCATCCCCCACCCAGGCGAACCAGTCCGCGTTGACGCCATCTTCGATCCGGTTGGTGGGGATGAAGACGTTGGGGAGGTCGGAGGTCAGGGCGCGCACTGGGCTCAGCGATCCGCCGGCCAGCTCGCGGATGGCCCAGACGTACTCTTGCGGGTTGTTGTTGACAATCTGGCGCTCCAGGCGCTTGTCGTGGTTCCCCTCCACGATGATGACGATCTCGAACGTGCGCGACAGCCGGACGACCAGGTCGCGGAACGCCGCCCACTCCACGCTGGGGTGGATGTACTCGTACTTGACGAACCGCGAGAAGCTGTAGCTGTCGGTGCCGTCCCCGTTCAGGATGCAGATGCGCGCCTTGGAGTGCGCGCGGATTGCCGCGTCAACGAATTCTTGCTTCTGGAACGGGACGTGGGTGTCGGAGATTCCGAGGATGTCCGCCCGCCCGCTGTAAACGTAATGTTGCGGCAATGGGTAATCGGGCGAGCCGACAACCGGCTTCTCCACCGGCTGCCTCTTACCCCCCATGATCTCCTCGAAGCTGATGACGTCCCGCGGCCCCGGCGCGACCCCTTCAAGAATGGCCGGCGCTGCGACGGAAACCGGGCTGCTGGGGGCTTGCGTGGCGTGGTCCGGCCGGTTGATCGGCTCCTGTTGCGTTGGGGGCTCCTGCGCGGTTTTCCGTGTGGAGTAGCAGGAGTGGAGGGGGCGCCCGGTCATGGCCTGGCTGCGGGCGTCAGCGGCGCAGTCGGAGGAGCAGAAGCGTTGGGAGCGGCGCTTGCCGGTCATGTCCCGGCCGCACGCCTTGTTCTCGCAGGGGGGGTGTTTGTAGGCCATAGGTGTCGCCCCGCCGGGAGCGGATGCCGGCCAGCCGTGTGCGGACTTGAACCCGGACGCGACCCGACGGGGCTCTCCCTTGCCTACTGCGCGGCGCCGGCCGGGATGGCCGGGCCCGAATCGCCGAACGTCTCGATCGTGATCCCGGCCTGGTTACCCTTCGCGAGCCCGCGGCTCATGTGGTAGCCGAGCAGGCCGAGCAGGGTGACGCCCACGCCCACCACCTTCTCCACCAGGCTGCCGGCCACGAGGAGCCCGCTGGAGGTGGCCACGGTCAGGGCCGTCGAGAGCACGGTCATCCAGAACTCGGTCGTCTTGTAGCCGAGCTTGGCGCTCGGCTCGCCGATCTTCGAGGCGCCACGGGAGACGGTGTAGCCGGCGGCCGACAGCATCGAGACGATGAGGCCCAGCAGGTGGTCGATGGGCGTTCCGGCCCCGATCGCGCCGCTCATGTAGGCGAAGCCCACGAGCTGCGCCACGACGGTGAGCCAGAACTCGGTGGTCTTGTACCCCGGTTTCGGGGTGGTCTGATCGGACATGGTTTTCTCCTTCGTCACCTGGTCGCGCAGCACACCGCCCACCCTGGACGCTGCGGCCCCCGCGACCTTCTTGACTACCCAGCGCTTCACGCCACCCGGGACGACCTTGAGCACGACCCCGCCGGCCGCCTCAACGGCCCGCCCGGGCGCGCGCAGGATCGCGCGAAAGATGCTCATGCCAGCCTCCGCACGCCGAGGATGTCCGCGGCGGGAAAGAGCGACACCTTGACGCTGTCACTCTGGTTGCCCCCCAGCACCGCCACGTACGGATACCCGCCCACCTTCTGCAGGCCGGCGAAGAACCCGACGTGTCCGGGGGCGTTGAGAACATCCGGACCAGGCGAACCGCTTCCCCGCTTGAGCACCACCACATCGAACCCGACGGCCGCCTGGTCCAGATCCACGGGTGTCCCGACCGCCAGCCACGACCGCGCGGCCAGGCTCTTCGAGCGCGGCAGCCGGAGAAGCCAGGCGCAGTAGTTCACGAAGGCCGAGCACCAGGCGATCTCGTCGTGCATGTCGCCGCCGTCCAGGGCCAGGAAGCTGTGGATGAAGGCGTTATCCTGGTTGCCGGGCAGCTCGCGCACCCCCACGAAGCGCTGGGCCAGATCGAAGGCGGTGATCGTCATCGCGGTGCCTCCGTCACGTGCGGCGCCGGCGGGTCCGCGGCCGCGTTCACGAACGACTTGATGCCCACCATGGCGGCGTAGCCCAGCACGACAGCCGCGATGGACCCGCCGATCCACTGCACCAGGCTCACCACGAACTCGACCCGGGCCAGCCGGGACGGCACGCTCTTGCCGTTGTTCCCGAACAGCCCCTTGAGCTCGGCGACGGAGTTCACGAGCCCGTCCACCTTCTGATCGAGCGAAACGAGCTGTCCCACCTGCTGGTTCAGCAGGGCCACCTGCGTCGGGAGGTCGTAGTCGGTCACGGGCTCCATCTCCATACCTGCCTTTGAAGACCTACCCCGGCCAGACAGACCGCCTTCGGGGTTGCCGCCATGCGGCTCTGCGTCAGGGAACGAACTGGATGTCGACGGGAGACCCGGCGTTGTACGAGGTAGACAGCTCTCCGCCGCTCAACGTGTAGTTCTGGTAGCCCGCCGTCCGGAGATTCCAGCCGCTGCGGGCGGTGTGGGTGATGCTGGACGCGTTGTTCAGGGCCTCGTAGAAGTCATCGATCAACTCCACCCGGGCGATCCCCGACGCGTCAGTCGTGGTGGTGTAGCTCAGGCCGATGTTGTCGTAGACCGTGATCGTCCGGCTGGCCAGCGGAGTGCCTCCCGATCCCAGGGCGCGCACGTACAGGGAGTGCCCGACCGAGTAGTCGCGGTGGCCGCCCGGCGTGCCTTCGACGGAGGGCGCCGTGAACGCCACACCCGACCCCAGGACCGAGTCGATGAACCGGTTGTTGTAGCTGTCCCAGTACTGCGCGCCGTTCGTGACGCCACAGGCGCTCACCGTGGTCGTGCCCAGGTAGCCGATGCGGATCGGCTTGAAGCTGGCCAGCGAGCCGAACTTGGTGAAGGTGCAGTGGCGGAAATTGGCGTTGCCGCCCACCGAGTACTGGTCGCCGAACCGCACGAAGACATCGTTGGTCAGGAAGGTGTTGTTGGTGTAGTAGACCGGGAGGCCGGCGGAGTCCTGAACCAGGGGCGTCTGGTTGCCCTGGGTGGTGACGCAGGCGCCGCGCGTGCTGGAGTCCTGGATGTCGCACTTGATCGTGTTGCCGGTGAAGTTCAGGTTGCTGATGTAGGCGCTCGACGCGAACTGCACCCCGCGCACCGACAGCGTGCCGTTGCGCCCCTTCACGATGATCGTGTTGCCCGTGTAGAGGTAGTTCGTGTAGGGGGCCGTGGCGCACTGGTACTGCGTCAGGCGCATGCCGATGACCGAGGCGTCGTTCCCGTACTCGGTGTCACGCAGGCTCGGGGCCTCGCCCTGCAGGAACAGGAAGTTGTCGTGCACGTACTCGGCGATGGGCGAAGCGGCCGTGTCCACCAGGAACCCGATGCCCACCGCGTGGTAGCCGGTGCCGAAGATCTTGTTGTTGGCGATCTCCTGGGCGGCGCCGATGCCATAGCCGTTGGTGGCATAGCTGTCCAGGTAGACCTCGTTGTAGGCCACCGGCGCCGATCCGCCGTACTTGGTCATGATGCCCTGGTGCCGGGCCCGCACGATCAGGTTGTGGGCAATCCCGCCCGTGCTGCCGTAGCTCGCGGCGTAGATGGCCTTGATGCCCTGCGAGCGGTTGGTCGTGACCGTGCCGCCATCGCGCAGGACGTTGTGGTGGGCGTAGAGCGTTCCGTACTCGTTGTGCAGGCCATTCACATCGTTCCCAGCCCACCGCGCGTCGATCCCGGCCACCTCCACTTTGCCCTCGTAGATCGCGACCGGATTGAACGGTGTGCCGAGGCTGCCCGACCCGTTGTTACTGCCCTGGACGATGCGACCGTTCAGGATCCGGGTGGTGGTCGGCGACAGGTTGGCGTTGTAGAGGAAGAAGTGGACGCCCGAGGTCGAGACGTCGCTCTGGAGTCCCGAGCCCACCGGGGGCGCGTTGTCGTAGGTGATGGTGTGCCCGTTCAGGTCGAGCGTCACCCCGTTGGCCTTGATGGAGATGCCGCGGGTGCTGGCGTTGATGTCCTGCGTGAGCAGGTAGGTGGCGCCGGCCACGTTGCAGACGACCCCCTCGGACGAGACCAGGATGGCCGAGGAAAACGCCCCTGTCGTGAACGTCCGATCCGCCGAGGTCACCAGTTGGCCCTGCTCATCCGTGGCCACCAGGCGGTAGTGGTAGGTGGTCACCGGGTTGAGGCCGGTCAGCTGCCCGAGGTGCGTGTAGAACGGCCGGTCTTCGTCCGGCGTGCGCGACCCGTAGCTGGTGGTGAGGCCGTATTCCACGAAGCCCCGGCAGGGCAGGCTCGTCTCGTAGCCGATCGAGGCGGAGTTCCGTGACGGGTAGACCCAGTCCCCGGTGGCCACGAAGCTGGGCGTCGACCCGAACGTGGTCTGGACCAGCGATTCCGTCAGCGCGCCGAAGTTCGTGGTGCAGTAGGTGTTGAAGTCCCGGTAGACCTGGGTGCCCACCACACCAGCATTCGTGACCGTCGTGTCGGTGGCCACGTTCGAGAAACCGGACCAGTTCGGCACCTCGTCCGCGGTGCGCATGCGGATCCAGTACCGCGCGCGGGCCGGGAGCCCCGATAGGGTCCAGTTCTGGGTGGTGCCGGCGACGGCCGGCGTCGGCTCGTTGGTAGCGAGGCTGGCACTCGGGAGGCCAGCATTCACCCGGCTCATGAAGTCGTTCCAGGCCGACAGCCAGGCGGCGTCGGTCGGCCAGTTGGTCGACGGCGATGCTGCCTTTTCGGACGCCAGGCTGGCCTCCAGCTGGTCGATGAACAGGAAGTCCAGCTGGCACGCCTGCGCCATGGAGTCGATCTGCCCGGCCAGCCAGATCCGAAGGTTCTGGTTCGTGATGTCCACGTACCGCACCCGGATCCCGCTGAAGGTGTGCTCCAGCGGCGTGGTGCCGTCCGATGCCTTCACCCACGCGTTGTAGGCGTTGCACTTATGGAACGTGCGCACCTGCAGGGGGAAGTAGATCGAGGGCACGCTGGGCGACCCGCTGACGAACACATCGAACCCGTTGATCGACATGCCGATCCGGGCCTTCTGCTGGGTCACCTTCCGCAACATGCTGATGCGGTCGATTGGCGCGGCCGGGATGTGGGGGTCGCCGTCGGTGGGGCCGTTGATATTGGCGTCGTTGAGCGCGAGCTCCTCCCACGTCGCCAGGGAGTCGACAGTCAACTTCGTCAGGTTGCCCCAGAAGATCCCGCCATACCGGGGGAAGGCCCCGGGCTCCACGTGGTTGGCGTCGTAGCCCGTGACCGCATAACCGGTGGCCGAGAGCGTCCCGCCGGGGTAGGCCACCGTGCTGGTGGTGCTGCGGTTGACGTAGACCGTGGCGCCGGTGAAGACCCGCGTCACCAGGTTGCCGTTGACCGTCGCCGGCCCCGTCGGCATGCCGAACGAGCCGGGCAGGTAGGAGGCGCTGGGGCGATTCGACGCCACCCACTTGTAGGTGTTGTTCAGGGTGTGGAACTGGTACGAGGCCCCGGCGCAGGCCGACAGGCAGGCCGCGTAGTTGGCCGTCACGGGGTTGGTCCCGCCGTCGATGAAGTGCATCTCCGGCTGGGCCTGCCCGTTCAGCGCCGTGAAGGCCGAGGACGGCGGGTAGGAGCCGCCCGCCTGGATCGCCTGGGCGTAGTTGCCGGCCGCCAGCGGGTAGTCCGTCGCCGTGAACGTCCCGTTCCCCACCACCGGCACGCTGCCGAGCAGGACGGTCGGAGTGCTGGCGTAGCGGATGTCGTAGGTGCTGGCCGTGCCCGTCGTGGCGTCATCCCCAGGTGCGGTCCAGCTCGCTGTCAGGGTGGTACCGGTGGCCGAGGAGACGGCCAGGTCCGAGACGGTGGCCGGCGCCGTGGCGTCGGTCGGCCCGGCCGTGGTGAAGGTCACGATGTTCGAGATGGGCGAGGCATTGCTGATCTCGTCCATCTCCTTGATGGCAAAGTAGATCGTGGAGCTGGCCGGGATGAGCCCCGACACCAGCTTGGTGTGCACGGTGCCGTTCGGCCCCGGGGTGGGGGGCGAGGAGACCTGCACCCCCGACGTGAAGTTGCCGGAGGTGAGCGGCGCCACACCGTTCGAGGCGCCTCCGGAGGACGCCCACCGGATGTCGAAATAGGATCCGGTCCCCACGTTCCCGTCATCGCCCGTCGCGGTCCAGGTCAGCGTGACCGGCCAGGTCCCGGTGCCGGTGTCGTAGGTCCCCACCGTGACCTGCAGGTTGGTGATCGCCGCGGGTGGCGTGACGTCAGGGGCCGTGGTCAGGATCTGCACCACGTTCGAGATGCCGGATGAGTTGGGCACCTCGTCGGCCGCCTTCATGGCGATGAAGTAGGTGGTGCCCTGGGTCAGGCCCGTCAGGGTGAACGTCTGCTGGCTCCCGGAGATCAGCGGGGTGGGTTCGCCGGAGGCTGTTGAGGCCGATGCGAAGTTGCCCGCCGTGATCGGCGACGAGGAGTAGCGGAGGTCATAGCTGGCGGCGGTGCCAATCGTTCCGTCATCGCCAGGCGCTGTCCATGAGAGGACGACGCTGGTGTTGGTGATGGTCCCGACAGTCAGGTTGGTGATGTCGTTCGGGGGAACGATGTCGGTTGACGGCGCCGCGGCCGGGGCATAACCACCCCGCACGTCGAGCGACAGCGTCTGCACGTCGACCAGGTAGAGGTGGCCGGCCCCGTTGTAACCAGGGCATCCCGCGCTGTTTGCGGTCCAGACGCGGTACGTCTTGAGCAGGACGTAGTCGCCCCAGTACTGGTGCTCGGTAACGTACCAGCCCTTCAGGAGATCCGGGTCGAACCCGATGTTCCAGGACGTCCCGACCGTGGGGTTCGAGACGCGCACGCGCAGGGAGTTTCCAGTGTTCGGGTCGAGTCCGAGGTAGGACTTGTACATCCGCGTCCCGGCCGGCAGAACGCTCGTGGTGTCGATCTGGCGCAACCCGAAGCCACTGATATTCTGGATGTGGTAGTAGCCCGACTCCCCGGCCGTGCACAGGTGCGAATCGGCCATGGCCTCGGTGATCATCTGGACGTGCTGGTCGGCGGAGTTAGCCTCAGCGCGCCGCCCCTTCGTGAGTTGCTGCTCCGCATACCTCATGAAGCCGTTCGCGCGCGCCCCGAAGCTGAAGTTCTGTCGTTGCGCGACGGCCGCGTTCGAACCGTAGATCGGGCGATGGAAACAGAGAATCGGGTAGCGGCCGTCGAGATTCTTCAGCGCGGACGTGAGGAATTTCCGCTGCGGGCTGGTCGGGGCGGTGATGCCGGGGTGGTCCATCCCGTGAAACCCGTCTGGCTCCGTCTGGTTGAACGGGTTGTTGACACGGTAGTCGACGGCCGGATCGCTCACGTTGTAGTTGGCGATGTCGTTCAGGATGATGAACCTGAAGTAGTCGGTGTCGACCGAGTAGTACTCCTTCCCCTTGAACAGCTCGGGGAAGCGCGACAGCGCGGTTGTGTAGGGGTTCAGCCCGTTCAACGTGTCAGAGGCCAGCGCCTCATGGTTGCCGAGGGCGAAGTACATGGGGAAGCGTCCGGCGTTTCGAATCGCCATCAGGGAGTCGCCGCGCGCCGGGTCGTTCTGGATCCCATCCTCTGCCCAGTCACCCGAGATCAGAAGGGCATCACATCGGCCACGCTCGGCCGCCACGTTCAGGCTGTCGACCAGCTTGCGAAACTGGTAGAAGTTCTTCGGGCTGGTGCCACCATTGGGGGCGCCAAGGTGAAGGCAGCCGATCGTCCAGTAGGACCGCGGGAATGACTTGATTTTGACGTTAGAGGTTGCACCCGTAGCAGTGCCGGTGATGGCCCGCGATCCAATCGCATGGGCGGTTCCTGCCAGACTCACGAGGACAGCCAGGGCGACGCCAAGAGAGAGCAGTCTGCGCATCAGCGGGCTCCCGGTCCGAGGATGGCCACCCCTTTCCGGTTCGAGACGGATGTCCCGGTACCGGAGACGGATCCACTCACGAGGATGTAGCGGATGATCAGGACGGGCCGATAGCAGTAGCCCGAGGTGGCATTCAACTGACGGGTGTTGTTCGAGCTGTAGAAGCCCACGAGGCGGTTGGCCGTCTGGTTGTGAAAGCGGAAGAGGAATCCGTCATCCTCGTTGGACCCGATCTGCCACCGCCGAACCTGCGAGGAGACGTCCCAGAACACCCACCCCTGCCGGTTGTTCTGGCCATAACCATTCTTGACGCCGGAGATGGCCAGGATGTCGCGCGCCACGTCGAAGTGGACGAAGGATCCGACGCCATTGAAAAGCGTGTCCGTTCCGCACATGCCGGGATTGATGACGGCAGAGTCGCCCGACGCCGACCCCACACTCCACGACGTCCACTGGGCGGAGAACTGCTGCGGTGAGCCGTAGTCGCTGCCGTTGGACGCACCGGCTGTCAACCAGGCCGTTGGCCCCGTGTAGCGGTTTGTCCAGCAGACATTCCCGGACTGGACCGCGCCGGCATTCCCACCCGTGCCCTCGTTCCACGGAGCGCCCACGCGAAGCACCTCAACGGAGTCGACCTGGGTGCCCGAGTTTCCAAGGCACTGGTAGAGCCCGACGTAGGCCTGTACCACGACCGCCGAGTCATGGAGTGCAGCCGGCACATCGAACTTGAGGAGGAACCGGTGCTGGCCAGACTCATAGCCGGACCAGGCGGACCCTGACAGCTTCAGGGTGTCAGCCGCGCCATAGTTGGTGGTCGCCGCGCCGGACCGGATCGTTGCATCCGCAACACGGTTGTATCCGTTCAGTCCTTGCTGGATAACGATCTGCTTGACGCCCGAGTACTCGACGCCAAGCCCGGCCCACGCCGCCACCGGCAGCGCGAGCCACAGCCCCAGGAGCGCCAGAAGCGCGGAGCCGCGGCGATTCATCGGGCCGCCCGCGACGTCGCGATGATGTCCAGCGACCCGGCGTTTCCGAGCCCCTTCACGCGCAGGAAGATGATGCCGCCGTTGCCGAAGTCGTAGTTGCCCGTGACCGGCGTGAGGCCCCAGTCAACGCAGGGCCGGCCGACGCGCGGGTTGGCGGTCGTCTTGTAGGTGTAGGTGCGGGAGTCCGACACCGTGCAGCTGGGGTCGCCGAGCGGCTGGCAGTAGACCGAGGCTGTCACGTTTTGCACGCTGACGTTCTCGCTCCCCACCCCCAGCACGTAGAGCGAATCGCTGGAGGCGGTGAAGTTGACTGTCATGCGCCAGGAGATGGGGCGCCCGGTGGTGTCGTACCGGATCTTGTTCAGGTCGGCCGAGACCGCGCTGTACAGGTAGCCGGGCCAGGTCGCCGCCTGGCTGGGGATGGCCGACAGCGCCACGGCCGCCAGCGTGATCAGGGCAAGTGCGAGCTTCCTCATGAACTCCTCCGGATGGGGGCCGCCCGGGCCGGGTCAGCCCAGGTTGTTCGGGTCGTCTGCCGACGGGTCGCCGGCGGGCGCGCCGGTATCGGCCGGCTGGGCGGCGCTGGAATCGGACGTGCTGCTGTCGGTCGGGGGCGTCTGCGCGGGGGGGGCGATCGGCACCACTTCGAGGCTCACGCCGTAGGCGTCGGCGAGCTTCTTCTCCTCGGAGCACTCCATCAGGATCGTCTCGAAGTCGAGACCACGCTCGGCGAGCACGCGCGTGCGCGAGGTGAGGCGGTTGTCCAGTTCGAGCTTCACCGCCTTGGCTTCCACTTCGGGATCGACCCAGTCGAACCCGCGGGCCTGCCACATCACGTCCAGGTACTTGGTCTTGTCGTAGGTGCCCACCTGCACGGTGCCGGCCAGCATCGCCATGCCGAGCCACTCCGCGTACAGGGGCGCCTCGAACTGCTCGATCCAGAACTTCTGGATGCTGCGCCACTTGTCGATCTCGATCAGGCGGAACGTGCGCGCCGTGCTGTAGCTCACGCCCTCCGCGTCGTTGGCCAGCATGTTGTAGAACACGCCCAGGCCCGTCGCGATCTTGCGAAGGATCTGCTTGACGAACGTGGGGAACGCCGTCGTGGGGTGGGTGGGGTCGTTCTCGACGTACTGCTGGCCCGCCGACAGCATCTCGATGCTGCCCGGGTTGAACTCCATCGAGATGGGCGGCGGCGGAAGGATCTCGCCCGTCTCCGGGTCGATGTTCCCTTCCCCCTCCGGCGTGGAGCTCGTGATGAAGCCCATCTTCGACGCGCCCATGCGCGCCGCCACCAGCTCGGCCTCCTCGTAACCCTCCAGCATGCCCACCGGCAGCATGATCGAGTGGCACCAGGGGATGCCGCGTGTCTGGTTGACACGGTCGTGGTCGTAGATGTGGAGGATCTCGTCGGCCGGCACCCGGTACCGCGGGCCGAAGGCCCCGTTCATCCCGATCCGGTCCCGGAACCAGTACGCCACCGGCGCGCCCACCAGGTCGATCTCGACCCCGAGCCGCACCTCGTTGTGCCCGGGCCCGGGCCCGATGATGTAGGTGTCGTCCAGCGTGTCCGCATCGAGGAACTGGATGGCGAAGCCGTGCGGGTTGCGCGGGAAGCCGCGCCAGAGCCTGACGATCACCTCGCCGTCCTGGGCCAGGGTGCGCAGCGCCAGGCACGAAGCCTGGTGATAGGTCAGCCGGCCATCCACGGTGACGCGCCCCTTCTTCCAGGCGTCCCAGGCGGCCTCGATCTTCTTGTTCTGGTTGCTGCGCGGGCGCCCGCTCCCGAAGCTGTTGCGCGCGATGAGCTTGATGCCCTCGTCACCCAGGACGTTCGTCACCAGGAGGCGCAGGTATTCCTTGAAATAGGAGTTGTTGCGGGCGAGGTCGCGGGAGCGCGCACGCAGCATGCGCACGTCCTTGCGGAGCTCTTCGTCAGCCCCCCGGAGGGTGGCCAGCCAGTCGCCCGTCAAACGGTTGACATTGGCTCCGACGAAGTTGCGGCGGCCGGCGGGGCGCTGGTCCCGCATCGCCGCGACGGCGGCGCGGCCGGCGGCGGCCAGGCGCGCGAGGAACGGGCGCTTCTTCAATGGTCCACTCCTGGCTTGGTGAACCCACCCAGGATCCTGCGGCCGAGGGTGGTCGAGCCGCGCTGCAGGGCAACCGCCTGGCGCAGCTGGTCGCGGACCTTGAGGAGGTCCGTGATGGGGATCTGGGAGACGGCGCGCCCGGCGATCTGGAAGGTCTCCATGCCGGAGGGCAGGCGGCCGAGCAGGGCCGATTCAACGAGCGCGAGGGCCTTCTCCTCGAAGGTCTGACCATCGCCGGCCCCGGCCGTGGCGGGGTTGGGAGCCACCACCAGCGTCCCGCCGGCCACATCCACAACGGTTGACTGGTCAGTCACCGCCGCGCGCAGCAACCACTTGTAGGTTCCGGGGTTGAGCCCGGCCGTCTCCGTGGCGCTTAGCGTGAAGCGGTGCACCTCGCCCGTAGCCGTGCCGGCCTTCGCCAGCACCGACTTGCCGTTGAAGTACAGCGTGGTGGTCCACGTCGGGCCGGGGTAGTTCGGCAGCGTGAGACTGAGGGCCAGCGTAGAGCCGGCGCTGAAACTGGCCGGGACGGCCGTGAGGTCGGACATGCGCCGAAGCTGCAAGCCCCGGCCCCTATGGGGCAATTGGTGTTAGACACCAATTGATAGCCCGCGCCGCGCTATTGAACGGTCTGCATCGAGATTGACGCCCCGCCCCGGAGCGTCCCGCGTCCTGGAGCGCAACCGATGCAGCGCACGATCAAGATCCCGCCCCGCCAGACCCGCGAAATGCCCGTCACCGTGCGGGCTGCCGTGACTCCCGAGGGTGGTGGGCGCCCCGAGTACCCGCTCTCGTTCTCCAGCGAGGCGCCCGTGCGGCGCTACGACTGGTTCTCCGGCACCGAGTACATGGAGGTGCTGTCCCACAAGGCCGAGGACATCGACCTGTCCCGCGCCGTCGACGGCATCCTGCCCTTCCTGAAGAGCCACGAGCGGCGTGATGCCATCGGCTCCGTGGCCTCCGTGGCCCTCTCCGGCAAGGAGCTGGTGGGCGTTGCCCGCTTCTCCTCGAACCCGCTGGGCCAGGAAGCCAAGACCTTCGTGGACGAGGGAGACATCCGCACCGTCTCCGTCGGCTACGACGTCCTGAGCATGACCGCCGCCGGCAAGGACAAGGCGACGGGGCTCCCCATCTACCGCTGCGCCTGGCAGCCGGCCGAGGTCTCCCTCGAACCCGTTGCCGCCGACGTGTCCGTCGGCATCTCCGCGTCGCGCTCCGCCGACTCCCCCGGCCTCACCACGTTCGCCATCGACTCCCCCGACCAGGACGAGCCGGAACCGGCTACCCCGGTCAGTCCCAACCCCACCGAAGGAGAGAGATCCATGTCTGTCGCAGCGGGCGCCACGCCCACCTCTGCCGGCGAGCCCCTGGCCCCGGCGCCGGCCGTCTCCGTCGGCCGCGATTTCGCCGCCGAGGCGCGGCAGATCCTCGACATCTTCAACTCGAATGCCGCGCTGATCCCGAACGACAAGTCCCCGGCCCAGCGGGCGATGGAAGCCATCGACGCGAAGCAGACGCCCGAGCAGGTGGGCCGCGCGGTCCTCGACCTCGCGCGCACCCGCGCCGCGGCTCCGACCCCGTCCGGCGCCGAGAGCCAGGCCACCGGCCATCCCGCCAAGGACATGGCCCGGTACAGCCACGCCCGTGCCATCCGCGTGGCGCTGGCCCGCAAGGAAGGCCGCGCCGCCGAGGTGAACGGCCTGGAGGCGGAGTTCGACCAGGAGCGGCGCCGGTCCTACGAGGGCCCGGATCGCGGCGGCATCCTCGTTCCCCTGCGCGCCCGCCGCACCGATGAGGAGCAGCGCGCGTACGAGAACGCGATGCGCGTCCGCACCCTGGGCACCGACCAGTCCACCGGCGGCCAGACCCTGGTGGTGACGGACACCATGCCCGACCTGATCGACGTTCTGCGCAACCGCGCGCTGATCATCGCGAGCGGCGCCCGGGTCTTCACCGGCCTGTCCGGCATCGTGACCTTCATGAAGAAGACGGCCGCGGCCAGCGTCACCTGGACCCAGCAGAACCCAGGTTCCGGCGTCGCGGCCACCGAGCCGACCTTCAGCTCGGTCCAGCTCTCCCCGAAGACGCTCCAGGGTCGCATCGTCTACCCGCGCCAGCTGATGGTGCAGGCGAACATCGACTTCGAGGCCAACCTCCGGGACGACCTGGCCACCGGTCACGCCCTCGCGCTCGACCAGGCGGCCATCACCGGTACCGGCTCCGCCTACGACCCGACGGGTCTCTACGTCGCCGCCGGCATCCCGACCTTCGACTTCAACGGCAACCCGACCAACCCCGGCATCGTCGGCATGACCACGAAGCTGGCCAAGGCCAACAACCTGCAGATGGGTGGCTCCAGCTTCATCTCCGAGCCGGCCCTCGCCGGCTGGCTGATGTCGCACGTGATCGAGCCGGGCACGCCCCAGATGCTGTGGCAGGGCAATCACCTGCGCGGCACGCTCGCGGGCTGGCCGGCGGCGTCCACCAACCAGATGCCGGACAACCTCGGCTCCAGCGCCAACCAGAACGGCCTGATCTTCGGCTACTGGCCGGATCTCGCGGTCGGTATCTGGGGCAACGAGCTGGAGGTCGTGGTCGACCCCTACACCCTCGCGGACAAGGGCCAGATCGCGATCAACACCTTCAGCATGGCCGACATCGCGATCCTCCGGAACGAGTCGTTCTGCCTCGCCAAGGGCATCGTCCTCAGCTAGCGGAGAAGGGGTGGCCGGGCCACGGTCCGGTCACCCCGAACCCAACGCATGCACGCCATTCGAGTGACCTACAGCCACAGCCTGGGCGGCGGGCGCTTCGCCAGTAACGGCGACGTGCTCCACATCCCGGACGAGGTCAGCCCGGCCCACGCCGCGCACGTCGTGCGCATCGGCTGGGCCGTCCCGGTCGAACCCGAACCGGAAGAGCCGGCCACGCCGCCGATCCCGCCCCCGGCCCCCATCGCAACCCGCGAGCCCCAACCGGGCTCGACGCCCATCAATCGAGACCCGGCCATCGGCCGGAGAGGGAGAAAGTAACGTGAAGCGGATCATCGCATTCCTCGCCGCGCTGGTGGCCCTGTTCGCGGCCATCCCGGCCGACGCGGCCAACTCCACCCTGAAGGCTTCGAACTACGACTGGACGTTCACCCCGTCCACCGCGACGGTGGCGATCCAGTGCCCCAGCCTGGCGTCCGCGGCGGCCGACACGGCCATCGCCGTGCTGGACGTGAGCAACGTGCTGGCGGCCTACCCGGGCGCCAGCGGTGTTCCTACCTGGCTGTGGATCGCCGAGGCCATCTCCACCGGCGCCGACTCGGTGCGCGTCGAGTACTGGGCCGGCCCCACGACCGCGTGCCGCACGAAGCTGTCGGCGATGGCGACGGACACCTACGGGATCCTGAAGGACAAGACCGCCAAGGCGTTTTCGACCACGCTGTATCCCTTCCGTTTTCTGAAGGTGAAGATCGTCAACAAGCACACGTCGACCGCCAAGTCCCCGCTGGTCTACATCACCTTCCCGCGCACGTTCGTCCAGGAAGGCTCGCACAACCCGTACTGACCGGGGGCATTCCATGGCAGTTGACGCTTTCATCCCTGACGCGCTCGCCCAGTTGACTGCCATGGGCCTCACGGTCGACGTGACCGTGGGGAGCACCACGGTGAAGGGGCTGCTCGACAACGAGCCCCTGGAGTTCGAAGGCCCGGACATGCCTGGCGTGAACGTGGGTCGGCTTGTGGTGCATGTCCAGGCCGGCCTGGCGGGTCTGATCGACGGGGCCGCCCTCACGGTGGCCGGCACGGCCTACCGCGCCCTCAGCGTCTCGCCCTACAGCGACGGCGCCATGGTGCGGGTGGTGTTGACCAAGTGAGCACGCGCCGAGAGCAGATCCTGGCCGCGGTCGTCACGGCCCTGAACGGGGCCGGCAAGCCCGGGGGCGTGCCCACCGCGGCGCGCACACGGACCGCCGACCTGACCCCGGCCAACCTGCCGGCCAGCACGGTCTACCCGGTGAAGGAAGAGGCGGAGAAGGCCAACTCGGTCGCCCTCAACCGCCACCTGCTCGTCCGCATCGAGCACGTGGGGCTGGCGTCAACCGGTGTCACCTCGGACCAGGCGGTGGACCCGCTCTGCTCCTGGGCCGGGAAGGCGCTCGGCGGATCCCGCCTCGGCGGCCTGGCCCTTGACTGCATCGAGCACGAGACGACCTTCGTCTACGAACAGACCCCGTCCGGTGCGGCCTGTCGGGCCTCGCAGGATTTTCGAATCAAGTACGCGACGGCGGTAAACAACCCCGATTCGCTGACGTAACCAGGAGGGTGTTATGGGCTTCGTCGCAGACGGCGGAGAACTCTTTCTCGGGAAGGGGATGGTCTGGATTGACCGTCTCGATTCCTCCGGCGTCAGCACCGGGTATCGCGCTGCTGGCGCCTGCGAAGGGTTCACGCTCTCGCTCGGCAACATCGACATCAAGGAGAAGTACGACCCCACCCAGGCGGCCTCGCCCCTCCTGGCTTCGGTCCCGATCCGCCAGCAGCCCCAGGTGAAGATCACGGCGCTCCAGCTCTCGCCGGAGAACCTCGCGCTCTACACCATGGGTAACGCGACCACGGTCAGCGTCTCCGCCACCCCCATCGTGGACGAGCTGATCCAGCTGCGCGGCCTGAACCGCGGCTACTTCGTGAGCCGCGCCAACATCCCGATGGATCCCGCCACGCCGGCGGTGGTCAAGGTCGGCTCCACCACGAAGACGGTCAACACCGACTACACCATCGACTACGTGCACGGCATGGTGCTCATCCCGAGCGGCAGCACGATCCTGGGCACCGACGTGATCAAGGTCAGCTACACCCCGCTGGCCCTCACGAAGAACAAGGTCCGCGGCGCCATGGTCGGCCAGATCCTGGCCAAGGTGGCGTTCGTCTCCGACCCCACGGCCGGCAAGAAGTGGGACTTCGAAGGCTGGAAGATCTCGCTCCAGCCGGAAGGCGAGCTCGCGTTCATCGGCGAGGACTTCGTCAGCTTCAGCCTGAACGGCAAGATCCTGGCCGACGCGACGAACCACCCGACCGAGCCCAACTACATCCTCGAACAGGTCGCGGCCTGATGTTTGGCCGGGGGCGCGCCAAGCTGAACGAAGTGGTGACGGTGGCCGGAGTGGGGTACGTCCCCATCTCCGGCCCCGTGAACTTCCTGCACGACACGAAGGCCACCGCCTTCGCCGCCCGCGCCGGCTTCATGGACGAGCCCGCGGCGGGCGAAGCCCTGGACGAGTTCATCCGGCGCCAGACCATTCGCTTCGGCGAGTCGGGCCTGGCGGTGGAGATGCTCGGCTACTACGTCATTCCTGTTGACAAGCGCCCCGAGGACTGGACTCCGCAGCTCGCTGAGGCGACCTCGGCCGCCTTGGGGCGCGTGTCGTCTCCCGCCGACCTGGAGAAGGTGAACAAGCTCCTGGTGCGAGCGGTGATCCATTTTTTCGCGCTCGCTCGGCGCTCCTTGGGGAGTTTGCCGAGCTATTCCGAGACGCTTCCCGAGGCGGTGCGCCTGCTCAGCCCGCTCGCGCGGACGGCGGGGATCCCTTCGGGGACTGGTCTGGGGTCGTCCGCGAACTAGCCGATTTCGATTTCGACAGCTACGACCGCGTGGCCCGCTGGCCAATCCGCGAAGCGCTGGAATCGTTCCGTGGCCTGATGCGTCGCCGCGCCCTCGGTACCTACATGCAGGAACGGCTGGAATGGGCCGTCCTGGCCCCGCACCTCAAGCGAGGTGCCTCCTCGAAGCCCCCCGCCGTCCCTGATCTCCTGAAAGAGAAGCCGCGTGTCCACACCTGATGTCCGCGTAAGGCTCAGCGCCGAAGGCGTGGCCGAGGTCGTCTCAGCCCTCAAGAGCATCGAGGCGCAGAGCGGCAAGACGGCCAAGAACGCCAAGGGCCAGTGGGATGCCCTGAAGGGTTCCCTTGGCGGCGTGCAGGGCGTGCTCGGCGCGCTGGGGATCGCGTTCACGATCGGCGGGGTCGTCTCCTTCATCCGGAACGCGAAGGACTCGGCCGATGCCGTCGGCGACCTGGCCAAGCAGGTCGGGGCCGGAGTGACCGAGCTCACCGCGCTGCAGGCCGTGGCGAAGACATCGGGGGCCGGCCCGGAAGCCGTGTCCACCGGCCTGACGAAGCTCAACAAGTCCATCGATGAACTGCGCGGCGGGGCGCCGGCGGCGGTGGCCCTGTTCAGCCGGATCGGCCTGGCGGCCAAGGACTTCGACGGGAAAGATGCCGCGGAGTCGTTCGAAATCGTGGCCAAGGCCATGTCCGACCACCTGCCGAACGCTGCCGCCAAGAGTACCGTGGCGATGGGGCTCATGGGCAAGTCTGCCGCGGCCCTGGTGCCCACGCTCGACACGGTGGCGCATGTCGGGATGGCTGGCGTCATCGAGCAGGGCATCAAGCTGGGCGAGGTCCTGACGGACCTGCAGGTCAACCAGATCCAGGACTTCAATGACGCCCTGGACACCATCGGCATTCGTGCCCAGATCTCCGGGGCCCGCTTCATCGCGGGCCTGTCCAAGCCGGCCATCGCTGCGATCGAGGCCCTGAATGTCGGCCTGGGCGGCAGCGGGAACGCCATGGAGAAGTTCGGCCGCTTCATCGGCGAGATCGTCGGGGGCGTGGCGGCCACTCTGGGGAACCTCGCCGACATCGTGGTGACCACCACGGACCTGATCGTTAAGACCATCGAGATCAACATCAACCGCGCCCAGATCGGGCTCCAGACTTGGGGCAACGTGGCGGGCGGCCTGCTCACGGGGGGGCTCGATGAGGCCTGGTCCCAGTTCGAGATTGGCAACTACCGCCAGAAGCAACTGACGAAGGACTTTGACAAGGACATCGAAGCCAGCCTGAACGACATGCAGCGCCGCATCGCGGAGCGGAAGCGCCTCGTTGAGGAAAGCAGCGCCTCGTTCATTGGGCCGCGCAACCAGACACCGGAAGAGGCCGCCCAGGCTGCCGCCGATGCTGCCGACCGCGAAGCGCGCACGGCCGCGGCCAAGCGTGATGCCGCAAAGACCTTCGCCGAATCCCAGCTGGCGCTGGAGAAGGCCTACGCCAAGGCCGCGGCCGACCAGCAGAAGCGGGACTTCGATGCCGGCCTGCTCAGCGTCAGCGCCTACTACGAGGCCCGGCGCGCCGCTGTGGCGAAGGGGGCGGCGGCCGAGCTGGCGGCCCTGGGGGCCGCGCGCGATGCGGCCGGCGCCGAGGACGACCCGGCCAAGCGGGCGGCGGTCCTGGATGCTATCGCGAAGAAGGCCGAGGCCATTCGTGTCGGCGAGCGCGCCGACATCGCGGCCCTGAACGCCGAGGAGATCAAGGCGACGCAGGCCCTGACCGACCAGCGCCTGGCACTGGAGCAGAAGGTGCGGGACGCGCGCGGCCAGACGCACGAGAAGGCCATGGCCGACATCGAGGCCGAGATCCAGAAGGCCGAGCAGGCCATCCCCAGCCTCGGTGTCAGCACCCAGGAGCGCTCCGCCGCCATCGCCGCGCTGCGCGCCTCGCTCACGGATAAGCTGACCTTCTCGGAGGCCCAGACGCGCGCCGAGGCCGCACTCTCAAGCCTCGCCGCCGACCGCGACGCCATCCAGTCCCGGGTGAGTGCCGGACTCCTGGCCGAGCTGACGGGCAACGAGCAGGTGGCCGCGATGGAGAAGGAGCGCCTCCCGATCCTGCGCCAGCTCGCCGCCGAATCCCTGGCCGCGGCGCGCGCCCTCGGCGACCCGGCCGCCATCGCCCAGGCCGAGGCGTTCCAGCGCAGCGTGCTGGGCATCGGCGCCGCCTCTGACTCCGTGCACAACGCCCTGCTCCGCCTGAAGGCGGCCCTGATCGACTCGGGCGCCCGCGAGCTGGCCAACACGCTGGACGAGGTCGGGACGAACATCAAGACCGTGGGGCAGTTCTTCACCGCCCTGGTCTCCTCGATGCTGGGTGACCTGCGCCGGCTCTCCCAGGAGGCCATCTCCAACAAGATCTTCAGCCTGCTCTCACACATCGGCGGCAAGAAGGGGGGCGGGTCCGGCCTCTCGTCCGGCGTCGAGATGGCCCTGAGCCTGGGCGAGTTCGCCTCCGGAGGGCCCGTCTACGGCCCCGGCACGGCCACGTCCGACTCGATCCCGGCCTGGCTGTCCACCGGCGAATACGTGCTCAACGCGCGCAGCGTCTCGTCCATCGGGCTCCCGATGCTGCACGCAATCAATCGTTTCGGAGCCGACGCCATCCGTCAGGCAGCTCGCCTGTCTGTGCGTCCGCTGCCCCTTGCCCCCAGGGAGCCCGGCTACGCCGCGGGCGGCCTTGTCGGTGCGTCGGCTCCCTCTGCTTCCGGTGGCTCAAGCCACCTGACCGTCGGCCTCGATGACGGTCTCGTCCTCAAGTCCCTGGAAACGCCCGAAGGTCAGCGCGTGCTCGTTCGGGCTCTCGCGAAGAACCGCCGCGCCCTCGCTGGGCTGGCCGGCTAGGAGGTCCCATGGCTTCGATCATCTATCCCATCGGAAAGAACTACATGGCCATCGGGGAGCCGGCCGCGAGCAAGGCGCTCTTCTGCGCCAGCTACAAGACCAACCTGAAGGCCCTACTCCTCTGGGAGGGTGGCGCGTACAACCCCGCGCACCAGTATGTCTCCAGCGTGATCTCGGGCGGCCTGGAGATGACGGGCGGCAGCTATGCCCGGAAGACCGTCTCCAACGTCTCCGTGACCGTCAGCGGCGCCTATGTCTATCTGACCTGCGACCCCATCACCTTCTCGGCGCTCCCGGCCGGCCACACCGCCGTGGCGTGCGTCTTCTACTTCAACGTGGGCGGTGTGGACGCCAACTCGTTCGTGTTCGGCTACTACGACGGCGGCAGCTACCCCAACGCCCTCCCGCTCGCCACCACCGGCGGTGACCTGGTCGTCACCCCCAACGCCCAGGACGGGTTCCTCAAGTACTAGGGGGCGGCCGTGTCGCAGCTTTACCCGAACGGCAAGATGGTCCTGCGCCAGGGGATCTCTGGCACCAACATCTTCGCGTCCGGCTCGTTGACCCTCTGGCGCGCGCTGCTGCTCTGGGAGGGTGGGCAGTTCAACCCCACCCACCAGTACGTGGCCGACGTCGTCTCGGGCGGCCTGGAGATGTCGGGCGGCAGCTATGCCCGCCAGGCCTTGGCCTCGATCCAGGTGGCGCAGTCTGGATCTTTCTCCCGGTTCACCTCGAACCCGGTCACGTTCCTGGCGCTGCCCGCCGGGCACACCGCCATCGCCATGGTCCTCTACTTCCACTACAGCAACGACGCCGGCGATCCGGTCTACGCCTACATCGACGGCGGCACCAGCCCGTCCTTCCCGTACACCACGACCGGCGCCGACCTGGTCGTGTCGCCCAACCTGGTGGACGGCTGGGAGAAGTTCTAGGGGGATTCGTTGTCCGACTCGATCACTCCAGCCTCAGCGCTCACCACGTTCATCCTGACGCGCCCGTCGCTGAAGGAGTCGAGCCTCGTGCCGCTCCAGCCCCCGGCATGGGTGTTCAACGCGCCCGAGCCCACGTTCAAGTGGGCGGCGACCCCCTTCCAGATCGGCAAGTCGTTCCTGCAGCTCTTGATCACCGAGCCGACCTTCAAGGACGGGGCCATCCCCTTCCAGATCGGCAAGGCGTTCGTCCAGTTCCAGATCACCGAGCCCGCGTTCACCTACGGCGCCACGCCGTTCATGATCGGCAAGGCCTTCCTGCAGCTCGGCGTTCCGGATCCGGCGTTCTACATGCAGCCCGATCCGATCGGCGTCGGGGTCGTGCTCCAGTTCCTGAGCCGCCCCCCGTCGTTCGTGATGGGGGCCGCGCCGGCGGCCTTCGCCCTGGACGGCACCAGCACCGGTTTCAACGTCACGGCGCCCGACTTCGCTATGCGCCCCGCGGCGCCGCCCCGGTTCGACATGGACCCGGCCGACTTCTACTGGACCGTCTCGGCCCCGAAGTTCCAGGGACCGGGCGGGCTCCCGGTCCAGCCCCCGGCCGTGCCGTTCCTCTGGGACGGCATCTCCGCCCTGGTCGAGCGCTACGGCTACCGCACCGAGGTCCGCCAGTTCCATGACGCCACCGAGCAGCGCCGGCTCCTGCGTGGCGATCCCTCCGGCTCCATCTCCTACGGCCTGACCCATCTCCGGGCCGACGAATCCCAGGCGGCGCGCGTCAGCCTGTACACGACCCAGGACGGCCGCGTTCTGGTTCCAGCCTGGCAGCACTGCGTGCGCCCGGCCGCCCAGGTCGTGAACGGGGACCAGGCCGTCGGCGGCGACTTCAGCAACCTCCCCGACCTGGTCGGGTGGTGGGTGCTCATCTGGAGCTCGCCGACCGACTACGAGGTGAACTTCGTGGCCGACCACGATGACTCCTCGCTCTCCCTGGTCTACCCGGTCTCGAAGACGCGCGCCGCCGGTTCCTATGTCGTCGTGCCAGCCGTCACCGGCACCCTGTCCCCCTCGCTGGCGTCGGCCATCGACAGCCTGGAGACATCCGGCCAGGCGTTCACCACCACCGTCGACCGCTGGGGGGCCGCGTGATCCAGTACAAGGGTGTGGACGTGCTCGACATCCGGCCCGACGGCGGTCCAGGCCGACAGGAGAGCCAGGTCCGCCTCGTGGACATCCTGGACCCGGTCACGGCCCCGGCCGTCAACGAGGCGCGCTCGCCCGTCGCCGCCTGGTCCGGCACCGTCACCATCTCCTGCGAGACGCGCGCCCAGACCAAGGCCGTGCGGGACTTCCTGGACCGCCGGCTCGGCCGGCTCGTGCCGTTCTGGCTGCCCTCCATGGTCGCCGACCTGACCCTGGCCTCCGACGTCCTGAACGCCGCCGGCAGCCTGACGATCAAGTCCGTCGGCTACTCCAGCACGCTCTTCCCCCCGTCGCTCGCGCGGCGCTACCTGGCCCTCTACGGCGCGGACTTCCTCCCTGACTGCTACAAGGTCACCGCCGCCTCACCCGGATCCGGCACCGAGACGCTCAGCATCACCCCGGGGGCGGCCCGCGCCTACTCGGCCCCGGCCACGGTCCTGTCGTTCCTGCGCTACTGCCGCCTGGACGAGGACTTTGCGGAGTTCCGGTGGGAGAACCCGCTGGGCCCCTGCGAGATCGCGTTCAGGGCCGTTGAGATCCCCAACGAGGTGCCCTCTTGAGCTTCGACGTCAAGGAAAAGTCCCAGTTCGGCGCGCGGCCGGTGGAGTTGTTCCGCTTCACCCAGGGGAGCAGCGCCTGGCTCTACACCAGCGCCAGCACTCCGAAGGGGGTGGCCGGCCTCGGCTATTTCATCGTGCCGGAGGGCCGGATCGTCTGCGGCGAGGTGGCGCACACCTCCGAGCGCGGGTCCGGCACGCTCGAAGTCACCGTGCACCGGGCCAATCCCGTGGCCGCCCTCTTCCTGACCACGCTCCCGATCCAGCCCCCGCGCCTGACGAAATGGTTGACGCATGATGACGAACTGACCAACGCCGTCGTGGAGTGGACCGGGCGCGTTGCCCAGGCCGACTTCGACGGCCCGGAGTGCAAGCTCACCTGCATTGGCCGCACGCAGGAGCTGGAGGACGCGGCGCCCGCGGCGCCCGCCCAGGCGACCTGTGGCCACGTGTTCGGCTCGGCGGGCTGTGGCGTCAAGCTGGCCGATTTCACCGACACGGCCACGCTCTCGGCCGTCGGCAGCCTGACCGTGACGTCCAGCA
>ERZ650311.518-NODE-518-length-23974-cov-9.448597_pt1 | contig 23974 bp, 29 predicted proteins | sample MGYA00376247_ERZ650311 | MGnify/ENA primary metagenome ERZ650311 (study PRJEB26733, sample SAMN07839324) | wastewater metagenome | biome: small river; feature: stream; material: water | place: USA: North Carolina | collected 2016-07-28 ...
CAGCCATTGGATGCGCATCGCGACGGAAACCACGCAAGAAGAATTGCATTTGCTCGTGAACCATCGTGTGATGCATCACCAAGCTATCAAATTCTTTCTTTTGAGCTGCATTTGGCAACTCACCTTTTAACAATAAGTAGCAAGACTCTAAGAAGTCACAGTTAGTCGCCAAATCTTGAATTTGGTAACCGCGGTATAACAACTCACCTTTATCGCCATCGATATAAGTGATCTTAGAGTTACAAGAAGCTGTAGACATAAAGCCTGGGTCATACGTGAACTTACCCGTTTGACCATAAAGCTTGCGAATATCAATAACGTCAGGACCCACTACACCTTTGTAGATAGGTAGCTCAATGGCAGGTGTGCCATCTGAGAACGATAACGTGGCTTTTTCATTTGTGGCGTTCATTTTTCAATCCTTATACGCGTTTTTGGTATTAGCAAACAAGCAAGTTCTATTCCAGGCAACTACTTTGTTAGAAATTATTCTTTTCTAACAGGTCTCAACATGGCCAGGACACGTTGCACCCCTTGATTCGCAAGATCCCCCTCCGGTTCCTTGCGACGTAGTAACAAATCCATTAAGTCATTGTCACTTAAATCCAACAAACTATTGAGAGGCTCTAAGTCACTCTCTTCGATCTGATCATGGAAGCGCTCAAAAAAGCGCTCCATCATCAAATCATTTTCCAACAGACCTCGACGCGCGCGCCAACGCAAGAGCGACAAGGTCTCTGATGATATCGGCATTAAACAGCTCTGCGAACCATCAACTCTTTGATCTTACCAATTGCCTTTGTAGGGTTTAATCCTTTTGGACATACGTCTACGCAGTTCATGATGGTGTGGCAACGGAATAGACGATATGGATCTTCCAAATTATCTAAACGCTCACCAGTCACTTGGTCACGACTGTCAGCAATGAAACGATAAGCTTGCAACAAACCAGCTGGTCCAACAAACTTATCTGGGTTCCACCAGAATGATGGGCAAGATGTTGAGCATGAAGCACACAAGATGCACTCATACAAACCATCCAACTCTTCACGCTCTTCAGGGCTTTGCAAACGCTCTTTCTCTGGAGGTGGCGTGTCATTCACCAAATATGGACGAATTGAGTGGTATTGCTTGAAGAACTGAGTCATGTCAACGATCAAGTCGCGCACAACTGGCAAGCCAGGTAGTGGGCGCAAAGAAATTTTCTTTGGTAGCGTCAACATGTTAGTCAAACAGGCCAAACCATTTTTACCATTGATGTTCATTGCATCTGAACCACAAACACCTTCACGGCAAGAACGACGGAATGACAAAGTTTCATCCATCTTCTTAAGCTTCATTAAGGCATCCAATAGCATGCGCTCTGAACCATCCAATTGAACCTCATATGTCTGCATGCGTGGTGCAGCATCAACATCTGGGTCGTAACGGTAGACTTCAAATATACGTGTATCGCTCATTTTTCTTCCTTAATAACTCTTAGAAGGTACGAACCTTAGGTGGAACGGATTCAACTGTTAGCGGAGTCAATTTGACTGGCTTGTAGTCGAGCTTATTACCTTCGCTGTACCAGAGAGTGTGCTTCATCCAGTTAACGTCATCGCGCTCTGGATGGTCATCGTGAGCGTGAGCACCACGACTCTCTTTACGAGCTGCAGCAGAAACAATCGTAGCGTTTGCTGCCTCAATTAAGTTCTCCAACTCTAGAGCTTCAATACGTGCTGTATTGAAAACTTTAGATTTGTCTTTGAGGTGAATGTTCTTCGCACGTGAAGTCAATTCATTGATCTTCGTTACGCCGCCATCCAACAACTCTTGTGTACGGAATACGCCACAATGTTTTTGCATCGCGCTACGAATGTCGTTAGCAACGTCTTGAGTGTATTCACCAGAAGTTGAGCTATCCAACTTGGCCAAACGAGCTCTTGAGAAATCAGCTGCGTTTTCTGGCAATGGCTTGTGCTCTTTTTGTTTCAACGCTGTAGAAACAACGTGGTTACCAGCAGCACGACCAAATACCAACAAGTCTAACAATGAGTTAGTACCTAAACGGTTAGCGCCGTGTACTGATACACATGAGCACTCACCCATTGCGTAGAAACCATTGATAACTTCGTTTGGATTACCGTTCTTAGGCGCCACCACTTGACCGTGAATATTCGTTGGAATACCACCCATCTGATAGTGAATAGTTGGCACAACAGGAATTGGTTCTTTAGTCACGTCAACGTTCGCAAAGTTAATACCAATCTCATAAACAGATGGCAAACGCTTGTGAATTGTTTCAGCACCGATGTGTGTCAAATCAAGAACAACGTAGTCGCCGTTAGGACCGCAACCGCGACCTTCTTTGATCTCTTGGTCCATTGAGCGTGAAACGAAGTCACGTGGTGCCAAGTCTTTCAAAGTTGGCGCATAACGTTCCATGAAACGCTCACCGTTCTTGTTACGCAAAATACCACCCTCACCGCGGCAACCCTCTGTCAAGAGAACGCCAGCACCAGCTACGCCAGTTGGGTGGAATTGCCAGAATTCCATATCTTCCAAAGGCACACCTGCGCGAGCAGCCATACCCATACCGTCACCAGTATTAATGAAAGCATTAGTAGAAGCTTGCCAAATACGGCCAGCACCACCAGTTGCAAACATCACGCACTTCGCTTCAAGAATATGAAGTTCGCCTGTTTCCATTTCTAGAGCTGTCACACCAACAACGTCACCTTCAGCATCACGAATGATGTCTAACGCCATCCACTCAACAAAGAAGTGTGTCTTAGCGCGTACGTTACGTTGATAGAGTGTGTGCAATAAAGCGTGACCAGTACGGTCAGCAGCAGCACAAGCACGTTGCACAGCTTTTTCACCGTAGTTAGCTGTGTGACCACCGAATGGACGCTGATAAATCGTGCCATCAGGGTTACGGTCAAACGGCATACCAAAGTGCTCTAACTCATAAACAACTTTTGGAGCTTCACGACACATGAATTCGATCGCATCTTGGTCACCTAACCAGTCAGAACCTTTTACTGTGTCAAAAAAGTGATAGTGCCAGTTGTCATCACTCATGTTGCCAAGAGATGCGCCAATACCACCTTGCGCAGCAACTGTGTGTGAACGTGTTGGGAAAACCTTTGATAAAACGGCTACATTTAAACCAGCTTCAGCTAATTGCAATGATGCGCGCATACCGGCACCGCCGGCACCAACGATAACAACGTCAAAACGGCGACGAGGTACTGCTGTCTTAATGGCAGTCATTCGTTATACCCTCCAAAGGATTTGAGCGGTATAGCCAAGACATGCAATCAGCCATAACGCGGTTAATACGTGTAGTGTCAAACGGATACCTACTGGCTTGATGTAATCCATCCAGATATCACGAATACCAATCCAAGCGTGGTAGAGCAAGCTCAAAATCGCCAAGAAAGTAATCAACTTCATGATTTGGTTTGCGAACAAACCTGACCATGCTTCATAAGTTGCATCACCTAATAGGAATGCCACCAACAAGATCAAAGTAAAAACAATCATGATCACAGCAGTAATACGCTGTAACAACCAATCTTTAAGACCGTAATGAGCACCTACAACTAAGCGCTTTGGTCCAACATTGTTATTCGCCATGGCGACTCCTTAAAACAAACCAAATAGCTTGGCTGCACAAACTGCTGCCAAACTTAAGCTGATCACTAAAACAGTTACTGCTGATTTAGCTGAAGATGCCTTATCAATACCCTTGTGCATATCAAGCATCAAGAAACGAATACCAGCACAGAAGTGGTGCAAATAAGCCCAAATCAAAGCCAAAATAATCAGCTTGATGATTGGATTTGCCAAAACTGCTTTGAAAGTCTCAAAGCTAATTTCAGAAGTGATGCTTTTATCCAATAAATACAACACGAATGGGATTAAAACGAACATCAAAAGACCGCTCACACGGTGCAAAATTGATACCTTACCGGCCCAAGGCAAACGGTATTTCATCAAATCAAAAACATGAATATTTCTAAATTCTGGCATTTATGACCTCACTTGTATTTTTGCTGTACTGCAAAACCTTCCGATTTTATCGCTTAATTAACTTTCGTAAGTCTGACTTTTTAAAAAAATTTTCTTGTAATACATATAAATGCCTAAAACTTAGGCATTTTTAATTCAGTTCATTCAAATAATGATGGGTAGAAGTTAGGTAAACAGCCTTACGAACTTCTACAGGACGCTCACCATAGGTAAATGAGACACGCTCTACTGCTAGTAGTGGCGTATTAATCTCAATGCCTAGGTGCTTAGCAGACAACTCATCTGCCGCCACTGCTCTTAAACGCTCAGTGGCTCTAACCATGTGGGTAGCGAACTCGGTCTCAAATAAGGCATACATCGGTCCACGCCACTCCACCAAACGCTCAGTGGTTAAGCCCTTAAATGTGGTGCCAGGCAACCAAATTTCCTCGTAAACCGTTGCTTCTTCAGAGAAAAATAAGATACGTTCAATCTGAACAACTGCATCACCTGCTTTTAGGTCTAATAATTTGGCAATTTCAGCGGGGGCGCGCAAACGCTTGCAGTCCAAAATCTTGCTTTTGGGGTAATGCGGCTCACCGTTATCTGGCACCAATCGCAAAAACCGGAAATGAACCCGATCTTCATGGTGAGTGGCCACAAAGGTGCCTTTGCCCTGCCTTCTAACCAGTAGATTTTCACTGGCTAACTCGTCAATCGCCTTGCGAACCGTGCCCTGACTGACCTTAAAGCGTGCTGCTAGGTCATTTTCACTAGGGATAGCCTCTCCTGGCTTCCATTCGCCAGCTTGCAAACTGCCCAAAATCAGTGCCTTGATCTGCTGATAAAGTGGGCTAAAGGTGGCGATAGTTTCAGTCATGACCATTATTTCATCACATGGAGGGGGTTTTAGTCTAGAGACTTATGTCTTATATAAGACTATTTGACAGAAATAGTGCGAAAGACCTAAACTTTGTAGGATTTGCGTCAGGAGAATGGCGCAAGATACCCTTTTTATTTACTTTAAAGCTCGGAGCAAACACATGGCAAAAGCCCCATTGCGTGTCGCCGTTACAGGCGCAGCCGGTCAAATCGGTTATTCACTACTATTCCGCATCGCTAACGGCGATATGTTGGGTAAAGATCAACCAGTGATTTTGCAGTTATTGGAAATCCCTGACGAAAGAGCTCAAAAAGCTTTGACTGGCGTGATGATGGAGATTGACGATTGCGCATTCCCATTATTGGCAGGCATGACTGCTCACAGCGACCCAATGACAGCGTTCAAAGATATTGACTACGCAGTTCTAGTAGGTGCACGTCCACGTGGTCCGGGCATGGAGCGTAAAGACTTGTTATCAGCTAACGCTCAAATCTTTACTGCTCAAGGTAAAGCATTGAATGCAGTAGCTAAGCGCACTGTTAAGACATTGGTAGTTGGTAACCCAGCTAACACTAACGCTTACATCGCTATGAAATCAGCTCCAGATCTACCAGCTAAGAACTTCACAGCAATGTTACGTCTTGACCACAACCGTGCTTTGTCACAGTTGGCAGCGAAGACTGGTAAAGCAGTTGCTGATATCGAGAAACTAGTTGTTTGGGGTAACCACAGCCCAACAATGTACCCTGACTACCGCTTTGCAACGATTGGTGGCCAATCAGTTAAACAAATGATTAACGACGAAGAGTGGAACAAGAACACATTCTTGCCAACAGTTGGTAAGCGTGGTGCAGCGATTATTGATGCACGTGGTTTGTCTTCTGCTGCTTCTGCTGCTAACGCTGCGATCGACCACATCCATGACTGGCACTGTGGCACAAATGGTAAGTGGGTAACGATGGGTATCCCATCTGACGGTTCATACGACATTCCTAAAGAAGTGATGTATGGCTTCCCAGTTACTTGCGAAAACGGCGAGTACAAGATTGTTCAAGGTTTAGAAATCGATGCGTTCTCACGTGAACGTATGAATTTCACATTGAACGAATTGACTGAAGAGCAAGACGGCGTAAAACACTTGCTCTAAGCAAGCACGCTTTAATGCAACCTAGTCAAGTGTTGTTCCAAGGTGAGGCCCTTCCGAGGGCCTTACCTGTTTGTGATCACTACGCAGGCACAGAAGTGCGCATGCGTAAGGCACTCAGTTTGCAAACTCAGCTAGGCCCTGTATTTGATATCACGTTTGACTGCGAAGATGGCGCACCTGTTGGCAAAGAAGCTGAGCATGCGCAATTGGTCGTCGATATCCTTTTAAGCCCCGAGAATCAATTCAATCGTGTTGGCGTTCGCATCCATGATCCAAGCCACTCTTGCTGGAAATCTGATGTAGCAACACTGGTTGGTAAAGCTGGCCAAAAAATAGCATTTGTGATGATTCCCAAAGTGGAGTCAGCTGGGCAAACACAAACAGTCATTGATGAAATCAATCGCGTTGCTAAAGCCGCTGGCATTAATCGAGAAATTCCAGTGCAAGCATTGATTGAAACTCATGGTGCTTTGCATGATGTGTATGCCATTGCCGCATTACCCCAAATTGAATCCTTGAGTTTTGGTCTCATGGATTTTGTCTCCGCACACCACGGCGCAATCCCAGGTGATGCGATGGACCGCGGTCAGTTTGATCACCCGCTGATTGCTCGTGCGATGTTAGAGATTTCAGCAGCATGTCATGCGCATGGCAAAGTTGCCTCGCACAATGTGTGCACCAATATCAACGATGTAGCCATTATTGAATCTGATACGTTGCGTGCTAAAAATGAATTTGCATATACACGCAAGTGGAGTATTCACCCGAATCAGATTCCAGTGATTGTGAAAGCCTTATCACCAACATCGAGCGATGTTGAAATGGCTGCCGCTATTTTGTTAGCTGCACAAGAAGCGAACTGGGGTCCTATCCAGCATGCCGGCAAACTCCATGACAGAGCCAGCTACAGATACTTTTGGACTGTTTTACAAAAAGCGCATTTGTCTGGTCAAACAATTCCGCCAGCAGCGCTAAAACTTCTCTAAGCTTTAAATTAAAAATATATTCGATAGCGCATAAGCTATCAGGTCATCTTTTGCTTAGAATGTAACCATGTCTAGTTACAGACCCAAAAACTCCTCTCGCATCTCTCCTGAATCAGAACGCCTAGTGGCTGATGCACTGTCGCTTGCAGCCTCTGGTAGTCGTGTTGAGGATATCTTTTGGGAAAGTCGACTCATGGATCGACTCCTGCGCCTTTTGCATGCACAAAATCAAAACGCGATTGAAAGCGCTTTGGACCAAACCCTCAAGATCAATCCGATCGCTTTTGATTGTTTGGCTGAAAATGCAGAGACCCTCGCTGAATCATTAACACTAGAACATGCAGGTGAACATTGGGACGCTGTACTGATCGCTATCCCCATCATTGCTAGAACACGCTACAGTATTCCATCAGGCAAATTGAGTGCGGAATCAATCAGCGCCACGGGTAATTTGTTACACGAACAAATCGTGGCACAAAACGCACGCATTGCCTTGGTCCCTTGGCTCTATAGCATCGATCAAATGCCTCACTCACATTGCCAAACAAGATTACTTCTTGAAAAGCTAGCGAGTGCTGCAGTCAATGGCGGTGAAATTAAGTTGGAACTTCGCGATATGCCAGAAACAATACCTGTGCTGGCTGATCCAAGATACATCGTTGGTGTGGTTGCCGCACCCTCCTCTGGACCACTGTTCAGATGGCAAGAAGAAGCGCCTCGCAGACAAGAGCGCTCAGTTTGTTTACAAAACTGGCAAACAGGCTTGAAAGACACGATTGCCGCCATCATGCCTGGTTGCGAATTTGAATTATCTTTGCCCGAGGCCTACTTCACCAATTGCCGTGAAGCCGACCGCAAGATCAGGCCTTTAAGTATTTTGGCTGCAGTTAATTATTTAGAATCTATTTTGAATGTGGCGCCTACAGGACTATCGTGCGTGATCGCAGGCTTTGGCGATGAGCAATGTGATGAATATCGCATTTCTTTTGCATTAAAAGGTTCTAAAGAACTAATTTACGGAGTGATTTGGCCTCTGTACGATCGCGAGTCCGTTGCCAATGATGCAATCAACGATATCTCAGTGGAAGATAGTCCTATACGAGAAATCTACGACACGATTAAAGCAGCCGGTATTGAAGATCAATTTAGGCACGCTGATTTATACAAACCTGAGATGTGTGAAGATTGTGGCGCACCGATGTTTGTCGATAGAGCTGGTGAAATTGTTCACGCCGAGATGCCTGACGATATGCCTAGTCAGCAACCGTTGTTTCATTAATTCTTAGAATCCACACGCAACCAAATCTCATTACGCCTAAAGAATGGCAAGGTCCATGGTGGGTTATAACGCGATAACTGCACTGTGCCTTGCGAGGTCAATGATTGCTGCTTGAGCCATGCCTCTAGCCTTCTTGTTTGAGTCTGCATCTTTTCTTCATCAACAAAACCACTGAATCTCACTACCGCAAGATCGTGCGATTTGATCTCACGAATCATGATGTTTTTATTCTTTGGCTTAGGCAAGGTTTCTAAAGTGAACTTAGATGGCATCACAAACGATAGCTTCCATGTTGACTGTTGATTACCGCCTTGGCTTTCTACCGTGACTGGTGCAGTCATAGCAATCTTCGATGACAAATCAGGCTCTACCGTGACTGGTGCGGTCATTTCAATTTTTTCAGCCTGCTTCTTAAGAGGATCTTCATTGTTGCCAAAGATGTAATCAGCCACCTGTCTAAAGCCACGATTGGATGCCTCACTCAAATCCCCTGTCACAACCACTTCAGCAATGATCATGGATTCATAACGACGTAACTCAAAATCACCATCTTTGATGACCACTTGATATTTGGGTTCTTCAATAGCCATTGCATGACCAATCTGTATACAAGTTAATACCAATCCAAAGAGGATATGAGAAATATTTTTCATACTGATACTTTTATTGTTCTTTTCTTCTAAAGACAGGCTTGGTGTCTGTGCTTTCTTTAGGGGCGTATTGGTAACCCTCTACATCAAAGTCTTTTAGATCTTCCGCTTTATCAATTTTGTTATCAATGATGAAGCGTGTCATCAAGCCTCTGGCACGCTTGGCATAAAAAGAAATGATTTTGTATTTGCCCGCTTTTTCATCTTGGAATACCGGTGCAATCACTGGATAACCCAATTTATCCGCCTTCACTGACTTAAAGTATTCATCAGAGGCCAAGTTGATCAAGAGCTTGGATTTTTGTTTGTCTAGGTCTTGCTTCAAGGCATTGGTGATTTTGTCACCCCAAAAAGCGTACAGATCTTTACCCACCGCATTCTTAAAAGCCGTACCCATCTCCAAACGATAAGGCTGCATCAAATCCAATGGCTTTAAAACGCCATATAAACCAGACAAGACTCTGACGTGCTCTTGTGCATACTCCAAGGCCTTAGGTTTTAGGGATGGAGCATCCAAACCCTCATAAACATCGCCATTAAAAGCAAGAATAGCTTGCTTGCTATTTTTGCTTGTGAAGGTCTTCGACCAATCACCAAATCGAGCTACGTTCAGAGCCGCCAACTTATCAGATAAGTCCATGAGTTCAGCCACTTCTTGCAAAGATAGCTTTTTTAAATCTTTGATTAATTTGGCAGACTCATCAATGAAAATAGGTAAAGTATGCTTATCAGTGCTTGGGGGCGTGTCGTAATCTAAACTCTTTGCAGGCGAAAGTACTATCAACATGGCAGAATAATCAAAAGTGATGAATACAAATAATACTGCTTTGAAACAAATTACGCTTCCTACTCGCCTACCTAAAGTTGGCACCACTATTTTTACAGTGATGTCAGCCCTAGCCAATGAACATCAAGCCATTAATCTTGGTCAAGGCTTTCCGGATTTTGGCTGTGACCCAGCTTTACCCAATGCCGTGCATGACGCCATGCAAGCAGGACATAACCAATATCCACCCATGGCTGGTGTTGGTGTGTTGCGAGAAGGTATTAGCAAGAAAATATCTTCTTTATATGGCAAGACCTATCACGCTGATACTGAAATCACGATTACTGCCGGCGGCACTCAAGGCATTTTTACAGTCATCGCCTGTGCGATTGGTCCTGGCGATGAAGTGATTGTGATTGAACCGGTTTACGACTCTTATGTGCCAGCCATTGATACTGTTGGTGGCAAAGCAGTCCCGGTACAACTGATTGTTAAGAGAGACGCCACTGGCAAGATCACTGGCTATGAGATTCCTTGGGATGCGATGAGTCAAGCGATTACGCCACGCACCAAGATGATCATGATCAACTCTCCTCACAATCCAACAGGAATGGTGTGGGAGTCAGAAGATTTAAATAAGCTGGCAGATTTGGTGCGTAACACCAATATCTTGATTTGCAGTGACGAAGTCTACGAACACATGGTCTACGACGGCAAAGACCATCAAAGCGTTGCACGACACCCAGAACTAGCGGAACGCAGTTTTGTTATTTCCAGTTTTGGTAAGACCTACCATGTCACCGGTTGGAAGGTGGGTTACGTAGCAGCCCCCGCTCAACTGACTCATGAATTTAGAAAAGTTCATCAGTTCAATGTGTTCACAGTCAATACGCCCATGCAATATGGACTGGCTAAGTATTTAGAGACTCCCAGTCATTATTTAAATTTGCCGAAGTTCTATGAGCAAAAGAGAGATTATTTAAGGGCTGGTTTAGCTAATACAAAGTTTCGCTTACTACCCTCACCTGGCACATACTTTCAGTGCGTGGATTACACCCAGCTAGGCATTCCTGAAAGTCAACTCAGTAGTGCTGATTTTTGCCAATGGCTCACCAAAGAGATTGGTGTAGCAGCCATCCCAGTTTCTGCGTTTTATGGCAACCCGGTTGAATCAGGGGTGATTCGTTTTTGTTTTGCGAAAAAAGAAGAGACGCTATCAGAAGCATTAAAGCGTCTTAGTGTGTTGTAACAATTTATATAGGATCTGTCATGACCAAATCACAAGACATGATTGACGTTTACAGTTGGGCCACACCTAACGGACACAAAGTTCACATCATGATGGAAGAATGTGGCTATCGCTTGGGTAAAGATTGGTTAGCCCACCCTGTTGATATTGGTGCAGGAGACCAGTTCAAAAAAGAGTTTTTAAAAATCAGCCCCAACAACAAAATACCTGCCATGGTTGATCCCAATGGTCCTGATGGCAAACCGATGGCTTTATTTGAGTCAGGCGCCATCCTTCTTTATTTAGCGAGTAAAACCGGCAAGTTCTTACCAAAAACAGATCGCGCAAAATTTGAAGTGATGCAATGGCTGATGTTCCAAATGGGTGGCGTGGGTCCAATGCTTGGACAAACTCATCACTTCAGAATTTATGCGCCAGAAAAAATTGATTACGCCATTAATCGCTATACCAATGAAACGCGCAGACTCTATGGCGTGATGGATAAAGAACTATCTAAGAAAGCGTTTATTGCCGGCAAAGATTATTCAATTGCTGATATTGCCATTTTTCCTTGGACACGCTCTTGGAAAAATCAAGGACTTACTCTCGAAGAGTTCCCCAATGTTTTACGTTGGCACCAAGAGATTGCAGCACGCCCTGCTGTTCAACGAGGTGTAGAAGTTTTGACATCTTTGAGAAAACCTCTCATAGACGATAAGGCCAGAGAAAATCTATACGGAAAAACTCAGTATCAACAACGTTGATACTGCTCATGATGATATGGGCTCAAGCCTTGATTTTTTGAATCAGGGCTTTTAAGAATACCCAAAGAGCTGGCAAACCAGGAATGATGATCATGGCCAGAGCCACTACCGAGAAATTGGCTTTCACCCAAGGATTGTCACCAATCAGATAACCTAAAGTCGTTAAGCCTCCCACCCACAATACGCCACCGACTAAGTTATAGGTGGCAAATCTAGGGTAAGACATCTGCGCAACCCCCGCAATGAATGGTGCAAAGGTTCTAATGAACGGCAAAAATCTACCAACGACAATGGTAATGGGCCCATGCTTTTCATAAAAAGCATGGGTTTTATCAAAAGCTTCTTTGTTAAACCAACGTGAGTCTTCCCAAGCAAACACTTTGGGACCGAACCATCTGCCAATAGAGTAATTAACTGCATCACCAGCCACAGCAGCAATGAGCAAAAGAATTAATAGAATCGGCAAACTCATGCCACCAACAGCCGCAATAGCGCCAGCGACAAATAACAAAGAGTCACCTGGCAAAAATGGCATCACTACCAAACCTGTCTCAACAAAGATAATGGCAAAAAGTAAAACGTAGACCAAGGCACCCCACTGGTCAACAACAGTGACCAAGTGCTTATCTAAATGTAAAAACAAATCTAATAGGTAAGAAAAATCCATTACTGAAACACCACAGTACTCTTACCGTTTAAGAGAATGCGATGCTCTGCATGCCAACGCACAGCCCTAGATAAAGCCATACATTCCACATCACGCCCTACTGCTGCCAATTGATCAGGATCCATGGAGTGATCAACACGCTCCACACCCTGCTCAATGATCGGACCTTCGTCCAAATCAGTGGTGACATAGTGAGCTGTCGCACCAATCAACTTAACACCGCGCTGATGCGCTTGCCAATAAGGCTTAGCTCCCTTGAAGCTTGGCAAAAACGAATGATGAATATTGATGGCTTTGCCAGATAATTTTTCGCACACTTTGGGTGACAAAATTTGCATGTACCTAGCTAGCACCACCAAATCAATATTTTTCTGATCTATTAATTGCAACAATTGCTGCTCTTGCTCATCTTTACGCGCATCGGTTGCAGAGGATAGCGGCATGTAATGAAATGGAATGTTGTAGGTATTAGCCAAACCTTCAAAATCTTGATGATTCGAAACAATGCCTGCAATCTCAATCGGCAAATAACCACTGTGCGTTCTAAATAAGAGGTCATTCAAGCAATGCCCTAATTTAGACACCATGATCAATACCTTGGGCTTGCTCGCTGCGTCAAAGAGCTCCCAGTCCATTTGGAACTTTTGCCCAACCGCAGCAAAAGAAGACTTCAATTGATCCAAATTGAGCGCTTGATTGGTCTGCGCAAAATGCACCCTCATAAAGAAGCGATTCGTGAATGTATCGCTAAATTGGGCAGAATCAAGAATATTGGCTGTTTCAGTGAACAGGAAATGACTCACCGCATGGACAATGCCAGGGCGATCAGGGCATGCAATTTTTAGAATAAAACCTTGTGTAGACATACCGCCATTATCCATAAAGCGCTGATTTAGAGCTAAAAATTCGCTATCAATGCCTGATGAAGCTTAAACTTATACTTTTGATATTTAAATATAGAAGGTTTAGATATGGGCATTCAATCTGTTGGCATTATTGGCGCAGGAACAATGGGTAATGGCATTGCCCAAGCTTGCGCAGTTTCTGGATTAAATGTGGTGATGGTCGATATCAGTGATGCAGCCGTACAAAAAGGCTTGGCCACGATTTCAGGGAGCTTAGATCGCCTCATTAAAAAAGAAAAAATGACAGAAGCAGAAAAAACTGCCGCGCTCTCTCGTATCAAAACCAGTACCAACTATGCCGACTTCAATAGCACCCAAATGGTGATTGAAGCCGCTACTGAAAACTATGAACTGAAATTAAAGATTCTTAAGCAGCTAGATGGCATTGTCAGCAAAGACACCATCATTGCTTCAAACACCTCATCCATCTCTATTACGCAAATGGCTGCTGAAGTCAGCAATCCTGAGAGATTTATTGGTATGCACTTTTTCAATCCAGTGCCCATGATGGCGTTGGTAGAAATTATCCGCGGCCTACAAACCAGCGATGCAACTCATGCACTGGTACAAAACATGGCCAAGGATTTAGGCAAAGAACCTATTACTGTCAAAAATGCTCCTGGTTTCGTGGTGAACCGCATCTTGGTTCCAATGATCAACGAAGCTTTCTTTGTATTGGCTGAGGGCCTAGCGACACCAGAAGATATTGATGCTGGCATGAAATTGGGTTGCAATCACCCGATCGGACCTCTTGCTCTTGCAGACATGATTGGCCTAGATACTTGTCTAGCCATCATGGAGGTGTACTTCAAGAATTTCAATGACTCTAAATATCGTCCTTGCCCATTGTTACGCGAGATGGTGGCTGCTGGCTACCTTGGTCGTAAATCTGGCAAAGGCGTATACGACTACAACTAATCATGCTTGCACCTATTACAAAACTTCTTGGTTACGCTGGCTTAATTCCATTCATTTTGCTTTCTGCCTTAGTGCAGTTCGCTGAATCTCCTTGGGACTTTTGGGCTGCTAATTCTTTATTGCTATATGGGGCAAGCATTGCTTCATTTGTAGGCGCCTTGCATTGGGGTCCTTTGTTAGGACCACAGTCAAATAAAGTGACTAATAATTACTGGCGAGACAAAGGCGCTTGGCTATGGGGTGTAGTACCTTCTCTCTGCGCATGGGGAGCACTCCACTTGGCATTTTCAACTGGCTACTTTGTGATTGCAGCAACCCTATTAGTGGCATTGTTAGTTGACCGCCAACAATTTCGTCACCTGATTAGTGATGAAGCTTACTTAGAGGATTTTCTAAAGATGCGCGCCACACTCACCTTGGTCGCTGCTGCTAGTTTGGTGTGGGCAGGTATTGCTATTAGACAGTTCTGATATTTGGCATCTCTAACTTTTGACTTTTATACAAGTCATCAGTTCAATAATGAAATGGGGCAGTTAAAACTGCCCCATTATTTTTTTTGAGAATTACTCTTGCTTAATGCTGATGAGCTTTTGCCAATAACTTTTCTGTGTAGGCAATCGCTAAAGCAGAAATAACAAAAGTTAAGTGAATCAGCGTTTGCCACAACAATGTTTTGTCATCCATGCTTGGCGCATTGATAAATGTCTTCAATAAGTGAATGGAAGAAATACCAATGATCGCAGTAGCAAGCTTTACTTTTAAAACACCAGCGTTCACATGAGACAACCACTCTGGTTGATCAGGATGATTCTCAAGTTCTAGACGAGATACAAAAGTTTCCCAGCCGCCCACAATCACCATCACCAATAAGTTTGAAATCATTACTACGTCGATCAAACCCAACACAATCAACATAATTTCTGTTTCTGTGGTGCCACCTTTAGCCATCATCATCGTGATCAAGTGCACCAACTCATGCCAGAACTGATACACATAAACACCTTGAGCCACAATCAAGCCCAAATACAACGGAGCTTGTAACCAACGACTCATAAAAATCCAGCGTGGCAAGGGGCGCAATTTCGCTTCTAAAGGATGCGGCGTGTTTTGACTCATAATTATTAGGACTCTATCTAGTTAGTGGCACAATTCTAATATTGAATCATGTCTTTATTACAGAATAACGAGCATTTTACGCCCCTAGCCGAATCCTTGCGCCCAAAGACTTTGGATGACTTGGTGGGTCAAACACATTTGTTTGGCACAGGAAAACCACTCGATTTAGCGTTCCGCTCAGGCAAACCTCACTCCATGATTTTATGGGGGCCGCCTGGTGTGGGTAAAACCACAATTGCTCGCTTAACAGCACATGTCTTTGATTGCGAATTTATAGCCTTGTCTGCCGTTCTTGCAGGCGTGAAGGAAATTCGTCAAGCCATTGAGCTAGCAGAACATCATCTACAACAATTCAATAAAAAGACGATTCTCTTTGTTGATGAGATTCATCGGTTTAATAAGTCTCAACAAGATGCCCTATTACCCTATGTAGAATCTGGCTTGGTCACGTTTATTGGCGCCACCACTGAAAACCCATCCTTTGAAGTTAACTCAGCATTGCTCTCTAGAGCCCAGGTGTATGTTCTAAAGTCTTTAACTCATTCAGAGTTATTAGAACTGCTTGAAAGAGCCCAAGCCTCCATCAAGGGTGTAACTTTTGATGAATCTGCAAAAGAAATGTTGGTGACCCTTGCCGATGGCGATGCCAGACGTTTTCTGAATTTGATTGAACAAACTTACCATGCGGCAAGCACTAATCAAGTTACTGTTGTTTCTGCTGATTTCTTAAAGAACTCTTTAGGGCATTTAACCAAGAGATTTGATAAATCAGGTGATCATTTTTACGATCAAATCTCTGCACTACATAAGTCTGTGCGCGGCTCCAATACCGATGGCGCCCTATACTGGTTTTGCAGAATGATTGATGGTGGTGCGGATCCCAAATATCTAGCGCGACGCATCATACGCATGGCTTGGGAAGATATTGGTCTAGCAGACCCAAGAGCCATGCAACTTGCCAATGATGCTGCTCTCACCTACGAACGCTTAGGTAGCCCCGAGGGCGAATTAGCGTTGGCTGAAGCTTTAATCTATTTAGCAGCGGCGCCTAAAAGCAATGCTGCTTACAAGGCTTATAACCAAGCACGCGCTTTTGTTAATGAACACGGTAGCGATGAAGTACCGATTCATTTGCGTAACGCCCCTACCAAACTCATGAAAGAGTTAGGTCATGGCAAAGCCTATCGCTATGCACATGATGAACCTCATGCTTATGCTGCAGGAGAAACCTATTTACCTGATGGCATCAAAGATCAAGCATGGTACCAACCGACTGATCGTGGTTTAGAAACAAAAATTAAAGAGAAACTGGCATTTTTGAAGTCTTTAGATGACCAGAGTAAAAAGAAGTGATAAAAAAAGCCTGCAAATTTGCAGGCTTTTTTGTTGTAGCGGCTTAATTTAAACCAGCATGTCAGCCCAAATGTTTCTGGCCCAAGCTTGCGCATACTCACCCTCAAGAGGATTCGCGGCTGCTGAAACACCACCTGAACCTGGCACAGTTACCATAGTCTTCTTCGCTGCATCATATTGATGAACGCTGGCTACGTGAACCACGTCTTGAGCAGATACAAAGCTATAGCAAGTGTTGTTGTACACCGGCAATTGGTTGACTTCCGCACCACTCAAGATGGCTACAACTGCAGCAGCACAAGTCTTACCATGTTGGTTAGCCATGTGACCAGACTTAGGCATACCTGGTGCAATTTGAATTGAGTCACCAAGAACGTGAACGTTTGGCGCAACTTTGGATTCAAATGTTAAGAAGTCAACTTCGCACCAACGACCGTTCATGTTAGCCAAACCAGTTTTCACTGCAATGGCGCCTGCACGCATTGGAGGCAACACGTTCAATACATCAGCTTTCACATCGTCATTAAATTCAAACTTCAATGTTTTACCTTTAACGTCAACGTCTGTTAACTGATGCTTAGGACGATACTCAACTCTACCCTCATAACGACGTGACCATGCCAATTTAAATAAACCTGGCTTAGATGTCACATCATCATTGGCGTCCAAAATAAGTACTTTGCTCTTAGGCTTGTTCTTTTGGAAATACTCAGCCACTTGGCAAGCACGCTCATATGGTCCAGGAGGGCAACGATATGGAGCCAAAGGAATTGAAATGGCAAATACACCACCATCCTTCATGCTTTCTAGTTGTTTTCTTAAACCAACTGTTTGCTCGCCAGCTTTCCAAGCATGCAACACTTGATTTTGCGCATTAGGCACCAACATACCTGGCAACTTGTCATACGTTAAATCAATACCAGGAGACACAATCAGGCGATCGTAGAACAATGATGCGCCACCAGTTAATCTCACTTGCTTCTTAGCCACGTCAATTGAAGCGACTGAGTCTCTGATTAAATTAACACCATGATTTTTTCTCAAGCCTTCATAAGACACAGTGATGTCTTCTAGCTTTTTGCTGCCACCAATCACCAAATTTGACAGTGGGCATGAAATGAAATTTTGGTTAGGCTCAATTAATGTCACATCAGCTGTGTAGTTTGAGAACTTACGCACGTACTTAGCCGCAGTTGCACCACCATAGCCACCACCAATCACTAGCACTTTAGCGCCCTTGGCATCAATATTTGTTGTAGCGCAACCCACTAAAGTTGTTGCTGCAGCGCCGGCACCTACTAATTGTATAAATTCGCGTCTTTGCATCATCAACTCCTAATTATTTAGTTTTCTTTGGGGCTGCTTTTTCAGCAGGTAAAGAGGCAAAGTAAGCAGCAATCTGCTCAACTTGCTCATCTGTATATCCCTTGCTCAATTGATGCATGATCGAAGCCACGCGCTTACCTGATTTGTACTCATTCATTTTTTGAATGAGCTCAGCTTTAGTCTGACCTGCAAGACTGGCCATGCCGCCTTCAGAATAACCATCTGTACCGTGACAGGCTGAACAAGACGCTGCCCATTGTTTTACTTGCAAACTTTGAGCATTAGATACATTAGCCACACATAGCAATGCAATAAATATACCGACGATTAATGCCCATGGTCGACGATTAAATAATTGACTCATATTTTCCCCTCTTGAATAATCATTTGATGTTACTGATTTGGACTAACTAAAGCCCTTGGGGTTTAACCCTAAACTTAGCAAGATTTGCTAACTGACCAATTATTCAAAATCAGTGTGAAAAGTGCAAATAATTAATTTGCATATGGTTATTTGCTAACGTGATTAACGCTGGTTATTTTTGCTTTTCAGCGTAGCGGGCAAGTTCAAAGAAATCTAAGTCCACCATTAGTCCATAGTCTTTTTGCACGACCTTCCCCTGTGGATTAAGAACGTAGACCTCTGGCACACCCCTTCTTTTACCAATTGCTTTTGATAACTCTGGGGTCATCATTACGACTGGGAATGTGTAACTATTTTTAGCCAAATAAGCTTTGACGGGACTGGCGGTCTTATCAATTGAAATAGTGATGACATTGAGTTGTTGGGCTGGTATCTTTTGCACCAGCTGCTCCAAATGAACATTCTGCTTGCGGCAATATGAGCACCAAGTTGCCCATACTTGAACTACGGTATGCCTTTGCTTCCAATGGTTTTCTGAATAGATTTGACCTTGCACTGAGCGCAACTCGCCTAACGGCAATTGATCACCAACCTCAATAGCTTGAGCCTGGATGCCTGTGATGAACAGGCTAATTAGTACAGCAATTGATGCAAATTGTTTCATGCTGAAATTATCAACAATCGCATCAATGCTGCCTAGTGATCACTCAACAAATGTCGTGAAGTTTTGAGCTGGCTCACGTTCAGTCACGAGAGTGTTTTCAATTTTTGACATGTCTGCATAACCCAATGACATGCCACACACCAATTGTTGTTCTGGCTTCAAATCTAGATGCTTGGCAATGATTTTATGAAACTGGGTAAATGCAGCTTGTGGGCATGTATCGAGACCTCGGGCTTTAGCCGCCAACATCACGTTTTGGATGAACATGCCATAGTCCAGCCAACTACCTTGCTGCATCACACGATCAATCGTGAAAAATATGCCGACAGGTGCATCAAAGAACTGAAAGTTTCTGGCGCCCTGCGCTTGCATCTTGTCTTTGTCTTCTTTACCGATGCCTAGCAATCCATAAAGATCAAAGCCCACTTTGCGACGACGTGAAATATATGGGTCTACCCATTTAGATGGGTAGTAGGCATATTCTTCAGTGTGCTCTTTGAGTAATTCTGGGTTTGCCAAAGCTGCCAAGATGTCATTCGTGATAGCTTGTTTCTTGCCACCAGTCACAACGTACACCTGCCATGGTTGAGTATTGGTGCCAGATGGGGCACGTCCAGCAACCCCCAATAACTCCAGAATCTGCTCTTTACTCACATCTTTAGGTAAAAAAGCCCTAATGGAGCGACGAGCCTTCATATTCTCATCAACAATTTTGGTGATATCTGCTTGATTCATGGAGTTTGTCTCTTATTGATTAATTAATTGAGCCTAGAGGATAAAACAGAGTGCCAGTTTCTGCCAAAGTTGTCTAATTCAGACAGACCTAACCCCAAAAAACTCTCAAAAAGCATCGCTGGGGGTAAAAAGCCGATAAATATGTCAAATTTCGGGCTTTTTTGCCCTTAAACCCTAGTAAAAGCCCTGATTAAAAAAACATTCCCATTTAATAAATTTGTGCGATACTTGGTCTGTAGGTCTTCAAGTAGCTTCCGTCGTTTCCATTTTTCAAAATGGGTGATTCGGTTAGTTGAATCTTCCAGCCCTGCAAAGAAATGGTGAGAAATCACCACGTTTAATTTTTTTAAGGAATTTCAGTAATGGCAACAGGTATTGTTAAATGGTTTAACGACGCAAAAGGTTTTGGTTTTATTACTCCTGATGGCGGTGGTGAAGATTTGTTCGCTCACTTCTCAGCTATTCAAGGTAACGGTTTCAAAAGCTTGAAAGAGAACCAAAAGGTTAGCTTTGAAGTAACAACTGGCCCTAAGGGCAAGCAAGCTTCAAACATCAACCCACTATAATTCGGTTGATCGTTAAACAAAAACCCGACTTAGGTCGGGTTTTTTGTTGCCTATTTTTATTGCCTATCTGTAAATGGGTGATTGGTTTATATCCAACCTAATGCGCCCAAGATAGTTCCGACCAATAGCAATAACAAAATATGTATCTTGGTTTTCCAAATCAATAGCACCGTGATGCCAGTACATAACCACAAAGCCCAATCAGTAGAAAACTGACTGTTACTGGAACTGATGATCCAACTGGTTGCCAAAATAGCTCCAATTACTATGGGCGCTAGACCTTGCTTAAACGCCAAGACATAGGCGCTGTGTTGATTGGCTTGCACCCATTTCGCAGTCGAGTAAGTGAGTAAAGAGCTGGGTAACATCACCCCTACCATGGCTAAGACCATCCCAATCGTGCCCCATAAATATTGAGCATACAAACCTACTGCTGAGTTAATGCCAATATGCCAACCCATCATGGCAATCACTAAGATATTAGGTCCTGGTGCTGATTGAGCAATTGCAATGGATGCAGAGAACTGTGCTTCAGTCATCCAGCCATTTTGATTCACCAAATGACGATGCATCTCCGGTATGACGGTCACCGCTCCACCGACTGCCATCAATGACACAGCCATGAAGTGCAAAAAGACAATGCCCCAATCACCCCAAGAAAAACTCAACATGACTTCACCCGTCGATAAGTCATATAAATAGAAAAGACTCCTAAAGTGAGCAAGACGTAGACCAAAGGAATTTTTACAAGTGCCACCAAGATAAAACACATGGCTGCCAAACCAATCGATGGCCAATACCCCAGTGGATGTTTTTTAAGTGCACTAGCAAGCTTGAGAGATGTGCCCGCAATTAAACCGGCAGCCACGGCGCCCATACCTCTGATCGCTCCATTGATGACTGGATACTCACCGAGATTCAAATAAAGGATGGCAATCAGCACCAGGGCTAACATCGGAAAAACCAACATGCCAGCAATGGCGACCAAAGCACCTGACAAACCAAAGTATCTAGCGCCAAAGATGATCGCTAAATTAATCACGTTAGGACCTGGTAGCACTTGAGCAACCGCCCACTCTTCCAAAAATTCTTCTTTGCTATACCAGCGCTTTTTCTCCACCAACTCTCGTTGAGCGACTGGTAGTACGCCACCAAAACCTTGCAGTGCCAACCAGGTGAAAGCCCAGAATATTTCGGTTTTGGATTGAGGATGTTGCTTCATGGACTTATTTTATCTTGTGACATTTCTGAGTCTTGAAATGCTCATAAAAAAAGAGCGTCTAGAAACGCTCTTTTTTGAATTTGTTGATACTTTGGTTATTTTTCCTGCAAGCTCAGAGTCTTTACTTGCTCAGAAGCAGGCTTGACTGGACGACCTTGGAAATAAACATTCACTTGAGATAGGCCATTTGTTAAGACTGTGAATGGCGCCTTACCAGTGAAGGTGTGATTAGCGCCAGCATCAATCGTTTGCATGGTTGATTTACCTGAGGCGTCAATCACACAGACTGTCTGCTTGCTTTTAGTCACAACATAAACAAAGTTACCTGGTTTAGTTGGATCAGATACTGTGACACTCGTTGGGGTAGGATCAGCTTTAGGACATGCTGCATCAACAACTGCGGCAGTAGCTGCCGATGGTGTTGCAGACGCGGCCGTTGCTTCAGGCTTTGCTTCCTCAATCACTGGCTCCCCAGTCACTTCTGCTTTAGGTGGCTGAGGAGTTGGGCTAAACAATTCAATGATGTTGTCTTTGGTGATATATAAGCCCACCAAGACCAAAGCAACTAGGACCAATGCGCCAACACGCTTGCCTGACTCAATTCTCGCTTGTTGAGACTTGCCCGAATCGCCAGATTTAATATTTTCTAAATTAACCTTCTCTTGAATTGGTAAAGTTTTCTGAATAGGTGCAGGTGGCACATCATCTGGTAAGTCTTGTACTGGAGCTTCGACTTCTTCAACTGGGGTATCAAATACCAAGTCTTTTTGCTTAATAGCATCACCATCAGGATGAACTAGCACACGCGCTTCATCTAGCTCTAATAGCTTGGCAATTTTCTTAGCCACAGTTACTTTGTGAGCCTCAGAATAGAAACTGCTCACACCACCTTCTTCTAATTCAATGATGTGCTTCTTTGACAAACAAGCCTTGTGCGCCAAATCCTCTGGCTTGTAGCGCATTTTTTCGCGCGCAGCTTTAAGTACCTTGCCCTGGATTTCAGGAAGGATTTCTAGTTTATTTTTTGAACCTGCTGCCATTTTGTCTCCAAGGCAATCTTTATAAGTAATAACGTTACTTTAGCATTGATTTAAATTCTTATAAGAAACAGTTAGTTATCCATAAGAATTACTATAAAACCTTCACTAAAGCCAGAAAACGAACCAAATCTTGCAAAGAATCAGCCTGCATTTTTTCCATGACCCTCGATTTATGCACCTTGATGGTGGCGTCCGTTGTGCCCAAACGAACAGCAATATCTTTGTTCATAAGACCATCAACCAAAAGCGCACACACTTGTTTCTCACGAGGGGTCAGAGATTCATACCGCTGAGTCACAGTCATACTTTGAACCGTGACCTTAAAAACTTCTTTATCTTTTTCTACTGCTGAGGCAACTGCTTTTAATAAGTCATCTAAGTTAAATGGCTTAAATAAGAAATCTATCGCGCCCTGCTTCATGGCAGTCACAATCTCATGCGGCATCGACTCGCCAGAAATAAAGATGATCGGGGTATTTCTACCCAACTGATTCAACTGTTTTTGCAACTCCGTTCCTAGCATGGTCGGCATGCGCATATCTAAGAGTATCGCTGCAGGTGATACCGGAATTGATTGCTCAATAAAATCTTCTGGGCGCTCAAATGCACTGACCGTGTAACCATAATTGATCAACATCCTTGAGAGAGAACTCCTCATGGATGGATCATCATCAATTACATAGATGTGTCCTAAATCGCTCAAAACTGTCTCAATTCCTTTGATTTAATTTGAATTTGATATTAGTTACATTTGTCATATTGGGCTATTAGCCCAAAGGCTAACACCTCATAAAGAAAAGGCAGCCATTGTGTGATGGCTGCCCTGATTGCTGTGTTGGTCAATTTAGTGCTGATCCGGTGTTACTTCTAAAGCGACCAGGAATCTTGAAACCATGTTGTAGGTGGCAATCACTCCTACTAACTCGACCAATTGAGTATTACCCAACTGATCTTGTAAACGCTTCATCAGAGATCGATCCACTTCAATTGATTTTGTCATTTGAATGGTGAGCTCCAATGCATCGCTTTCAAGTGGTGTGAATAAACCCTCTGGCATCACTTGTGACCCTAGCGTGCGCAAAGCATTCACTTGCGCCTCGGTGCCGCCTGCTTTGATGAATATCGGTGAGTGGTGCAAAAACTCATAATCAGCACGATTGAGAACTGCCACACCGCACATGGCTAGTTCCCGTAGCTTTAACGGCAAACTGAGGTGACTTCTCACCTCACCTAAAAAAGCGTTCCAACCTCTTGAGAATGGCGTGCTGTGCAACAGCATGCGATCTAAATTAATTAAATCACCACCACGTCTCTCACGAATGGCTGCCACCAAATCCGCTGGCTCTTGCAAGTCCAGCGGTTGATATGGCACAAGGCGCTCTGTCATGACTTAGTT